>Ga0210402_10004841_pt1 | contig 12181 bp, 9 predicted proteins | sample IncBWC7MmetaG_FD_161055 | JGI IMG/M metagenome (GOLD analysis project Ga0210402, IMG submission 161055) | Forest soil microbial communities from Barre Woods Harvard Forest LTER site, Petersham, Massachusetts, United States - Inc-BW-C-7-M | ecosystem: Environmental > Terrestrial > Soil >...
AGGCGATGAACATGGGCTGGCCGTGCAGGATCGTCTGGTCTATTCGGGCCAGATCGTTTCGAAGGTGCTGGGGCCGGAGGCATCGCGGCGGGCGCCGCCGATCAAGACCGCACTCAAGATGGGCCTGCATGTGGCGGGCGGCACCGACTCCGATCAGGTCGCGCCCTATAATCCGTTCGTCTCTATACGCTGGCTCCTCGACGGCAAGGTGATCGACGGCACGCCGATGCGCGGGCCGGAGGAATCGCCGAACCGCGAAGAGGCGCTGCGCATGTATTCGCTTAATGCGGCGTGGTTCACCTTCGACGAAGCCAAGCGCGGTTCGCTGGAGCCCGGCAAATATGCCGATCTCGCCGTTTTGTCGGACGATTACCTGACGGTGCCGGTCGAGAAGGTTGGGGAGTTGCATTCGCTGCTGACGCTGATCGGCGGCAAGGCGGTGTACGGCGAAGGGCCGTTCGCGGCGCTGGAGGGGAAGCCGTAGCCCGCATGAGCGCAGCGAGATGCGGGTACGATGCCGCGCCGGGCCCCGAATGTCGCTTCGCTCATCCGGCCTACTTGGGCGCGCGAACTCCGCCGCCGTGCCGCCGACTGTGGGCGTCGCCATGGCCTTGAACTTCTCCTTCACGTCCGCCATCTGCATGATCTTGAGCAACTCGGTTTCGAGTTCTCGAACGATGGCGGGCGGCGTCGCGGCCGGCGCGAAAACGTCCCGGTCCATCAATCCGGCGCATGGTGCGGCTCCCCTGCTCTGTGGAAAAATCTGCCACGAAAGGAGGAAACAACATGGCTATTCTTGATTGGTCCCAATGTTCCGCCGCGGAAAGCGTGCCGGGCCGACTGGGCGGCGCATGGGTGTTTCGCGATACTCGGATGCCAGTGTCCGCCGTTTTCGACAACCTCGAAGCCGGAGCCAGCATAGGCGACATCATCGAGCAATTCGACATAACGCAGGAACAGATCAACGCGGTACTTGAGTTTGCCGCACGAAGTCTCGACGCGCCGCCCCCCGCACCTGGCAGTTCTCCAGTAGATGCTTATTCTGTTTGACCGCGCAACCCCGAAGGGCGTTGCGCGATTTCTTCCCGGCCACACGGTAATCACGGCGAAAGACCGGGGGTGGGATACGCTGAATAACGGCGACTTGCTGGACGCAGCGGAGCAAGCCGGTTTTGACGTAGTCGTGACCGCCGACAAAAGCATGCGCTATCAGCAGAAACTCGAAGGCCGCAGGATAGCCCTTGTCGTCCTTGGCACTCCGCAATGGCCGATCGTTAAATTGCATCTCGAAAAGATTGCTGCCGCAGTAAACGCTGCGACGGCCGGCAGTTATATCGAAGTGGAACTGTCGGCATAGCCGCTCCAAAGGAGCACGGCCGACCCGCTTCTGTCATGCCTGCGCGAATCGCTCGGCGTCATTCAAGCTTCACGTTCGCGGCGCGGCCGACGTCGCCCCACATCTTGGTTTCGGTTTCGATGAGGCGCGCGAATTCCGCCGCAGTGCTGCCGACCGTCGGCGTCGCCATGGCCCTGAACTTCTCCTTAACGTCCCCCATCTGCATGATCTTGCGCAGCTCGGTTTCGAGCTTCCGCACGATGCCGGGCGGCGTCGCGGCCGGCGCGAACACGCCGCTCCATAATCCCACATTGACTCCCGACACGCCGGCTTCCGCCATGGTCGGCACGTCAGGAAGATCTTCCAGGCGCTTGTCGGACGTGACCGCGAGGGCGCGGACCTGTCCGCCCTTGACCTGCGGCGTGGTCGGCGGCGGGTCCGCGATGGTGAACAGCGACTGCTGGCCAATGACGCTGACCAGCGATTCGTTGCTGCTCTTGTAGGGGATCGCGGTTCCGGGCGCGCCGGAACGCAACTTGAAGAGTTCGGTCGCCAATGTGAATGCCGAGGAGGATGTGGCGTAATTGGCCTTGTCCGGATTGGCCTTCATCCACGACACCAGCTGCTCTACGTTTTTCGCCGGATGCGACGGGTAGACTGAAAGAATCAACGGAAACGAGGCGAGATTGGAGATCGGCGTGAAGTCCTTCAGCGTCGCATAAGGCGGCTTAACCGAGATGGCCGGGATGATGCTCATGGCGCCGCTCGCGCCGACCAGCAGCGTATAGCCGTCGGGCGGCGCCGCCATCACAGACAGGGCCGCGAGGCTGCCGCCGGCGCCGACCTTGTTCTCGATAATGACGGTCTGGCCGAGGCCGTCCTGCAGTTTCTGGCCGATGATGCGGGCAATGATGTCGTTGCCGCCTCCAGCCGCGAAGCCGACTACGATTTTGATGGTCTTGTTGGGGTAGCTCGCAGCCGGATCGGTCTGCGCGCCAGCGCTCTGGCTTGATCCGGCGATCAGCGCAAGGGCCAGCAGGCCGGTCGCGTGAGCCTTGCGATGCAAAGCAATGACTTTCATTGGCGTTCTCCGGCTTTCTCCGCGTCCGACATTCAGCCTCAATCGATAACGAGCTCAACGCGTAGGGCAGGCAAAAGGCGGGCCTCGAAGCTTCAATTGATACACCGCGCCGGGCCGCCTTTGCCCACGCGGTCCGACCGTTCGATCCTTCCGCGTGGGCAAAATCGCCGGCGAGGCGGGCGCTCGTCGTTCGGCCGTGCAGGCGATTTTGCCCACCCTACGCCTCCGTCTTAATCAATGTGCACGCCTAGCGGCGGCGCCCGGTCTTGTCCCGGCAGCAACCGCGACCCCGACAGGCGGCGATGCAGGCGGTCCAACGCCAGATAGATGACCGGCGTCGTGTAGAGCGTCAACAATTGGCTCAGCAGCAACCCGCCGATGATGGTGATACCGAGCGGGAAACGCAGTTCCGACCCGGTACCCGTTTCGAAAGCCAGCGGCAACGCGCCGAACAACGCCGCGAGCGTCGTCATCATGATCGGGCGGAACCGCAGCAGACACGCCTGCACGATCGCCTCCGACGGCGTCAGGCCGCCGATGCGTTCCGCTTCGAGCGCAAAATCGATCATCATGATGGCGTTCTTCTTCACGATGCCCATCAGCAGCACGATGCCGATCAGCGCAATAATCGACAGATCCTGGCCGAATATCATGAGCGCCACGAGCGCGCCGACGCCGGCAGAAGGCAAGGTGGAGAGAATCGTCAAGGGGTGCACGAAACTCTCGTATAGCATGCCGAGCACGATGTAGATCGTCACCACGGCGGCGAGAATGAGCCACGGCTCGCCGGCAAGCGAAGATGCGAATTCGGCGGTGTCGCCCGCATAAGTGCCGACCACGGACGCCGGCATGTCGATGTCGTTTTCCGCAGCCGAGATGGCCGCAACGGCGTCGCCCAGCGAGGCGCCCGGCGCGAGATTGAAACTGACCGTGACGGCGGGAAACTGGTCGTGATGTTGGATCGCGAGCGGCGCCGTGGTGCGCTCGATCGTGGCGACCGCGCTTAACGGCACCAGATTGGTGGAATTCGTCGGCAGCAATGCGAGGTTCGATGTCGAGCTTGAAAGTGTTGCCTGGGTCGTGGTCGTTCCGGCCGGCAGATAAAGCTTGGAGAGCGCGCCCGGGTCGCGTTGATATTCGGGCTTGGCCTCCAGAATCACTCGGTACTGATTGGCCTGGCCGAAAATCGTCGAGATCTGACGCTGGCCGAAGGCGTCATTGAGCGTATCGCTGATCGCCTGCATGGAGATGCCGAGTCGTCCGGCCTTTTCCCGATCGACATTGATATCGACCCGTAGTCCGCCATCCTGCGCTTCCGAAGCGACGTCGCGGAGCATCGCATCGTCGCGCAACCGGGCCACCAGAGCGCCGGCCCAATGGCCGACGTCGGCGGCATCGGTGCCGGCCAAGGTGTACTGAAAGAGCGCGCGCGAGGTGCGGGTGCTGATCTGGATGTCCTGAACCGGCTGGAAATAAACGATCATGCCGGGAACGGACGCGATCGCGCGTTTCAGCCGCTCGATGACGACGGTAACGAAGCCGGCGCGCTGGTCGCGGGGCTTCAACGTGATGGCAAGCCGGCCCGCATTCGGCGTGGGGTTCATGGGGGTGACGCCGACCACCGATATCACGCCCGTCACATCGGGATCCCGGCGAATCGTATCGACGATGTTCTGCTGCAGGCGTTGCATCTCCGCATACGAAACTTCAGGGCCCGCTTCCGTAACGGCCTTGATCAATCCGGTATCCTGGATCGGCAAGAAGCCCTTGGGGACGATGACATAGAGCCAGATGGTGGCGATCAGGGTGGCGATGGTCACGACCAGCGTCGCGCGCTCGTGGCGAAGCACCCATTCCAGGCTCGCGTGATAGCCATCCACCCCGTGCTCGACGGCGCGGTTGAACCGGCGGGTGAACGCGCCGACCGGAGAATCGTCGCCATGGCGAAGCAACCTGCTGCACATCATCGGCGTCAAGGTGAGCGAAATCACCGCCGAGGTGATGACCGCGACCGTTAGCGTCAGGGCGAATTCGCGGAACATCCGGCCAACAATGCCGCTCATGAACAACAACGGGATGAACACCGCAACCAGAGAGACCGTCAACGAAATGACCGTGAATCCGATCTCCTTGGCGCCGCTCAGCGCCGCTTCGAACGGCGGCTCGCCATCTTCGATGTGACGGACGATATTCTCGATCATCACGATGGCGTCGTCGATCACGAAACCGGTGCCGATCGTCAGCGCCATCAACGAAAGGTTATCGAGGCTGAAGCCGCAAAACCACATCACCCCGAAGGTCGCGATGAGCGACAGCGGAAGCGCGACGCCGGCGATCATCGTGGCCCGAATGGTGCGCAGAAAAATGAGCACCACCATGACAACGAGGCCGATGCTCAATATCAGGGTGAACTGGACGTCATGCACCGATGCCTGGATGGTGCCGGTACGGTCCTGGACCACCGCCAAGGAAACGCCTCTCGGCATCACGCGTTGCAGACGCGGCAACTCCAAACCAACGCGGCGAACCGTATCGATGACGTTAGCGCCCGGCTGGCGCTGGATGTCGATGATGACGGCCGGCGCGTCCTGGTACCATCCGCCGACCTTGCTGTTTTCCAGCCCGTCAATGACATCGGCGACATCGCTCAGCATGACGGGCGCACCGCTGCGATACGCGATGATCAGCGTCCGATAGGTCTCGATGCCGGTGACCTGATCGTTGGAGGCGATCGTATAGGACTGCTGGGCGCCATCGAGCGACCCTTTGGGGCCGGCCACATTGGCTGCCACGATCGCGGTGCGCAGGTCCTCCAACGCGATGCCGTACGAGGCGAGCCTGGCGAGATCGGCCTGGATGCGGATCGCGGGCTTGAGCCCGCCCTGAACCGAGACATGGCCGACACCGGTGACCTCGCTGAGCCGCTGAGCAATCAAGGTGTCGGCGAGATCGCTCATCTGCCGCAATGAGATCGTCGGCGACGTCAGCGCGAGAGTGAGCACGGGTGCATCGGCGGGATTCACCTTGGAATAGACTGGCGGATAAGGAAGATTACGCGGCAACGTCGAACCTGCCGCATTGATGGCGGACTGCACGTCCTGCGCGGCAGCGTCGATTTCGCGATTGAGTTCGAACTGCAACGTGATCTGGCTGACCCCATAGGAACTCGACGACGTCAGGGTCGCGAGCGCCGGGATTTGGCCGAACTGGCGTTCCAACGGGGCAGTGACGAGCGACGCTATCGTTTCGGCATTGGCGCCCGGCAGCTGCGTCGTCACCTGGATGGTCGGAAAGTCGACCTGCGGCAGCGATGCAACCGGCAACAGTAAAAAACCTAGAATTCCGCCCAACATCACCGCGACGCCGAGCAGCGAGGTGGCGATCGGTCGGAAAATAAAGGGCGACGACACGCTCATGGCGTAGCAGTCGTGGTTCCGCCGGATTGGGTACGACCCGCAGTCTCGCGGGATTGCTCGAGCGAGCCTGCCGGCTGCGGGGTTGCGCCGGTGGATGGCGTCTCAGTGCGCGGCGTCGGTTCGGATCGGGCCGAAGGCGTTTGGCGCGGCGGGCCGCGGCGGCGCTCGCTGCCCGCAGGCCGCATCAGGTCTTCCTGCGTTCCGATTGCGATCCTGGCGCCATCGGTTAGTTGCGAGAAGCCGGTCGTCACGACGCGGTCGCCGTCTTCGATGCCGACCGTAATCACGGCCTGAACATCATCCTGCTGCGCGACAGTCACGGGATGCACCGTGACGGTATCGTCGTCATTGGCGACGTAAGCGAATGTTCCGTTCGGGCCGCGCTGGACCGCAGCGCTGGGTACCACAATGACCTGCCGAAGGATATCGACCAGGAGCTTCACGTTGACGAACTGACCGGGCCAGATTTGCAGGTCCGCGTTCGGGAATTCCGCCTTGAGTTTGACAGTTCCGGTCGTCTGATCGACCTGATTGTCGATCACCGTGAGCGTGCCGCGGTCCACGACGGTGCGATTATCGTCGCCCAGCGCCTGTACACTCAATGCTCCCCGCGCGAAGGCCTTGTTGACCTGGGCGAGGCGCTGCTGCGGCAGCGTGAAGATGACGGCAATCGGCCTGACCTGCGTGATCACCACGATCCCGGTGGTGTCCGCAGCATGCACGATATTGCCGGCGTCGACCTGGCGAATGCCGGTGCGGCCCGCCAGCGGCGCGATTATCTTGGTGTAAGAGAGGATGGCCCTGGCGTTCTCGATGGCGCCCTGATCCGCCTGCACCTGGGCCTCAAGCTGCGCCACCAGCGCCCGCTGGGTATCATGCTGCTGGCGCGTCGCCGAATTGGTCTGCATCAGCCGGGCATAACGATCGAGGTCGAGGCGGGCATTGGCAAGCTGGGCTTCGTCCATCGCCTTCTTGGCTACGGCCTGGTCGTATTGTGCCTGGTAGATTGTCGCGTCGATTTCGGCCAAAACGAAATCCTGGTCGACGTCCTGGCCCTCCTTAAAATTCACGCTCATCAGCTTGCCGTCGACCTGGGCCCGCACCGTCACGGTATTGAGCGCCCGGCTTGAACCGACGCCATCGAAGTAGACCGGGACATCGGATTTCTTCGCCACCGCGGCGAGCACCGGCACCGGTGCGTCGCCGCGCAGCCCTCGCCCACCCCGTCCGCCAGCCTCGCTCGACTGAATCTGCGCGTGGCGGTACTGAGTCAGATATGCGGGCAGAAATTGCGGGGCATAAAACCAAAGATAGCCGGCCCCGACGGTAAGAATGACCGCTATACCGATGAACCATTGCCGCCACCGCCGTGTTGTTCGTTGAACACTTGGTACCGGTGTGAACGTCTTTTCGATCCGGTCGGTTTTCACGCGAGCCCGTCTCCTTCGTGGTGGCCAGCCTCAGCCAAACCCCGAACCGACTACAATGCCAAGAAGTGAAGCAAAACGCACCCCCCGAACGTGCCCGCGCGAGTTCGGGGCGCCCCGCAACCGATGGCTCGGTCGAGCCTGGTCAGAGTCCAAGCGCCATTCTTCGCCGACACCGGCCTAATCGCCGAACGCTCTATATGCAGCGAAATCCGCTCGAATCGGTCCGGTTCAATCCGATTCAGCTTCCCCGATATGATATTGCGCGTAAAGTTCGAGCCCGAGGCGGGCGACAAGCTCAAGCTGAGTTTCGAGGAAATCGATGTGCTCCTCCTCGTCGCTCATCAGCTTTTCAAACAAATCCCGGGTCACGTAATCCTTGGCGCCGTGGCAATAAGTTGCGGCCTCCTGATACAGCGCACGCGCGGACATCTCTGCCGCAAGATCACAATCCAATACCTCCTTGACGGTCTGCCCGATGTGCAGCGGATCGAGCACCTGCATGTTGGGAAAGCCATCAAGGAAAATGATGCGGTGGACCAATTTGTCGGCATGCTGCATCTCTTCGATGGATTCCTTGCGCCATTTCTTGGCAAGAGCCTCGTAACCCCAGTTCTCGAGCAGGCGATAGTGCAACCAGTACTGATTGGTGGCCGTAAGCTCGTGACGCAACGCCTTGTTAAGGTATTCGATTACGGTTGCATCTCCGCGCATAGTGACGTCCCGCTGCTGGCTGCCGCTCGGCATGATTGAGAGAGTAGATGAGTAGTACCAATTCTAACGCCGGGCTGGAAGTTCCGCCAACCCGAAGCTATCAAATGCTCGAAGTTGCCAACCAGCGCGCGTGGAGCCGGCTAATTACGAGGAAGACGACAACGCTACCCGCTTTTAGCCGCATTCGTCGAGTCACCCGTCTCAGACGAAGCGCACATGCAAGTTGTTGCCGATGGAGGCCTTGCCACCCCGGCGAGGGCCTCGTCCATAATTCGCCGAATGGTGCGAGCACAGCGACCACACTCGGCGCTGCATCCCAAACACCGATAGACCTCGCTCGTCGCTCGGACGGTGCGTTCGGCCGTGACGGATCGGACTTGGTGGTCCGAAATGACGTTACACGAACAAACGATCACAAAAGGTGCTCCCAACTCATCGGACGCTGCGACGTTTTTCTAGCACTTGCCCGCAAGCGCGTCCTCTCCGTATTAGAACGTACCTCTGACATGTTGCGACGCCGCCCGGCAAGCGCCGTGAAGTAAAATCGCTCTAAACTGTAGCGATTCTAATCGAGTAGCCCCTGCAAAACCGCCAGAGGTGGACGCTGGCCTGCCGGTTTTGTACGGATGGCGGCCAATCATGCCTGCTGTCCTGAAAGGTTGAACGATGACTGCCGTCGGCGTGAGCTCCGGTATTTTTCGCGACATATTTTCGACCGAGCCGATGCGACGCATCTTCGCTGACGAAAATCGCATCCAGAAGTATCTGGACATCGAGGCTGCGCTTGCCCGCGCCCAGGCGCGTCTCGGAATCATCCCGCAGAATGCGTGCGACGAAATTCTGCGTCATTGCTCGATCGCCGAATATGATTTCGCCACGCTCAAGACCCAGACCGAGCGCATCGGTTATCCGGTGCTGCCGGTCGTCCAGCAACTCGTCGCCCTGTGCCGGGACGGCCTCGGCGAGTGGTGTCATTGGGGCGCCACCACTCAGGACATCACGGACACCGCAACTGTCCTCCAAATCCGCGAAGCGCTCGATCTCATCGAGACTGATCTGGTTGGGATCTCAGATGCGCTTGCGGCCCTTGCAAAGCGCTATCGCGACACCCCGATGGCAGGCCGCAGCAATCTCCAGCAGGCGGTGCCGATCACGTTCGGCTACAAGGTTGCGACCTACCTGGCGGGGTTCGAGCGCCACCTCCAACGTCTGAAGGAGTTGCGCCCCCGCGTGTTGGTCGGCGAGTTCGGCGGCGCCGCCGGAACGCTGTCGTCGCTCGGTCATCGTGGCCTGGAGGTCCAGGCCGCGCTCATGCAGGAGCTTGGCCTTGGGCAACCGGTGATCGCGTGGCATACGGTACGCGATTGCATTGCGGAAGTCGGGTGTTTCCTCGGCCTCGTCGCCGGCAGCTGCGGCAAGATCGCCTTCGACGTGAAGCTGATGATGCAGACCGAGGTCGAAGAGATCTACGAACCGTTTCACGAAGGGCGCGGCTCATCCAGCACGATGCCGCAAAAGCGCAATCCGATCTCGTCGGTCTATATCACGGCAACGGCCGCGCTGGTTCGACAGCACGTGGCGGCGCTCCTGGATGCAATGATAGAGGACCACGAGCGAGCTACGGGCCCGTGGGAGATCGAGTGGATCGCGGTGCCGGAAATCTTCAGCCTGACGGCGGGCGCGTTGGCGCAGACCCGCTTCATGGTTTCAGGCCTGCAGGTCGACGAGAAGAGGATGCGGGCGAACCTCGACATCACCCGCGGCTTGATCGTGTCCGAAGCCGTGATGATGGAGCTTGGCCCGCATATCGGCCGCCAATATGCCCACGATCTGGTCTATGACATTTGCCGGCAGGTACTCGCCACTGGCCGTCGGCTGGTCGATCTGCTCGCCGAAAACGAGGAGGTCACCAAGCACCTGGATCGAGCCGCACTTGAGAAGCTCTGCGATCCGGCAAACTATCTCGGGCAAGCCGGCGAAATGGTCGACCGGGTCCTGGCTCAGCGGAAAAAATGATGCCGGCGACTGGAAGCGGATGCGGCGGCTGACCGCCGCATCCGCTTCTCATTGGGCGCCTTATCGCGGGGCGGCCGGAGCGGGCGGCATCGGGGATGGCGCGGTCCCGGTGGTGCCCGACGGCATGATGATATCGGCGACGCGCCTGTCTTTCGGATCGATCAACAAGATCTCATTGTTGTCCAGCTTGGCAAACTCAAAGTCCTTGGCGGCCGGAACCTGAGTGGCGACATTGGACGGCAGTTGCTGCAAAGACATCGACTGCGGAACCGGCGCACCGATCCTGGGCTGGAATCCTGCCGGAGCGGGCTGGCCCCTCTCGCTCTGGATGCTCTGCATGATGGCTTGCTTCTGTTGAGCTGTCAGATTGAGCTCTGCCGCTGCGGCAACACCTACACTCCCGAGCACCGCGGCCACGGCCGCGGCACGGTAAACAGACTTGTGCATGATCTTCTCCGACTTGCCCCTCCGCGTGCTTTTTAGAACGCGGACAGTGATAATATGTTCCCCTGGGCCGAGCGTTGACCGAGCCGCTATGCGTTTCGCAGAGACAATTCCGCGGAGGCCCGCTCGGAAAAGAATCACGCCCGCTTGCGCTCTTGGGAATCTTGGCTGGCGAAGAACCCAGACAGCTGCGCAATCGCATCATCAGCCGACGGTGCTCGCGTGACGTCCGCGACATCCTGATATAGCCGTGCTATGGCCTCGAACATGTCGCCGCTCGGTGTGCCGTCTTCCAGAAAATGGCCGATCTCCTCCATTTCGGCGACCCAGCGATAGGCTTTCGGATACATGCGCGGCACCTGCCTTGTAAGCCAGGCGAGAAGATGAGGCTGGCTCGCTTCCAGCTCCTTATGCAGCGCCGACGCGGAACCCGCGCGCGTTGCGCCGAGGACCATGGCAACCGCGATCGCGGTAAACCCCTTGGTAATTCCGCCGTACGACATCTTGAGCGCGGACGCGGCGCCGATCGGGCCATCGAGGGCCGGGAACGCAACCCCGAATTCGCTCAAGCGCGCAACCTCGTGGGCCGCGGCGCCTGACACGTAAATCCGCGTTCCGGTCCCATTCGGCGGCGGTGGCGGGCCGATGATGCCGCCATCGACATACGCGCAACCGGTGGATTCCAGCACGGTCCCAATCGCAGTTGCGGTCTCCGGCGACACCGCGTTGCAGTCCACGTAAATCGGTTTCTTACGCGCTTGCGTCAGCGCCGGCTTGAGCCGTTGCGCCAGTGCAATTGCTTCTCCGGGCGGACAGATCGACAAGAAAAAATCGGCCTCCTCCGCCAGCGCATCATCATCGGCGACCGGCACCATATGGGCCCGCTGCGCCCGCGCGGCACTGGCAGCCGAACGTCCGGCAAGGGAAGTGGTGACTTTTACGCCCCTTTCGGAGAGCCTCGCCGCCACGGCCGATCCCATTTCACCGGGCGCGATAATCGCAACCACATATGCCATGTCTTACTCCTGATGGATTTTGGAAAACCTTGACCGAAGCCACAAGCCGAGTCCAGTTGGGGATCGAGCCCTTGAGTTCGCTGCCGGCAGGGAATTCGGCAGGGACTTTTGCAGGATCTGCCACAGGATCTGGTGCCGCCCGAAGGGCAATTCGCAGGGCTTTCAGCACGTTGCCGCAAACTGCGCGAATTTTCAGCCGATCCGGAGCAGGCAAATTTAGTTACCCGCGCAGCAAATTTTTTCCGCACCGGTAGGAATTCATTGATCGGGGTAGGGAAAGGGTGCGGGCATCCGGTCAATAGATGTCGGCTTGATAACGGCCCCGGCTCTTGAGATCGGACACATAGGCGATGGCCTGATCGGGACTACGGGCGCCGTGTTGGACGATGATGTCGACCAAGGCGCGCTCGACATCCTGCCCCATCCGCACCGCGCCGCAGATATAGAAATGGGCGCCGTCGGACAGCCAAGCCCAGATCTCGTGCCCGACCTGACGCATGCGGTCCTGCACATAGAATTTGTTCTTGTCGTCGCGTGACCACGCCAGCGACAGCCGCGTCAGCACCCCAGCGGCTTTCATGCCGTTGAGTTCATCTTCGTAAAAGAAATCGCAGTCGTGGCGCTGGTGACCAAAGAACAGCCAGTGGCGGCCGGGCGCCTTCGTGGCCATGCGCTCGTGCAGGAACGCGCGAAACGGGGCAATGCCGGTACCAGGACCGATCATGATGATC
>Ga0210402_10004842_pt1 | contig 12179 bp, 7 predicted proteins | sample IncBWC7MmetaG_FD_161055 | JGI IMG/M metagenome (GOLD analysis project Ga0210402, IMG submission 161055) | Forest soil microbial communities from Barre Woods Harvard Forest LTER site, Petersham, Massachusetts, United States - Inc-BW-C-7-M | ecosystem: Environmental > Terrestrial > Soil >...
CGGTGTTGATCTTTCTCGATGGCGACTACTCGTTCGATATCGCCGTGGAAGCGTATCACGGCTTGCGCGCATCGGGTGCCGTCCCTCCAGCGGTCGTTGTGGGCGTGGGCTACGGCCAGCCGTTCAATCATCCCGGCAATCGTCGCGGGCGCGACTACACCCCGACGGCTGCGCCCGAGGAGCCCACCAGCGGCGGAGCGGATCAATTCCTCGCGCACCTGACCGGCTCGCTTTGGCCGGAGCTGGCCCGTCGCTATCCGTTGGACAAGGAATCATCGGTGCTCGCGGGCTATTCGCTCAGCAGTTTGCTGGTGTTGCATGCGCTCTTTCAGCCGCGGCCATTTTTCCGCCGGGTGCTGGCCGGCGCACCTTCGATCTGGTGGGACAACCGCAGCATCCTTGCGCTGATGAAACGTCTTCGCGACCACCAGGCGTCGCTGCCCGCACAATTGTTCCTCGGGATTGGCACGGAAGACACGGCATCGATGATCGATGACCTTGTGCTGATGGAAAAGCAGCTGGCCGAGCGGCCGTTTGCCGGTCTGCAGATCACCTCGGTGAAGGTCCCCGGCCGTGACCACTACAATGCCATGCCAGATTTGGTTTCCACCGGCCTGCGCATGTTTTTCGCGTCTGCTGACGTCGGCGCGCATATTCACCACAAAGGCACGAAGATCGATCAAAAGTAATCCTGCTCTTTGCTCTTATCCGAACCTTTGAGTCCATCGTGTCTTCGTGGTGAAGATTCATTAGCGGTTCAATTGCATGGCCTTGGTTTTCCCTTCACGGCCTTTGCGATCGGTGAAAATTTCATCGCAATTCAATCGGTGTCCCAAATCGGACACACCGTGCTATTACTTGGTTACGGCCCGCCCCCCACGATGGCCTAGTTCCCCCCATTTTTTATGAAGACAAATAGAATCTGTTTCATCGCGTCGTCCTTTCTTGCCGCCGTCTTGCTTGCCGGCGCAACGTCGCTGCGGGCCGCATCGAAAGGCGAGAACCGAAAGGTCGAAAAGCCGATCAATTTCGTGAGGATCACGCCGGATCCGATCGTGGGAGACTGGGAAGGCACCGGCGGAGTGGTGGCGCAGGTTTTCAAAACATCCAAGGGAGAGTATCAGGCAAATCTTCTGCCGGCCTTTGACACCGCCAATGCCGTAGCAGTCCTGCAGGGCACGGCCACCGCGGACGGAATCACTTTCAGCGGCCAGGGCTGGACTGGCGGTATCAAGGATTCGCACTTCATCGGTGGCAATGGCAGCAAGGAGTTTGATCTCCACCACATTGTCCGTGTTTCGCCGACGGAAGGCGCGAAGCCTCCGGCGGACGCAGTCGTGCTTTTCGACGGCAGCAATCTCGACGCCTGGGCGAAAAAATCGGGGCAGGACTGGCTGAAGGAGGACGGCCCCGCGAAATGGAAGCTGGTTGACGGCGCGGTCGAATGCGTGCCGGGCACCGACTGCATCCTCACCCACCAAAAGTTCGGCGACTGCCATCTGCACGTGGAATTCCGCACGGTCTGCGCGCCGGCCAAGAGCGCCGTCTTCCTGGAGACACGCTACGAGGTCAACGTCAAGCAGGACTACGGCGAGCTCAAGGGCACCATGACGGGTGGTCGCGACAACACCTCGAAGGTTGCCGATGCCACCGTCCGGCCCGTGTTTCCGCCGCTTTCGTGGCAGACCTTCGACATCGATTTCACCGCGCCCCGGTTTAATGCTGCCGGCAAGACCGCCAAGGCGACCATCACCGTCTTCCTGAACGGGGTGAAGATTTGCGATCATGAACCGCTCGGCGAGCCGTTCGGCTCGGCCAACAAACTGGGCGAAGCCCCGACCGGTCCGCTTATGCTGCAGGATCACACCACCCCGATCCAATACCGCAACATCTGGCTCGTGGAGAAGAAAAGCTGAAGGGCGCCACCGCTGAATCTGTTCAGGCTTCGTGATCTTTGCGTCCTTCTGCGAGAATTTCATTAGCGTGATCCGCGGTAAATGTGTTGATAAATCCTCGCGGGAAAAACTCCGCTCGTGATCGAAAATCCGGTTTCATGGTCAACGGCGTGTGAATATTGGATCGGTTGCCGACTTACCTTTGCCTGTGAATCCGATTGGTGATGCGGTCTACTTTGTTAGCGAACCCCGCATTCACATGGTCATCACTGGATATATTCTATCTGTTCTGCTCGTTCTTCTGCCAGAGATTTTGGCTCTGACCCTGCTTATTTTTTTGGTGCGACATTGCTTCTCGACGGATCGGAACTCGCCGTGCCTTTGGGTCTGCGGGACGCAGGTTGCGCTCTCGGTATTTCTTATCGTGACCAGTTGGCGGACGTTTCCCGGCCCGGTCATCTCCATCAGTACCGATATCTTTCCCACTGTCGGTTCCATCGCCCTGCTCGTGGTGTCGGCCCGGGCGTTCAGGCAAAGCCGGGTCGCCGAACGAATCGGGCTGTCGATTGCCTCCTTCGCTTCGATCGGTGTCCTTGCACTTGTGGCAATCGACATAGAGCCATTTTGGTCAGAGCCCTTCGCCCGGGGTGCGTTTTTGGGATGGTAGGTGCTCGATTTTTTTGAAACCGCTAATGGACGCTAATGAGGGTAGGGCACGTCGTGGAGCAGGGATTCCTTCGGGATCTTGTGGAAGTTTTATTCGCGTCGATTCGCGGTTAAATGGCTGATCCCGATTTTTCTTCCCCTGCGAATTCGAGGCCACTATTCCAAGCCCGGTGCAAGAATACAATTACAGCAAGAAATCCACCGATTGGCTGATTGAAATCGTGGAAGCGGATAAGCCCGAGTCGCCCAAACGCATGGCGGCCAAGCGCGAATTGGAAAAACGGGCCCACGGCAAATGGCGCAAAAAACTGCTGATTAAGGTGTCCGTTATCATTATTGTCGGGACTCTTTTATTGTTGGGCCGGGCTATTTTCTACAGGTAAGGCAAAAATTGCGGGATGAGCTGTCCTTCGCTGAAGCTTCCGCCTTCGCCAAGGCTATGCGGACAAGGCGGAGTCCAGTGGACACCCCGCCTGCAACTTTACTTCGCTGCTTTCGTATCCTTCGCGAGAAATACCCGGCTTGGGGTCTTTGCGATCTGTGAAAACATGTATGAGCCGGTTCAATGGCCTGGCTCCAGTTTTTGTAGGAGGCTATTTTTTTACCCGTTTGGTCGCGATCGCGCGTAGCTCTTTGGCTGCGAGCACATCCTTGTCCCGTCCCATGGCTTCCTTCGCCGTGATGAGGTCATCGAGCGCGATCACCCGGCAGCGTTTTCCGCCAATCTCAAACTCCTCGGCTTTTGTCTTGAGCCGTTCGAAATCTCCGAGGCCCAGTACGGACGACAGAATATCCACCACGCCCCAGTCCGTGTTCAGATAAAGGTTGTTCACGGTTTCTCCCGGCTTTGGCGCCTGTAAAAATGAAAGCTGCTGGGGCGTCATGCGATGCCGCGGGTGCAAATCCTTCAAAGTCTCCCGCAATCGCCCGACATTTTCAGGTGAGAGCATGGCGCAAAGATCCAGATCGCGCGTGACCAGCGATGAACCATGCAGCACACCGGCAAAGCCGCCGATCACGACAAAATCGATGCCGGAATCAGCGAGCCGTTGCAGCAGATGACTCAAGCTTTGCATCGCGTTCGCGGCGGATTTGATCGAACTCCAACACCAAGGCCAGCGCCTGATCGTGCTGATGCGCCCGTTGTTCCGGAGTAAGGGCAAGACTCGCGTCCACCAAAGTCAGGTCGAAGCCAGCCTTTTCCGCCTCCTTTATTGGGTCGTTTCGTGCCACCATGAATCAAATTTATGTCCGGATGATTTGCTGACGCAAGAGTGGTTTGCAGAACTTCCGATTCACGATCAAATTTCCACACCAAGGCCGCAAAGAGCGCCAATGAGCGGTACAATGATCAACTCCGAATTGGTGATGGCCTGACCGGTTGGATGGGCTAGCCTTGAAACCCTATGGCCTACAAAAAAATTTCAATGGCGCCGGACAAGAAGATCGCACTGGTAGCACACGACAACAAGAAGCTCGATCTCATCGAATGGGCCAAGTTCAACCGCGACCTGCTCGCGCATCACAAGGTTTTTGCCACCGGCACCACGGGCATCGTGCTTGAGCGCGAGCTCGGGTTTCCCATCAAAAAGCTGCAGAGCGGCCCGCTGGGCGGCGACCAGCAGATCGGGGCCAAGATCGTGGACAACGAAATCGATTTCCTGATTTTCTTCTGGGATCCCCTCGAGCAGCAGGCCCACGATCCCGACGTCAAGGCGCTCCTGCGCATGGCCGTCGTCTGGAACATCCCGATCGCCTGCGACCGCGCCTCGGCCGACTTCATCATTTCGTCCCCGCTGATGGACAAAACCTACGACCGGCTGATCCCCGACTATGATATTTACCGCAACCGCGCGGTTACCGGCGTGGAGGTTCCGCCGATGCCCATTCCCGGTGTGACTGAAAACAAAAAACGCCGGTCCGCCGACAAAGCCAGCGAGTGATTTTTTCTCGCAAGGAGACGAAGGCCGCGAAGGCGAGGATTTTTTGACCATGGATCGATACGGATTACACCAAGATTCCAAGAGAACGCTGGTCGATCCGGTGGTAGGGCGGGACCGCCGGGCCCGCCGAAAACGTGGCGGCGCGCCCGGCGGCGACGAGTGCATAGCCTCGGCGGTCGCGCCCTACCTCATATCCAAATATAGAGGGATGTTGGTATTGGTCGCAGTTCATCCGGGTTCATCCGCGTGATCCGCGGCAAATGAGTTGATGCACATTCGCTCTTTGCGCTCTAGAATTTCATCCTCATTTCGAGCACGCGAAGGGACGGGTGAAGCGACCGTTTTCCGAGGCCGATCGTCTTCCAAACGACAGTTTTGTTTCAGGACGGTAACTTCGCGGTGACGAAACCGCAATTCGATTGCAGGACAATTTGAATGCGGTCCAGTGGGCGCGTTCGCCGCGTTTTTCCAGTCTTCACGTGCGCGGGCTCGAGATCAAAAAATCCAACTAAACACGAAATGAAAACAAAGCCTCGTTATCCGCTCAGTTCCCTCGCTGCCGCCTGTGTTTTGGCCAGCTTCCTCCCGGCCCAGTCTGCTTCCGCCGCACCCCTTGATCACATCGGCACGGTGTTTTATATCTATATGGAAAATCACAACTGGACCCAGCCGAATGGGAATGTGAATACGTCTCCCACCAGTGGAATCGAACAAATCAAAGGCAACCCGGCGGCTCCGTTCATTAATGGCTTGGTTGATCCGCACAGTCCGTTCGCCGCGGATGTTTCCTACACCAACAATTGCTATAACGTTCTCGCGACTCCGTCCGGAAACAATCCGAGCATTCATCCTTCGGAGCCGAACTACATCTGGCAGGAAGGCGGCAGCAATTTCGGGGTGACCGGCGATGCCGATCCTTATTTGGACACGACAGATGCTTCCGGCAATGTCTTCAATCTGCCAAACATCAGCGGCCTGGTTCAAAAGGCCGGCATTTCCTGGAAGTCTTACCAGGAGGACATCGATCTCGTGCCCGCTTCCGGGACGGTCAATCACCCGGGCTCCAACAGCCTGACGAGCACGGTTGCTCCCCGCGATCAGTGGACCGTGCCGCTGTCGAGCATCAGTGGCACGTCGGCTGGCTACACGAATCCTTATAATAGCAGCCAACAGTATAATTTTGCCCCGAAGCACTGCGGCGAGCTTTTCTTTACGACGACCAACGGGGGAACAACGACTGTCGGAGACTTCAGCACTTCGAATCCGGAGGTGCCCCACTACCGTCCGCTCCAGGAGCTGGAGCGCGATCTTGATCACAATAAGGTCGCAAAGTTCAACGTCATCACGCCCGACCAGTACAACGACATGCACACCGGGCTATCGGGCGGCTTTACCTACAATGGGATTCACTACACCGGCGACGCGGCCAATATTTCGCAGGGGGACAACTTCCTTCGCACCGTCGTGCCGATGATCATGGCATCCGAGGCTTACAAGCATAACGGCCTGATCGTGATCTGGAACGACGAGACCGAGCAGCAGAACAGCGCTGATCTGACGGCCAATGACACCAGCCACAGCATCATGGAGATCTTCATCTCGCCCCTGGCAAAGGGTAGCGCTTACCACAATGACAGTATCACTTACACCCACTCGACCGACGTGGAAACCTTGCAGGAAATTTTCCCCATCGGGCCGAAACAAGGCCAGCCGTTTATTGGCCAGACCACCCAGGACGCCACTGGCAACCGCGATTACTCGGATCTGTTCATGGATCATAGCGACCGGGACGACAGCGACCATGATCACGATTGAGGCCCGCAATAACCGACGAACATTCCAAAGGGAAAATTAAGCACCGCATTTGATCCAAGCACAGGCTCACCGCTTCTGCGCGGTGAGCCTGTTTCATTCAGGTGTACCGCGTATCAATTTAGGCTCAGATCTTTTACACCAAGACCGCAAAGGGCGCCAAGCTGGTTACGAAGCAAGGTGGGGCGCGACCACCGAGGCTGCCACTCGTTGCCGCCGGGAATTTCGGTAGTGTCGACTGGCGGGTTCAATTGCAGGGTTCGGCTTTGCGTTTTTCCGTGGAAATAATCATGGTCATCTTAAGTTCGTGGGGATAGCCTCCGGAACCACAAAAGCAATCATGGCCATCATCGAAAAAACCATCAGCCCGGCATCCGTCTCGCTCGGCTACGTGATTCTGTATGTGCCAGACGTCTCGGCGAGTCTCTGCTTCTATCAGGACGCCTTTGGCCTGGCCCGGCGCTTTTTTCATGTGGACGGCGGCAAGGCCTATGGAGAAATGGAGACTGGGGCAACGAGCCTGGCCTTCGCCAGTCTTAACCAGGCCAGTGAGCATTTGAAACAGGACGTCGTGGCGGCCGACCTTAAGAAGGCGCCGCTGGGGGTTGAGATTGCCTTGGTGACGCGCAACCTCCCGGCGGTGTTTGCCCGGGCGGTGAAAGCCGGGGCGACGGTGGTGAGCGAACCTGCGGACAAGCCGTGGGGACAAACCGTGGCGTATCTTCGGGACAATGCCGGCCACCTCGTTGAGCTTTGCACGCCGCTTAAGTAAAGCTCCTTCGCCAAGGCTGCGACGGGAGAGACGTATTCCACTGAGAACAGCCGGAGATTCTTCGCTGCGCTCCGAATGACAAAAACCTTTCTCCGTAACTGATTCAGCACTCTTTTGTGGCGTCCTTGTCATTCGGAGCGCAGCGAAGAATCTCTTGTCATACTCTGCCCGCTTTGTGATTTTTGCGTTCTTCTTAGGGAAATCCCGCCGTGTGCTAAAATCCAGTGCTTCAGCCCATTAGTTCGATCAAGTTCCGGCTAATCTTCTTTTTCTGGCAATTCCAACCAAGTTAGTGTCCTTTGTAGGGATAACCATGAGCTCCGAGTCTCCTGCACCCAGCGCGCCCAAGCCGCCCAATCCCAACGAGCCGCTCAAAGCAGCGTCGAATTTCCTGCGCGGCACGATCGCCCATGACCTGGCGGACACATCCACCGGCGCGATCAGCGAGGACAACGGCCAGCTCACCAAATTTCACGGCCTTTATTTGCAGGACGACCGCGACCAGCGCAACGCGTTGAAAAAAGCCGGCAAGGAAAAGGCTTTTTCGTTCATGCTGCGCCTGCGCCTGCCCGGCGGGCGTTGCACGGCGAAGCAATGGATCATGCTCGACCGCCTCGCCGACGAGCGCGCCAACGGTTCGCTGCGCCTGACCACGCGGCAGACGTTCCAGTTTCACGGCATCCTCAAGGGCAACCTGCGCCCGATCATCCAGGCCATGCACACCGAGCTGGTGGACAGCATCGCGGCGTGCGGTGACGTGAATCGCAACGTCATGGCCGCGCCGAACCCCGAACGCTCGGCCGTGCACCAGCAGGTTTACGATCTTGCGCGTGACTTCAGTGCATTCGCGCTCCCGAAAACGCGCGCCTACCACGAAATCTGGCTTGAGGACGAACTCGTCGCCGGCGGCGAACCGAAACCGGCCGAGGACGAGCCGATGTACGGAAAAACTTATCTGCCGCGGAAATTTAAAACCGGCTTTGCCGTTCCGCCGTCGAACGACGTCGATGTGTTTTCCCAGGATCTCGGTTTCATTGCCATCGTCGAGAACGGCAAGCTGGCGGGCTTCAACGTCGCCGTTGGCGGCGGCCTCGGCATGAGCCACGGCAACGCCGAGACGTTTCCGCGCCTTGCCGACGTGATCGGCTTCATTGCTCCCGACAAGGTCAACGACGTCGGCCTCGCGGTCATCACCGCCCAACGCGATTACGGCGACCGCACCAACCGCAAGCACGCGCGCCTCAAATACACGATCGAGGACCGCGGCATCGAGTGGTTCAAGGCCGAGGTCGAGCGCCGCCTCGGCTGGAGCTTCGCGCCCGCGCGCCCGTACGAATTTACCACCATCGCCGACGACTACGGCTGGCACCGCGCGGCGGACGGCTCGTGGTTCTTCATGCTCTTTGTGCTCAGCGGCCGGATCAAGGACACTCCCGGCTGGCCGATGAAAACGGCGCTGCGCGACATCGCCAGGATCCACGAAGGCGATTTCCGCCTCACGCCGAGCCAGAATGTTTCCATCAGCGGCGTGAGCGACGCGAAGAAAGTTGAAATCGAGCAGATCCTCGCGCGCCACGGCCTCGACAAGCAGAATCAGCAATCCGCGCTGAGGCTCAACGCGCTCTCATGCGTCGCGCTGCCGACCTGCGGGCTCGCGCTGGCCGAGAGCGAACGCGTGCTGCCGGCATTCCTGGACAAGCTTGAGACCGTCATCGATGCAGCCGGCTTGCGCGACGACGCCATCAGCATCCGCATGACCGGCTGCCCCAATGGCTGCGCGCGGCCCTACATCGCCGAGATCGGCCTCGTGGGCCGGGCGCCCAACAAATATGCGCTGTATTTGGGCGCGGACTACAACGGCCGCCGGCTGAACAAGCTTTTTGCGCCGAGCCTGACGCTTGACGACGTGGTTGCGCAGCTCACGCCGATCATCAAGCGCTACGCGACCGAGCGCACCGAAGGCGAACGCTTCGGCGATTTCTGCATGCGCACGGTGGTGCCGGCTGACGCGACCTTCCATTCTGTGGGCACGCCGATCGCCGCGGGTTCGGCCGGCGCCTGCACGATTTGAAGCCGGGAATTTTTTAACGCAAAGCCGCCAGGACGCGGAGATTCGCGTTAAGCCGGTTTCGTTTTAATGGCCGGCCCTTCTTCGCTTTGCGGGCTACGAAGGACAGCTTTCGCCTGACGAAAGCTGATGGACACAGATCCAGGCAGGGTTTGGTTGTCATTCCGAGTGCAGCGAGGAATCTCCGCAAAAACCGCCTTGCACTCGACCGGGGGTGGGCTTCTGCTCTGCGTTCTGCTTTCGGAGGGGTGCCTGAGTGGCCGAAAGGGACGGTTTGCTAAACCGTTGTACGGGTAAAACCGTACCGGGGGTTCGAATCCCCCTCCCTCCGCCAGTCTAAACAACTATACTGTAATTTCCAGCGGGGTTTGAGGAGAATTCCAGAACGTTTGAGAATCCAGCCTGTTTTTGGGTGGTTTGAGGCTTTTGGATAGACCTGCTTTCAAGCCGGGATAACACGCTGGAAACAGTCTTTCCAGCCGGTTGCATAGGCGCGGCAATCGGGCACGAGTAGGCTTGTCCGGCGCATTTTGAGGCGTAGCAGGAATGTTGACGGTAGGCATGGTGGGTTCGGGCGCATTTCTGTCGTTTACGCCAGGCTTACCGCCCTTCAGGACGATACGGCGTATTCGGCCACGCGCGCCCGGCTGGCGGCTTTGAGCTGCGGGTCGTCGCAAATCTCAGATTCGCAAAATCGGTACCTGGATGACGGCTCATTGCCCGGGCCGACCAAGGTCAAATGCAACCTTTCAACAATGCGAACAAAGAGAAGTTCGCCCTAGCTTGGGGGTGTTCTTAAACGAACCCTTACCCCTTACCCCGTTAGTTAACTGCCGTCTTTGATCGCACGATTGCGGCGCGCTTTCCATCTGTATTTTTGCGCCCCAGTCGCTCGACTGAATTCGATCGGCCTCACAGCCATAATCCCAACATGAACTCACACATTGCTAATAATGTCCCCACTCGTCCCGTTTTTTTAAAAAAATGGACATCCTTGCTCCCATTTCTCGCCATCAGCGCCTCATTGCTGTCGCTGCCCGTGAAAGCAGCGCTGCCCTCGCGCGTATTTGCCCCGTACATCCAGATGAGTTCGCAGAGCTTGACCTCAGTATCGCAGGCCTCCGGCATCAAATACTTCACCCTGGCTTTCATTATCGACAATGGCAGCCATCAAGGATTGTGGGAGGCGGGATCATCCGTCGCTTCGGACACCTCCATCGCGCCGAGCATTGCCGCCCTTCGTTCAGCGGGCGGGGACGTCATCATCTCCTTCGGTGGCGCATCGGGCAACGAATTGGCCCTCGGGATCACCAGCGTGTCCACCCTCCAGTCGGTGTATCAGGGGATCATCAACAAGTACGGTGTCACTGCACTCGATTTCGACATTGAAGGCAGCGCTGTTTCCAACACTTCGGCCAATGACCGTCGCAACCAGGCGCTGGCCGGCCTGCAGGCGGCCAATCCCGGTATGATTATCTCCTATACGCTGGCCGTGAATCCCACGGGCCTTGACTCAACTGGAATCGCCCTGCTGCAAAACGCGCAATCTCACGGCGTCAAGGTCGCCTGCGTCAACATCATGGCCATGGACTACGGCTCGTCCACCAGTCCAAGCATGGGACAAGATGCCATTGATGCGACTAATGCCACGATCTCCCAACTCAACTCCATTGGGATGACCGCCGCCATCGGCATCACGCCTTTGATCGGCAAACAAGACACCGCGCCCGAGGTATTTACTCTGACCGATGCACAAACGACCGAAAATTACGCGGTGGGCCAAAGCAAGGTTAACCGCGTTACGTTTTGGGAAGTGGCGATAGACCAGTGCGGCAGTAGTTGCAGCGGCATTACGCAAACCGCCTGGCAGTTCTCCCATATTTTTGAACCGTTTAGCGGCGGCACCACCACCACCACGGTGGCCACGCCGATCTTCAGTCCCGGCGGCGGTAGCTACACCAGCGCACAGAGCGTGACGATCAGCGACTCCACCAGCGGTGCGTCCATCCGCTATACGATAAACGGCAGCACACCCTCGGAGACTGCGGGCACGCTTTACTCCGGACCGGTGAACATCAGCAGCACGGAAACCTTGAAAGCCATTGCCTATGAGAGCGGCGATACCGACAGTGCGGTTGCTTCAGCCACCTACACGATCGGCACGGGTGGCGGATCATCCCTGACCGGTTCCTCGAGCAGCGGCTTCCAGAACCTTGCCATCTCCCCGGCCGCAACCGGCACCTTCACCGCCACCTTCGACGCGACGCCCACGGTCTCGCCGGAAAACGGTGTGATCGGCCTCTCCAGCGGCGCGGCCACCGCCTACGGCAACATGGCCTGTATCGCTCGCTTCAACCCCACGGGCCAAATCGACGCCTATAACGGCACCGCGTATGCCGCGGCCTCGAGCATCAACTATTCGGCCAATGTCTCGTATCACTTCCGCCTGGTCGTGAACGTCACCGCCCACACCTACTCGGTCTTCGTGACCCCGGCCGGTGGTTCCGAACTGACGGTGGGCAGCAACTACGCCTTCCGCAGCACCGCCAACACCATGACCAGCCTGAATAACTGGAGCCTCGATGTGAACGCCACGCCCGCCGGTTGCTCGCTCACCGCGACAAACCTCTCTATTGGCAGCTCTGGCCCAACAACGTTTACCCTTACACCCAGTGCCGGTTCCGGCGGCTCGATCAGTCCGTCTGGCACGGTCACAGTGAATCAGGGTGCCAGCCAGACGTTCACCATCACGGCCAACTCCGGCTCCACCATCTCCAGCGTGACCGTCGATGGCGTGAACCAGGGTGCGATCACTTCCTTCACGTTCTCCAACGTGCAGGCCAATCACACCATCAGCGCCGCGTTCACCACCACGGTTAGCCGGACATTGACCGGCTCATCAAGTGATGGATTCCATGCGCTGGCCATCAGCCCTGCCGCAACCGGCACCTTCACCGCCACCTTCGACGCGACGCCCACGGTCTCGCCGGAAAACGGTGTGATCGGCCTCTCCAGCGGCGCGG
>Ga0210402_10004843_pt1 | contig 12175 bp, 17 predicted proteins | sample IncBWC7MmetaG_FD_161055 | JGI IMG/M metagenome (GOLD analysis project Ga0210402, IMG submission 161055) | Forest soil microbial communities from Barre Woods Harvard Forest LTER site, Petersham, Massachusetts, United States - Inc-BW-C-7-M | ecosystem: Environmental > Terrestrial > Soil >...
TGCGAAGAATTTTGCAAATGGTTATTAAAAGATTTCAGCTACAATAATCAAACAGTAATGTTAGCGCCTGCAACCGGTTTTTACGAAACAGAAGGTTTGGGTAAACAGGAAGTGCGCCTCGCTTATGTATTGAACTGCGATGCAATTAATGCAGCGATGGATTGTTTGGAAAAAGCGTTGGAGGAGTATCCCGGGAAGGTTTAAAATTAAGTTTATAATATTTGTAAAGGCTGCCGATGGGTGGCCTTTTTTGATTTAAACAGAATAAACATTTGTTCTTTACCCATCATCGTTGTGTCACTCACTTGTCTGGCAAAGCTTTATTAAACAATATAGAAGGAGATGTTCTTTTTTTGTATCTTGATATCGCTTAAACAATTTTTATGCTTTTAATTAAAGACGTCTTTTTATTCGTTAAAGAATTAGAAAATTATTTATTAAAAAGTAAAGATATTAAGGTTTATTCCCGACAAACTTATCAGGGAGCTTTATTATTGAAAAATGCTAATGATAAAAAGATAATTTTAAAACCCTCTAATTCTGGCTATTTGATTGGTTCTGCAAGAATTGAAAAATTCATCGATAACACTGACATTTTCAAGGGAAGGGCCATCGATAATTATATATACATAGCAAGCACTTTTAGAGACAACGCCATTCGATTGGCTAAAATTGATAAAAGAGTCTGTTTAATTGAATTACAGATTAAAAAAAAGGAAATTACAATTTTTGGCTCTATGAATATTGATTTAAATCTTCTTAATTATTTCATAGAATTTGCTGACAAAATTAGCTTTGATATAATCTATGATTTTACAGGATTATTGAAGCATCAAAAATCTATTAAAGATAAAAACAAACCAGTTGTCCAAATTCAAAACCGTAATCCCAATCCTAAGATTTTCTTTTCATATTCATGGGATAACGAAATTCATAAATTATGGGTCCTTAAACTTGCCTCCGAATTAATTAAATCCGGAATCGATGTTTTAATTGATGAATGGGACTTAGATAAATACAATAATGACCTTAATTTTTTTATGGAATCGGGAATTCGAGAATCTGATAAAGTTGTCATGATTTGTACTCCGGTTTATTCTCTAAAGGCTAATGAAAGAAAAGGAGGGGTTGGAGTTGAAAATGTAATAATTACAGGAGAATTTTACAGCACCGACAAAGGGAATAAATTCCTACCAATTGTAAAAGGATATAAAAAAAATATTCATGAATGTTTACCTACATATTTGAAATCAAAATACTCTATTGATTTTAATGATGAGAATGAATATAAAGTCAAGTTTGATGAATTAATTAGAAAAATATTAAATGTACCCAAATTCAAAAAGCCGATTCTTGGCACGTTGCCAAAATTAGAATCACATAATATTTAGAAAAGGATTTCTTCTTCCGAACAACGCCTCTTGCTAAGGACGTTGCTAGAACTAAATTTTAAGTGTTAGACATAATTTAACATACTATGCCGATATCAGATGAATTACTTAAATACTATTACTCTCAGCACGACAAATACAGTATTCGTACAACTTGGCATCAGCAACATTTGATCGAAAATATTTTAGATATTCAAGGCTTTATTCAGTCTATATCCAACAACTTAGGAGAAACGGAGCTTAAAGAACCAATCACTTCTTATCCTTTAGGGTATTTTCAAATTGAACAACCTTCAAGAATAAATTATGCGCATATGGTATTTCTGTTTTCAATTTTGGAGAGACGAATAAGAGCTTTAGTAAAATTGACAATCGAACTCAAAAATATTACCAAAGAACTGTCGGATTATAAAGGCTCATTCCTTGATAGAGTTAAAAAATTTCTGAAAGAAAACCTCGACATTGACATCTCAACTAATAATGCCTGGACAAATATTATGACTTTTCAAAAAGTCAGAGATTGTATTATTCATTGTGGAGCAAACATAAATGAATCAAGAGATCATCTCTTTTTAAAACACCTTGCTGACAAAAACATAATCGAGTTAAACAACAATGGCTACATGAGAATTGGCAACGATTTTTGTATAGGAATGCAATCGGCTACCATTGAATTTGTATCAACTGGACTTGACAACCTGTATTCAAAATTGGTTGAGCTTGAGATAGAAAAAGAAAAACAACACCGAACATAAGCATTTATTCTTCGAAGCAATGTCTCTCCGCCTTGGTTCGTGTCCCCACGAACCATTCGCTTCAATCTTCGCACAACAATAAAATGGAAGAGTTGATTTCGTCCCGGCGGGGTTAAAAATGGGTGATTTCACTCTCCATTAAATACCCACAACATTTTATCTTCGCATTCTTCTTTGAGGTAATAAAGCAATAAAACATATTTGTGTCCCTAAGAAAGGCACAGGTACGGATTACAGGGATGTTTCTACATCCCTTTTTTCTTTTGTATGTCTGTTGTAATAACTGCCAGTTAACTTTTATAGAATGATATTTTTTCTTTTTTTGTAAAAATGATACGTTACCCCGAGTTTTTTATTGAATTTTTAAATAACAGGCATCCCGCCTTTTACGATAAAGTTTTAAATGAAGGCGGCGGAAAGTTATGCTCTCCTTCCAGCCATGAAGCAAGATTATTTATAGTTTCAAATCCAATGAAAGATAAAGAGGATCATATAATGTTTGAGCGCATCCTTGCAGAATATGCGGGCAGGGAAGCAAGAACCTTTCATTAAAGGATTGTTCCTCATCCCCTCAGCCTTGGTTTTCGTGTCCCCACAAACCATTCGCTACAATCAATATACGCTTCGATAAAGCTCAATAAAACGATGCCGTACAAGTGATCCGCCAGCTGGCGGAAACAATGCTTAATAGTAGCACCAATGCCAAGCCAAAAAATTTATTGAAAAAAATTTGCGAAACCGAATAGTTGCGCATATATTTGCAACCGAACGGTTTCTCAATAAAAAATTCTGACGTATGAGGCGAGACATTTTTCAGGCAATAGCCGACCCTACAAGGCGGGCGATCATTACTTTAATTGCATTGCAGGCAATGACACCTAACGCTATTGCCGACAACTTTAACACGACCAGGCAATCTGTTTCTAAACACCTTCGCATACTTACAGAATGCGAAATCGTAAAACAGGAACAACAAGGCAGGGAAATTTACTATTCACTTGAAATTGAAAAAATGAAAGAGGTTGATAAATGGATAAGCCACTTCAGAAAAATTTGGGAAACCCGTTTCAACCAACTTGACAAAGTATTATCAACAATGAAAAAAAAGAAAAAATGAAAAACAACTTATTATTTGATTTTGTCGTTGACAAAACAACGAAAACAGTATTCGTAAACAGGGAGTTTGCTGCTCCCCTTTCGCTGGTATGGGATGCTTTTACCAAACAGGAAATTTTGGACAAATGGTGGGCGCCTAAACCATGGGAATCCAAAACAAAATTTATGGATTTTGAAGTTGGCGGGCGAAGATTTTATGCAATGGTAGGCCCCGAAGGACAAGAACATTGGTCACTGCAGGAATTTACTTCCATTACACCGAAAAGCAATTTCAAATACTTGAATGCTTTTGCAGACAAAGATGCAAACCCCGATCTGCCGGGTTCTGATTGGGACCTGAATTTCAGCGAACAAAACGGAATAACAAAAGTGGCCATTACTATTTATAATGAATCGCTTGCCCGTATGGAGCAAATGATCGAGATGGGCTTCAAGGGAGGATTTACTATGACGTTGGACTACCTGGCTACAACGCTGTTGCCGGCTTTATCGAAACGATAGTAGAAAACCCTTAATGTTAAGTTTAGGATATTTATTTAAGGCTGCCCGATCGGCGGCTTTTTTAATACTCTATATTTGGATATCTAAATAAACAAAAATGGAAATGACATTTCAAACGAGTGCAATGAAGGCTCCAGCCATCTACCCTTCATTACTTATATTTAAACTCAATCATCGCCTTTTTCTAAATTGCCTGGATGCAGTAACAGAAGAACAGGCCAGACAAAGGATCAGCGAACATTCTAATTCCTTTCTTTGGATCGCAACACATACCGTTTGGGCAAGGTATAATACATTGAATCTTTTGGGTGGTGGTGTTGAAAATCCTTTTAAAGGTTTGTTCGAAAATTTTAAAGCTTATGATTCCAATGACGTTTATCCATCGCTCGAAACAATAAGAGAAGAATGGGAAAAAGTATCGCCTTTATTAAAAGAAGCCCTTCACTCAGTTACAGAAGAGCATCTTGCTGCTGAAGCACCATTTAAAAGTCCTGTTGGAGATTATACGATTGGTGGAACAATCATTTTCCTGGCACAACACGAAAGCTATGATATTGGACAAATGGGATATCTAAAAAAATATCTTACTAAAGAAGCAATGAAATATTGATTTCAGAGGCTGTACCTAAGAATTTACAAAGGCTGCCATGGGCGGCCTTTTTCATTTAAAGATTCATGGAAGATTTGTACATTTAATTGCTAAACAAAATACACATTATGGAAAAGAGAAATAAAATTATCTATTGGATCGCGACAACTTTATTTTGCTTTGGCATGTTGGCAAGTGGCTTGCAACAAGTATTTCATACAAAAGCGATGATCGACCTGGTTACTCCGTTGGGTTACCCGGTTTATTTCCTGTACATCATTGGCACCTGGAAAGTATTGGGAGTGATCGCTGTTTTAGTGCCGGGATTTAAACTATTGAAAGAATGGGCCTACGCAGGTTTCTTCTTTGTGATGACGGGTGCCTTTGTTTCACATTTGGTGATCGGCGATTATAATATAAAGGCATTGCTCGGGCCTTTGATGCAAACTGTTTTTATTATTTTGTCGTGGTATTTCCGACCGGCAGACAGAAAGATCAGTCAATCTTAATAATGAATAATATGAATCCCAAAGTTGATTTCTTTTTTAGTAAAGACGGCAAATGGCAGAAAGAATTTGAGCAATTGAGAAAGATCGTTCTTGATTGCGGACTGCAAGAAGAATTGAAATGGGGCCATCCTTGTTATACATTTGAGAAAAGGAATATTGTATTGATACATGCCTTTAAAGAATATTGTGCTTTGTTATTCTTTAAAGGCAGTTTGATGAATGATCCCGATGGTATTTTGATACAACAAACAGAGAATGTACAGGCGGGCCGCCAGGTGCGCTTCACCAATCTTAAGGAAATAGTGAAGCAGGCAAAGATCCTGAAAGCTTATATCTACGAAGCGATCGAAGTAGAAAAAGCCGGCTTAAAAGTGAAACTAAAGAAGACCACAGAATTTCCCATGCCAGAAGAATTTAAAAAGATATTAAATAAGAACGCCGCGCTTAAAACTGCCTTTAAAGCATTAACACCGGGACGTCAAAGAGGATACCTTCTTTATTTCGCTGCACCCAAACAATCCGCAACACGGGAAGCAAGGATCGAAAAATATACGAAGGCGATCCTCAATGGTAAGGGCTTGAATGATTAGTACAATCCGCCTATTTCTTCTTTTCTAAAAAATATATTGGAAAATATTTGAGTAACTCAAAAGTTACCTATATATTTGTGTAACTTAAAAGTTACTCAATATGCAAAAAGAAATTAAACACACCTTTTATTTCACTCAAACGCCAGAAGAAGTCTGGCAGTATTTAACTAAACCCGAATTGATGGAGCAATGGCTTATGCCAAGCGATTTTCAGCCAGTTGTTGGTCATCATTTCCGGTTTACAAATCCAAACAACACATTTGTTGTTTGCGAAGTATTGGAGGTTAAACCATTTACGCACCTTGCTTATGTGTGGAAAAATGATTGGGCTGTTACCAAAACGCCTTACACTTCAAATGTAAGCTGGACGCTAACAGCTATTGAAGGTGGAACAGAATTATTATTGGTGCACAGTGGATTTGAATTATTTAAAGATCTAGTAGCACACAATAGCGGCTGGATGTTTTTATGTAACAAATTGGGTGACCTTTTAAAAGTGCCTAAAAAATGAGTACGCAAACACTTGACGCTTTCCAGGTAATTGCCGACCCAAGCCGCAGACAAATGTTGCAGATGCTTTCAAAGCAAAGCAGGACGATCAACTCCTTAGCGGAGAATTTTGATATGAGCCGTCCTGCTGTTTCAAAACATGTGAAAGTATTGTACAACGCGGGATTTATTTCTATCAAAGACATCGGCAGGGAACGGCATTGCACACTTAAACAAGATGGGTTTAACGAGTTGCAGGATTTCATCAACTACTTCGATAAATTCTGGGCAACCAAACTTAAAAAATTAGAAACCATTTTAAATAATAAAGCAAAATGAAAAAAAGTTTTCACACTTCAATTAAAGTAGATGCTTCTCCGGAGGATGCATTGAAAAATATCAACCAGGTAAACAAATGGTGGGCAAAAAAAGTAAAGGGCAAGTCTGAAAAACTGAACGACCAATTCACCGTTGATTTTGGAACAACATGGGTTGACTTTCAAATCACCGAATTAGTGCCGGATAAAAAAGTAGTCTGGAAAGTAACTGATTGTAATCTTGAATGGATAAAGAACAAGAAGGAATGGAATGGTACAGAAGTGGTTTTTGAAATTTCCGAAAAGAAAAACGCAACACAAATCGACTTTACCCATTTAGGATTAATCCCTTCATTTGAATGTTACGAAGATTGTAAAGTGGGTTGGACAGGGCACATAACAGAGAGTTTGGTAAAGTTTATCAACGAAGGAAAAGGGAAACCGGAATAAAAATAGAATCAATACTTATACAATAACAACGGATGCTGGCTCGCCGTATGAAAATCACGCCACAAGCGGTTTAGTTCAGTATCCGTATTGGCAGCATTCAATCCGCAATAAGGATATAATTCACTCACCAATTTTCTTGCGTTAGCAGCAATAGCACGACTAGTGCTGCTAACGCTTTCTAATAATTTATCGGAGATAGTATTTGTTTTGATGCATTCATCCCAGGAAATATTTATCGCTTCATAAAAAGCATCCCGGCTTTGATGGAATACTATTTTTATTTCTTCCAGGTGTTTAACAGTTGCTGACGGTATTTCTTTTTTATGAAGGATCGTTTCATATAGATCTAAAAAACGAATTGCCATTCCGGAGAAATTAACCGCCAATGTTGCTTCTGCAAAATGTATGAACGGAAAATTATAAACAGGAATGGGTGTAACGATATAGAGTTGATCAATAATAAACTTTCTGTTTTCTGCAACCTTCACCCGGTCCACTTCAAAACTATAACTGGAAGTAGCTTTCATGCCCATGTATTTCCAATCTTCTATAACTTTTACTTCATCTTTCATTAATAAGAATGCATGAACCATCGGGGTTCCATCTTCATTCGTTAAAGCCACCCCATCTTTTTCAATGATACAATTAGCGGTGAAGACTGTTACATGTGAAGACCCTGTAGCATAACTCCAATGGCCGTTTATCTCATATCCGCCATCAATGATCGTTGCGGTGCCGGAAGGTTTTCCGCTTCCACCCAAACATACTTTATCATTACTAAAAATTGTTTTCGCTATTTCTTCCTCGATAAATCCCGCAAACCAATTGGCGCCACTGCAAAGCGTGACCGTCCAACCCAATGCGCCATCAATCCATGCAAGGGCCTCTTCTATTTTTAATGCCTCGGGTAAAGACAATTCTAGGCCATTGTAAATCTTTGGTACAAATAAATTGAACCAGTTTCTTTGATAGATAATCGACAATTGTTCCTCGTGCAGGCCACCCTTTTGTTCTGCCTTTTCAGCAAAATAACGCAATGCCCCTACCAGCCTGTTATCAATGATCGTAGAAGGATGTTTGTTATTCATATAGTTCGCCTATTTCTGCCAATGTAAGTTCATCGGATTTTTCGTTCTTAATAATTTTTCTCCATTCGATATATCCCTGTACGGCAATGATGAATAAAAAGATCGTCAGGGCAGAATACAAAGCCAGGTGCTTATAAAACAACAAGGGAATGGCAAAGAGGTTAGAGATATTCAACAGTATCCAATTCTCTATTTTACGTTTTGCCAATAACCACATTCCCGCCCATGCGGCCGCACTTACGAATGCATCCCAGAATGGAACAGTAGAAGGAGTATATCTTTTTAAAATAATATAAAGTACCGCTGTTCCTACAATTGAAATAGTGATCACGATCATCCATTCATAGTTATTGCAATAGCTCGCTTTAACCGGCGGTTCATTTTTCTTCTTGATCCAATACCACCAACCGTAAATACTCATCACCAAATAATAAACACTTAACCACGACTCTGCATATAATCCTGCTGTCAATAGAACATAAATACCCACTGCGGTACTAATGATGCCTGCCGGATACAACCATATTTTATTCGCTTTTGCATACAATACTTCTGCAACGCCAAACACAACACTGATCCATTCGGGCCATGTTGTTTCCTTTGCCTGCTCAACCAATAACTGCCACCAATCTTGTAGATGCATGATAATACGTTTTACTTACCCAAGAAAGCACGTGCTGTTTGTATTATCCTGTTCCCTCCGCCGGCATTACCCGGATCAGGTGCATGAAAGAGTTTCGCTCTTCCAATGGGTATAATCTCAGCCTTTGTTTCAGTCTCGGTTAAACCGAGACAAGGCACCCCTTGAGTTGATCCAACAAAGATAGCTTAAATAGAATATCGGCCCACAGTGTATAGCTATTTCCCCATTCAATACGCGCTGTTGCTTTTATATATTATAAATGCCTGATAAACGGCATATTATTACTGGCATGCTTATTGAAAAATATACATTGAACAATTAAGTTTAAATAAAAACAAAAATTATGAAATCAAATTTTTTTAAGCTGGCTGGTGTAGTGATCGGTATGGCATTTTTTCAAACGGTGTCAGCACAGGTTGGTACTACTGTAAATGGAACGGTAAACAGTACGGTAGCTCCTGCTACTCATGCCGCGACAACAGTAACCACCACTACCACACAGACAAGTGTTAAATCAACTACTGATAATGGTATAACTGATACGAAGACATCTACTAATGCCGATGTTTCTACAAACAAGACCTCTACAAAAGTGGATGCGAAAGGTAGCACCAGTACGAGCGCTGCAGTTCATAAACATCACATACATAAAACTACGGTCACAGGTCCTGACGGAACAGTTGTAAAGAAAAAAGTAACAACTACAACAACAGATTCAACGAGTGTTCATTAATAATTGATGAAACACCATTGAAAAACTGCCTGTACATTAATTTGTACGGGCAGTTTTATTATAGGTTGATCTTTCGGATCAACGGATTAAACGCTTTTGAAGCAACCAATACTTTATCTCCCTGTTTTAATTCTTTAATATCATCTTCTGTTGCTACTACTTTAACGATATTATTACCGATCAATACGGAAACGATATAAATGATATCTTCTTTATCAATAGATACCACTTCCCCGGTAAATTGAAACTTACCACTCACTTGCCTATTGAAGAATACATTACTCGGATGTCCTTGTTTGATGATCTTGCCATTCTCCAATACTAAAACAGTATCGGCCATTTTATATATCTCCGCAAGATCATGACTTACCAGTATCGTTGTTAATTTATAACGACGATGCACTTCTAAAATATGGTCCTGTAATTTTATACGCATCTCACTATCCAATGCAGATAATGGTTCATCTAATAATAATAATAAAGGTTTACGCACCAGTGCTCTTGCCAAAGCAACTCTTTGCTTTTGTCCTCCTGAAAGCATGGATGGTTTTGATCTTCTTAATTCTCTCAATTCCATTATTTCGATCAATTCTTCTACAATTGTTGCATCCTGTCCTTTCTCCAACGCATAATTTAAATTTTGTTCAACCGTCATATTAGGAAACAATGCATAGTCCTGGAACACCATTCCTATATTCCTTTTTTGTGTTGGAAGATGAAAGCCTTTCTCAGTATCCACCCAACTATTAGTATCAATATTAATAGACCCTTTATCGGGTTTCGTAAGTCCGGCTAGTATGCGTAAGATGGTAGTTTTGCCCGCTCCTGATGCACCATACACAGCAACAAGCTGTCCGGGTTCTATCTCAACAGAAATATCCAATGCCATTTCACCGTTGGCTGCATGCAATGTTTTATATAGATAGAATTGGATCATATCCATTTATTCTTTGTATAGTTACGATTGAAAGAATAAACTGCCAGCAGGATGCAAAAAGAGACAAGGAATAATATCAGCGCATATACATTGGCGTTATGATAGTTGAGCGATTCTACTTCATCGTAAATAGCGATAGAAGCTACCTGTGTTTGTCCTGGAATATTTCCCCCGATCATCAGCACCACACCAAACTCACCGATCGTGTGTGCAAATGCGAGTACAATTCCTGTTAATAAAGAAGGTTTGATATTTGGTAAGAGTACATTGAATAATGTTTGCCTGCCGGTTTTTCCTAAAGAATAAGAAGCTTCTTTTAAAGCAGGCGAAAGCCCGGAGAAGCCCGCCAATATTGGATGTACCATAAATGGCAGACTGTATATAACAGAACCGATCACTAAGCCGGAGAAAGAGAACACTAATCGTATATCAAAATAATGTTCCAGCAATTTTCCCAAACCGCTTGCAGGACTAAATGCCAATAAAAGATAGAATCCTAAAACAGAGGGAGGTAATACCAATGGCATGGTAACCAATACTTCAACAATTGTTTTAATACGTTTTGTTGAGTACGCCAGCCAATATGCCAACGGTATGGCAATAACCAATAAGATGACAGTCGTTATCAATGCCAGTTTAAACGTTACCCATAATGGTTGCCAATCAATCATGCGGAGATAAACTTATTTCGTTTGTTTTTACCATTGCGATCACTTGATCTCCAACAATACATTGTAATTGTTCCGTTGCATTGGTAGTGATCAATGAAGTAATAGTATGTTGATGATAATTCAATACCAATTTGCTTAACAGTTTTCCTTTTTCGATTGACCGGATCGTACATACAAACCTGTTCTGCATACTGATCTGTCCCGAAAAAGATTTCGCGATCACTACTTCGTTCTCTTTAAAGAGTATATCAATTTTTGTATCAATGGCAAGATAAGAAGCAGTTTGCGGTGTGTCTATTACGATAGAAGAGAAAAGGTCATTATCAACTTTTATTCTAACAAGTGATAAATGACCTTCCGTCTGTATTTGCTGTATGATCCCGGGCAATACATTCATAATTCGATGGCTGTTTATTTTACAATATAGCCATAATGTTTAAGAATGCTTTTTGCTTCGGCCGAATAAAGAAAATTGTAAAATTTTTGCGCGGCATCCGCGTTTGTATCGCTGCCGTGTTTCAATACCACAGCGGCTTGTGCGATCGGACCGTACGCTTTAGGGTCAACATCTACCCAACTGCCTTTGCCTTTCATTTCATCTGCCAACACCACAGATTTTGCAGTGAACCCTATATCTGCGGATTGGGTAGTAATGTATTGATTCGTTTGTGCGATGCTTTCGCCATACACCAGTTTAGGTTGCACCTGGTCGTATAAATTATAATATTTCAATACTTCTACAGCCGCAACACCATAAGGTGCCGTTTTAGGATTGGCTATTGCGATCTTTTTAACATCATCTGTCAATAATAATTTACAATCTGTTGCAGGTTTAAGATCAGTACGGGCTGTCCACAATACCAATAAACCGTTTGCATAAACTTTAGGAGTATCCGCCAATCCTTCTTTATACAATGTAGTTGGATAACTAACATCTGCAGAAACAAACACATCAAATGGCGCCCCTTGTTCTATTTGCGTAGTGAATTTTCCGGAGGAGCCGATGCTGACATCTACTTCTATTCCGCTTTCTTTTTCAAATTGCGTTTTTAATTGTTGCATCGCAAATTGAACATTTGCCGCAACAGCTACAGATACCTTTGGTTGTTGTTGACGGAAACTTACTAAAATAATAACCAGGACAAGAACCGGTAAAATTATTTTTTTCATGATACTTATATATTTTATTAAAAAAATTATTGTTCAGGATTAAACTCGTCGTCCAATACACGTCTTAAGTATTTTCCTTTTTCGATGATCCAGGTAATTTCGTATGCGCCTGCTTCTCCTCCATTCATCATAGTGATATAAATTCTTTTACCGTCGTCGGAAACATACACACCGGTACGGCAATTGGTACCTTTATTTTTTGCATCTGTCCAGCAAAGATTAGGAT
>Ga0210402_10004846_pt1 | contig 12171 bp, 10 predicted proteins | sample IncBWC7MmetaG_FD_161055 | JGI IMG/M metagenome (GOLD analysis project Ga0210402, IMG submission 161055) | Forest soil microbial communities from Barre Woods Harvard Forest LTER site, Petersham, Massachusetts, United States - Inc-BW-C-7-M | ecosystem: Environmental > Terrestrial > Soil >...
CTGAAAGCTCGGGTGGTAATCTACGCCTATCAACATCATGTTCGGCTCCTTTCTCCCGAGCCTATGGTCGTCGAACAACCACAGTCTACTCGGGTCAAGGAGCCGACATTGTTATGCAATCAAGTGGAATTGCCCTCAGGGAGCTAGGGGCAGGGCAGTCGTGCTAAGGTTTTTTGCCCACTGTTCTGAGTGACTTTTTGGAGGATGCTCTTCACCGTTCTTCGGTCCAAGAAGAGCTCACGCGCAACGCGTGATTGACTCCAGCCCTCCGTGAATCGCGTCTGCACGAATTGTTCAATCGCCGGATCGATTGCCGGGGGAACGCGGCGGCACGGGCTACGCAACTCCCCACGGTCCCGCATCCTCAGCGTGTATTTCTTAGCGCGATCGAGTTGCTCGGCTGCTGGATCGCCGTAAGCCTGGAGTCGCCGCACTTCGCTCGGATCTGTCTTGAATTCTCGAACCAACTTCTGGAGCCAGGTATGGCTAATGCCTAGCTGCCGGGCCCAATCGCGTCCCGATGGTCTGTTAAGATCGCGGCAGGTAAACCACAAGACTACCAGGCGCCGGACCATTAGCGCTTCTTCTTTGCTGCGCCATGGCCGTGGATACGCACCCAGTTCTTTCCGGCGCGCACACGCCTTTCGGAGGTTTTGCATCGATGCATCATACGGATAACTACGAGACTCCGGTCTGTACTGCGATGGCATGCCCCTCTTCCTCTCCCGCCCCCGCGTTCTTGCGGAGTTGCCAGCTTTCCTACGTTTTTAATCCCTTCTTCCAACTTCTAAACTTTAGATTCGATTCGTCGCCACGGCGTCGCCGAGCACCTCCGGAGGCTGACTCCACTTGACTCCAATTGGAACTTGGCGGAAGCTGCAGCGTCATCATTCGCCGTGAGTTGGGAGTTTAAAGTTTGGGTTCAACTCCCGCACGCTTCCTTCTAACGATTCTAACAATTGGGCTGGGGAGCGGCCGGTAACGCCTTCCGCTGGCGAGACTTAGAAGTGAGGGATGCAATTTCGATCCCCACCGCCCCTACCAAACACCGATCTCACTTCAGATTCAGGCTTACGCCAAACATCACGCCGGATGTGGCGGCATCGAAAATGATGCCGCTCCGATAATTCACGTATAGATAGCGATAACCGGCCTGCAGCGTCCATGAAGGTTTTATGCGGTACCCAAGCAGGCCAGCGAGTTGATAGTCCAATTCCGAGCCTGCTCCCCAGCCTCCTACGTCACCAGCGATCGTTACAGTTACCTTGGGCGAGAGAGCGGCCAGAATTCTTCCGCCAACCAACGGGTCCACCCAATTCAACGAACCTGAAAACTCGATCCCGGAGGGACTAAATTGCAGATTTTGTCCGACGTGCCAGTAGCGGAATCCCGTAAGGGCATCGACCTTGAGCGCATCCCGATCGACGACCCGATAACCGATTTTGGGCGTCAAAACGGATTGGCTAGCTCTCACCTCTGCCGATGACTGACCCAAACCCGGGAAGGGCAACGCTTTATCATCTCCCAGCCTGATCCATATCATGTCGACCGGGAGCACCAGACGCCTGTGTCGAAGGTCTGCCGTCCCCATCAGTCCGATACGAAAGTTAGAGAGAAGATCTCCTGGGCTGGCATGTATGCTGACCGTGCGTTCGCGCAATCCAAGAGTTCCGTGAACGCCAGGAAACCAGAGATACGGAGATACGACTAAATGCCAGGCGCCATCTGTCCCAGCAGAAGTTTTCTGGGAAGTGGTTTTGTCCGTTGATTGAGTTTCACTGCCGGGAGTTGGTTGCGAACCTGAATCGAGGCCCACGTCTCCCTTGAGGAGAAGTCCGTGCAACTGAGCGCGAGCCATGCCGGCCGCTGACAGCATAACGATCAAAACCAAGAATGGGATCTTGCAAGCTCTCACTGTTTCCTCCGACTTTTCCACGTACCTCAGTGCTGCCTGGGGAGAATCTCCAGGCTCACAACGTTTACACCGGCCTCTGTCGGGTAGCTCAGGCCAAAATTGAATAGCGTTGCAGGACTGGAATCGTCACTTCCACTGTGAAGTATCTGTTTCCTAAGTTGACTTAACACCTGTCAATTCAGCTAGTCGCCTCAAGTTTGCCTACCTGCCAAGCTCCAACAAAAGGAGCGGAATGCAGAACAAAAGTCCAACCCGAAGAAAACTATGAAAACAAATAACACTCTTATCGCCTTCGGCCTTGCGCTTGGTCTGGCTGGTTATTCGCTGCCGGCGTTCGCGCAGGATTCAGGCGAGCCAGACAAAGCAGCGATCGAGAAGTCCTTTCCGACAAAGCGGCCGTATTCTCCATACGCGGGGAGAACGTTTCCAACGCGCGTTTATTGGGGCGATACGCACTTGCATACTTCGTATTCGATGGACGCGGGCGCCTTTGGTGCGAGGCTCGGACCGAAGGACGCGTACGTATTCGCTAAGGGGAATGAAATCATCGCTTCGAGCGGACAACGCGTGAAGCTTTCGCGTCCGCTGGACTTTCTCGTCGTCGCCGATCACTCCGATGGCATGGGCTTCTTTCCGATGCTGCTGTCGGGTAGCCAGGACGTATTGAACGACCCGCAAGGCAAGAAATGGTACGAAATGATTCAGTCAGGCAAGGGGGCAGACGCGGCTTTAGACATTGTCATCACCTTCGGCAAGGGACAGATGCCCAAAGCTATCTTTCCGCTCCCGGGCACTGCCCCATACCGCAGCGCCTGGGCGGAGACCATCAAGGCAGCCGAGGAGGCGAACGATCCGGGCCGCTTCACCGCCTTCATCGGCTTCGAGTGGACGTCGAATACCGGCGGCAACAACTTGCACCGCAACGTCATTTTCCGTGACAACGCGTCCAAGGCGAACCTTGTGGAACCCTACACAACCATAAAGCCCATGGGCAGCGACAACCCGCGCGACTTGTGGAAATGGATGCAGACTTACGAAGACAAGACGAACGGCAGAGTGCTGGCCATCGCGCACAACGGCAACCTCTCGAATGGGCGCATGTTCCCGCTGATCGAATCGTTCACCGGAAAGCCGATCGACCGAGAATACGCCGAGCGACGTGAGCAATGGGAACGGCTCTATGAGGCGACCCAGATCAAGGGTGACGGCGAGACCCATCCGTTCCTCTCTCCGAACGACGAATTCGCCAACTTCGAGCGCTGGGACAAAGGCAACCTGGATCTTAGCGAACTCAAAAAGCCCGAGATGCTGGAGTTCGAGTACGCGCGCGGGGCGTTGCGAAACGGGCTGAAGCTTGAAAAAGAACTGGGTGTGAACCCGTACAAGTTCGGGATGGTCGGCTCCACGGATTCGCACACAGGTCTCGCCGCCGTGGAAGAAGACAATTTCTTCGGCAAAACTTCCAGCGCCGAGCCAAGTGCAGGGCGTGCAGAGCATCCGTTCATAAAGAACCCCGCCCATCCCGGAGTTGTGGTCATGGGTTGGGAGACGAGTGCCTCAGGCTATGCCGGCGTTTGGGCTATAGACAACACGCGCGAAGCGCTGTGGGACGCCATGCAGCGGAAGGAGACGTACGCCACTACCGGTCCACGGATGATCGTCCGCTTCTTTGGCGGCTGGGATTTCATTGCGACCGACGCGAATACGCGGAGTCCTGCAGTGGTCGGCTATCAAAAGGGCGTGCCCATGGGTGGCGATCTTCAACAGGCACCTGGGGGCAAGTCGCCTACATTCCTGGTCGCTGCGCTGAAAGATCCGATCGGCGCGAACCTCGACCGAGTTCAAATCATCAAGGGCTGGCTCGATGGCAAGGGCGAGACACACGAGAAGGTCTACGACGTGGCCTGGTCTGGCGAACGAAAGCCCGACGCGAAGACCGGCAAGCTGCCAGCTGTTGGCAACACCGTGGATGTTCTCAACGCAACCTGGACCAACACCATCGGCGCAACGGAGCTCATCAAGGTATGGAAAGACCCGGAGTTCGATGCGGTCCAGAGCGCGTTCTATTACGTTCGTGTGTTGGAGATTCCGACACCACGCTGGACGGCGTATGACGCGAAATATTTTGGCATCAAGATGCCGCCTGAAGTGACGATGACAGTGCAAGAGCGCGCCTACACTTCGCCCATCTGGTACACGCCAGCGAAGTGAGCCTCCTATGCGGGCGACCCTGCGAAAGCTGATCCGTGAGCCGCTGTTTCACTTCCTCTTGCTGGGGGTGGTGATCTTTTTCATTGCTGGGCGGTCGCGCAGCATCGGTGGCACCTCTGGGGAGAAGATCGTCGTTACGCAAAGCCACATCGAAAGCATCGTCGTGGGTTTCAGCCGTACGTGGATGCGCCCTCCTACCCAGGAAGAAATGCAGGGGCTGGTCGACGACTACATTCGCGAGGAAGTGCTCTATCGCGAGGCGAAGGCCATGGGGCTGGATCAGGACGACATCATCGTCCGGCGCCGGATGCGACAGAAGTTCGAATTCTTGAGCGAAGACTTGGCGGCGAGAAGTGGTCCGCCGAACGAACAGCAACTTGAAGCCTACCTCCGGCAATACGCGGACAAGTACCGAGAGGAACCGCGCCTTACCTTCGAACACATCTTTTTCAACCGCGAGAAGCATGGAAAGTCCGCCGAGGCAGCTGCGAAGGCGGTGCTGGCGCGGCTGACTGGAAAGAACGGTGCTGCCATCGATGTCGAAAAGCTCGGCGACGCCTTCCTCTTGCCTTTCCGGTTCGAGAAGGTCTCAGCCGAAGAAACGACGCGGCTTTTCGGCGAGAACTTCGGGAAGCAACTTGTATCGGTCGAGACGGGGAATTGGGCCGGTCCGGTGGAATCAAACTACGGGTTGCATCTGGTGCGCGTGGACGAGCACCTGCCGGGTGCAGCGCCGCACCTGGCGAACGTGCGCGAGGCCGTGCTCCGCGACCTGCTGAGTGAGCGGCGCAAACAAGAGCTGGACGCGCAGTATGCCAAACTGCGCGCGCGTTACATGATCGTGGTCGAGCCTCCCCAAGCGCAAAAGGTAGCGGAGACACACTGATGCGTCGCCGGCTCACATTTAAGGTGGCTCTTGTCATGTTGGCGCTCGTGCAAAAAGTGTCTGCCCACGAAGTCCGACCCGCGTATCTCGAACTCCGCCAGACAGACGGCGGGATGTACGCAGTCCTCTGGAAGGTGCCGGCCGTGGGCGAGATGCGGCTAAGTATTCATCCTCGTTTCCCGGAGAACTGCAAACCGGTTGGCGAGGTAACCAGCTACGGTGGCGGCGATTCGTATGCGGAGCACCTGAACATAGCGTGCCCGGGCGGGCTAAACGGCGGGACGATTGCCATCGATGGGCTTGCCGCAACGATGACTGACGTACTTGTCCGGATAGAGTTCATCGATGGCACCACTTGGACGCAGCGTCTGAAACCTTCCGTACTGGCGGCGGTGATTCCCAAGACCGCGTCGCGTCTACAAACGGCTGGTGTTTATCTCAGGCTCGGCGTCGAACACATTTTGTCCGGCGTGGATCATCTGCTGTTCGTGCTCGCGCTAATTATTCTTACGCGCGGCGGTTGGAAACTAGTAAAGACAGTAACTGCGTTCACCCTGTCTCACAGCGTCACGCTGACTGCGGCGAGTCTCGGCTTTGTGCACGTGCCGCAGCGGCCCGTCGAGGCAGTCATTGCCATGAGCATCGTTTTTGTCGCGACCGAGATTGTTAAAGTTCGGCGCGGCATCAGAAGCATCACCGCCTCCGCGCCATGGATGGTGGCGTTTTCCTTCGGGCTGATACACGGGCTGGGTTTTGCAGGAGGGTTAAGTGATGCGGGACTGCCAACTTTACACATTCCAACAGCACTATTGTTCTTCAGCTTGGGCGTCGAGTCCGGCCATTTTCTGTTCATCGGCGTGCTGCTGTCGTTGATCGCCTTCGCGCGCCGCGCCCGCATTCCATTTCCGCGCTGGACCGAACTTGTCCCGCCCTACGCCATCGGTGGTGTAGCGATGTTCTGGGTTATCCAACGCCTCACTGCCCTGTGAACCGGTTTAGCCAACGAAGGGCTGAAGAAACAAAACGATACGCGGACAACTTTCGTGGCAATGAACATGGTTAAGAACCGTTGCGCTAGAGAGCTACGCTAAGGAATGTTGGGATCTTGGGCCTACTTGTGACCGTACGTATTCCACCTTTCCGTCAAGCACATTAATCAGGCCTTCGACCAAGATTGTTATTTAATGGAGTATCCGCGAGCGTCCATACACGCAGAGAATGGTCGCTTAAATGTGTCGATACCTTGTTGGTATCCGGCTTTTGCTTGAGCTTCCTCCTGCTGTTGCTGTTGGGCAGTGGCCTGCGCTGCTTGCTCCTTGGATGCTTTGTTGGCTCGCCTTTGCTTTGCTCCACCCACCATTGTGCCGGCTGCAGCTCCAGCCGCTGCTCCTTTGCCCGCTTCATCGTCAGCAATCGCTCCGACCGCGGCGCCTCCAGCAGCACCCCTGGCGGCACCCTTTACACGACCCCCTTTTGCCTGCTTGGCATTGTCCGCAGCTGCCTTTTGCTCTGCTTTCTTTTGCTCTTCGGTTTTGGCGGCTGGGGGCGGAGCCTGAGGATCAATTCCCGATTGTTGCTTGGCTGAAGCATAGCACTCATTTTCATCCTTCAGTTGTTGGCTTGCGCTCTGCTGGTTCTTCGGGTACGCAAACATGCCAATACTCTTGGCAGGGGAAGATGTGGCGTCGGATTGTTTTGCAGGGGTAGGGGCTGGTGTTGGGCTGCTCGCTGGCGGAGATTGGGCCAGAAGAGGTGTTGCAAAGCAGAAAGTCGCAACTACAAGAAGGGGTCTTACCATTGAATGTCTCCTTGAGCCCCGCTTCTGGACTCGCCGACACTTCTGAGCCTATGTTCGTATTGAAAGTTGATGATGGGGTGCGACCGTACCGCTGTCTCCTGTTAAAAATACCAGTGGTGTCTTACCTCCTTGATGGGACCGGTTCGCTCCATCTTTGGCGAACGCAGTGTCAGTACCTGTAATTTTTGACAGTTACTTGTGCCCACGAGAGGCGGTACCAAGATCAACCGACTAAGAATCGGCCATTCCCATTCGGGCGAATTATTAGTGGTAGGGCCAGGCATGGCAAGGCGTCAGATACAGGTCGTTAGAGTAGGACCTAGAGCCATATGGTCAAAGAACAAGAGACACTGACTGAGGTGGGCGGACTGATAAACGAGCAATCTCGCTTGCTTCAAGGCAGGTTGTCGGACGCCGATCTCATCCAATGCACTCTCCGCGCCGAACGCATCAATCAACTATTATTGGAGTCGGTCCGGCACTCATCTAGCCAGCCTCCTTTAGTCTCCCCGAAATGGCCAATTCCCGGTTAGTCGCGCTAGCGGACACCTGATGCCTCCTTCTAACATCACCGCTGCTGCTTCCTCGATCCGCGTATTCCTGCTGATTGAGAACCGCCTGCTGCGTGAATCGCTCGTTCGGCTATTCCGCAAACGCCCCGATCTTCTCGTTGTCGGCCAGGGTGGACAAGAGAAGACCGCACCGTGCCATGTCCTTGACACTAAATCCGAAGTTCTCGTCACCGACTCTTTCCTGACAGAGTGGATGCCAGCAAATCTGCCACTCCAGGTGAGAGGGGAGGGCACTTTAAGGGCTCTTCTCGTTGGGATGGAGGCTGACGAAGAGCAATTCATAGCTGCTGTCCGTTTCGGTGTGACCGGATATTTGTTGCAAGATGCATCTGCTTCGGATGTCGTTGCCGCCGTGCGAGCTGTCTTTCGGGGCGAGGTCGTTTGCCCTCCTCAGCTTTGTTCCGCGATATTCCGTATCTTTGCTCAAGCGCCAAGAGGGTTGTCCGCCCGACCCTCAACCGTAAGACCCCATCTTACTTTGCGCCAGCAACAATTGGTTGCCCTTGTCGCGAAGGGTCTGACAAATAAAGAGATAGCTTCTCACCTCAATCTCTCTGAGTTTACAGTCAGAAATCACATCCATCGAATTTTGAAGCAGGTAGACGCCGAGAGCCGGAGTGAGGCCGTTGAAGTGATCCGTGCCAGCAGCTATGCAATTAGCATATAAGTTTCCCACGGGTCCCGGTGAAATTTCAGTTCCACTCTCGGCTTACGCGAATAGACTTTAGTGGGGGCGCAATCACAGGGCAGTCGTGGTGGGGCAAAAGGAACTCAACCCTGCAGTAGAGCGTTGACGAAGCCGCATCTCGTCGGCGCAGCAACGCTTCGAGTTGAAAGTGCCGTCTGCCTACTTGCTACTGACAAACTTCTATCCAGATATAACTGCTTCCACAGCAGCGGGCAGGGGAGCTTTTGGGGATGTGGTTGAATCTACTGGATGTTTTTCAAATAGAGTTAATACGTTAGTTAGTACCCAGGGGAGGCATTTAAGTTCGGGGAAATGCCTCCCCCGAGTAGTGGGGTTAATAGTATTCGGAGAGGTAGATATCCCCTTGCCTCCCGAATACTGCGATGAGCCCTCAGACTACATTGTGACTTATAGACCAAACCGCGATTGCGGCCCAACTGGCAAAATTACTAGTGGGGTCTTTTAGGAGCGCAAAAGGCGGGGGCCGTCAATCTGGAAGAGTAGCGGGCCACTTTTGTCTTAAGATGGGCTAGGGAACTTGTCCTATAACCGCCTAACCGGACACATGGATTTATTCGTTCCGCCCTGTTTGTTTTGACAGGTCCGACATGCAGCCCGTAAGAACTAGTCTTGTTATCGCGGAGGCAGTCGCTGATGCAAAGAAGACCTCTAAGGGTTCCCCTCATGCCAAAAGAGGCTGCCTCCTCGCGCTCAGCACGAGGCGCCTCTTTTGCAACCAGCGGCTTGCAATTCGGCATCAACGACGCAAGGCAGCGGGTACCTTCAAGAGACAGCGCCCACTAAAACTAAATGTGTAGTCTGGGGACACTCAGCACTGTCCCCGAGGTACAAGTCTGGGAGGCACAATGCGCAGCCTCAAGATTCTGCTCGCGGCGCTGGCACTTAGTCTGATACCGCTGGCCGCAATTGCCCAGCAATTGATAAGCCCAAGCGAAGTCGTGGACAAAATTGTGGCACAGGAGCAAGCAGAGATGCAGTTACTTCGCCAGTACTCACCACTGGTGGAAACGTATATCCAGTATCTGCGGCCCGATAAGCAGGTGGGGACCGTGCCGGACGGCGACAAATACTTTATTGGCCGGGCGGAGCTAGCGAGGGGAGTGGAGCTTGAACCGCTGGAGCGTTCCGCTGGTCTGAAGCACAAGTTGCTAGGAGGCTTGCGAGAGTTCTTCTCATCGGAGTTTGTCCCGCGCGGCTTCCTGCAGATGATCTACCTAGACATGTACGGCTTCGATGGGGGACATTACAAGTTTACATATGTGCGTCGCGAGTTTTTGGGAGAAGTTCGTTGTCTCGTCTTTGACGTCGATCCATTGCCGAGATCAGGTAAAGGGCGTTTCGTCGGCCGCATCTGGGTGGAGGATCAGGATTACCACATAGTGCGCTTTAATGGCGCCTATGGCGGCTCCTCACTTATCAGCAACTACTTCAATTTCGATAGCTGGCGGACGAATGTCGGAAACAACCTATGGCTCCCGACGTTTGTCTACAGCGAAGAAGGCAGCTTGCTAGATCCAAAGACAACGAGGCTGGCATTCAAGTCATTCAGGTCCCAGACGCGCCTTTGGGGCTATGGCCTTGGTCACGCACTCCAAGAGCAGGAACTGACCAAGGTGCTTGTCGAGGCATCGCCGGGGATCAGAGATCAGGCAAAAGCTGCCATCGACTACTCACCACTGCAATCGCAGCGCATCTGGGACCGCCAGGCCGAAGACAACGTCGCGGACCGACTCGAGCGACAGGGCCTGCTGGCGCCGTATGGAGAAGTGAACAAGGTGCTGGAGACGGTGATCAACAACATCGAGCTAACTAATAATCTCGACATCCAACCAGAAGTTCGCTGTCGCGTCCTGATGACTTCAACGCTGGAGTCGTTCACCTTGGGGCACACTATCGTTTTGAGCCGCGGATTGGTGGATGTTCTTCCTGACGAAGCCAGCCTTGCGGCTATCCTCGCCCACGAGCTTGGTCACGTCATGCTGGGACATCGCATAGACACGCAATTTGGGTTTTTTAACACTCTTCAGTTCAACGAAAAGGAGACGTTCCGCCACTTTGACTTTGCTCGCGAGCCGGAGGAGGAGCGGGCGGCGAACCAGAAGGGGATTGAACTACTAAGGAACTCACCCTACAAGGATTCCTACGGTACTGCGCAACTCTTCCTTCAAGCGCTCCAGAGCCGGTCGAAGGAGCTCCCCAGCCTTATCAGTCCGAATCTGGGCGACAGGGTTCCAACAAACTGGAACATTGGGTCCCAGGTGGTGTCCGCAGAGTCCAAAGAGAAGCCAATGGCCAAGGTCATCGCTGCGCTGCCGCTTGGGGGACGCATCAGAATTGACCCATGGAACGATCAGCTGCGGATGCTCAACTCCAAGCCAGTGGGCATGGTGGTCGAAAGCGAGAGAATGCCTTTCCAAATCACTCCTTTAGTATTCTATCTGACACGCCAACGAGATAACTCATCACCTGAAGGTTCTGGTGTAGCGAAGTTGGCCAGCGGTACAAAACCTTAGGCAATTTAAGCGCGAGTCCCTGAGTCGAACTCGATTACGCCGACAGAACATTCGGAGAGATTGTTATACAGGCCTGGGTCCGAGTTGCACCAACTCCTACATGCGGATTATCTGGCAACATAAGGTGCGCGAGAAGGCCACGCTGCCGATGACCGACGTTGAGCCGCAAGCAGGCGCGGATTTACCGTATAAACTTCCGATTTCCAGAACCTTTGAAAATTCTCAGAAAACCCGTTTGACGAAGGCACACACCAGGCAGTGAAGCCGCGGTCAAGCAAATTCGGCATGTTTCTACAGGATCTCGGTCTCTCGAACTAAGTTTGTTTGATCGCATAAGCCAATCGTGTACTGGCCGGGAGCCAGTACACGGAAAGTAATTCAGTTCACGCCGCCACCCTGCACTAAAACTGGCCCCCGCACCAGTAGTACTAACCCTCCTGATTCTTCTATTGTCTCCCACGAGCTTGGTCAGGTTAAGCAGTTATTCCCGGAGACCCGCCCATTCGAGCTGGCCTAAGCCCACTTAAATGAGCTTGAGGAGAAAAGTGACCGTATTTGTCTGCTCAGTCGGACCGTACTTTTCCTCCTCCACGGGGATCAATGAGGCACAAACAAGCAAAACGGTTAGGGAGCATAGCGCTTTGTTCCAATGCCAAAATCTGGACCGCTTTACGACAGTGCACGCTGCCAATGTTTGTGGCACTGGTGCCAGTTTTGTTGAACGGTTGCGCAGGTACTGTTAGTGGCACCGCGAGCAACCCCGCCCCCGTGGCGCCGGTCATTGCCACGCAGCCAGCAAATCAGACGGTAACCCCTGGGCAGACGGCGACCTTCACCGTGGCGGCCACGGGCGCGGCTCCCCTGAACTACCAGTGGAACAAGAATGGCGCAGCTATCTCGGGGGCGACCTCGTCGATCTACACCACGGCGGCCACGACGATTTCTGACAACGGCGCACAATTCGCCGTAGTGGTCAGCAACAGTGCCGGAACCCTGACAAGCGCGCCGGCAACACTAACAGTAAGCGCGACGGCAGTCGCGCCAGCCATTACCGCGCAGCCCTTAAGTCAGTCTGTGACGGCGGGGCAGACGGCAACGTTCACGGTTGTGGCAACGGGGACGGCGCCGTTGAGCTATCAATGGAGAAAGAACGGGACGGCCATCAGCGGGGCGACTTCGTCGTCTTATACAACCCCGGCGACAACCAGTTCGGATACCGGAGCGCAATTCACTCTGCTCGTCAGCAACTCCGCCGGTAGTGCGACCAGCAACGCCGCAACACTCACGGTGAACGCATCAGCGGTGGCGCCGACGATCACCACACCGCCGGCGAGCCAGACGGTGACGGCGGGGCAGACGGCAGCGTTTACAGTGGCGGCTGCGGGCACGGCACCGCTGACTTACCAGTGGAAGAAGAACGGGACCGCGATCAGCGGCGCAACTTCATCCTCTTATACAACTCCAGCGACAACGAGTTCGGACAACGGAGCGCAGTTCACCGTGGTTGTCAGCAACTCCGCCGGCAGTATGACCAGCAACGCCGCTACGCTCACGGTGAACGCATCAG
>Ga0210402_10004847_pt1 | contig 12169 bp, 5 predicted proteins | sample IncBWC7MmetaG_FD_161055 | JGI IMG/M metagenome (GOLD analysis project Ga0210402, IMG submission 161055) | Forest soil microbial communities from Barre Woods Harvard Forest LTER site, Petersham, Massachusetts, United States - Inc-BW-C-7-M | ecosystem: Environmental > Terrestrial > Soil >...
ACACCTATTACAAGGCAATCTCCATGGACAAGAATGCCAGTCGGTGCATCCACCATGAACCCATTATGATGACAAGAACAATGCCACCGGCAACACGGACGTTACCGCCGGCATCACGAATGCTGCTGCCGGGATCCCACTTTATGCCGCAGGCACCCCGATCACCACCTCGATCATATCCGATCAATAATAATTCCCCTTACCCAATAAGGGATGATCGGATGTGCTACGGATGCAATCAGACAGGTCACGTGATGACAGCATGCCCAGCAATGCTCGAGTTGATGAAAGCCGGAATTGTCCAATTCGAATCACCGGAATCTAGGCGATTTGTCTTACCCAATGGATCTAGGATTTATCGAAATCCTGGAGAAAGTATGGCTCAAGCAGCTGAAAGAGTATCCCCACCGAAAGCGCATTATCTCACGATGAGACACAATGCCAGAAGTCACAATTTGGACACATCTGAATCCCACAATTACTATTATAGTAATAGTGAGGATACAGATGAAGACGACTCAGTAGATGAATCGGATTCTAGTGAAGACGATTTTTCTATCTATGCAATTCCACCACCCAATTCGGACGATGAATATCCCCCACGCTTGGTACGCGTCATGCCAGCAGAGAGGACATTGAAGAAGTCAGCCATGGCAAGGAAAGAAGTGTTTGATGGTGTCCATGTTCCACCTGTTAATAGAGGATTTAACAGGGGAAGGAACAAGGAGAACCTCAGACCATATTCTACCTTGCCAAATGCTCCACAGAAACCCGCTACACGTTCCCAGAACATGCCTAGCGCATTACCAGTCAAGAACCCGCCAGCCCTTCCTAATTTGGAACGCGCTCAGCCAGAAGAGGAAATGGTCCCTGAACCCATTCCCATAGACGCCTGGAAAGTCCGGTTCGATCCAGCCAAAGCCGATGACATAACAAAGAAGCCATCAGGCGCGCCTGATGGCAACCGACGTGTGGCGCAGAAACCGATCGAATTTCCTAAACGAGGAAATCCCGATTTAGACAAGCCTCAGGAACACCCTCGATCGGTCCCTGACAATCATGGACAAGGTATCGTCTCAAAAGGAAGATCCCTTGGCAGGCAATCAGAACTATCCACCCAAACGGAAAGCCAGCAGGTCATCAGGAACATCCTCGATGTGCCTGTGGTAATGCCATTGCGAGACCTATTAGGAAGTTCCAAAGAGATCTGCTCAGGTATTCAAGACGTGATACGAGTCAAGAATACCAAACCCGCGATTACCGTGACTAGCCGTGAAGAACCCACCGTCCTCGGATCGACATTTAGTTCCCGAACGCGGGGAATATTAATTCGATTTTCGGTCGAACTCGAAGGAAAGCCAATCGTGGCGATCATGGACACCGGATCACAATTAAACGTGGTGAGCGAAGTAACCGCTCAGCGTTTAATTAAGAAACCTATTGACCTGTCGAAAGGAGTCAGCATGAATGACGCCAATGGAGGAGAAGGATACCTGAAAGGGTTAGTCTCCAATGTTGCGCTCTCATGTGGTGGCGTTCACACCAAGGCTAACCTATATGTTGGTGAGAACGTCCCCTTTGATCTACTCCTAGGACGACCATGGCAACGAGGAAACTTCGTCTCAATTGACGAGCGTGCACAAGGCACGTATTTACTATTTAAGAACCCCGAGTCCCTGGAGACTCGATTCGAATTTCTGGTAACCCCAGAAAACTCTCCCGATCATTGGAACCGCGTCGATCATATTCAAGCCTATTCAATCGCCCTGGACGAGTCTGAAACTCACCTCGCCCGAGACGGCGCTAACGAATCCCACACTAGTGATTGCACCCAGGCAATTACGTCCCAACTTTACGAGATCGAACTAGCCGAAGAAAGCCAACCGGAGGATGCGCCGAAGGAAATAGAGCAACCCCGGGAATCCCAAGGAATTATTCAAGCCGCATTGACAAGGGAAGTCACGAATGCCGATGTCACTCTTTCCGATTTAGGAAAAGTGTTAACCCAATTCGTCACCTTCCTAATCCTCTCGACACTGTTGAATGCCACTTCGCTCACAGAATGGGTCAAGTGGATTATTTTACGACTCTACGGATTTTCCCATCTCCTACAGGACGCATATAAAGAAGACGTGGAAGGGCCAGATAACCCATCTGGAATCCCCCTTCACCCCTAACAAGTTTCTACCATGCCTGTCCTCACCCCTGCAAACAATCCCCCCGTCGATTTATCCAATGTCCTTTGCAGATCCCAGCTTCACGAGCCTGGACCTGCAGACTGGACGACAGGTACTCTCGACCCAAGCGCTTACGAACTATTGTTACACGACGTCTTACTTCAACGCGAAGGCATCGCTCGAGGCGAACCCCCGCGGATACGTCCTATTTTTTTATTCTCGACACAAGGTGCTTACATTAATCCAATGGACACCTACCGCGACAGCCAAAGCTGCGTGTTGCTCAACTCGGTTATGATGGTATACAACCCCGAGACTGGTTGTCCATCTTTGCAACACGGGCACACTGTCGCCAAGTTCTTTCGTACCCCTCAACCATCATCCACGGCCGCTTGGAACCTGGAAGTTCCACGAGTCACGGGAAGTGAACTACAAGCGTTCCTCCCGCACTTATCCGGCAGCCCACCAGTAGCACCAGACAACGACCTTACGCTCCCTCAAGTAGATCACGGTGCAAACATCGCAGCCACCATGATTTCATCGCCTACAGACGATCAAGATCCAGTCCCTGATCACGATCACAATCGCGATCGCGATCTCACAGCCAACCCAGCAGTTCCTACGAACAACATCCTACGCTTCCTCGAATCTGGAGCTCGACGACTCAGGATCGAGACTGCAGACCACGCCACCATGGCAGCCGCTGAGACTCTTACAGAGTTTCGACAAGCCGGTTCCACAGTGCCTGCGAAGCGCAGGTATACAGCGAGTGTAGAAGAAGTCAAGCAGGATGACGATCGAAGTGACACATCCTCAAGCACGGATACCACCGAATCGAACATGTCAGATAATGCATGTTTCTATGGATGGATTAATGCTAACCATCAAGATAGCTGGCCACCCTCGAGTACCGAAGGGACAGACGGAACTCGGACCGAGTCCACTCAAGAAATCTCCCCCTTCAACGCTCCCCTTTTTCCATTATCCCCTTCCGCTATACCAGCACCTGTCTTAGCCAGCAACTACCCGTTAACCCCAGTACTCACCCGAGCAAACCCTACTCGCATCTTCAAGGACATTACCAACACGGATGAGAATCCGCCTGACGAAGCAGATGGACCACCTATCCGACAAAGCCCTCCCTCAGACGAGGGAGACGATGACGATATGCCAGATTTAACCGAGGTCTCACCTACCTCGACGGACTACTCAATTGACACCATTGACTTAGCCTACAGCCCCCCACATGACTCGACGTCTCACGAATCGCCTGTACGACCCACTGGCTCTCCCCTCATCAATGCCGAGATGAGAGCGATACAGGATCGGTTCATCATGGACCCCCTGCAGGATGCGAACATCCTCAGCTTCCAGGAGATCTGGAGGGACATGAAACGAGACAGTCAGGCGAAAGAACAGGTATGGAATCGAAAACTACAGAACCTACCGTATAATGAGCGCTTCAAGTTCCCAGAACTTGATCACGACGACGTCAAGGACGAACCAGAACCTCCCGCACCACCAGGCACGCCGATTATTCGAGAAGACAGTTACGCGCTTGCATCACGAAGCGAGCAGAAGCAAATGAGACAGACCTTTGGACGTTGGAAGGACCGTGTCACCAGCCTTGGACATATTCGAGCCGCCATCGTACATGGCATATCAAGGATCAAACGGATCGCCAGCACCCGTATGATGGAGGACGAGCTCGACCCCACTATGCTAAACACCCCACTCTATCCATTTCTTGAAGTCCCAGGGTACATTAACCCCCTGTTACTCGCTCACGAGGCTTGCTACTTGGAGCACGCCGCCCTCCTTTTTCGTTACCAAGACAGTTTCGAGGCTGCCGACTGCATCGAGACGACTGCACGAATGCAGTTCGACGATGGCATTTGTATCAGACGAATGCTTGCCAGCGGATTTCTCGAGGCATTTACCCTGCAGAAATCAGTGGTCAACGCACGCGTGTAGCACTCCCAGTGAGTCGCTCACAATAGTCGTCCCAGCTGGTAAGTATCCCAGCACAAGAACGACTCGTCTATGCGCACTGCTGACGAACCACCAGGCCAACCGATACTACTCACTCTCCCCGGACTCACGAATACTTGGACAGCCGATTACCCCCAGATACCTGTCACACGACACCCTATACCCCTTCTCATTTATTATCCGACTCATTTTTGACCTATCAATCAAAGCCCTTCAAGCAATTAACGACTACCACGACCAGGACCACGCGCGCGAGGTCCAGCATATACCCGAATGTATTTATTTCGAATTCATACTCCCTCGCTTCAAATTTTCGTTCCCTGCGGCGACCTTCCCTGATTTATTCACCTTCATATCTATTCAACTCTATTCTCTATTTTTCAGATTTGTTCAACTTTGCTTCGCAATTCCTCGACTTATACCATCCCCTTTTACCCCTTTTCCCTATTGCTTTTCGCCTTCTCCCTTTTTGGCTCGCTTTACCCCCTTTTTGTCTCGCTTTTCCCCCTTTTTGGCTCGCTTTTCGTCTGGCATCGATACTGCATGTACTGGATATGTGCAATACAATTGTTGATGATGCTAAAGATGACCTGGAACCCTGACTCAAGTTCCCAAGCCTCCCGAACCATGTACCCTGATGCACCGACGCGGATTACCAAAGCTGGAATATCAGCCAGTTATGGTAACACGTCGGAAGCCGATGAACAGCCGGTTAATTTGCTAATGATTACCGAACCGCCGGCAACTCGATCGATCAATTGTTACTCGATCACGATCAAGAATGACATCACCGCAGACAAAGAACTTGTCTCGGTGAACGAGGCAGACAGTACGGTATTGGATACAGTACATGGATGCCTAGACGACGATGACGAAATAGTGGTATGCCCTGGGCAGCCACTACACGATGGCGAGCAGTGGCAGACCTTCACTGCCTATAAACGGGTTGACCAGAAAGTCCACCCTGTATCCGGGACATTCCCACAGGAAGCACAAGTGCTTAGACGAATTCCGGAAGACCCCTTGCTTACCCTGCCACCACTCCCCCATCACCCACCAGACTTCGTACCTTCTACGAAATTTACTCAAGAACGCATGGACCAAATAAATATCAACCCAGAAGGATATTTATGGCCCAACGAGGAGAAATTATTCAAGCATATCATGATTCTAAACCAGGATGCCCTAGCCTTTGAAGATAAAGACAGGGGCACCCTGAAGGAATCCTACTTCATGCCATACATAATTCCAACGGTACCCCACACGCCTTGGGAGTACAGGAATATTCCCATTCCACCCGGAATATTACCCAAGGTCATCGATCTACTCAAGCTAAAGATTGGAGCTGGTGTTTATGAACCCAGCCAATCTTCATACCGATCTCGCTGGTTCTGTGTGCAGAAGAAAAATGGAAATCTTCGGATAGTACATGATCTTCAACCACTAAACCGAGTCACAATACGAGATGCTGGAATGGTCCCCGTGCTGGATGACTTCATTGAAAGATTTGCTGGGAGACAGTGCTATACTGTCTTTGACCTATATTGGGGATTTGATGCTCGCAAGACCCACCCCAACAGCAGAGACCTCACCGCATTCATGACTCCACTAGGACTACTCCGCATCACTTCGCTCCCTACAGGATTCACCAACTCCCCTGCCGAATTTCAGAAATGCATGGTGTTTATCCTCAAGGATGAAATGCCACACACAGCGCACATCTTTATTGATGATCTTCCCATCAAAGGACCAAAGACTCAATATTTGGACGACAAAGGGAATCCAGAGACTATACCCAGTAACTCTGGAATCCGACGATTTATTTGGGAACATGCACAGGATGTACACCGCATCATGCACAAAGTCAAATGTGCTGGAGCTACATTCAGCCCAAAGAAAGCCCAGGTATGCCGCCCAGAAGCCCTCATTGTGGGACAGACTTGTACTTCAAAAGGAAGAGTTCCAGATGAAGACAAGGTCTCCCGCATAATCAAATGGAAACCCTTGAAGACCCCAAAGGAAGCCCGCCGATTTTTAGGACTATGTGGAACAGTCCGCATCTGGATCAAAGACTATTCCACACTAGTCCGGCCCCTGGCAGAATTATTCCACAAGGGGAAAGATTTTGTCTGGACCCCTAGACGCCAGGAGGCTTTCGACACAATCAAACATCTAGTCGCCTCAGCACCCGCACTTCGCCCAATTGACTACGAATCATGCAACCCAGTGATACTATCAGTCGATTCCAGCTCCACTGCTGCTGGGATGATCTTATCACAGATTGATGATGAAGGAAAGAGAAGACCTGCCCGATATGGATCCATCCCAATGAGCGAGAGGGAATCCCGCTATTCCCAGCCCAAACTAGAGCTATTTGGTCTTTACCGAGCTCTACGCCATTGGAGATTATACATCATCGGAATCAAGAATCTACATGTGGAAGTAGATGCTCAATACATCAAAGGAATGCTTAACGAACCCGACTTGCAACCTAATGCTGCAGTCAACCGATGGATTCAAGGCATCCTGCTGTTCGATTTCAAATTGGTGCATGTCCATGCTGCCCGATTTAAAGGACCTGATGCCTTGTCCCGACGAGAACCAGATGATGATGAAGACATACTCAGTGATGATGATTCATGGTTGGACGACATTGCTCTCCTCACCACTATTCCAGGAGGGAATATCAAGTTCGAGTTGGGACATGCCCCTCCCCAACCTTACTCTCCCATGGAATTACCATCATGTCTCGCTACTCGATCTGCCCAGGAAAGGAACCTCACAGACATCCAGAAGTTCTTACGAACATTGGAGGCACCCCCTGCTGCCTCACCTCAGAAGAAACGACGGTTTCTTCGCAAGGCCACCGAATTCTTTATCAAGAATGGCCAAATGTACAAGAGGAATGGATCACGACCCCCATTACTGGTCATATTTGATCCCACAAGGCGACTATCCATTCTTACTCAAGCCCATGACAACCTAGGACATCGCGGAGTCCAGGCTGTCTTCGAGATGCTACGATACCGGTTCTTTTGGCCCCACCTTAGGCCGGACATACAGCACCATACGCAATCTTGTCACGAATGTCAAATCAGAAGTTTGAAAAGATGGGAAATCCCAGTGACTGTGTCGGTCCCCACTACCCTCTTCACAAAAATCTATATCGACATCATGCACATGCCAAAGGCCCATGGATACAAATACATTGTAGCCGCTCGAGACGATCTATCAGGCACATGTGAAGCTCAAGCATTACGTGTGGCTGATTCCAAGAACTTGGCCCATTTCTTCTGGACCCACATATATTGTCGGTATGGCGCACCCATCCAAGTGGTCACCGATAATGGCCCAGAGGTCCAGGGAGCCTTTATCCGATTATTGGACAGAATGAAGATCCCCCAAGTCAAGATATCCCCATATAACCATCATGCCAACGGAGTAGTAGAGAGAGGACACTTTACACTCCGGGAAGCCATGGTAAAGTCCTGCAAAGGAAAGATTTCCGATTGGCCAAGAAAGCTACCAGAGGCCGTATTTGCGGATCGAGTCACTGTCAGCAGAGTGACTGGTTTTTCGCCTTATCAATTGCTCCATGCAACTGATCCTCTACTCCCATTTGATTTAATGGAAGCCACATTCCTAGTGGAAGGATACCGATCAGGAATGACCACTTCTGATCTACTCGCACTTCGAATCCGTCAGCTGATGAAGCACGAAGAGGATGTCCACAGAGCAGCTGAGACCCTCAAGAAGTCTAGATTCCAATCCAAAGCACAATTCGAGAAACGATTCATCAAGAAGCTTCAGAAGGAAGCATACAAACCCGGAGAGCTTGTTCTAGTCCGGAACAACAGAGTAGAGATGGAGTTGGACAGAAAGACCAAGCCTCGCTACCTTGGACCCTTTGAAGTGGTCAGAAGGAATGCAGGAGGAGCCTACAAGTTAATGGAACTGGACGGTACCGAAATGGCCAGAGCTACAGCCGCATACCGCCTACTCCCTTACATCACCAGGAACCATTGGTTTATGAAGATAGGATGGCAGGATGACAAAGACTCCGAAGAAGGGTCTGATGACTCAGATTTGGAAGGTATGACAAGAAGCAGAAGCTCTGATGGAGAAATGGAAGCCACATGACCAATACGACAAGGCAAAAGTGCCTAAATCCGGTCAACCACACTCCCACAGACAAATTCGGACTCAATTCCTTTCTGATTCAAACCCCGCTTGCTGATAACCGCCCATCTGTCACCAATAAACGCGCACTCAAGAACTGCCACATTCCAGATGTCTATCACCAGTACCCATTCCGCTATCATCGCTTATCCTCCCTCGATCGCGACTTCCAAAAACGGCACCTTCGGACCGAGGAAGTCATCCTCTTCTGACTCAAGCCATGTCTCTCACATTGATTTGTCGCCATTTTACAAGTCCTCTATCGACAGCTCCTCTCCCTATCCTCCCGACGCCTATCAGTTATCTCGACCTCAGGTAGTACCTCCCTCCAATGCCAAATCCGAGGAGGCACCTGAGCCATTAATACGCCAGTTTCACGCATCCCAGCCTATCCGGGCATTGGTCAAGAGTCGCATCGAGCGAATACTGGATCCATTTGGAGGTCCCATCATCTTGTATTCAGGAGACATCTACCACGTCGATCCGGATGACCATACGCCCCCCCATTTTTCGTTGTGTGTCGGAAAAGAGATGGAAATTCAAGGAAAGAAAGGAGTGTTGAAAAGAGTGTTGAATATGGATGAAGAATGCGTCCGCTACCTCTTCAAACCCAAGGGCCTCCCTCTCAACGAGCCGCTTTACGTGATCGAGGTGGATATTGAGTATGCATGCACGTCCTCTGGGATGTGGGAGAAAAATCGACACAGGATGAAGAAGATAAGGGATTGCATCAGGATCAAAGGTTGCTTCTCCTTTTAAGAAGGAATTTGTGCGCCTAGAGACCCTTTTTCTCCCCTCCACACGTTCATTTTCTCCCCTTCCTTCTTATTGACAAATCCCTCCTTCCTTTGGATATTTTTTTAGGACCACACCCTCTTCACCCCCTTCCTTTTCGCTTGGCCCCCTATTGTTCGACTATCGCTCCTTCCTTTCGCTGCCGTTATTCCCTCTTCCACCTTTTCATCAATCGACTATCACTATTACCAAGCATCACTGACAGCAATACACGAAATTTGTCGCTTACCCTTGCTCATCGTTTTAAACAAAATTGATTGTGAAGACCCTTGCAATCGGGGACGATTGATTTTCCGTTCCCTGCGGATGTCATGCTTGCAAAATGTTTGCAAGTAAGACATGTTTAAAACGATGGACAGACAATCTCACAATTGCTTGTCTATCTATCTATTATCCACCCATCCATGCACCACGCATTCACCCCCATGCCTTTCGACTTCTTATCTATTTATTCGGATTTCGACACACCCTCATTTCCACTCTCTGCCAGGTACCCTTTGGATAATGTTGACTTCTCAGCATTTGGACCTTAATTAGCAACTTGGTTGCTGACTAATAGTCCCAGAGGAGACAGGCAAACAAGTGCAAATGAGGAAGATACCCTTTATTTATTTATTTATATACTCTTACACTACTTACCCCTTTTCTGACTCATCTAGACTAGAGCACACAGGTATTGGCACAGCCATGTCATAGCCAGTCTAACAGCCACTTGGCACTGTTAGGCCTTGCATAGCTAAATTGACACAGCCTACTTGGCAATTGTCAAGTTAGCATAGCAACCTGGCATAGATCAGTCTGACATAGCCATTCGGCACTGTCATTTTGGTACAGCCAGAGGTGGCCATGCACTTGGCACTGTTAGGCCTTGCATAGCTAAATTGACACAGCCTATATAGCACTGTCAAATTGGCATAGCAACCTGGCATAGATCAGTCTGACATAGCCATTTGGCACTGTCATTTTGGTACAGCCAGAGATGGTCATGCTACGCCACACAGCCCAGCCCAGCCACTCTAGTCATATTTCCTTTTCTGAACTGCTTACTAATCTAGGGTCTTTACAGTATATAAGGACTCTACTTTCCTGTAGTAAATAGTTTACAGACCCTTCCCCTGTCTACAGACCCCTGTATACAGTCTTCCCCTTACTGTCAACCCATCGATTTTCGTTCACTATTTTGGTGTGATCACTCTGAATCACACACTATAGTCCAGCACCAGCCAAGGATCCAGTCAAGTCAAGTCAAGTCAAGTCACGTTACGCCAGCCACGCTTACGCCAAGTCACGCACCTCACCAAGTCTATCAGTCGACAACTCTTGTAGTAGTTGAACTTGTGTAATCAGAAAATTACAAAGTATCAACCAAGAGTCCAGTCACGCCTACCAAGTCTACCAGTCACCAGCTCTTGTAGTAGTTGTGCTTGTGCAATCAGAGTATTGCAAAGTATAACCAAGAGTCTATCGCTTTACGAACGCTACCAGCCAGCACCTAGCCACCAACGACACGACACGAATACCCATTACTGTCAACCTTTCCTCTTGCTCAAAGTCTTACCGGATAAGACCTCATCTTTATTCATTCTCATAGATTATTTCGTTTGGGAAATAATCTCCTTCTTTCACCTCTTGACGAGTTCCATTGGTTTTATCCTAAAACCACACCTACCCCCTTTCCCATTGGACGTGGTCACCCATTCACAAAGTCATTGGATTCCTGTCATCCCATCCATAACTGTGGTGTCCAACCTTCCCAACAACTCAACTAGTCTAACCCGAACAACGTCGCTTCCGGTCTAGCCTAGGTATAGACTTTTCTATACGTCGACATAATTGGAGCCCACCGCGAGGGAAGGTTCCTACCATTACCCATCACACAGGATTCCTCATTTTACATGAGTGACCCCCCATCGAGTTTCTACAACATTTCACTTTCACCCCACACCGCGTCGAACCTATCGTTCCGCGATTCCACAGATACAGATCTTTCCAGCGAAGAAGATACCCCTATCATGACCCAACCCCATTTCGAAATGAGGTCTGTGGCTGATATGCCTATTCGAGGCACCAAGGACGCTCCAAGGACCTTCCGAGGCAAGTATACCGAGGTGGAGTCCTTCATCAATCATTACCAGCAGTTGTTGACAAGAAACAATGTGCTGACTAACAGGGAACAATGTGAGTGCATTCTTCACTATTGCTCTACTGACGTTTGCAATTTTATCAGATCATCCATGCACTATAACCGGCCCAATTGGAACTCCCTAAAGGCCGAATTACTCAAGTACTATGATGCAGATAGGGCTAAGCAGCGTTATCGCCCCCATGACATGCTCACTTGTGTCAAGGAGGCCAGATCACGATCATGCACTAGCCTATCGCAATGGAAGAAGTACTACGTCACCTACAACAGTATTGCTGGATTCTTGCTAACAAGAGGCAAGATCACCCAGCAAGATTATACTGCATACTTCTGGCATGGCATTCCCAAGGAGCTGCAGCAGATCTTGGAAAACAAGTTACTAGCTGCAGAACCAAACAGGGATATGTCAGAACCTTATGAAGTTGCCAAGGTATGCACCGCCGCGGAAACCTATTTCCAACGAGACAAGTTCCCTCTCATGCTATTGAATGCAGGAGAACTAGGCATCGAACTTGGAGAAGATTCCTCAGATGAAGAATCTGAGGGATATGATTCCAGTGATGATGAATACGCAGAGAGAGAGAGAAGAAGAAGGAAGAAGAAGAAGCTGACACATACAAGAGGCCATAATCCTGACAGGAAATCCTCTTCCTCCAAATCTGGCAAGTTCAATGGGCCAAAGGAGGAAGTGGAAGGGTTAATCAAACAACTCAACTCCATGTCATTGGACGATCCCAATTATGGCCACACCTATTACAAGGCAATCTCCATGGACAAGAATGCCAGTCGGTGCATCCACCATGAACCCATTATGATGACAAGAACAATGCCACCGGCAACACGGACGTTACCGCCGGCATCACGAATGCTGCCGCCGGGATCC
>Ga0210402_10004848_pt1 | contig 12167 bp, 8 predicted proteins | sample IncBWC7MmetaG_FD_161055 | JGI IMG/M metagenome (GOLD analysis project Ga0210402, IMG submission 161055) | Forest soil microbial communities from Barre Woods Harvard Forest LTER site, Petersham, Massachusetts, United States - Inc-BW-C-7-M | ecosystem: Environmental > Terrestrial > Soil >...
GCGTCCATCCCTCGTATGGAACCATCGAGGACTTTCATGCCTTTCTGGCCGCGGCCCACGAACGCAAACTGCAGGTAATGATCGAGCTGGTAATGAATCATACCTCCGACCAGCATCCGTGGTTTCAACGAGCGCGCCAGGCGCCGAAGGGTTCGGTGGAGCGCGACTACTACGTCTGGAGTGACAGCGATCAGAACTATCCAGGCGTCCGAATCATCTTTTCGGACACGGAAAAATCGAACTGGACGTGGGATCCCGTGGCCCAGGCATATTTCTGGCACCGGTTTTTCTCACACCAGCCAGACCTGAACTACGACAACCCAAAGGTTGTCGAGGAAATGTTCAATGTGGTGCGCTACTGGTTGGACCTTGGGGTAGACGCGTTGCGGATCGACGCCATCCCATACCTGGTGGAGCGCGAGGGCACCAATTGTGAAAACCTGCCGGAGACTCACGCCATCGTCAAAAGGCTGCGTCGCCAGATCGACGAGGGCTATGCGAGCCGCGTGATCCTGGCCGAAGCCAACCAGTGGCCCAGCGATGTGCGCCCGTATTTCGGGGATGGGGATGAATGCCACATGGCGTTTCACTTCCCGTTGATGCCGCGGATCTACATGGCGCTCCGCCAGGAAGACCGGCTGCCGATCACCGACATCATGGCGCAGACTCCGGAGATTCCCGATACGTGCCAATGGGCCCTGTTCCTGCGGAATCACGACGAGTTGACGCTGGAGATGGTAACCAGTGACGAGCGCGACTACATGTATCTGGCCTACAGCGCGGACTCCCGGATGCGCATTAATCTTGGCATCCGACGGCGTCTGGCAACGCTGATGGATAACAATCGACGCCGCATCGAGCTTCTGAACAGCATTCTGTTTTCATTTCCCGGGACGCCGATTCTTTACTATGGCGACGAAATCGGCATGGGAGACAACATTTACCTGGGCGACCGCAACGGCGTGCGGACGCCCATGCAATGGAATGCGGACCGGAATGCCGGTTTTTCACGGGCGACCCCCGCCAAGCTGTACAGCCCTGTGATTATGGACCCGGTCTGGGGCTATGAAGCGGTGAATGTAGAGGCGCAACAGGCAGATTCGTCATCGCTTCTGAGCTGGGCGCGCAATATGATTGCGTTGCGCAAACTGTTTCCGGTGTTTGGACGAGGCACGCTGGAATTCCTCAACCCGGCCAACCGCAAGGTGCTCGCCTATCTCCGGCGGGACGACGAACAGCAGGTCCTCTGTGTCGCCAATCTCTCCCGATTTGCCCAGCCCGTGGATCTCGAGTTGCCGGGGCTCGATGGTATGATCCCTGTCGAGATGCTGGGATATGTGGACTTCCCGCCGATCGGCAAGCAGCCATACCGCCTCACGCTGGGTCCGTATGGTTTCTTTTGGCTGGAGTTGCACCGCCAGCCCGAGCAGCTTGGAACGGCGAGCGGGATCGAGAGTTCTCCATTAATGGCCGACAGTTGGGATACCGTGCTGGAAGGGGCCGGTCGAATTCGGATGGAAACGATGGTGCTTCCGGAATACTTGCCGAAGCAGCGCTGGTTCGGCAGTAAGGCGCGCTCTATTCGAACCACACGGATTGCAGACTGGGTCCCCCTACCGGATTCAAGATCCGTTCTGGCTCTGGTGGAGATACAGTACGAGAGAGGAGACCCGGAAAATTACCTTCTGCCGCTGGCGGTAACTCTTGGAAGAGGCGCGGATCAGTTGCGGGAGACGGCTCCGAATTCCATCCTCTGTCAGACCATTTCGCGAGAGGGACCGGGCTTCCTGTGCGACGCCGTCCTCGATAACTCCACCTGCGCGGCAATGCTCTCCTTCATCGAGAACGCCAGACAGGCGCCGGCGCAAAATGGGCTTATCCGGGGAGTGCCGGGCAATCGGTTCGAGGCGATCCGAGGGCCGGTGGATGCCCCGTTAGCGGTGCGCCGCAGTGGGGGCGAGCAAAGCAATAGCTCGGTGTTTTACGGGGACCGGCTTATCTTAAAGGTGTTTCGCCGCCTGCAGTCCGGGCTGAATCCGGATTGCGAGATTGGCAGGTTCCTGACAGAGCAGGCGCGCTTCGACGGCGTGCCGCCGTTTGCCGGCGCCATCGAGTATGTGCCCGTGGATGGCGAGCCGGCGACCATGGCGATGCTGCAAGGCTTCGTGGCCAACCAGGGCGACGGCTGGAACCTGACTCTGGAAGAACTGGCGCGATACTACGAAAACTGCGCTTCACTGGCAATTCCGGAAGGCGCGGGCGACGGGACCGTTGACTTGATGGAACTCTCCGCCCGGGCGCCCTCTCAGTTGGCCCAGGACCACGTCGGCATCGCGCTCGATTCGGCCGCCAGGCTGGGCCGGCGCACCGCGGAACTGCATCTGGCGCTGGCCTCGCCCACAGGCGACGCCGCATTCTCGCCGGAACCGCTCGGCGGCGACGATGTGCAACCCCTGTTGGCCGACCTGCGCGGGGAGGCCGCTCGCGTTTTCGACCTTCTGAAAGACAGCGTGGCGGGACTGCCGGACGAGGTGGTCGATCTGGCCGGCATGGTTCTGGGAAGACGGCGGCACATTCTGGACCGGTTCCGGGTTCTGTCCGGAAATCCCATGGACGCCCAGCGTATCCGCATTCACGGCGATTACCATCTCGGTCAGGTGCTGCGGGCAAAAACGGATTACGTCATCATCGACTTCGAAGGCGAGCCTGCCCGTCCCATCGCCAGCCGCCGCACTAAGCTATCTCCGCTTAAGGATGTTGCCGGCATGCTCCGATCCTTAAGTTACGCGGCCTATGCCAGCCTGATCGTCTATACGGCGCGCCGGCCCGAGGACATCGAGAGCCTGGAGCCTTGGGCACGCCTGTGGGAGCGCTCCACGGGAGCGGCGTTTCTCAGAACCTACCGCGAAGCGGCCGCGGGAGCCCGGTTTCTGCCGTCCGACGAAGGCAACTTCCGGAAACTGCTGGCTACTTACTTGTTGGACAAGGCGCTATATGAGCTCTCCTATGAATTAAACAACCGTCCCGCATGGGTGCGCATTCCTTTGATGGGAATCCTGTCGATTCCGATTGAGGCGGATTGAGCCGGGAAGCGCAGCACTCAGAGCCGCAACCGTAAGGGAGCGTTCCCCCCGTCGCGCTATGTGGGGCAGGTTGTTAACCTGCGGCGGATTGGCAATCCGCCCGCCGGGAGTTGGCGCCCAGCCGAACTTCCACAAGCGACTTTCGAGAGTGCGTCGGATTGGGCAATCCGCCTGTCGCGCTCGGACAAGCCCCTCCTGGAACGGTCGCCGCGCACCGCGACCACGGATTAGCAATCCGCCGCAGCTTGAGCTGCCCCACGCCGCAGCTTAAGCTGCCTCACGCCGCAGCTTAAGCTGCCCCACGAGGCAGTGTAGAATGGCAGTTGGATCAGACCGATGCGATTCACCGCGGTGCCGTCGAGGCGCTGCAGCGTTGCTGTAGCCCGGGTGGCCTGAAGGCGTCCGGCCAGCGCTTGGGACATGACCAGGTCTGGGCGCGCGACAGCATGATCGCTGCATTGGGTGCTCGCCTGGTGCCGGACGAGGAGATTCAAAGCGCGATCCGGGCGAGTCTTTTTCTGCTGAGAGACAAACGGTCATCCACTGGGGCAGTTCCGAACAACGTCAACCGTGGCACCGGGCGCGCCAATTTTCGAGCCTACGCCGACGGAGGCCTATGGTGGGTCATCGGCAGTACGATCCTGGCGCCCGATCCGGAAACAGTCCGAGAGGTTCTGCGCTGGTATGAGTACCAGGACGTGGACCAGAGCGGGTTGTTGAGTATGCAGGAGGGTTCGGACTGGCAGGACCTGTTCTGCACGCGCGGCCAGGGTTTGTATCTCAATTGCCTTTATGTGCTCGCGTTGCGCGCCGCGGCGAAGCTATTCGGCCCCGAGGAAGGCGAGCGCTATCTCCGCCGGGCTGCCGCCACCGCGGAGCTTGTCAACGCGCGTTTCTGGTATGCCGGCGATGGGAACCTGCTGCGCCACATTTCGCATCGGTTCAGCACCGAGGGAATGGCCCAGCAAGACTCATTGGGGCGCCCGCGCTGGCTGCCCGAGAAACGGTATCTGACCGATGAGCGATACTACCTGCCGTACCTTGGGTTTCGCGAGGTGGGCGAGTGGTTCGATTCGCTCGGGAACCTTTTGGCGATTCTGGCCGGGATCGCCAATGCGCAACAGTCCGGCATCATTCTGGATTTGATTGCCCGCCATGCGCTGGATACCTGGCCGCTTCGCAGCTTGACACCGGTGGTTCGGCCGGGGGACCGGGACTGGCGCGACTATTATTCAGCGCTCAACGTTCCTTACCATTACCACAATGCCGGCGTGTGGCCCTTCATCGGCGGATTTTACGTGGCCGCCCTAACGAAGGCTGGCCGGCACGACGCGGCTGCCAAGGCGTTGCGAGATCTTGCCCGGTTGAACCAGCGGGGACAATTCAACGAGTGGCATGATGGCGAAACCGGCGAACCGATGGGCGTCCAGGATCAAGCCTGGTCGGCGGGAATGTATCTCTTCGCTTGCGACTGCGTCCGTCATGGCCGGGTTGAACTGCCCTGACCCGGCCGTAAATCCGCCGCGTCATTGCGATTGCGGTTTGACGGTGACTTGCAAGTTGTTGGTGACTCGAACCACCTTGGGGATGCCTTTGACGACGGTTTCTGCTTTGGCCTTCAGGTCGCCCGAATCCACCTGGCCGGCCAGAGTGACCACGCCGTTGGTGGAGTCGACTGAAATGTTTGTCACAGTCGCCGCTCCTATTTCCGAAGCGAGCTTGGATTTTGCCTGAGCTACGATCTGCAGATCGTCCACTTGCGCTTCCGGGGATTCGTTGGTTCTACATCCAACCAGAAATGCACCCAACAGTGCCAGCGGTAGAAGAATTCTCATACTGTGCCCTCCCCCGAGGAACCGAGCAATTGCATCCCCACTGCAACGACGCGTTCTCCCGGCAACACGCCATCCTCGATGATCCACATGGCGCAGGTGCGTTCGTCAACCCTGACCGTCCGGATGCTTACAGGGTTCTGCGGGTCCACCACAGCAACCTGATGACTGCCTTGCCGCGGCGAGTTGCGCCTCGGCCTGGGCCAGTTGCGCCGTGGCTTGTGCCAATTGACCGCTAGGGTGCATCATCGTGAGTTCTGGGACGGCGCCGCCGCGCGAGCCCGCCGAATCCCCAGCTTTTCCATGCGGGCCTGCAGCGTACTCCGCTTCAACCCCAGCGATCCGGCGGCGCCATTCGGCCCGCTGATCACCCAGTCCGAAGCATCCAGCGCGTCCATGATGTGCCGGCGCTCCGACTCTTCCAGGGTCTCGATTTTCCTGGCCGCGGCTGGCGCGGGCTGAGCCTGCAGGTCATGGAGAGGCACTTTCAGGACCGGGCCGGTCGACAGGATCACGGCGCGCTCCACCAGGTTTTGCAGCTCGCGGATGTTTCCCGGCCAATGGTAGCGGATGAGGACGTTCATGGTTTCGGTAGGTATGGTATCCACCGTCCGGCTCATGCGCCGCGCGAATTGCTGAACAAAATGGCGGACCAGCAGCGGGATATCGTCCTGGCGCTCCCGCAGCGGGGGAACGTGCACCGGAAAAACATTCAACCGGTAGAAAAGATCGGCGCGAAACTTCTGTTCGTCGACCATGGCCCCCAGATCGCGATTGGTCGCCGCAATCAGACGCGCGTCCGTGCGCAGCGTGTGCGAGCTTCCTAACCGTTCAAACTCCCGTTCCTGCAAGACGCGAAGCAGTTTGGGCTGCAGTTCCAGCGGAATCTCCCCGATTTCGTCCAGAAACACCGTCCCGTGATGGGCCAGCTCAAAGCGTCCGATGCGCTGCGCGACTGCGCCTGTGAAGGCGCCTTTTTCATGCCCGAACATCTCGCTTTCAAGCAGTCCCGTGGGGATGGCGGCGCAGTTCAGCTTGACGAAGGAGTTCTTGCCGCGGGCGCTCAGATTGTGGATGGCGCGCGCGATCAGTTCCTTCCCGGTTCCGGTCTCCCCATAGATCAGTACGGTGGAATCGGTCGGCGCCACGGTCTCAATCTGCTGCAGCAGCCTCCGCAGGGAGGGGCTCCGGCCGACAATCTCCTCGAAGTTCAACTCGCTTCGGATCTCGTCTTCCAGGTAGACTTTTTCCTGCGCCAGCCGGTCCTTCAACTCGGCGATCTCATGGTAGGCAAGCGCGTTCTCTACCGCGATCGCCACCTGGTTGCCAACCAGGGTCAGAAACTCCAGGTCCCGCGGCGAAAAAGGAACGGGAGCCAATCGGGCTAGGCTCAACAGCCCCAGGGTACGGTTCCGGCTGATGAGCGGGATGTGACACAGCGACTGCACACCTTGCGATTCCGCCAGCGGGTCGACGCGATCCAATTCGCCGCGTAGGATACTCACCGGCTTGCCCGTTCGGAATACCAGGGCGCCGGGGGAGTCGTCACTAGTGGCAATCAGGATTTCTTTCGGAATCGGCCCTTTGCTGTTCGGAAAATCGAGCGCGTAGACGCGCAACTGCTTGCTTTCGCGGTCCGGCAGCGCCACGCCCACACCATCGCATTGCATGACGGAACGCAGGCTTGCCGAGATGGCCCTCAGAAGATCGCGCAGCTCCAGATTCGAAACGATGGTATTGTTCACTTCCAGCAGCAGCTTGAGGCGATCGTTCTTGTGCTGCAACGCGGTTTGCGCGATTTGGGAGGCCTGGAAATTCAGCGCATCGTCAACGGCCAGCGCCGCCTGGTCGGCCACCAGCGAGAGAAAACGCACCTCTTCCGTACTGTAGGCGTCGGCACGCTTGCTGGCGACGGCGATACTGCCAATCGGGCGGTGGACAGTGGTCAGTGGAAGAGCGCATACCGATTGAAATCCCTTCTCCCTGAGAAACGCAACCATGCGTGGGAACCGGGTTTCCCGGTCGAGCGAGGGAATCACCAGCGGTTCCTGGCGTTCATAGACCCACTTGGTGATGGTTTCGTCGGCGGGAATGTCGGGCGGCGAGACAGGGCCCTGCTGGCTGCAGACCTCGCACGCGTTCCACAGGATCTCGTTGGACTTTTCGTCGTACTGGGCGACCACGATGCCGTCAAACTGAACGACCCGGTGCAGTTCGGTTGCCATGGCCCGGAAGAGGTCTTTAGGTTCGCGGTGCGCGCCGATAGCTTGCGATACGCGGATCAAGGCTTCGTACCGTTCGGACAACAGATACTCTGACGGCGCCCCGGAAAGTGAAGTCATGCGGATACTCGGAGTTGCTACCATTGTCCCCTCCCCCAATTGATGCCCGGCTGCATTCGGGCGATGCATAAACCGGATATCGTTTCACAAGTAGCATTCCTGGAGCCATCCGCGCGAGCGTTCTATATAACTGAATCTGAAAACCGAAATGACCTGCGGTGCCGGCACGCATCGACGGCCGCTGCCGATATCCCGGCAAACTGCCAAAATGGCGTCACCGCTCGATGGGCGCCGGAGGCCCTGAAACAGGCTCCCTCACGGTCACGGCCCCAATCAGGGGCGAATTCGGAGGCCCATCGCAGTTGTCATGGAGCGCCGAGCCATCGCCCGCCCCTCCCGCCCTCGCGAGGAGCAATGGCTCGGCCTCCCGAACCGGTTCACGCTTAGAACCGGTAGCCAAACCCGATGGAAGGCTCGGCGCGGTGGGTTACGCGATCCGTGCCGAACGCCGGGGTCAGGTCGAAAGTCGGACTGTTGTAAACCAGGCCGCGATACTCGGCCCGAACGAAGACGCGCTTGGCGATGTTGAAATCGGCGCCACCGCCGTACAGAAACGCAGCCCGGGCCTGTGTTGTGGCTGCCGGCGTGTCCTTGGGATCGAACACCAGGCCGCCCACGCCGGCCTCAACAAAGGGCGTGAAGTGCCGCAGAGGATGCCGGTAGACATAAGCCGCCGTTATTTCATGCTGGTTTGACTTCACTCCCAGCGGGCCGTCCGCCAAACCATAAGTTTGGCTGTTGCGCGAATAACCGTAATTCACTTCCACGCCGTGGTTGTTCGAGAAGAAGAAACGATAGCTCGCCAGCACGCCGCCGCTATTGGTGGCGCCCTGCTGCACTCCATTTTCGGTTGTACTCTTCACGAAGCTTCCGAATGCCTGAACGGAGACTTCGGACCGGCCGGTCTCCTGGGAAAACGCCGGCAGCGCTGCCAGCGCCCCTCCCAAAAGAATCGCCGCGAAACCAGTGGTTCTGAACATTGTATGAACTCCCTATTCCTTGAAGTGAGCCGCCGCGAAGCTTGCAGGCCGCTTGGCAACCCCGCTGCCTAAGAAAGCAGGTAACATGCCAGGAACAATGGACTAGGTTATTGCAAGTAACACAACCACTTAGCAACCTGCGAGGCTACTATACACTCGGGAGCTGCCACCGGAAGCTTGGCAAATGCCCGCATTCCGGCAGCGCCACCGCTCCCCAAGGCAACGCCACCGCTCCCTTACGGTCGCGGCTCTGTTAGGGGGGGCGCGGCTCAGTAACACCCGAATCTCCAGAGCCGCGCACGTCAGTAAGCGGTGTTTTTGAATTTAAATTTAAACGGGGGACAGGCTCAGAGGAGAGGCAGCGTGAGCCATGAATCGAGGTAGTAAAGAAGCAGAACACATTCGGTGGCTGCCAGCACCAGAGCAGCCCAGAGCACACCGGCGACAACGCTATGCCTGCGAAGCCAGTTCCGCATCTACGGCTCCGCAATGTTCAGCGCAGGCGGGTTATCCGCAGCGGCGCAGGGGCGTTCCTGGATGGTCAGTTCGGCGCGTCCAACCAACCACGTGTCCACCGACAAATGCGTAAAACGCATTTCGGCAATTCCATCGCGTAGTGATGTCTCCCGGGTAACATCGACGCGCTTCACGAATATCGACGGTTTCTTGACTAAGTGGCCGGACTGGCGCACGACAGTACCAGTTTCGCCGTCGAGCCACAATTCGCCTTGGATGAGGCCCGCGCGCTTATGGCGCGGTGTGATGAGAAACGCATAGGCGACGGTCTCACCAGTCGGCACGGAGCCTTTGTAGCGAAACTTGTAATTCGCCGGAGTAATCGCAACCGAGGAGGCCGGAATTGCCGCGGCCTCCACCTCGGCGGAGAGGTAACGGACGATCACCTGTTGCCTGACGGTCCGATCGCCGGCGATTTCGAGCACCTTGTATTCCGGCTTGCCAAACGGCAATAGATGGCGGATGGCGCGCAGCCGCCCGTGCTTCTCAAGTTTCGGCAGCGAAGCATCAATCTCAACGGTTTCGAGACTCCAGGGGCTCGCCTGTTCCAGGCCGGCGATGTAACGCGCGAAGGCCATGCTGGCGGGCGCGGTGGATTCCACCATGGGTGCGTCGGCGGCCCGAACGGTTGAAGCCAGCAGGAGCGCCAGCATGATGACCAGCGGCGGTAAGGCGGATCGGAAGGATGGAACGCGCGCCGGGCGGATTTGCGCCGGGGCTGTAAAGTGGGCGCCATTCGGCCTGTCCGGCGCCGCCGCAACCTGGTCTCCGGTCCACGGCACGGGGTAATGCCGTCCGCAGGTGCGGCATTGGTATTGGCCGTGAATCGGCCACATGGGCGAGTCGTGCATAAAGTCGCACCAGAGGGCGCCGAAATTCGGCTTCGTCGTTTCAGGCATGCTGCACCTCACTCGGGAGTACGTATGACTTGACGGCAGTGGATGTCGAACCCTGCATCCTGGCCGCGTTTCGGGCCGGCCTGCGGGCGCGGAAGGCCAGCCGGTAAAGGTCCGCCGCGCGCTGGTTCGCCTGCTCTACTGGTTGCATTCCGGCTGCTCCATAATCTGTTCGAGAATGTCCTGAACGGCGAGTCCGGCCCGGAGGAAGCCTACCCCATGGCTGTGCATCGACTGCAGCAGTCGCCGGCCGTCCCGGTCGATACACGTGACGCTCTTCAGGTCAACCGAGATCTTCCGGTTCGGCCGGTCGGCACGGGCAGCCTGCCAGCAGGTTTCGAGCTCGGGCACAAAGGCCCCGGCCAATCGCCCTTCGACCTGCAGTATCAACTGCTCGTCGAGTTCTTGAGATTGAATTTTCATCATTGGTTTTACGGACATCGTCTGAGTTACCTGGACGGCGCCGCCTCCAAACGTAGGTTCTTCATACCTGGACATGCAAGAGCAGGTCCCGCGCCAACTGCAAAATCCGGGTAACCGATTGAAACGCTTCGGCCTGCTTCCATGGCAGGGCGGGAGAATGGCTGCCCCGCTGCCTGGATACAGGCATTTGCCGAACGGCTGGCACCCCTGCTGTGTCGCGGCGCTGGGTCGCTGCGCTGTGTCGCTGCCAGCCACCGCCCAGCGCCTTGTAAAGCTGCACCAACCTCGGGCGCCAAACCGATCGCGGTCGGCATCCAGCGCATTCATGAGCGTGTCCACTCCGCCGCGATACCGCACCTACGCCAGCCGTCCGGTCCTGCAGGACCGCCACCAGCACTTCCCGCTGCGAGCCTGCCTTAGGGGACGGGCCGGCAGCCGCGGATACGTCGTCTGTTCGGGGCGTGAAATGGCCGGCTCGACTCAGCGTTCCATTTCAGGAATACGCCGGCGTCTCTGGAAACCGCTTGTGGCTCCGATCAGAGCCGCGACTTGTCGCACGACCGTTAGGGAGCGTTTTCGTCGAAATACGCGACTGTATTTATGAAACGGTGTGCTAAGCGGGCCCGGGTACAAAAGCAGCGGTCCTGCGGAGTTGCAACCGTTGCGGGCAGGGGCTCAAAACGGCAAAGGCTCAAAACCCCGCTCAAACTCGCCTCAAAACCGGAACTTCGCCGAGAATTGCAAGCTCCGCGCCGGGAACTGGTTCGTGATGCCCACCAGGGGCGTGCCGAAACCCGCGCCGGCGGTGGCGCCGTTGCCGTAGGTGCCGCTGTAGCCGGCGAAGTTCGGGTGGTTGAACACGTTGAAAGCCTCGGCCCGCAGGTCCAGCCGCACGCTCTCCCCGCGCTTCGCAAACGGCAGCGCAAACGGCCGCTCGATGAATGGCGCGAAGTCGTAGATCCCGTACCCGCGGCCGGTGTTGCGGCCAATCACCACGCCGTTGATCACCGGGCGGTCCGCGGTGGCGCCCGTATCGCCGCTATTGGTGGTGCCGGTGGTAATGTTATACGGCAGCCCGGTAGCCAGCGTCGCCACACCCCCGATATGCACCTGGAACGGCGCTACCCACACGCCGCTCAGCACGAACCGCTGGCGTTGGTCGTAGATGGCGTTGCCGTTCTCCACCTTGCCGGTGAAGTTCGGGTCGTTGGGGTTCTGGCCGGGGATGTCGGGGTCCACGTTGTCGATGGCGTGCGACCAGGTGTAGCTGGCCAGCATGGAGAGGTGGTTGCTGAAACGGTGGGTGAGGTTCACATCCAGCGCGTCGTAATACGCGTAGCCGTTGTTGACGTCGCTAGTGATCGTGGAATATGGGGGCTGCGGGTTGGTGGCAGCGGCGGTGTTGCAAACGGTGCCCTGTTGCTGGTAAAAGGCGATCCAATACGGCCGCGTGCAGTTGGCGGCCTGGGCGGTGCGGATTTGGCCGGGCGCGGTGCGGGGGAATGGCGTGGGCGGGTCCACATCCAACGGGCGGTTGATCTTGAGCGTGTGGGAGCCTACGTAGTCCACCGCCAGCACCCAATCCGTCGCCAGGCGGCGCTCTATGCCGAAGCTCCACTGCTCCGAGTAGGGGTTCATCAGCTTGTCCTGGTACCCCATCAGCGTTGAGGTCGGGAAGAACCGGTTGAGATTGGCGCTGTCGCCGGGCCGCACGTAGAGACTGCGCAGCGGCACCGGCGCGCCCGCGGGGAAGACCGGCAGCGGCACCGCGGCCACGGAACCGGGGAAGCCGACCTGGCCGGGAGCCGCCGTGTAGTTGAACACGCCGGTGGGTCCGGTGAGGGCCCAATTGGCCGCGGAGTTATCCACAATTTGCGAGTAGTAGATGCCGAAGCCGCCGCGGATCACGGTCTTGCCATCGCCGCGCACGTTGTAGGAGAAGCCCACCCGCGGCGCGAAATCCCGGCGCGAATCGGCGAAGGTCTGCTGCTCGTAGCGCAGCCCGATGTTGACCGTGAGGTCCGGGCGCAGACGGATATCGTCCTGAACGAAGAGCGACCACAGGGTGTCGTCCACCGTGTAATTGGCGTTGCCG
>Ga0210402_10004850_pt1 | contig 12165 bp, 8 predicted proteins | sample IncBWC7MmetaG_FD_161055 | JGI IMG/M metagenome (GOLD analysis project Ga0210402, IMG submission 161055) | Forest soil microbial communities from Barre Woods Harvard Forest LTER site, Petersham, Massachusetts, United States - Inc-BW-C-7-M | ecosystem: Environmental > Terrestrial > Soil >...
ACAGGACGTAGTCGGTCAGCAGCACCTGCCAGACCCGCACGCCGGACAGTTGGCAAGCCTCGCGATTGTCGCCGACCGCATAGAGCAGGCGGCCAAGGCCAGTGCGGCGAAGCCCGATCAGCACGAGAAGCGCGATGGGCGCCCATAGGATGAGGTCGATGGGAATGCCGCCCAACACTTTGCCGCTGCCAACAGACTGGATGAACGATGGCACGCGCGGCGCGTTTGCCAGCATCTTCTGGCTGTAGACGATCAACGTTCCCTGGGTCATCAACCCGGTGCCAAGCGTCATGACCAGCGGCTGCACCTGCAGGACGGCGACCCCGACGCCGTTGATCAATCCGACGGCAAGACCAACTGAAAGGCCCCAAAGAACGCAGGCGACGCTTCCCAGAGAGGAGTGGGTCGCCATCAGGTATGCGGAAGCGGTCGCCACGCTGGCCACGGACAGGTCGATGCCGCCGGACAGCATGACCAGTGTCTGTCCGGCGGCGAGGATGCCCAGCGGCGCAGCGAAGAGCACGATGTTGGAGATCCACATCGGCGTGACGGTGCCTGGGACGATCATTTCGATGCCGCCGACAAAGCACACGAGCAGCACAAGCAGCGCCGCAGTCGTGTGCCGGCGCAGCAAGTTTAGCGCGCGCCCCGCGCTCGCCTGCCAAGCGCTGCCCTTGGCAGGTGCGGGGTCCGCTGACGCACTCATCTCTTGCGGCCCTGCAGGAGCTCGACGAGACCGCCGCCCATGACAACCAGCACGATCAACGAGCCCTGGATCACCTGGCCGAAATTGGGATCGATGTTGAGGAAGATCAGGTCCGCCGGGATCAAGGTAAGAACATAGGCGGCAAGCACAGGCCCCACGATGCCGCCGCGGCCGCCGGTCAGGCTGACACCGCCGAGGACAGCCGCCGCCAGACCGCTGAGCGTGTAGTAGACCCCGGCCAACGGCGAGCCGATCCCGGTGGTCATGACGAGGCCGATGCCGCCCACGGCGCTGAGCAGTCCGCCGAGCACGTAGGCGAGGAAGCGGGTAAGCTCGACATTCACCCCGCTACGGAAAGCGGCGGCTTTGTCGCTGCCTACCGCATAGAGCAGCAGCCCAAGCCGGCTGCGTTGCACCGGGATCCAAATGATCGCCACTGCGGCAGCGACCAGTACAAGCGAGCCGGAAATCCATGGCGTTACCAGAAAGCCAGCGCCCAATTGAAGGAATTCTTCCGGAGCGCCACCGCCCGGCCTCTCGAGTATGAGCAGGGCCACCCCACCCCAGATGAAGCCGGTCGTCAGCGTCACAACGACGTCGGGCACGCGCGAAAAGACAACGATCAGGCCGTTGACGGCGCCAAGGAGCGCTCCCGCGACGCAGATCGCTGCGGCAAGCAGCAGCGACTCGCCGAACGTCGCGTGCTCCATCGTGGCGGCGGCGAGCACGTTGCAGACGGCTATCATCGAGCCGACGGAAAGGTCGATGCCGCCCGAAATCAGGACCACCGCCTGCGCCGCGGCGGCGAGGGCCAACGGCATGGCACCCATCGCGAGGGATTGCGCATCGAATGAATCGTACTCGGGGTGGATTGCCACCGTGACTGCCAGAGATATGGCCAGCAGCGCCGGCATGGTCACCAAGCTTGGGTGGTGGTGCATGAAGCGCCGCAATCCGCCGAGCCGCGGTCCGGTGTCGAGGGGTGACTGCGTTTGATCGGTTGCGGTCATGCCGACGCCTCGCGCCGCGGTACGAGCCCGTGCGAGGCGCGCAGCAGCGTCACTTCGTCAGCGTGAGCGGCCGCCATCTCGTGGACGACGCGGCCCGCGAACAATACGATCGCGCGGTCGCATACAAGCGGAATCTCCGGCAGTTCCGAGCTGAACAGCAGAATCGCCGCACCCGCCGCGGCAAGTTCACGAACCAAAGCGTAGATCTGCCGCTTGGTGCCGATGTCGATGCCGCGAGTCGGGTCGAAGCACAGCAGCGTCTTGAATTCGCTGGCCAGCCAGCGCGCGATCATCACCTTCTGCTGATTGCCACCGCTCAGGCGTTGCAGCGCCGACTCGGCACGGGTGTCGATCTGCAGTCGGCGAATCGCCTGCTGGACGCGCTCTCGCTCGGCGCTCATGTCAATCAAACCCCAATGGCGCAGGCCACGATAGGCCGGCAGCGCCACATTCTCGCGGATCGAGCGCTGCGGCAGCATCGCCTGCTGCCGGTTGGCGGGCACCAGAACCAGGCCTGCGCCGATCGCGTCGGCGGGATGTCGGAAATTTTGCGGACGGCCACACACGACGATCTCGCCGCCATCACGCTCGCGAACGCCGGCGATGCAATCGAACAATTCCTCCTGGCCCTGCCCTTCCAAGGCCGCGATGCCGAGTACCTCGCCGGCGTACAAGGCGAACGAGACGTCGTTGAGCAGACGGCCGCAGCGCAGGCCTCGCACCTCGAGCGCCGGCGCCACGCTGCCTGCCGTCTCGGCAGCGAGGCGAGTGCTGCCGGCGGCAGCGGCGTGAGCCACTTCGTAGCCAAGCATGAGCTCGACGATACGCTCTTCGCTGCCGCGGGCGGTGTCGGTGACGCCGACGGTGAGCCCGTCGCGCAGCACGGTGGCGCGATCACACAGTGCCGATACCTCGGCCATGCGATGGGAAATGAAGATCACGCTGCGACCACGCTCGCGCCAGCGCCGTATTATGCCGAAGATGCGCTCCGAGAGATCGGCCGGCAGCGCCGCAGTTATCTCGTCGATCAGCAGGATGGTCGGATCGGACGCCAACGCCCGCGCGAGATCGATCAGACGCAGGACGGGATAAGGCAAATCGCGCACGAACGCGCCAAGGTCGAGTTCAGGGATGCCCAAGTCGACCAGCCATTCGCGCACGGTATTGGCGCGGACGCGAGCGAGGCGCAGGTTTTGCGCGACGGTCAGGTCCGGCACCAAAGCGGGATCCTGATAGACCGACACGACGCCCGCCTGGCGCGCCTCGGCAGGAGAGCGAAATCGGCGTTCTCGACCCCGGATCACCATCCCGCCGCCATCGGCGGAAAACACCCCGGTCAGAATTTTGACCAAGGTGCTCTTGCCGGCGCCGTTGGCGCCCATCAGCGCATGAACCTCGCCGGCGCGCACTTCCAGAGAAGCGGCCTTGAGGGCGACCACCGAGTTAAAGCGTTTCGCGACATTCGATGCCGCGAGCAGGATTTCCGTCGAAGTCATTCAACAGTCAACGGCTGAATGGCACTCGGCTTCCGAGGGAATCCGAAGAGCCATTCGTTCCACCTGAACGTGCCGGTCCCGCGTCGCCGAAGCGATGCGGGACCAAGCACGCGCAATAGCTGGCTACCGCGACTGAAGATTCCCCAGCCGCGGAACAGACATCAGCTTTCGCCCGGACCCTTGCAGGCCTTTTCCTGGTCCGGGGTGTAGCTGGTATAGGGCGGGATACCGCCATACACCGGGTATGAGGGATCCACCTTCGGATCATACACCGACTTCGCCCAGTCCAGGCCTGCCGCGGTCGTGTTGTTGTGCACTTTCGGCGTGAGGTGGACGAGGTGCGGCTCCTGCTTGCCGCCGGCGATGGACAGCGCAAGGCCGAGGCCGGCTCCGCCCACTGCAGGAGGATTGGTCACTGCGATGCCGACCAAGCCGGCGTCCTTGTGCTCTATCATCTGACCAGCAAAGCCGTTGTTGTCAGCGCCGACCACCGGCACGAACTTCACGTTTGCCGACTTGTAGGCATCGACGATCACGTTGTCGATGCCGGAGGTCCACACACCGTCGATCTTCTTGCCGGAGCCGAGGAGTTCCTTGATCTGTTGCGATCCTTTGTCCTGCGACCACCCGGTGAATACCGAGGCCACGACTTTGATGCCCGGATTCTTTTTGAGCGCCTCCTGGAAGCCCTCATGGCGGTCCGAGTCGGCCGGCACGCCGTCGATGCCGCGCATCTCAACAACATTGCCTTTGCCGCCTAGGGCCTTGAACAGCGCCTCGGCGCCTTCGCGGCCATAGGCAACCTGATCGTTCTCAAGGACATAAGCGCCGGAGGCGGATACCGCCTGATCGACCGCGACCACGGTGATGTGCTTGGCGAGTGCCTGTTCGATGACCGGGTTCAGCGCCTTGCGGTCCGACGGATTTACAATGATGATGTTGACGCCGGCTGAAATCAGGTTGCGCAGATCGGCAATCTGCTCGGGCGGGCCGCCATTGCGGTTCGCCAACACCAGCTTGGAAACCTTGCCCGACGCCAGCGCCTCGGCTTTGATCGAGCAGACCATCTCCTCGCGCCAGCCGTTGCCGATCAGCGTGTTTGAAACGCCGACGACGTATTGGCCCTCCGCGGCGACGGCCTGGCCCGACGGAGCGGCCAGGATTGCGCCAAACGCGAGGCAAGTGTAAGCGGGTAGCTTCCTCATCTTCTTCCTCCCTTGGCTGATCGCCTTTGCTTGGGCGATTCACGCGTTGGACAAGCGCCACCAGACACGTAAAACAAAGGCTTATTTGACAATCCGGCATATTGTCAACGGACATCATCCGCGCGGGCCGCCCGCACTTCACCGTCAAGCTGCGGCACCAACCTCCTCGCCATCGATCCACACGCCTTCGACCTTTAGTTTCACGTCGAGTTGCACCATCGAGGCGCGAGCCCCTGGAACGATGCGGCCCAGATCGGTAAGGCCGAGATACTCGGCCGGCCGCGTCGAGGCCATCGCCGCAGCTTCGGCTAGTGGTACACCGATCGAAACGAGATTGCGCACCGCATCGGCCAAGTTGATTGCGCTGCTGGCTAAGGTCTCGTTGTCCTCGAGTGTTACTTTTAGCCCGCGCTTGAACACCTTATGGGCGCCAAGCGAGTATTCGCCGTCGGGCATTCCCGCGGCGGCGGAGGCATCGGTGACCGTATACAGCTTGGGGATCGAACGGCGCGCAGCGAGGATCATCGCTGGATGGACGTGATTGAAGTCGCAAATGATTTCAGCATATTCGGCGCGGGCTAGCGCCCAGGCGGCGGCCCCCGGCTCGCGATGATGGGCTCCCGTCATCGCATTGAATAGATGCGTAAAGCCGGTGCAGCCACAAGCGAAGGCGGTGCCGATCTGGTCGAACGACGCCAAGGTGTGTCCGACCTGCGGGCGGCAGCCATGCTCGGCGAAAACCCGGAACACGTCCAACCCGCCGGCAATTTCCGGCGCGACGGTCGCAACGACGATCGGAAAGCGTTCAGCCCACTTCAACGCCAGCGACGCATCGCCGGGCTGCGCGAAAGGCGGCTGAGCGCCCAGACGACCGGGATTTATGAACGGCCCTTCGAGATGCGCGCCCAGCACCGCGGCTTCGCCCGAGCGAGGTTTGGCCTGCGTGGCGGCGATATCGGCCAAGACGGCTTCGATCAGGGGAACCGGCGCGGTGACTGTCGTAGGCGCCAGGGCCACGGTCCCATGTGCAGCGTGATATTTCAGCGTCTGACGCACGCCGGCTTCGCCCGACATGCATTCGCCGCCCAGGCCACCGTGCACGTGGAGATCGATGAAGCCCGGCACGATGAACGGACTCTCGGGCGTCATATCTGGACGCAGCAAATCACCGTCGATCCCGGCGATCCGGCGGTCCTTGATGCGCACCCGACCGCGCATCCAGCCCGCGGGAGTGAGAATGGAACCTTTCGGCTCTGCCGGCACGCTCATGATGAGAACTCGCCTATCAGGCGACGCCCCCCCGAAATCGCGCTGCTCCTCATGCCACAACCTCGCCTTTCCGCCGGCGCGGGGCCGGCCGCAAGCAGATAGCAGCCGTGCATCGCGTCGCCCTCAGGCAAAGCAAAGGCATGGCTGAGCCGCTTGCCGACGCACGGCGCGAACACGTCGGCGAGGCCGCCGACGGCATAAAGCGTATCGCCATCGCCGATGTCGAGCACGCGCACCAAGTCCGTCAGGTGCTCGATGCCGCGGCGGCGAATCTCCATGGCGCGCGGCACGCCTTCGTCAGCCGCCGCAAGCACGAACGGCGCCAGCGCCGCGAGCCCATCGGGGGTCATGCCCGCGAGCATCTCGGTGAGCCGCACGCGGCCGCCTGCGCTCGCCAGCACGCGCTCGCTCAGGCCGTCCGGCGGACGAATGCCGTCGATCACTGAGAGAGTATGACGCAGCGCCTTTCTGCCGAGCCAGGCACCGCTGCCGCGGTCGCCGCCGAGCCAGCCCCAAGCGTCGCGTTGCACGGACACGCCGCTGGGCCACAGCCGGTGGCCGGCAACACCGGTGCCGATGTTGATCAGACCGCACGGCTTGCCGCTGCCGGCTCCGATCAGCGCCGCATAGCCGTCGCTCGAAGCCGCGGTTTTGGCGAACTGCGGGATGGCCGCCCACAACCTGCTGCGCGCCGCCGGGACGTAGAAACCGGCTGCGCCGATCGACAGCTCGATGCCGCCCAATTCCTCGGCGTCGAGTCCGGCCGCGGCAGCGCACTGCCGCCATAGCGCGTTGAATGTCGCGACCGCACGGTCGAAACCTGTGCTTGGATTGCAAGGCCCACCCTCGCTCTCTGCCAAGCTTGTACCCGCAGCATCGACCAGCCGCGCGCGGCTCTTCGTGCCGCCACCATCGACGCAGTAGATCAGACCACCGGCCATGGTCCTCATGATATCGGTCGAAACCCTCGACACAAGCGTGCCAGATTCTCGCAGCTTCTCACGCACAACGACTGCACGTGGTGAATCATTTGCGTTCGGCCGAGACGCCCGATCAGCGCCCGCGCGCGCCGGCGGCTGCACCTTCGGCACGCCAATCTTCAACTCGGTGCTAGGGGACAGCGCGGGAGTATGCAGCGCGGCACTCCTCGCCATCAATCCGGTGCAACGCGCCTTCAGCGCACCGCTTGATGACTTGACTCCGGAGGCCTGACGGCATGAATTTCTCCGCCCACGCGAAGAAACTCACACATAGGCGTGCGGCTGGCCTGAGGAATTCTCGCTCATGGAAACCGGCGAGGCGCTCAAGGTCTGCATGCTGCCTGACGAAACTTGCGCATGAATTCCGTCCCGTCCGAAATCGCAAACGTCGACCTGATTGTCAGGGGAAAATTGCGGCCGTCTTCCAGCGGCCAACGCTGGCGCATCACATCGCCGGCGACGGGTGATGTCGTCGGTTCGGTTGCGTCCGCCACCCGCGAGGATCTGCTCGAGGCGATCGAAAGTGCGCATGAAGCCTTTCTCACCTGGTCCAGGCTGACCCCCTATCAGCGTGAAAAGGTCATCCGACAGGCTGCAGCGCATGTGCGGAGCAAGGCCGAGGAAATTGGCCGGCTGATGGCGATCGAGCAAGGCAAGCCATTCAACCAGTCGAAGAGCGAGATCACCGCCTCCTGCGACACGCTCGACTACTACGCTGCCGAGGGCGTGCGCCTTGAGGGCAGCGTGCTTGCGACTGAAGACAAGAGCTACCGCTCCAGCGTGATCTATCAACCGCTCGGCGTCTGCGCATTGATTACGCCGTGGAATTACCCCGTCTCGCTGCTGAGCTGGAAGCTTGGGCCAGCGCTGGCCACCGGCTGCACCGTGGTGGTCAAACCAACGCCGGTCACGCCCATGTCGCCAACAGCGTTTTGCGCCGCGCTCATCGAGGGGGGCATACCTGCGGGCGTCATCTCGGTGCTCAACAGCGAATCGATCGCGATCGCCGAGGAGCTGGTGACGCATCCACTGGTGGCGAAGGTGGCCATGACCGGTTCGACCCGCACCGGCAAACGACTGATGGAGCTGGTCGCGCCGTTGCTCAAGCGCGTTTCGCTCGAGCTCGGCGGTCAATGTCCCGCCATCGTGTGTGCCGATGCCGATCTCGACCTCGCCGCGAAGGTAATTTCATACAAGGGCTTTCGCAACATGGGCCAATCGTGCAGCTCGGTGAACCGCGTCTATGCTGATGCGTCCATACACGATGCGTTCGTGCGCAAACTGGAAGAACTTGCCGAGAAGCATACGATCGGCGACGGCGTCACCGATGGCGCGGTCGATCTCGGCCCCATGACCACAGCCTCGTGCTTGGCCACGGTCAAGGAGCACGTCGCCGACGCGTTGACAAAAGGCGCGACGCTGATTTGCGGCGGTGCGGCGCCGAACGGCGACCGCTTTGCGCGCGGCAACTTCTATCTTCCCACGATCCTCACCGGTGTAACCCCTGACATGCTGGTCACGCGCGAAGAGACATTCGGCCCGGTTTTACCGGTCGCTTCCTTTGCCCGGATTGAAGAGGCAGTACACCGGGCCAACGACACAGCCTGGGGCCTTGTCGCCTATCTTTTCGCCCGCGACTACGCAACGATAACGCGTATCTCCGAGGCGCTGGAAGCAGGCACCATTTGCGTCAACAACGGCGCAGTGAACACCAACTACGCGCCCTATTCCGGATGGAAGGACAGCGGCTTCGGCTTTGAACTCTCACGCGATGCCGTTTTCGAATATCTCAAAACCAAGCACATCAAGGTCGGGCTGAGTTGAACGCCATGCCTCTTTCCTCCGATCAGGCGCGCATTCCGTTTGCGGATGTGTTGGAAATGGACTGCGCCGCATGAGACCACTTCACGAGATCTCTGCGGCCGTCGTCGGTACCGGCTTCATCGGTCCGGTCCACGTCGAGGCGCTGCGCCGGCTCGGCATTCGCGTATCGGGGATTCTCGGTTCCTCTGCGGAAAAATCGCAAAGGGCGGCGGCAAGTCTCGGCCTGTCCCGCGGCTACGCCAGCTTGAAGGAGTTGCTGGAAGACCACGATGTGGACGTGGTCCATATCGCCTCGCCGAACCGCTATCATCACGAGCAGGTGCTGGCGTGCCTCGACGCCGGCAAGCATGTCGTCTGCGAGAAACCGCTGGCAATGACCTCTGCGGAAGCAGCCGAGCTGGTGAAGGCAGCTAAGGCGCATGCGGATCTCGTCACCGCGGTTAACTACAATATTCGCTTCTATCCGCTCTGCCTCCAGGCGCGCGCGATGATCCGGGCCGGAGAGATCGGGGACGTTCTTCACGTCACCGGCAGCTATCTGCAGGATTGGTTGCTGCTTCCCACGGACTACAACTGGCGTGTCGAAGCCAGCGAAGGCGGCGCCCTGCGTGCCGTCGGGGATATCGGCACGCACTGGCTCGATCTCATCGGCTTCATCACCGGCCTGCATGTCGACTCGCTATTGGCCGATCTGTGGACCCTCCACTCCGTCCGACGGCGTCCGGTCAACGCGGCCACGGAAGCATTCACCGGCAAGCTGCAATCCGGCGAACGCGCAGTGCGTGAAATTCCGGTTGAAACCGAGGACTACGGCTCGATCCTGCTGAAATTCCCCGGCGGCGAGCGAGGCGCGCTGACTGTTTCCCAGATCGCCGCCGGCCGCAAGAACTGCATCCGTTTCGAAATTTCCGGAACGAAGAAGTCTCTGGCGTGGAACAGTGAATCGCCGCAGGAACTCTGGATCGGCGACCGCACCGCGCCGAATGCGCTGCTCATGACCGATCCGTCGCTCATGCACGAGGAAGTGCGGCCCTTTGCAAACTATCCGGGCGGCCACCAGGAGGGCTTTCCCGATACATTCAAGCAGCTTTATCGCGCGATCTATCAAGACGTGCAGTCGGCCAGCCCCTCGGCGGCTCCGTTGTACGCCACGTTCGAGGATGGTCATCGCGAAGTCGTCCTTTGCGAAGCCATCCTGAAGAGCTACCGCACAAACAGCTGGATATCCGGCCTGAAGGGAGCTTGAGATGCAACTGGGCTTTGTCAGCGCCATTCTGCCCGATTTGAATTTCGAGGAGATGCTCGCGTTCGCGGCCGAGGAGGGGTTCGCCACAGTCGAGGCGATGTGCTGGCCGGTCGGCGCGCCTGAGCGCCGATATGCCGGCGTCACGCATATCAACGTGACCGACTTCGGTGAGAAGGAGGCGAAAAAGGTAAAGGGCCTCCTCAAAAAGTACGGCGTCTCACTTTCGGCCCTCGGTTACTACCCCAACCCGCTGTGCAGCGACGAGAAGGAAGCAACTGTCTACATCGAGCACATCAAAAAGGTCATCCGGGCGTCAGACGTGCTCGGCGTAAAGCTGGTCAACACTTTCGTCGGCCGGGACCACACGCGTTCCATCGCCGACAACTGGAGCGTCTTCGACGAACGCTGGCCGGACATCGTTCGGTTTGCAGAGAGGTACGGCGTGAAGATCGCTATCGAAAATTGTCCCATGCTTTTTTCTAAGGACGAGTGGCCCGGCGGCAAGAACCTCGCGATCTCACCAAAAATTTGGCGTGAGATGTTCCGGCGCATCCCCTCGCCCAGCTTCGGGCTCAACTACGATCCCTCGCACCTCGTCTGGCAGTTCATGGACCACATCAGGCCGATCGAGGAATTCAGCGAGCGTATCTTTCATGTCCACGCCAAGGACTTGAAGATCTGGCATTCGCACCTCGACGAGGCCGGCATCATGGATTTCGGCTGGAACAGCCCGAAGCTGCCCGGCCTGGGTGACGTTGACTGGCCGAGCTTTTTCGCCATGCTGACGCATATCCGCTACACTGGGCCTGTTTGCATCGAAGTGGAAGACGCCGCCTACGAAGCCACACTCGCCGACCGCAAGCGGGCGTTGATTCAATCGAAGCGTTTCCTGCACAACTACGTTTAGCCGACCTGGCGCGCCTACCCCCGGCGGGCTGTTAGCCTTGCGCGCGCATCAAGTTCGAAGAGAACTCGAGTGAACCTTAGCCGCGCTCGATGATAATGGCCGGCGCTGGTTCGCGCACCAGGCCCAGTTTTGCGAGAACAGCGCCGCCGCTGGCGCCAACACCAGCATGACTGCCGCGCTCGCAAGCGCCGGCCCGACAAGTCCCCTCATATCGAGTCGTAACCGCCGAGGCGACATCGAGATAGGCGCCGACGAGGTCGCGCCGCTCCTCGGCATCGAGCGCGCTGCGATGCCGGTCGAATCTCGGATCGTATTACGCATATCGCGACTGATCTGGAGATTGCCAAGGTGAGAGCCAAATCACTTTTCGCTACGTTGAACCCGCCCCAGGACCCCGACGGCTTGCGAGTCTTGGACCAGGGCGGAAACGAGGTGTTCTTTCGGACTCCGACGACAGGTGATCGCTAGTGGTCGAAAGGTGATAATCAACGCAACAAACGACACTCTTCTCTTGTGATCAATTTAGAGCTACAAGCATCTGCTCTCATACATGGAGATTCTCATGAAGAATGGGTCAAAGAGAAAAGCATGGACATCAGTACAGGTCCGCGAACTGAAGACGCTGGCCCGCAAGAAAACCCCCGCCGGCCGAATTGCCAAGAAGTTGAAGAGGACTGAGGGAGCAACGCGCCAAAAAGCATTCAGTCTCGGACTATCGCTCGACAGCCGGGCGTAACCGGTTTTTCCAAATGTTTGGGAGAAGCTCCGCGCCAGCGCGGGGCTTTTTCCTTTTGTGATATTATTGGCTTGTGAGCCGGCTAACAAACATCGGCATTGGCATCGCGATATTCGTCAGTATCATCTCCGGCGGCACCGGATTGTTCACTCGGTCGCACAGCTCTCCTGCGCTACACGCGCCGTCCGTTGCGACCTCAGTGCAACAGAGGGCACACGCCCTCGTCGAACGGAGCACAAAGTTCGAGCGAAAGCGTTTCTCTTGCAACAAGCACGGTTCCCCACCTGGACCGTAGGTGATTGTGGCCATTCCGCTGCTTACTTGTTGGCCGAAATGTTTGAGCAGCTCTGACCTTCGGCGAAGCGGGTTAGCACTACGCTGCTCCGCAACACAAACCTTCAGGGGGTTTTGGCCCCGCCCACAGCCCGAATCTCCCGCAATCGGCGGTTGGCGAGTCAATCGCCTTTCAACCGCCTTGTCGCCTCACGCCCGCGCTCGATAACAGACCCGACCTCCCGGCCTCGCCTCCACCTCAATCAGCACAGAATCCGTGAGGCGAATTAAATTGGGAAGCCGCATCTTCTCAGAATGTCCTTTGTTCTTTGCCACATTCCTTACACGTGTACGGCACCCGAACCTGCCCTTCGCCCGCCGAGACGCGATTTAGCGCGCCGCACTTTGCGCATTTGCTCTCTATGCGCGTCTTGCCCTGCTTAATGGTGATGGCCTTGCGCTCCAATGCCTCTTTCACCAGACGTTCCGTCTCCTCGCGCATTACTTGTTTTG
>Ga0210402_10004852_pt1 | contig 12160 bp, 6 predicted proteins | sample IncBWC7MmetaG_FD_161055 | JGI IMG/M metagenome (GOLD analysis project Ga0210402, IMG submission 161055) | Forest soil microbial communities from Barre Woods Harvard Forest LTER site, Petersham, Massachusetts, United States - Inc-BW-C-7-M | ecosystem: Environmental > Terrestrial > Soil >...
CACCTACTTGGCTCACAGCATGCGCGCGGAACATACTGCTGCGCTCGAATTTGCTCGGCAATGCGTGGCCTTAGCCGAAGATCATAAACATTCCGGGATTGCAGCTCTGGCTAACCGGTTCACTGGCCAAACGTTACATTTCATGGGCGCGTTCGGGGATGCGCGCGTTCACCTGGAGCGGACCGTTGCCCTCTGTGTTACAGATCAGAAGGCAACTGCGGGTTATCGCCGTTTCGGAATGGATGACCAAGTCAATGCGTTCGCATTTCTCGCGCCCACACTCTTGATTCTTGGCTATCCGGAGCGGGCCACCGCCGCCGCGGAAAAAGCAGAGTCGCGTGCGAGGTCGCTGGGACTTCCGTTCGCGACCGCTTTAGCTTTGAGTCACATGGCGGTCCTCGGTACCATAGGCTGTGATCCACAACGGGCGGCGGCCCACGCTGAGGAAGCAATAGCTATCTGCGCGGAGCACCAATTCGCAAACACCAATCACAGGGCTCAGTTTTTCCGGGGGGCGTTATTAGCCCAACGCGGGGACCCCCAACTTGGACTTGAGCTTATGCACAACGCAATGGTCGCGGCCGAGGAAAACGATGAACGGAACCGTCGCACGTTATACCTTTGTCATTTCGCCTCCGCGCACGGGAGCATCGGTCAGCCCGAGGTTGGCCTTGATTTATTGAACGAAGCTATTCAAACAGCCGAAATAACAAGCGAAAAGTTCTTCGAAGCTGAACTGCATCGTCTACGGGGGAAGATGCTCTTGAGTTTGGGCGACAAAGCAGCGGCGGAGATTGAACTGCAGCAGGCGTTGACGATTGCACGGCGGCAGCAGGCCCGTTGGTGGGAGTTGCGCGCCGCCAACGATCTCGCGAGGCACTGGCAAGACGAAGGTAGACACGTTGAGGCCCGGTCCCTCCTGGAACCGATTTACAGCTGGTTCGTCGAGGGTTTCGACACATCGGTCTTAAAGACCGCCAAAGCGCTTCTGGCCGAGCTGGGGGACCCGTCGGGTCCCCGAATTCAAGAAAGCCGAACGAGCAATCGATCAGTTTCGGAAAACTCTGACGGAGTTTCCACAATCGATCAGCGCTAACCGATGCCGCGTTGAAGTGATGACCTCAACAAGGAGGTTCGACCATCCTCGATCAGGAACGCGTCGGCCGTACAATTGGTTGGGCGTCAGGTGCCCTTCTTAGCTTTCTTAGCTTTCTTAGCTTTCTTAGCTTTCTTAGCTTTCTTAGCTTTCTTAGCTTTCTTGAGCTTTCGCTTTTTCGCAAGCGTTTTGAGCCCGCTATCCACGGCCCTCATCGCGACTTCAAGCTCTCGCTTACGGACCTGGAGTCTTTGCTTCCACTTGGCCCTTTCCGCGTCGGTCAAATCCTCGAACTTGATAAGTTTCAAAATATCGACAATAGCCATGACATCACCTCAGTCCGCAGTGGCCATTCTGAACTCGATCAATCGCATATTCATGTCCACAGTGACATATGTCAATCAAATCAAGAGAATCTACCTCCGTTTTTGCAGTGCCCGCGGGCCGATCGAGTCCGACGAGTTGGTGAATCGAGATCAATTCAAGCAACCATTTTACTATTGAGTGCGCGATCGGTGTCCGACCTGATCACTCACTGATCAGCCAACCGACGGAGCGACATGTCAGGGTTTCTCGCTCCCTTTGCTAGGATCGCTTTGTAATGCTCCATCCAATGCTTGAGGGTGTTGGCCTCGAACAAGTCGTCTTTGTAGCTGCATGAGCCGCCGATGCCCGACCCTCTCTCTTTAAGTATCAACGTAAGCCAAGTGCGATCAATCGGCAGCACCGGCTGCCCTTCTCGGTTCGCGTCTCCGAACGGTCGGACCGCGACGTCGCTCAGCTTGAGCGGCGAGCGAATTGCGTTCTGGAGGACAAAAAACACTTGAATGAGCGATGCTGGATCCGTACCGGCTTCCTCCGCTAGTTTTGTCGCGAGAATTTCGAAGGGCAACTCCTGCCTTGCATAGACCTCCAATACCGACTCGCGCACGCGACTGATCGCTTCTCGAAACGGCAGATCCGAATCCATTCGTGTTCGGATGAGCGTGGTGTTCTCCATCGGCCCGATAACGCGCTCTGTCCAATGCTGGTTGCGGTTAGCCATTGCAGTGCAGACGCAAATGTCGCCGCGTCCGGTTCGAGCCAAAAGCATCGCCTTGAAACCCGCCAGCAAGGTCATAAACAGGGTCCCGCCTTGGCTCCGACTCAACGCTCTCAGGCGCTCAATCAAATCTTTCGGCAGATGAACCGGTTCGTGGGCCACGCCCGAGCCTAACAGCGCGCTTGCAGGATTACCGTCCATAGGAAAAATAGGTAAGGCTTGGCGCACATAATCCTTCCAATAGGCGATCTGCCGGATTGCCGAATCGGTGCTGCACCACCGGCGCTGCCAGTTAGCGAATTGGGAAAACTGAGGCGCTTGCTCCGGTAACTGCGTCTGTTGACCAGCCACCAAAGAGGAATAAACCTCCGAGATCTCCTCAAAGAAGACTCCAATAGACCAGCCGTCGAAGACGATATGGTGAAGAATTAGAAGCAAAACGTGGTCGTCGGGACCTAACCGCAAGAGATGCGCTCGAAACAACGGCGCACGCGTAATGTCGAAGGAAGTCCAAGCTTCTCGTTCCAATTGCAGTTCGGCCTTCTTGAGCAGAAGTGCCTTGGCGCGCCTATTTCCGACAGGGATCCCAACTGTGAGATCCTCAACAATGAGATAAGAGTCGATGGCGGAGGCTGTCGCGACGACCGCGACGGGTAGCTCGTTCGGAAATGCAAATGCTGTGCGCAGCGAGTCGTGCCGGCGGACGACCTCCGCTAGGCTTCGCTCGAGCGCTGGCACGTTGAGCGGCCCCTGAAGTCGACAGGCGAAAGGCAGGTTGAACTGGGGTAGTCCCGGCAAATCCCGCTCGATCCTAAACATATGCTCCTGCGCGATGGAGAGGGATGGACATTGGCCTTCCGCTTCGGCGATTGCCAATCGCGGCTCTTTTTCCTGCGTCGCGCGTGCCTCATCTATCCGTCGGGCCAGCGCCTCAACCGTGCTGGCTTCGAAAAGCGCTCGGATCGGCAACGACACGCGGAAGACGTTTGCGACCCGTGCCAGGACCCGTCCGGCTAAAAGCGAATGGCCGCCCAAATCGAAGAAGTTGCTAAAGACACCGACTTCCTTGGCCTCAAGTAAATTCGCCCATATACCGGCCAGGACCGCTTCAGTTGAGTTTCGTGGGGCCACAAACTCACTGTCCGCCAATCTGAGTGTCGAACCGAGTGCCGCCAAGGCGGGACGGTCGACCTTGCCGTGGGTCGTCACCGGCATGTGATCGGTGAAGAAATAGCCTGAGGGGATCATGTGGGCTGAAAGTCTGGTCTTAAGAAAATCGCGAAGCTCATTGGCTTTCGGCCAACTATCGGTCGCAGCAACAATGTAGGCGATCAGGTGCGTCTCGCCGCCGGTGTTGTTTCGCGCCAATACCACCGCGGATCGTACTTCTGGGTGTTCCAACAGAACATACTCAATTTCCCCAAGCTCGATTCTGCAGCCACGGATCTTTACCTGATTGTCGATGCGACCGAAGCAGTCCAACATACCGTCGACGCGCCAGCGCGCTAGGTCCCCCGTCCGGTACAGCCGCGCCCCTCGGCGTTTCGAAAAAGGGTCGCGGAGGAAGCTGCGGTGCGTCTGTTCGATGTCGTTGAGATAGCCGCGACCCACGCTGATTCCACCCACATACAACTCTCCCACGATCCCGATTGGCACCGGCCGCAGATGACGATCCATTACGTAGAGCTGAGTGTTGGCAATAGCATGGCCGATCGGCACGGACGCAATTGAAGTCGGTGGCTCGGTAAGGCGGTATGTTGCCACGTCGTCAGAACACTCTGTCGCTCCGTACGCGTTGATCAGAGGTATGTTCGGAAAGTACCGAAACCAATCACGACAGAGATCTGGGGCGAGGGTTTCGCCGGTGGAAATCAGTGATCGAAGTCCGCCCAGTGCGAGGATAGCGAACTCGCTTGGGCGGGGTTGGAGTATTCGGCGCAAGAGCGTCGGTATGATCTCTAAAACAGTTATCCCCTCACGCGATATCTCCTTCATGAGCAACGGTGGGTCCCGAACCTCTTCGTCAGCACAGATGTGGACGCGCGCGCCTATCATTAAGGGAGCGAGAAACTGCCAGACGGAGATGACGAAGCTTTGGGGAGATGTTTGAGCAACCACATCCGAAGCTGACAAGTCGAGGTCAGAGATCTTGGAAAGGAGGTGGTTGAACAGGCCCCGCTCCTCGATCATGGCACCCTTCGGAGCGCCCGTCGAGCCGGAGGTATAGATTACGCAGGCCAGATTCGACGACGCCCGGCGGACTGCAACAGTGCAGTCTCGATGCATGGCCGAATGAAGCTTTTCGAGAATCAAAACTCGCGGGGGGCGCCGCAGTCCGGACAACGTTACCTTTAGAGTCGCCACGTGGCCTTGCGTGGTCAGCACTATGTGTGCGCCGCTGTGCTGGATGATCTGTGCCTGCCTGGTAGCAGGAATCATTGGATCAATAGGAAGAAATGCACCTCCGGCTTGCTGCACCGCGATCATTGCAGCCAAGAGGTCAATGCCACGTTCGGCGAGCAAGACAACCACTTCATCACGACCGACTTTTTCGAGGCAAAGCCAATCAGCGATCGCGGCGGCGCGGCGGGCAAGATCAACGTAGCTGAGCCGAACCCGCCCGATAGACACAGCAATGGCATCGGGTGAACACTCGACCTGCCTTGCAAATCTTTCGGAGAAACTGCTCAGTCGGCGGGAGAACCTTGTCCGGGTATGATTCCAGTCCATGAGGACTTGTTTGCGTTCCCGCTCCGGCAACAGTGATAGACAAGAGATCCGCTCCTCAGGGTTCGCAACGATTGACTCCAGCAATTTCCGGATATGCGCCGCCATGCGTGCGATAGTGGCGGCTTCAAAAAGATCAGTGCTGTATTCGAGCCACCCCTGCAAACTACCGTCCGTATCGATGAGCTCAAGCAAGAGGTCCGACCGCGCAACACCCGGGTCCAGGCCCCCAAAATGAGTCGATAGTCCGTTCAGGGTAAATACTTTCGAAGATGCCTTTTGCAGAAGGAACATCACTCGAAACAAGGGATTCTGATCTAAGCCGCGCGAAACATGAAGTGCCCGAAGAATTTCCTCGATCGGCAGGTCCTGGTTTCGATAGGCATCCAACGTTATCTGCCGGACGCGCCGCAGCACCTCGCTAAATGAGGGGTCGCCGGAGAGATCGGTTCTAAGAACTATCGCATTTGCAAACATCCCGATGAGTCGCTCGATCTCGATTAGATTTCGGTTAGCTATCAACGACCCGACCGCGATGTCGTCGTGCTGCGTATATCGAAAAAGAAGGCATTGAAATGCGGCGAGCAGCGTCATGAATAAAGTGGCATTGTGGGTTCGGCTCAATGACTTGATGCCGCTGGACAAGGTGCGCGATAACTTCAATGGAAACCTGGCGCCTCGCCCGGTCCACGTCTCCGGACGAGGCCGGTCCGTTCGAAGGGGAAGTTCAGTCAACCCCTCGAGTCGGCCACGCCAATAGCCTAATTGCTCTTCTGCGGCCGGCGTTCGCAGCCACGCTCGCTGCCACTCGACGAAATGCCGGTATTGGACAGGGAGCTCAGGTAGCTTGGCCGGTAGCCCCTTTGATCTGGCGTTATAAAGTGTATCGAGCTCTTCCCAAAATAGCCGTTGCGACCGTCCGTCTGTGATAAGATGATGGAGCTTGATCACCAGTGCGTTGCTGTCTTCGTCAAGCCGTAGTAGCTGCACGCGTATGGGCGGCTCTCTTTCAGTGTCGAAAGATTGCCGCAGCAATCTCAGTGTCTGTGATTGAATTGCCGCCGCTCTCTTGGGTTCCGGCAACGGACGGAGGTCAATATGTTCAAGGGCCGGCCGTGCTGTTGTGACCCTTTGCGTCGGTTCGCCCAGACGTTCGGGGAAAATCGATCTCAACGCCTCGTGGCGCTCGCAGATCGTGGCGATGCTTGACTCCAAGAGGTCAAGATCGAGCCTGCCGGTCAGATGGGCTATCTCGACGACGTGATACTTGTGCCCGGTCCGATCGAGTTTGCTGAGGATATAAATTCTTTGTTGCTGGAGTGACAGCAGACCGTGGCTATTCGTTGGTGTATCGCGCAAGCCAACGGGTGCGATAGAGGCTTCCCTCTTCGATGATTCTATGCGGGCCGCTAGAGCCGCAACAGTCGGTGCTTCGAAGATATCCTTGAACGAGAAACCGACTCCAAAACGCGCCCGCAGGCGCGAAAGCAGCTGAGCCACCGTCAGGGAATCCGCTCCGAGCGCGAAGACGTCATGGTCGACGCCGACTTCGTTGAGCTCCAAGAGGCCCGCCCAGATCTTGGCCAGTTGCCACTCCAATTGCGAGCGGGGCGCAACCATCTTGTCGCTGCGTTCCACCCGCGTCCTGGGTGACGTTATGGAAAGCGCGGTGACGAGTTCGCTACGAATAATCTTTCCACCTGGGCCTGTCGGGATCGCCGGCACAATTCGGATCAGGCCAGGGACCTTGAACGTGGCCAGATATTCGCTCGCGAAGCGCCGAAGGCTTTGTGAGGTGATCTTGCCGCCTGGCCTTCCTACGACCGCGGCGGCGACGTCTTCCCCAAGTCGCGTATGAGTAACTGGAAAAGCGGCGGCTTCGGCCACGTCTGGGTGGCTCAGCAGCACATTTTCGACCTCGGCGGGTGACACCTTCTGCCCTCCGCGGTTGATGACATCCGCTTTCTTGATCCGACCGACAAGAAACACATATCCCTCGGAGTCCATGTACCCGAGATCGCCGGTTCGGAACCAGCCGTCTCGAAAAGCGGCCTTTGTAGTGACGTCATTGTTGTCGTAGCCTCTGGTGATGGTGGGGCCTCTTAGCGAGATCTCACCGTGTTCACCGGTTGGAAGCTGTCGACCCTCGTCGTCCATGATTGCGATCTCGGCTCCGGCGGGCTTACCCACAGAACCCAACTTCCGTCGCTCCAAAGGGTTTGCGGCAATCTGGCTCGCAGCTTCCGTCATGCCGTAGGTCTCGATCACGGGGGCGCCGAACAAGGCTTCGAGCTCGCGGAGCACGTTGACCGGCAAAGACGAGGAGGCGGAACGGACAAGTCGCAAGGATGATCGCCGGGCGGCACGCCTGTGGCGAGGCGCTGCCGCTATTAATGCTCGATGGATTGGCGGAACCGCCGTGTACCAGGTTGGCCGAAATTCGGTCAGCCAGCCGAAGAAGGCCGCGGCGTCGAAACGTGGCGCGCAGACCACGCTCGACCCGGCCGCCAGTGCGGTCAGAAATCCCGAGATGAGGCCATGAGCGTGAAACAGAGGCAGAATGTTCAGTAATCTGTCATAAGGTTCGAGTGCCAAAGCCGCGCCGGCACTATGGGCCGACAGACAAACGCTAGCCTGAGTCAATGGGACCAGCTTCGGTTGTGCGGTGGTGCCGGAGGTCAACAGGATGAACGCATCGTCGGTGCCGGCCGCCAGTCTGCCCATCGCAGGGCGCGGCACTACCGGGCAAACAAGGCTAAAAGCTCCGGGCCCTTCGCTGGGTCGCGGCAACAGATCGATGACCGGTATGCTTCCGCTATACGCGGCACCTCGGCAGCTCGATTCTATATTGGGGAGTGTTAAAAGGGCCGCCACGCGCAGATCACTGAGATAGCGCCGCCATTCTTCCGCGGCGAAACCCGGATGAAGCGGCACGCAGACCGCGCCAGCTGCGACTGCGACTGTCGCCACGGCAGCCTCCGGCCCGCCTGGCAATACCACCGCCACACGGTCAGTTCGGTCTATCCCGAAGTTCCGTAGCTCGCGAACAATTTCGTTCGTGCGCGCCCACAGCGCGCCATAAGTCAGCGAGTCGTGTCCGGGCGCCAGGATGGCGTCGCGGCCGGGCGTTGTTCTTCCGTAATAAGCAAGAAGATCTGCGAGGCAAAAAAAGACGCGGTGCCCGCCTTTGCCGCCGTGTTGGTGCGACGTTTTATTTGTAACCTTCGACAAACCGGCCTCACTCCCAATATCATTGCGCGCGTCGTCGAGGTTTCTTTTGTGTTTTGATGCCACGCTTCGCGCGAACCCACTGCGGTAAAGGAAGGTCGTAAGCACCGCCGTTTGGATTTTGCGATGCGAGTTGGCCTGGGAACGAGGCGAGCACGGCCGGATCGACCTGATCGATCAATTTATCAAGACTGATCGCTTCGGACGCAAGGCGATCAATCCATGCAAATGCACCTTCAAGAGTTTCCAATTCGGGGACGGCGTACGTGAGAAGATCTTGATAATATGTGGCAGAATCCTCTAGGAAGAGGTCCCGTGCTAGGCCATTCACCAGTCGTCGCGTACCATACTTCATTCCGGTGATCACAGCGCCCGTTAAGCCGAGACTCGGCATGGCTCCAAACGTGAAATTGTGCAGCCGGCGCAGGAAAGGAGCGGTCCCTGGCTCCCGTTCCATAAATTCGAACGCTGCGCCGAGGTAGGGGTGTCTTGCGAGCAAATCGCTTTCCTCACCAGGCGGAGGCGTGAATCGGTCGCGCCAGAGGGCAATCTGCTGAACGATCGGGGCAAGCTCTGGCCGGGCAGCAAGGTCCGTCTCAACTCCCGTAGCAAAGATAATGAAGTCAAAGGCGAAGGTGCCGGCGTTGGTTTTAACTGTTGCGACGCCTCCATCGTCATGAACCGATTGCCACGCGCAGTTGGCGTGCCATGCAAAATTTTCGAACCTGCGACAACGCCAATATGCATCTTGGGTAGTCGGTGCCGGAAGTTCCTCCAGAATGTGGCGCATAAATCGCCAACGCTCCAAGTCCGTCAGCTCTCCAAAGTGACCGAACATGCCCGAGAAATTCATCCAGATGAACGGATTGACCCGGGGGATATCCGCGCGACGGAAGCACAGGTCGACCCGAGCGGCACCTGCTTCGAGTGCCGTCGCCGCGTTGTCGAAGGCGGAAACACCACCGCCGAGCACGCCAACACGCTTTCCCGCAAGTTTATGGAAGTCTATGTCATCGGCCGAATGGGCATAACGCTCCGCCGGGAGATTGGCGACAAGGTTCTGAGGAGCCCGCCAGCTTCCGCTGCCATCAAAGCCGGTTGCGAGGACGATCTTTCGCGCATGGACGCGCTCAATCCGGTTTGAACGGCGGAGATGAGCGAGGAGTAGATCGCCGGCAGGCTCGATCGCAGTTAGCTCGACCTCGTTTTCCACAACAAGGTCGAGAACGTCGCGGTACCAATCGAGATATGATCGCCATATTTCCTGCGGTATTCTAACGATGCCCTCCCAGGCCTGGCGACCGAATTTTGCCTCATACCAAGCGCGAGCCGTGAGGCTCGGGATGCCGAAGTCAATGCCGGTGACTTCCTTGGGGGTTCGTATCTCCCTCATGCGGGCAAATCGGCGCCAAGGTCCTTCGAGCCCACGCGGACTACGATCTATGACCCTGAAATTGGTTATCCGCTCGAGTTTAAGTCCGAACGCTGTTCCAAGTCCGCTTTGGCCCCCGCCAACGATCAACACATCGAGGACCGGGACGCCGTCCCGGGCGCGCGGCACAGTCCACTCTTGCGGAGGGTAGCTCAAATATGTCAGCTCGCGCCGCACGCGATCCGAGAGCCGTGAAACACTCATGGTTCGTGCCCTAAAATCGGCCGCTATGCTCGCCTAATTCGGTCCTTGTTGCAATCAAGTTGATTTATCTTTTTTTTCGCAATCGGGGTCTCGGGGTCGCTACACTTCAGAATACACCACTGGATGCAAGAGCTTTGCAAACGTGGTCAAGTTCGTGCTCGTCTGCGATCACATCAAGGATGATCGTGCTGACGTTCAATTCCACGAAACGACGCAACTTTGCTCCGATCTCCGCATAGCTGCCGACGAGATAGGGGCAATCCGCTTGAAATGTCAGAAAAGGAAGAAGCCAATAACCATTCTCTTGAAGGTCTCCGCTTTGTCCAGCTTCGTTAAGCCGTCGTTTCCAAACGGAGTCAGTATTATCCATCGTATATTTCAACAGTTCGCGATTCTCGGCACTGTCTCGAAACAGCAGTTTTGCTTCTCGCCGAGCTTCGTCGCGTTTCTCTCTTGCGAAGATCCCGAAATTTACTCCGGGTGCCGCGACCCCTTCCTCAAGGTTTGGAGGGAGCATTTGCATCATCAAACACCCCATCTCGGTCGCCACACGATGGGCGTCATCCGACTGACCCGCGATCAGAAACTCCGGCATGAGAGCCGGAGGAAATCGCGGAAGTACCTGCAGGTTGTTGGACGTATAGAACTTTCCCCCAAAACTGAGCGGCCGGGTACTAGCTAACAGTTGGCGCACAACATGTATGAACTCGGCCAATCTTGAATATCGTTCTTGATGGGAGCACTGATCGCCCAGTCCTTGCAGATCGCTCCTTGCCGTCCCGGTGATCATATTCAAATAGACCCTTCGATCGTAAAGCAGCGCAAATGATGAAATAAACTTAGCTGCCGTGAATGGATGCATATAGATCGGGTTTACAGCGATCAGCGGCGCACTTTTGGCTGTATGCGCGAGAATATGTTGAGCCATGGTCCATGGCTCAACAACAGTATCGTTTCCTGCGAATAACAAGACACCCGCAAATTCCTTGCGGTCACTGAGGCGGGCAACGCGCATCAACTCATCAACATATTTCGAAGCATCTGTATTGCGCCGCATGGCCAAAAATATACGAAGCTTCATCCCGGACATTTCCACCGTGCGCTTCTGGAGTCGAACCTCAAGTTTTCAAAGCGCTTTAGGGTTTCCAATCCGCAGCGCTAACAACGCTAAACATACCACGCGTCATTGTGTAACGTCTAAATCGATCTTAGGATTACCGGTACATCGAATATGCCCTCGACTGCGACTGCGGCCGCTACGTTAGGCTCGATCTGCAGGGTTTCTACGGCCCAAAGACGCTCGTTGAAATCCACGCGACAGCGACCTGGCCCTATTCCTACCTCTAATTCCCGCGGATCAACGAGAAACCCGTCGCCCAAAGCCTTGAGTAACGCCTCCTTTCGAGTCCACAGGCTAAAGAAAGCAGAGTGGGCCTTGGAGCGCGGCAGATCTCGCAGTCGCTTGGCTTCCTGAAGTGTTGTTATTTGGTAAGCCACCCCTAGAGATCCGCCATTGGCCGCCGGACCTCAATATCAACGCCGACAGACCGCCCCCTTGTCACTGCGATCAGGCAGTGGCGACCGGAATGAGAGAGATTAAATTCAAGATCTTGGGACGGTGCAGAAATGAAGGGCTTTCCGGAATTGCCCAGCTTAAATTGGAGCGACCGAGGATGGATGAGCAACTTTTCCGCAAGAATGCTTCGAACTGCAAAATGTGCTTTAATGAACGCGTACGGTCCCGCGACCGCTTCAGGCGAGTAGCCCGTGCGCGTTCGCTCGTCGATAGTACGGATGCGTCGCCGCGGGCGCGATCCAGATTTACCGACCAGACCTCCACGTCGAGCCTTCGCAAGTATTCACCTCGACACCTAGTTTTTGCTGCGAGACCCGCTTTCATGGCCAAAGCACCTGATTAGTGTCCTTTCTTAACACACAATCCATCAGGTTACTTGACGATCGACCACGGCCATTCGATTTGATTGGTTGCCGAGAGCACGGTGAACTGGGCTCAGGTGGTTGCATTTTTTGTTACGAATCTAACGTCTGGTGTTACGCGGTTAATTTCGCCTACTGAAAGGAGGTTAGCTCAAACAATAATTTCAGGTTTCCGATTCGCTCGCCCACCCACAATGCGGAGTCCAATTGGCTTACACCCATACTTCCGTGCTTCTCGAGGAACTAGTGGCAAAAGCACCCGACGGGCCGGTCGATCTCGATTGGTTGCTGGGCCACCTGGATAAACGATCGTTCGGATTCCTGCTGCTGCTTCTTGGCCTTCTCGTGATCGTGCCCGGCGTCGCCTCGATCGCGAGCCTTATGGTGATCTTCCCGAGCCTCGAAATGGTGCTCGGCCGTACTCGGCCGTCGTTCCCTCAATTCCTGTCGAAGCGTCAGTTCGATTTCAAGCGGTTCAAGCGATTCACAGAAC
>Ga0210402_10004853_pt1 | contig 12157 bp, 11 predicted proteins | sample IncBWC7MmetaG_FD_161055 | JGI IMG/M metagenome (GOLD analysis project Ga0210402, IMG submission 161055) | Forest soil microbial communities from Barre Woods Harvard Forest LTER site, Petersham, Massachusetts, United States - Inc-BW-C-7-M | ecosystem: Environmental > Terrestrial > Soil >...
GTCGAGTGCGCCCATTTCCATGGCGAATGATGAACACGTTTTCGCCTAACGCTTCGGCGGAGCCCGCCGTGCCAAAGGCATGTACCCGCCAATAAAACGGCGTGGCTCTCATCGAGGCCAGCACACCGCTGGCGCCGTTGGCGAATTCTAGCAGGACGGAAATAGTATCGAGTGGATCAGGTGGCGGGCGGCGCGAAACGAACTGCGCATTTACCCGTCGCACCGGCCCAAGCAGATTTACGAAAGCGTCGAGGACATGCAGCGCCGTTCCTGTCATCGCACCGCCCGGCGCTTCGTTGAGAGAATCGCGCCAAGCGGCAAAGAATTTGCTCGAGTTCTGGTTGCTATAGTGTCCTTCGACGTGGAGGATTTCGCCCAGCTCGCCGCCTGCCACCACACGCTTCAGTTCGCGCATCGACGGCCAGAAGCGCTTATTGGCTCCGAGGCCTAGCGGCACGCCGGCGCGCTGGCAGGCCTCGACGGCAGAGATCGCGTCGGCGCGGTTGAGTGCAAGCGGCTTCTCGCTGAATACGGCCTTGCCGGCTTCGGCCGCGCTAATGATCTGGCTCGGATGGAGTGAGTGCGGCGTTGCCAGCACGACCATCTGCAAGTTGGGATCGCGTAGTGCGTCGGCGAGGTTAGTCGACAAATCCAAGCCGTGCTGGGCAGCGAAAGCGCGCACGGGCTCCGGTTCAATGCTGACGCCACGTACGAAGCGCACGCGGTCGCTTTTTCCCTGAACGGCGTTGACGATATTCTTGCCCCACCAGCCGAGGCCGACTATTGCTGCGTTGATCATGAACCCGCCGTTTGCCTGGTTTTAATGATACTTCGAGTTATGTTCGGACAACTTGATTAGTTTGTCCGAACAAAATATCGTCGGCAAGGCCGAGTCTAAGATTGCCTCGGGCGCAATTCACGCGAGGTATCTTGATGGACACCGAGCAGCTCAATGAACGTGGCCTGAAGCGGCGCAAGGAGATGTTCGGCAGCGCATCTGTCGAGCAGCGCATGAAGGCGCTGGGCGAATTCGGCAAGCCGCTGCAGCAGATCATCAACGCCTATGCCTATGGCGATATCTGGAGCCGGCCCGGTCTGCCCCTCAAGATCCGCAGCTTGGTCATGATCGGGATGATGGCAGCGAGCAACCATCCGGCGGAGCTTCGAGTCCATCTCCGTGGCGCGCTCGCCAACGGCTGCACGCCGGAGGAAATTCGCGAAGTGCTCCTGCAGGTCGCCCTATATTGCGGCATTCCCGCCTCGCTGCAGGCCCATCATGCCGCACTGGAGGTGCTGGGAGCGTCGAGCGGAAATCCGGGCGGCCAGAGCGGGGAATAGCTGCCGTGCGTCCGGTAAGGTGAAAATGGAGCGACGTCCTGCCAAGAAATCAGCGCCGCGCTACCGGGTAATCGCCGACGTGCTGCTCGAAGAGGTCGGAAAGGGACGCTACCCCCCAGGGAGCCTGCTGCCGACCGAAGCCAAGCTATGCGAGCGGTTCGATGCCAGCCGGCATACGGTGCGCGAGGCGCTGCGCGTTATCACGCAGAAGGGTCTCATCACTCGCCGGCCGCGGGCGGGATCGCTGGTCATCGCGTCGGAGCAGCCGACCGTGTTCACGCACAGCGTCGGCTCCCTGAACGAGTGGTTGAGCTACCCGAACGACACCTTCCGTGACACATTCGAGGCGAAGGAGATTGTGGCGGGGCGCGAACTCTCGTTACTACTCAAATGCTCCGCCGATACGCGCTGGTATTGCATCAGCTCGATTCGCCGGTTCCACGACCTCGACATGCCGCTTGCCTGGACCGACATCTACGTCGATCCCAAGTACGCCTCCGTCGTGAAACGTCGGGATCACGGCCGGACGCCGGTCCACCAACAGATCGAGAAAATGTTTGGCGTTGTGATCGGGCGAGCCCAGCTCGAGATCTTTCCAAGCGCTGTATCACCCAAGCACGCGCGTGCCCTTAAGGTCGAACCCCACTCGCCGGCGATGACGATCATTCGGCGTTACTTTGGACCGCGCGGCGACAATTTCGAGACGACGGTCACCATCCACCCGGAGAACCGATATACCTTCACGATGGACCTGCACCGCGAATTCAAACCGTTTCGGTAGGGGGCGAGGCGGGCATGGCGAGGCCGATCGAGACTTCTAGCAAAGAGGCCGCGCCGGCGCGCATCGTCGATGCCCATCATCACGTCTGGCGGCGGTCCGATCTGGCCTGGCTGTCCGGGCCGATGCAGCCGCGGATCTTCGGCCCCTACGAGCCGATCCGCCGCGATTTCACGATCGAGGAATATCTCGCCGACGCCCGGCCTGCCGGCGTCGTGAAGTCGGTCTATGTGCAGACCAACTGGCCGGCGGGCGGCGAAACCGACGAGGCGGCATGGATCCAGTCTGTTTCGGATCGGAACGGTTTCCCGCAGGCCTTCGTCGGGTATGCCGACCTGGCATCGCCTGCCCTCGAGGCGACGCTCGACGCCCTTATGAAGCATCGCGGCCTGCGCGGCATCCGCCAGCAGCTCCATTGGCATGAAAATGCGGCTTATCGCTTTGCTTCACGACCTGACCTGATGAACGACGCCACCTGGCGGCGCGGCCTCGGCGAGGTCGCCAAGCGGAAGCTGTTATTCGAGCTCCAGATCTTCGCCAGCCAGATGACGGACGGCGCACGGTTGGCGCGTGATTTTCCCGATCTCGAATTCGTGCTGCTCCATGCCGGCATGTTGGAAGACACCAGCGCGGCAGGCTGGTCGATCTGGCGGGCCGGGATGAAATTGCTGTCGGCCTGCCCGAACGTCAGCGTCAAGCTGTCGGGCCTCGGCACATTCTCGCATCGCTGCGATGCCGCGTTGTGGTGGCCGGTGATAGAGGAGACGCTTGTCTTGTTCGGACCGCAGCGCTGCCTGTTCGGCAGCAATTTCCCGATCGAGAAGTTGTGGACCGATTACCGATCGATCGTCGCGGCGGTGAACGGGGCGCTTTCCGGGTTGAACGACGCCGAGCGAGACGCGGTGTTCTGCGCCAATGCCATGAGGCTCTATCGTCTCTAGGGTAGAACGTGGCCGCTTGTTCGGACAACTTGACTAGTTTGTCCGTACAAAATACCGTCGCCGCAGACAAGCAAAAGGGCCTTGGCGCAGGCGGTCGAGCGGCCGTACGCGAAACGAGGCTTCGCAGTCGTGGGAAGAAGCGCGGCGATGATCTCTCCGACATCGCATCGAGCTGACGGGAGGCGGACATGACGAAATCGGTGACAAACAGGGCGGCGTCACGCGCCGCGGGACAGACGCGGCGCGGCATGCTGCGCGGTCTCGGCGCGGCGGGAATCGGCGCAGCGGCAGTGGCACCATTGGGGCGGCGGGTCATGGCGCAGGCCAAGGCGCCGGTCAAGATCGCCTTCTGGACCTTCGACAATCCGCAGCAGCGGCCGTGGCTGCACAAGCGCATCAAGCTCTTCATGGAGAAGAATCCAAACGTCACCGTCGATTTCCAGTGGTTTCCGTTCGGCGATCTCGGCAAGAAGCTCAGCGTCGGCTTTGCTACCGGCACGGCGCCGGAAGGCTTCGTCAGCCAGGATTGGTTCATGCCGACGTGGCTCGACAAGAACCTGCTGGCGCCGATCGACGTGCAGCGTCTGGGCTATGCCTCGCTGCCGGCTTTCACCGACGATTACGCGCCGGCCTTTGTCGCGGGCGCCGTCCAGGACGGCAAGGCGTACGGCTATCCCTTGTGGTTCTACGGCTACACCAACCTGCTCAACACCAAGCACTTCAAGGAAGTCGGCCTCGATCCCGACAAGGATTGGCCGCAGACCTGGGAGCAGCTCGGCGAGGTGGCGAAGCGGCTGACCCTCAAGGAGGGCGACAAGTTCACCCGCCAGGGGTTCAAGTTCGCCATGCACGCCGCCGCCTGGACGGTAATCCAGTTCAATCCCATCCTGATCGGCGCGGGCGGCGCCTGGTTCGACAAGGACGGCAAGTGCACGATCAACAACGAGGCCGGCATCAAGGCCATGACGGTGCGGGCCTCGATCGCCAAGAAGTACGGTGCGGAGGATCCTGCCGATACCATCGCCACCAATCCGCTGCCCCAGCTCGACTGGTTCAAGGAGCGGTGCTCGATGTTCTTCTGCCATCCGCTGCCGCCGGTGCTCATCGAGGCGCAGAATCCGACGATGGCGAAGGAAGGCTACTCCCGGCCCGTCCAGTATCCCGGGTTCAAGGCCGGCGCGGGCAACTCGACGACCTATGGCTTCAACCTCGTCATCAACGCCCGCGCGTCGAAGGAGAAGCAGGAGGTCCTGCACGACCTCTACAAGTTCATGATGAGCGATCCGCTCGACTGCTGGAAGGATACCGCGCCGTTCACGCTCGCGCGCAAGAGCGGCTGGGTCGACGATCCGCAGGTCAAGGGCTTCCCCTACGTCAAGGAGATCATCCGCTCCCGGGACGAAGGCCTGCCGCTGCCGCGCTCGCTGGTATACAACGAGATGGCCGACGCGCTGCATCGCTGCGTCCAGCAGGTGATGCTGAACAACGCCGACATCAAGACGGCGCTCGATCAGGCGGCCGCCGAGGTCGACCGCGCCACAGCGGCCTATAAGAAGGGTTAGCCAGCAGCGACGTCGTGGGTTCGGGTTGATGGCGAGTTCGGCTTCTGCCGGCGATTCCCTGGCCGGCGGGCGCGGCGTGCGGAGCCGGGCCCGGCCGTGGTGGCGCCTGCATTTCCAGCGCCGGATCGAACTCAGCGGCATGGCGTTCGTGGCGCCCACGCTGCTGTTCTTCGCCGTGTTCAAGTACGGACCTATGCTGTGGGCGATCGGCCTCAGCTTCACCTCCTACGACATGGTGTCGACCCCGCACTTCGTCGGCCTGGAGAACTACGGCAACCTCGTCACCGACCCGGTGTTCCGAGTCACGCTCGTCAACACGCTGGTCTATGTGATCGGCTCCACGGTCCTGATCACCGTCGTGGCGTTGGCGCTGGCGCTGGCCATCAACACCGGCGTGCCGGGCGCGCGCCACTGCATGACGGCCATGTTCCTCAGCAACCTGATGCCGATCATTGCCGTGTGCCTGGTGTGGCGCTTCCTGCTCCACCCGTTCGGCCTGGTGAACCAGCTGCTGTCGCCATTCGGCTTCGGCCGCATCGACTGGCTGACTAATTCCGACACGGCGATGCCGGCGATCATCGCGGTCACCGTGTGGCGGTTCGCCCCGTATTTCATGGTCGTCTTCCTGGCCGGGTTGCTGGCCATCCCGGACGAATACTACGAGGCGGCGGACCTCGACGGCGCGGGACCGCTGCGCCGGTTCTGGCACATCACCCTGCCGCAGCTCAGCCCGATCATCTTCTTCGTCGTGGTGGTGTCCGGCCTCCTGTGCGCGCGCATCTTCCTCATGCCCTTCATCATCACCGGCGGCGGGCCGGGCAACGCCACCCGGGTGCTCTCCATGCTGGTCTATGAAACTGGCTTCTCCTACCTCAAGATGGGCCGTGCGGCGGCGATCTCGGTGGTGCTGTTCGCCATTGCCCTCGCCTTCACGCTCGGCCAGATGCGCCTGTTCGCCCGCGGCGAGGAGAATGTGCGATGAGGCGCGGCCGCGCCGGATCCTGGCAAAGGTGGGTTGGCTTCGCCTTGCTGGCGGGCCTCAGTTTCCTGTTCGTGCTGCCGATCCTGTGGATGACAACGACGTCGTTCCAGGCCGGCGAGAAGATGTTCCAGCTCACGACGGAGTGGATACCGTCGGTCTGGCACCCTGAGAACTATTCCAACGCGCTCAGGCACGCGCCGTTCGCGCAATATTTCCTCAACAGCGGCATCGTCTCGCTGGCGGTCATGGCCGGCAACCTCGTGTTCGGCACCCTGGCGGGATATGGCCTGGCCAAGTTCCGGTTCCGCGGCGATCGCCTCGTCCTGGTGCTGATCCTCAGCACCCTGATGCTGCCGCTGGAAGTCACGCTCGTGCCGACCTTCCTGGTCGTCCACGCCTTCGACTGGCTCAACACCTATCAAGGCGTCGTCGGCCCGCTGCTGATCGACGCCTTCGGGGTGTTCCTGATGCGCCAGTCGATCATCTCGATCCCCGCCGACTATATCGAGGCCGCGCGCATCGACGGCGCCGGCGAACTGCGCATCCTGTGGCGGGTGATCCTGCCGCAATGCAAGCCCGCACTCGCCATCCTGGCGATCTTCTCGTTCCGCGACAGCTGGGACCAGTATCTGTGGCCGCTGACCGTCATATCGGTCGACGAGTTGCGGACCTATCCGCTGGGCCTGGTGCAGTTCGGCGAGGATTACGGCAATCCGCCGACCGAGCAGATGGCCATCGCCGTGCTGGCGACAATTCCCGTGTTCCTGCTGTTCGCGCTGCTCCAGCGTTCGGTACGGCAGGGCTTCGGGCTGAGCGGCCTGAAGTGAGGCGCCGTCGATCGTGATCGCGAACAAGGAGACGTCCATGGCGTTGCCCAACCCGCTCGACTTCATCGGCAAGACGGATCCTCGCCGGCTATTCGCTGGTCGCCCCGACGCTGTTCCTGGCGTCCGACGCGGCGCGATGGATCAACGGCCACACCCTCAACGTCGACCCCGGCTTCAACGTCACCTGAGGCGCGCCGTGGACAAGATCAGGATCGCACTCGCCAACAAGGGCGCCGCCGCCGCGCCGGTGTTCGCCACCGTCGAAGGCGGCTATTTCCGCGAGCAGGGGCTCGAGCCGGAGCTGGTCCCCTACCAGGGCCACAGCCGGTCGCTCGCCGCCCTGATCGCCGGCGAGGCCGACTTCACCAATGCGGTGGGTCCGGAAGTGATCATGGCCAACCGGCGCCATCGGGGCGACGCCGTGATCATCGCCTCGGCGACCAGACGCAGCGCCCAGCAGGTCTCGGGCCGGCCGGGGCTCACCGCGCGCGAGCAGCTACGCGGCAAGCGCTGGAGCATTGTGGCGCGCAACGACGCCGACGAGTGCTCGATCGCCATGGCGTTCGAGCGCTGGGGCTGGGACCGGACAAAGGATGCCGAGATCGTCGTTGTCGGCTCCGATGGGCCGCGCCTCGACCTGCTGCTCGACGAGCGTCGGGTCGATGTCGCCGTCATGCATGCGCCCGAGCCGTTCCAGGCGGCCAAGCGCGGCTGGACGATGATCGAGGATCTCGGCCGGCTCGATGTCGCGTTCCAGAATAGTTGCGCCGCCACCACGCGCCGGCTGATGCGACAACGGCCGGACACCGCCCTGCGCTACGTCCGGGCCTATTACCGCGGCCTCTACCGCTTTCGCACCGACGCCGCCTTCGGGGTCGCCGTGCCGCGCAAGTACAGCGGCGAGACCGACACCGTGGTGCTCGAACAGAGTGGCTGTTGTTCGCCCGCCTGATGGGCGGGATGATGTATCCCAGTGTCGAAGGCATGCGCACGGCGAGCCAAGTGCTGCTCGAGCTGGGGGCGATCCCGCAGCCGATCCCGCCCGATGACTCGATAGACCTCGGCGTCGTGGCGGCCGTGGAGCGCGAGGGCTACTTCGCGACGGTGCTCGGGCTCGGATCGGGAGCGTCATCATGAAAGCCGCTGTCCTGGAAGCCTATCATCGCCCACTGGTCGTCCGTGAGGTCGAGCGTGCCGCGCCGGCGCGGGGCGAGGTCGCCGTCGAGGTGAAGGCCTGCGGCCTCTGCCTCACCGATGTCCATATATCGGAAGGCAAGGTGCCGACGGTCACCCTGCCGCTAGTGCCCGGCCACGAATGTGCCGGCGTCATTGCCCGGCTCGGCGAGGGCCTGACCGACTGGAAGGTCGGTGAGCGGGTGACGGTCTGCGTCGACGTCAATTGCAATCACTGCGATTTCTGCCTGCGCGGCGAGACCAATCGGTGCGCCAACCTCAAGCGCATCGACTTCGAGCGCAACGGCGGCATGGCCGAGATGGTGACCGTGCCGGCGGCCAACCTCGAACGCATCGCCGACGGCGTGAGCTTCGAGAAGGCCGCCATCATTCCCGACGCGGTGGCCGCAATGTATCGCAGCCTCAAGACGGTGGCTGGCATCGGCGTCGGCACGAAGGTAGCGATCCTGGGCGTCGGCGGTTTGGGCATCCAGGGGGTCAAGATCGCGCGCCTGCTGGGGGCGCACGTCACCTGCACGGATCTCGACGATCGCAAGCTCGCCCGGGCGCGCTCGTTCGGCGCCGAGCACACGATCAACCCGACGCGAGAGAGCTTCCTCGAGGCGTCGCGCCATCGCCTCGGCGCCTACGATGTCGTGGTCGACAATGTCGGGCGCAAGGAGACCGTGTTCGAGGCGGTCCAGGCCTGCCGCAACGGCGGCAAGGTCGTCGCCATGGGCTACGTCGATCCTGTCCTGGAAATCCCGTCCTACGAGATCGTCATCAAGGAGAAGCAGGTCGTGGGCTCGCGCGCCTTGACCCGCGCCGAGTTCCGCGAGGTCGTAGCCTTGGTCAATTCCGGCCAGCTCGATCCCGACATCGGCGAGCTGATCCCGATCCGCCGTATCAACGAGGCGCTGGATAACCTGAAGAACGGGCGCTACCTCACGCGCAGCGTTCTCATGCTGCCGTTCGACCCGTGACGCGGAGTAATTCCGCACGCGAGCGCCTGGAGAAGGGCGGGGTCGCGATCGGCGTCGGCCTGCGCCAGGCGCGGACGGTCGATATCGCCCCGGCCATGAAGACCTGCGGCTTCGACTGGCTGTTCCTCGATTTGGAGCATAATTCGATGACGCTCGATACGGCGGTGCAGATCGCGATTGCCGCCAACGCCGTGGGCATTGCGCCGCTCTTGCGCATCCCTGCCGGCCGTTACGACATGGCGACGCGTGCGCTGGATGGCGGAGCCTGGGGCATCGTGGTGCCCCATGTCGACACGCCCAAGCAGGCGCGCGAAGCCGTCGCCCGGCTCAAGTACTCGCCACTCGGCCATCGCTCGATCGCCGGCACCATGCCGCAATTCGACTTCGAATCGAGGCCGCTCGCCGAGGCGACGGCGGCGGTCAACGCTGATCTCCTGTTGGTAGTGATGCTCGAGACGCCGCAGGCGATCGGCAATGCCGAGGAGATCGCGGCCGTTCCGGGTATCGATGCGCTGCACGTTGGAGCCAACGATCTCTGCATGGAAATGGGCATCCCCGGAGACTTCCTGCACCGCGACGTGGAGAGGGCGTTCGCGACAGTCATCGCCGCCTGCCGCAAGCACGGCAAGTGGCCCGCCATGGGTGGTATCTACACCGAGGAGGGTCTCGGAAAATATGTCGGCATGGGCGTGCGCATGGTCCTGGCCGGCAGCGACCTCAATCTCCTTATGGCGGCTGGTGCAGCAAGGGCCGCGTTTGTTCGTGCGGCGGCGGTGTCTAGCCCAGATAGAAATGTCGCGGGACGTGCCGGATAGAAATGTCACCCGCGGCTGCTTGCAGTCGGGCGGCGGGCGGGCGCGGAGCCCCGACACAGCGCAGAGCCCGCCCGACGCCCGTGATGCGGGCCGTGCCGGTCGACATGAATCTCCGCTCCAACGTCGAACATGTGCCCGGCCTGATCACGTCGGCGGGGACCACTGCGCCTCTCGGGCTTTTGCAGCTGCTGGCTCTGGTGGATCATCGCTAGCAACGGTCCGAGACGCTTGTTGTCGACGACGGCGGCTTGCTTGACGTGACGGATCTTGTCGAAGGTCCGATAGGGGAGGTCGGCGCCCCTGTAGCGGATTGCCAAGCGACCATCGGGATAGTCGACGACGGTCACGCGTTTGCCGATCGCGGCCTGGGCTTCCTCGGTCGGATCGAGAATGAACATCACCTTGTCGTACTGAAGGGTGAGCGCCTGAGACAACGTCTGCTCGACACGCCAGGTGAAGGCGTCCTCCAGACTGTCACGTGCCGTCATCGGTCGGTGCAGGTTCTTGGCGTTGGCAGGCGGCTTGGCGAAGCGAGCGTTGAAGTCGGCGACGAAGGCCGGAAGAAACGCATTCCCGGTCTTGATCGTGTTGACGCCTGCCAGCCGCAGTTCCTTTACGAGCCGGTCCTGCAGAGTCTTGTTGGCGCGCTCGACGCGGCCCTTGGCCTGGCTCGAGTTGGCGCAGATGATCTCGATGTTGAGGGCGTGCAGCGCGCGGCCGAACTGAGTCATGCCGTCGCCGGCGACGCCGCTGCCGTCACCGTTGACGCGGAGCACCGAATGCTTGTCGCTGTAGAAGGCTACCGGCTTGCCGTGGGCTTCTAGGTAGCCCTGGGTGGCGGCGAAATAGGCGAAGGTCGACTCCGTCTCCACGAACCGCAGATGCATCAACCGGCTGGTGGCATCGTCTATATAGACGAGCAAGGTGCACATCGGCCCGCGATCCTCGAACCAGCGGTGCTCGGAGCCGTCGATCTGGATCAGCTCGCCGACGCAGTCGCGCCGGTACCGAGGCTGATGCACGCGGGCGCGGCGCTTCTTGCGCTCGCACCAGAACCCAGCTTGGATCATCCAGACCCGGACCGTCTCGCGGCCAAGGCAGATGCCGTGCAGCTCCCGGAGCTTCTCGGCTGCCAGCGTTGGACCGAAATCGGTGTAGCGCTTGCTGATGATGGCCAGCGCCTCGGTACGAACAGCTTCCGGCTTGCGGCGATTGCTCGGCCGACCGCGCTGCTTGGAGATCAGCCCACCAACGCCGGAGGTTCGATAGGCCTTCAGCAACCGCAGAACCTGTCGCCGTCCAAGTCCCAGAATCTCAGCCGCGGCGTTCGCCGTCAGTCGCTGGTGATCGAGATCGCGCAGCACATCCAGCCGCGCCAGTTCGTTGTCGCTCATGATCCGGACCGTCACCCCAAACACCTCCCGAGCTGCGCTCGGGCAGTGTCATTCCAAACGGGCAGAGGGGTGACATTCTCATCTGGGCGCTACACCTGGTGATCGGCTAATCCGTGATATGGAAAGTGGCGCTTACGCGCTGCGCTCCGCCAATGGCTCCGCGCTACGCCGCCGGGCGACTGCAAACGCCGACGCCAGATGGGTCAACATTGAACGCCGATCGGGGGTCAAACTTGGACGCCGGTTGACAGCCAGCTCAACTCGACGCCAACGCCGCCGCCTCCGGCCTAGTTATCGCCCCGGCCCTGTTCGCCAAGGCCGAGGCGATCGTCGCAGCGATCCGCATTGCGCCGTAGACCGCCGCGGGCGGCGACTTCACTGCGCGGGAGCGCGAGGCGATACTCTGCCTCGCGCTCCCGCGATAGATGAAACTGGTGGATCGGCATTAAATCGAGGATCGATGGCCACCGGCGTTTGTCTGGCCACCTTTCGATGATCAGCCGTACCAAACAGGCCGTCGCCTCGACCGAAATTGCCGCGAGCTTCTAGGGTTAAGGCGTCCGGTTACTGCGCGGCGGCAACGCGCCCGGTGTAGGTCCCGGTCAGAAGATCGACACCCTTGTCAGCGACGGCCATGACGGTCGCGTTCGTATTGGCGCTTATAATCCTAGGCATGATGGAGGCGTCCATGATCCGGAGGCCGTCGATCCCCTTGACCCGCAAGTCGGGCGTGACAACAGACGTGGGGTCATCCGCCCTGCCCATTCGGCAGGTGCCGACCGGGTGAAAATTGCTCTGCGTCGTCGCTTTCATGTATTCCACGAGCTCAGCGTCGCCCGTTATCGTCTGGCCCGGAGACAGTTCTTCTTCCACGATGTCGACGAACGGCACCGTTGCAACGATCGTCCGGAGATATTTCAGCGCTTTCAGTAGCCGCCTTGTGTCTTCCGGATCGCTCATCCAATTCGGATTAACCTGCGCGTCATCCTCTGGAAGCGCCGACTTCAAGCGAACGGACCCGTAGGAAAGCGGACGAACCAGATTGGCCAGAAGCGTAACCGCGTTGCGCGGATTGACCGTCAGTGTTGGCCACATCAAACCAATGCAATAGATTTGGATGTCGGGCGGCCCGGCGGGATCGTCCAAATTGACGAACGCCATCGTCTCGGATCCCGTTGAGGCGATAGGGCCGGTGCCAAAGGCGTAATACTGAATGACATTTCGGATCAGCTTTATCCCTGCGTCTTCGCCGAAATAACCAAACGGGCCTTTCGTCGACAGCGACAGAAAGACCTCGTTATGATCTTGCAGGTTCTGGCCGACGCCCGGCAGATCGGCGATGACCGGGATGTCGAATTGGGCCA
>Ga0210402_10004854_pt1 | contig 12156 bp, 7 predicted proteins | sample IncBWC7MmetaG_FD_161055 | JGI IMG/M metagenome (GOLD analysis project Ga0210402, IMG submission 161055) | Forest soil microbial communities from Barre Woods Harvard Forest LTER site, Petersham, Massachusetts, United States - Inc-BW-C-7-M | ecosystem: Environmental > Terrestrial > Soil >...
CTGCATTGGCGGGTATCACAGCTCGGAAGGCAGCATCAGCAATCCGCAGGCTTACGCGCATGCCACTTATGTGGATCACCCGGGCGAGTTTGCCCAGGATGTTTCCGCGTTGTCGCATGAAGTGGGTGAATGGGCGGATGATCCCCTGGTGGTGAATACCGGAGGCAACAACACCCCTTGCGGGATTCTTGAGAATGGAGACCCGCTGGAAGGCAACGCCAACTTCGGCGGCTTTCCCTACGTGTTGAACGGGTTTACTTACAACCTGCAGGATCTGGTTACGTTGCCCTATTTCGGGGCGCCGGCGAGTACATCGGTTAACGGCTTCTTCACTTTCCAGGGTGAGTCGTTGACCGTTTGTCAGAATGGCAGCTAAGGGATTTGATCTGGGTTTGCGTGGCCCGCTTCTCGGGAAGCGGGCTTTTCTTTTTTATAAATCGGAGTTTTGCCAACCCCGGACGGGCGAGGCGCCCGTCACCACACAACCATTGTGGAATCAGGTAAGATACTTCGTCGTTCGGACTACTCACAAAATGAACCGCGAATACCACAAAGCGTATAGCCATGAACTTCATCGCGATATGGAAGCGCTGGTCTACGGACACAGCGGGCCGCCGGTGGTCGTGTTTCCTTCGTCTCAAGGAAGGTTTTTTGAATACGAAGACGCGGGAATGATCCGGACGCTGGCGCCCAAGCTCGAAGCTGGGCAGTTGCAGGTGTTTTGTCCGGATTCGGTCGATGGCGAGAGTTGGTACAACAAGAGCGTCCATCCGCGGGTGCGAGTCATGCGCCACCTGCAATATGAGCGGTACATTCTGCATGAATTCCTTCCGTTTGTGCGCTGGAAGAATCAGACGCCATCGTTGGCAGTGACAGGATGCAGCTTCGGCGGATACCATGCAGTGAACTTTTCTTTGAAGCATCCGGATGTGGTGACGCATTGCGTGCCCATGAGCGGGGCTTATGATATCCATCAATTTCTGGATGGATATTACGACGATGACTGTTATTTCAATTGTCCTCCGGATTATTTGCCGAAGATGACGGATGACTGGTTTCTGAGCCACTGGCGGCGGATGAAGATTGTGCTGGGGACGGCGGATTGGGATATGTGCCTGGATCAGAACGTGAAGCTCGCGGCGATGCTGAATGAGAAGGGTGTGCCCAATTGGCTGGATATCTGGGGAGATCATTCGAAGCATGATTGGCCGTTGTGGCAGAGGATGGCGGCGAAGTATTTCTAGTTGGCCCGCAACAGGGGTTAGTTTCTTCGTGCGGCCGGGCAACAGCAGATTCCTCGTCGCTTCGCTCCTCGGAATGACAATAGAATTCTTGTGATGACAACGGGTTTTTAGTGCGGGCTTGAGACGTTGCGAGCAACAGGAGATTGTTATGAAGAAGATTGGGATTTTGTTTGGAATGGAGAATACATTTCCGCCGGCTTTCGTGGAGAAGGTCAACAGCATGAAGGTCGATGGCGTCACGGCCGAGTTCGTCAAGCTTGGTGGCGTGAAGATGGCTGGCCCCAGCGGGTATCGGGTGATCGTGGACCGGATTTCACAGGACATTCCTTTCTATCGTGCTTATTTGAAGAACGCGGTGCTGAACGGGACGATCGTGGTCAACAATCCGTTCTGGTGGACGGCCGATGACAAGTTCTTCAATTACGCGCTGGCTACCAAGCTCGGTGTGGCGATTCCGCCGACAGTGCTCTTGCCGCACAACAAACATCCCGAGGGAACTACCGATCAGTCCATGCGCAACTTGATTTTTCCTTTGAACTGGGACGAGATTTTTGAGTACGTCGGCTTCCCTGCTTTCCTGAAGCCCTACTCGGGCGGAGGTTGGAAGCATGTTTATAAGGTGCATTCGCCGGAGGAGTTCTTTCACCATTACAACCAGACGGGCGATTTGTGCATGACGTTGCAGCATGGGGTCGAGTTCAAGGAATATTTCCGCTGCTACGTGGTAGGTCAGGAAAAGGTGCGGATCATGTATTACGACCCGCGGGTGCCATTCCATGAGCGCTATGTGCGGAATCCGGTTCCTGCCGATGCCAAATTGCTCGAACGGGTGGAGGGGGACGCGCTGACTTTGTGCCGGGCTTTGGGGTATGACCTGAATACGGTCGAGTTTGCGGTGGAGGATGGGATTCCGTATGCAATTGACTTTATGAATCCTGCACCCGATGCGGAATCTACGTCGGTGGGTCAGGAGAACTTTGAGTGGGTCGTGAATGCGGTGGCGGAGATGGCTGTGAAGAAGGCCCTTAGCGATGAGAATCCGGGCCGGGAGTTGCGGTGGGCGGCGCTTCTGGCGGGGGAAGGGCCGGTGGCCGTTCCTGCAGCGAAGGCCACGGCGAAAAAGCGTATTCGGGCTTAACACCAAAGTAAACGGCGTCAACCACTAAGGACACGAGGGTTCACAAAGGAAATCGGTAGAAACATCGGGCTTGATTTAGGGTCGGATTGTTATACTGTTGGACTGAGTTAGCCCACTGACGATGCGACCTACGTTCACTATCGGGATCGAAGAGGAATATCAGACTGTCGATCCGGTTACCCGCGATCTGCGTTCGCACATCCACACTGAAATGATGGAGCAGGGACGGATGCGCTTGCAGGAACGGGTGAAGGCCGAGATGCACCAGGCGGTGGTGGAAGTGGGGACTTCAGTTTGCACCGGAATTAAAGATGCCAAGGCCGAGGTGAAAACCCTGCGCCGGGACATGATCAAACTGGCCCGGGACAACGGTCTCAGGTTGGCCTCGGCGGCGACTCATCCTTTTGCCGACTGGCGGGTGCAGGAAATCACTCCCGACGAGCGCTACAAAAACATTGTTGAGGATATGCAACTCGTGGCCCGGGCGAACCTGATCTTTGGTTTACATGTTCACATCGGAGTCGAGGATCGCGAAACTGCTATTCAGTTGATGAACCACGCGCGCTATTTTCTGCCGCACATCCTGGCGCTTTCGACCAACTCACCTTTCTGGCTCGGAATGAACACCGGTTTGAAGTCTTACCGGTGCAAGGTGTTCGACAAGTTCCCGCGCACGAACATTCCGGATTACTTTCCCAGCTGGGGGGAATACGAGAACTTCATCAAGCTGTTAATCAAGACCAATTGCATCGACAACGCGAAGAAGATCTGGTGGGATATTCGGCCGCATCCATTCTTCAATACTTTGGAATTCCGGGTGTGCGATATTCCGATGCGAGTGGATGAAACCGTTGCGCTCGCTGCCCTCATCCAAGCAACCGTCGCCAAGCTTTATAAGCTGCACGCGGCGAATCAGGGGTTCCGGCTGTACCGGCGGGCGCTGGTAATGGAGAACAAGTGGCGGGCCTCGCGTTATGGTCTGGCCGGAAAGCTGGTCGACTTCGGCAAGCAGCAGGAGGTTTCGGCCCGCGATCTGATTCTGGAGTATCTCGATTTTGTGGACGATGTTGTGGACGAACTGGATTCGCGCGAGGAACTGAACTACGTTCACGAAATTCTGGAAATGGGAACCGGAGCCGACCGCCAATTGCGCGTGTTCGAGGAGACTGGTGATCTGAAAAAGGTAGTGGATTACATCATTGACGAGACGGAAGTGGGATTGACTGAATCGCCGGTCACGGCTTCCGCTAGAAAAGTAGGGTAATGAGCGTTCCTGTCAGCACAGCCAATCGCAATTTTAGTACGATTCCTTTCGACCCTGAACTTACTCCTGGCGCCCGCAACGCGGTTAAGGTTTGTTTGCGGGTGCAACCGGGCGAGAAGGTCACGGTCATCACCGACGAAGCCACCAAGGAAATCGCGGCCAGCATGGTTCGCGAATTGGAAGCCGTGGGCGCTCCCTATCGCGCGTGGGTGCTGGAGGACTTGGCTCCGCGGCCGTTGGGCGATCTTCCACGGGAGATTGTTGACGATCTCGAGAGCAGCCAGGTCAGCATCTTTGCGGTGCAAGCGCAGGCCAATGAATTGAAGTCGCGCATGCAAATGACCGACGTGGTGAACCGGCGCAAGATCCGCCACGCCCACATGGTGAACGTCAACCGGCAGATCATGCTGGAGGGCATGCGGGCGGATTTTCTCAAGGTGGATCGCATCAGCGTGAAGGTCGTTGACATGGTGCGGAAAGCAAAGCAGGTGCGGGCCAAGACGGCCGCAGGGACCGATCTGGTTGCGGATTTGAATCCGAACTATCGCTGGGTGAAGACCAGCGGGATTATCAGCCCGGACAAGTGGGGGAACCTGCCCGGCGGAGAGGTTTTCACTACTCCGGGCGAGGTCAACGGAACGTTCGTGATTGATGGCGTCGTTGGCGATTGGCTCTGCGCCAAGTTTGGCAGTTTGCGGGAGTATCCGCTGACCATTCGGGTGAAAGGAAATCGCGTGGTTGAAGCTCATTCCACGAACAAGGCCTTGGAGACGGATTTCTGGAGTTACACCCACACCGATGAGAACAGCGATCGCGTGGGCGAATTCGCCATTGGCACCAATATCGAATTGAAAGATGTGATTGGGCAGATTCTGCAGGACGAGAAGTATCCTGGCGTGCACATTGCTTTTGGCAATCCTTATGGCGCACACACGGGGGCGGAGTGGTATTCGTCGACGCATATTGATGTGGTGGGGAGGAAGTTCGACATCTGGGTTGACAGCGAACAGATTATGCGGGATGGGAAGTTCCTGCTCGAAGCGTAGGTTTTGCTGGAAGCGTAAAGAAGTTGTCATCCTGAACGGAGGCGGTTCATCCGCTCGCGGATGAACCACCGGAGTCGAAGGACCGAACGCAGATTGGGTTGGCATAGCACCTCAGGGAATTCTACCAATGATTTTTGGTGAGAATGCCCTGCAGCAGTATGAGCGATGTTGAGCGCGTGGGGGTCCTTCGACTCCGCAGCTGATTCGCTTCGCTCATCGGCTACTCCGCTCAGGATGACAATGCATTTGGTTTAATGAGCTGCTCAGGCTAAGCACGACCGCTCCTAAGAACCATGATTCCTGCCCTGCGACAGCAGTTCAACTCGAACTTCACGCCGGAAAAGTACCAGACTTTTCTCAAGTTGATGGAGGAACGCTGCGGCGCTCCGGTGCCGTTCCAGATCTCCGAGACGCCTTGCTTCTTTCCCAAACCGTTGCTGGAGCAGATGTCGCAGTATGGCAAAGAGCTGATCCAACAGTTGGGTGGATTGGAATACCGTAAAGCTTCGTTCGACGCGATTCCGCCAGATTTCAACGTCCCGCGTGAAGCTCCGCATCCCTTGTTCATCCAGGTGGATTTTGGCTTGGTGCGCGACGCTGCGGGCAAGCTGCAGCCCAAGTTGGTTGAGTTGCAGGGCTTCCCTTCTCTTTACGCGTATCAGGCGATGCTGTCGCAGGTTTACGTGGAAGCGTTCGAACTGGATGAGAATTTGAAATATCTATTGAGCGGGTTGGACTGGGAGGGATACAAGAAGCTGCTGCGGCGAGCCATTCTGGGGGATCAGGATCCGCAGAATGTGATTCTGATGGAGATCGATCCGAAGCACCAGAAGACCCTGCCGGATTTTCTGCTCACAGAAAAACTGCTTGGGATTGCAACGGTCGACATAACCGACATCGAAAAAAGAGGCAACGAGCTGTTTTATGAGAGCGACGGCAAACGGATTCCTATCCGGCGCATTTACAACCGCGCAATCGTGGATGAACTGGTACGCAAGAAGTTGAAGCTCTCTTTTAACTTCACCGATGAACTGGATGTGGAGTGGGCGGGGCATCCCAACTGGTACTTCCGCATGAGCAAGTTTTCGCTGCCCTTCCTGCGGCACGAGTGTGTGCCGAAAACATCGTTTCTTGATCGCGTGGAACCGCTGCCTAACGACCTGGAAAACTATGTGGTGAAGCCGCTGTTTTCCTTTGCCGGGTTAGGCGTGATTCTTCAGCCTACGAAAGAAGATTTGGCGAACATCCCCAAGTCGAAACGGTCGCAGTACATTCTGCAGGAGCGAATGCAATTCGAGCCGGTGATTGAGACACCCTTGGGCGCAACCAAGGCCGAGATCCGCATCATGTACATCTGGGTCGACGAACTGCTGCCGGTGATGACCATCGTCCGCATGGGACGGGGGCTGATGATGGGCGTGGACCACAACAGGAACATGCAATGGGTCGGGTCGTCAGCTGGGTTTTATCTGGGGTGAGGACCCCGGGCTCGGCTGCGGGCTCCGCTTTCACAGTGACTGGTTTTTCGCTCCTTGTTGTCGGTTCTCAGCCTTTCACGTAATGGTTGACCCCAGCCTCGGGGCGGCCTAACATTACCGCGAACGGTGTTTCCTCCATGGTCGGCCAGACAGTCTCCCACTATCGCATCCTGGGAAAAATCGGCGGTGGAGGCATGGGCGTCGTCTATGAGGCGGAAGACGTGCGCCTCGGCCGCCACGTTGCCCTGAAGTTCGTTCCCGACAATCTGCTCGGCGACCGTAAGTCCCTGGATCGATTCGAGCGCGAGGCCCGCGCCGCTTCGCGGCTCAATCACCCGAACGTCTGCACCATCCATGATATTGAGGATAACGGCGGCCATCCCTTCATCGTGATGGAGAGGCTCGAAGGCGAGAGCCTGAAGCAGCGGATTCACGGGAAGCCGGTGGAGTTTGAGGAACTGCTTGACATTGCGGTGCAGGTGGCGGAGGCACTGGAGGCGTTTCACGCCAAGGGAATCATTCACCGCGACATCAAGCCTGCCAACCTGTTCCTTACCAATACCCGGCAAGTGAAGATTCTGGACTTTGGCCTGGCGAAATTGTCGCGCGATCAGGGCGTGGCAGCCAATGAAGACACGCCGTATGAGGATTCGCTGACAGCGATCGGAGTCGTCCCTGGAACGGCAGTTTACATGTCTCCGGAACAGGCGCGGAGTGAAGAACTCGACCCGCGAAGTGATCTCTTCTCCTTTGGCGTGGTGCTTTACGAAATGGCTACGGGTAAGAAGCCATTTCAGGGAGCAAATGTCGTGACCACGCTGGATGCGATGTTGCATCACAAGCCGGCTCCGCCACGAAGCCTGAACCCCGCACTCCCGCCGCAAATCGAGGGCATCATCGGGAAGGCGATGGAGAAGGACCGCGATAAACGCTACGCGACCGCGGCCCAGATGAAGGCCGACCTGCAGCGTCTTAAGAAGCTGACAGAATCAGGGGCGGTCCAGACGAATTCGCGGGAAGCGCCGCTACGGGTGGCCACAAATGCTTTCGAGACTCCCTCCAGTGCGTGGCAGAAATATCTGCTGCTGGCAATGTCGGGATTGCTGATCGCGATTCTGGCTGCTGTGGGAGCATGGTGGTTCAAACATCGCAGCGCGACTGCGAGCGCTGGCGAGAGTGCGATAGCGGTGTTGCCGCTGCAGAATCTGAACGGCGACTTCAGCGTGGATTACCTTCGGTTTGCGTTGGCCGACGAGATTTCGAACGTCCTGACTCATAGCCGGCAACTGGACGTGCGGCCTTCCGGAGTCACGCGCAAATATGTGAGTCCGGACATTGATCCCCAACAGGTGGGACGCGCATTGCACGTGGGTAGCGTCCTGACCGGGCATTTCCTGCGCCAAGGGGACCATCTCCTGGTAACGCTGGAAGCCACGGAAACCAAGAGCAACAAGATGTTGTGGCAGACAAACTTCACTGCTTCCAGCGAGGATTTGATCGCCTTACAAGACAAGCTCGCCGGCCAGGTCCGCCAGGGGCTGTTGCCGATTCTGGGTGCCGCAGGCAGCTATCTCGATACCGGCACTCGGCCAAAGAGCCAGGAGGCTTACGACCTCTACCTGCACAGCCTCGCCCTGCCCCATGATGCCGGACCGAACAAGGATGCGATCGCGGTGCTGGAGCATGTTGTAGAAAGCGATCCGAACTATGCTCCTGCCTGGGAGGAACTTGGCGTTCGTGCCTACTATGACGCCGACTATTCTAACGGCGGAGAGAAGATGTTTCAGCGGTCCAATCAAGCCTCGGAGCGGGCAGTTGCGCTCGATCCAAACCGTCTGACGGCGGCAAGCCAGCTGATAACAAACCGGGTGGAGCGCGGTGAGTTAACCAAGGCTTACGAAGCAGCTCAGGCCCTGGTCAAGAGCCGTCCGGACAGTGGCACGGCTCACTTCACGCTGGCGTATGTTTTCCGTTATGCCGGAATGCAAGAGGAATCCGCTCGCGAGTGTGAGGTAGCGATGGAAATATCTCCCGGAAACTACCAGTGGCGATCGTGCGCTTGGGGATTTATGGAGTTGGGCCAAACTAAACGCGCGATGGATTTTGTACGCCTAGATGACGGCTCGGAATGGGCCGCATTCGCGACCCCCCTGGTTCTGTTGCGTGAAGGGAAGGTGGCAGAAGCGCGAGAGAGCGTGAAGAAAGTATCGCCGACGGCACATTATCATCGGGATCTGTTGGAGGTGTGCCTGGGGATGAGGCCGCCTTCCGAGTTGGACAAAATTACAGCGGAGGCGGAAGCTTCCGTGCTGGCCGAGCCTGATCCTGAGCGCTGGTATTACGAAGGATCGATCATGGCGTACTGCGGGAAGCCTGAGATCGCCCTTCACATGATCAAGGCTGCAGTGGAGCAGAATTATTGCTCCTATTCGGCTTTGCTCTCCGATCCGTTGCTGGCAAAGCTGCGCACTAGCAAGGAGTTTGATGAAGTGCTGACCGCCGCCCACCAATGCCAGGAAGCCGTTAGCAACCCACAAACGCAGTGAATAATGAGGTAGGATTGTCAGTGGGGTTGCAGCTACCTTTTTCTGCCGCAAGCAGTCCCTGATTAAGACGGCATTCCGGTAAAAATATTGGCTCCTGTCCGCGAGAAAAACAATCCTCTATCTATGATCGGCAATTATCGTGGGGTCTGGCCCCAACGCGTTCGGCCTGGTTCTCTGCAATTTCTCCTTTTGCTTCTTCCGATTCTGTTTCTGACGCTCGCCGCAATTTGGCAGGCCGCGCCACCAGCAGCAAGCCCAACGGATCCCCGGTATGTGGATCCCTTGCCCCAGGATACGGGCGCAGCCGGTTTACAAGAGATGCTGTTGCGGCTGAAGACAACCGCGCGGTTGATGCAGACCGTGGCGCATCCCGACGATGAAGACGGCGGGATGCTGACGCTCGAGTCGCGGGGAAAAGGTGCGACCGTCCTATTGCTTACCCTCAATCGTGGTGAAGGCGGGCAGAATAAGGTGGGCAGCAACCTATTCGACGTGCTGGGCGTGCTGCGCACTCTCGAACTACTGGGTGCGGATCGTTATTACGGCGTGCAGCAGCGCTTCACGCGAGTGGCGGATTTTGGGTTTTCCAAGAATGCTGCTGAGACCTTTCAGAAATGGCAGGGGCACGATATCCCTTTGGAGGATATGGTGCGAGTAATTCGCACTTTCCGGCCTGATGTTCTCGCTGCGCGCTTTTCTGGCACAGACCGTGACGGGCACGGTCATCACCAGGCATCCTCGATTCTTGCGCGCGAAGCCTTTCGCGCAGCGGTTGATCCAAATCGATTTCCGGAGCAGATCAAGGAAGGTCTCCTGCCGTGGCAGGCAAAGAAACTTTACATCGGGAACGTTTGTGGATTTGGGGCTCAAACCTGTCCGGCGGAGAACTACACCGTCAGGTTGAACACGGGAGAGCCCAGTCCGAGCCTGGGAATGTCATACGCCCAATTCGCTCTCGAGGGATTGCGGCATCAGCGTTCCCAAGGTGTCGGAACCTTTTCAATAGACCCAGGCCCTCGCTTCACGTTCTACAAATTGGTGGATTCTGTTCTTCCTCTCACGACGGACAAGGATGGTCACGAACAAGATTTCTTTGACGGAATTGACACCGGCCTGCCGGGGCTGGCATCGCGACTGGGAGACGATGAGGTGAAGGTGCCATGGTTGCGGCCAGAGCTGGCAGAGATTGCAAGTCGCGTCCAGGATGCAAGCCAACGCAGCGACAAAGAACCAAGCGATGCGGCGGGGCCGTTGATTGTCGCATTGCACGACCTGGACTCGGTCACAAGTCGTGCGCAAAGCAGTGACATCAACCCGCCGTTGAAGGATGAGTTGCTGGGGCGGCTTCACGAGAAACAGCAACAAATGCAGACGGCGCTCAACCTGTCGATGCAGATCTCGTTGGAAGCAACAGTGGCTCCGAGCCAGAGCGTGGGACTGCCGAAGGAGGCGGGTGCATTGACGGTTGTTTCTCCGGGCCAGAAATTCCTGGTGAGATTGAAATTCCACAATGGCTCGAGGTTCAAGCTCGTCATGGACCGGGTGCAACTCGATACTCCGCAGCAAGGATGGGCCAAGCGGGTGGATGAGGAGGGCGTCCTGGTGGTTGCTCCCGGCGCGGATCAGTATGCCAACTTCGTAGTGCAGATTCCTGTGGGCGCCGCTGATGCCGGCATCTACACGCGCCCTTACTGGCATCGCGCCGATCCAGAAACCGAAAGCATCAATACGATCGATGATGAACGATACGTTACTCTGCCTTTCCCGCCACCGCCGTTCCATGCCGTGGTCCAGTACCACACTCATCACGCGGCACACGACCTGACTCTCTTTGGCGGAACGCACAAGCTGGGAGGATCGGACGGACCGGAGACGGAGATCAAGTCTCCGGTGGTCGTGTCGTTCTCAGATGACCAAGGTGTAGAGCGCAGACGAACACTTACAATCGTCCCTGCGTTTTCAGTGATGGTGGAACCTGGACAGCAGGTGATCCCGACAACTGCTGGAGGGGAAAGCCGGGTGAAGGTTGGCATTTCGACGAATTTGTCTGGTGCTAACAAGGGGAGTCTCCACCTGGAGGTGCCGACGGGCTGGAACGTCGAGCCCGCGAAATTGGCTATGGAGTTCCAGAAACGCGGCGAGAAACAAGAGGTTGAGTTCAAAATCATCCCTGCCAGTCTGAAGGAAGGACGAGCGAAGATTCGCGCGGTTTTCGAATCGGATGGAGTGACTTACAGCGAAGGGTACAGCCTGGTTACACGGGAGGATCTCGATAGCTTTTACTACTACCAGCCTGCGCTGCAGGGGGTCAGCATCGTCGATGTGAAAGTGCCGAAGGATTTGAAAGTGGGGTATGTCATGGGGGCGGGCGATGATATTCCGACGGTGCTCACACAGCTCGGCATGAGGGTTGCGCTGATTCCGGCGGGCAGGCTCGCTAGCGAGGACTTGAGCCAGTACCAGACAATCGTCCTTGGAATTCGTGCTTACGATACACAAAAGGATCTCGCAGCCAACAATAAGAAGTTGATGGATTTTGTCTACAACGGCGGCACGGTGGTCGGACAGTACGAGACCGGAGTGGCTGATTTCAACAAGGGAACATTCACGCCTTTTCCTGCGCAACTGAGCCGGGCGCGTGTCTCGGTCGAGGAGGCTCCGGTAGAGATTCTCGCGCCGGAGGATGGGGTCTTTCACTATCCCAATCAGATCACCGAGCGCGATTTCGATGGATGGGTACAGGAACGTGGGTTGTATTTCATGGACCAATGGGACAACAGCTTCAAGCCGCTGCTCGCGTCTCATGATCCTGGCGAGTCCGCGCAGAAGGGCGGCTTGTTGCGCGCGCAGTATGGCACGGGAACATATATTTACGCGGGGTATGCCTTCTTCCGACAACTTCCGGCGGGAGTTCCGGGGGCGATCCGATTGTATGTAAACTTGTTGAGCGCGAGGCACGAGAACGGCGGCCATTCATGATCTGCGTCTAGCTCCCTTCATTATTCTCGGTCCGCATCCGCATGCAACTTTCCTCCCAGACCGGTCAGACTTCTTCGCGATTGATTCGCGGAGTTGGGCTGGGGAGTGCGACAGCGCTCAACATGATCGACATGATCGGCGTGGGGCCGTTCATCACCATCCCGCTCATGGTCAGCGCAATGGGTGGGCCACAAGCTATGCTCGGCTGGATCCTGGGCGCAATTTTTGCCATGTGCGATGGCCTGGTATGGGCGGAACTGAGCGCGGCCATGCCGCAGTCGGGTGGTTCGTATGGTTATTTGCGCGAAATTTATGGACCGAATCGCCTGGGGCGGCTAATCTCATTTCTTTTTGTCTGGCAACTTTCCTTTAGCGCACCGCTCTCGATTGCGTCGGGCTCAATTGGCCTCGCGGGCTATGCGTCCTACTTCTGGCCGGGATTGGAAAAGCAATACACGGCT
>Ga0210402_10004855_pt1 | contig 12154 bp, 10 predicted proteins | sample IncBWC7MmetaG_FD_161055 | JGI IMG/M metagenome (GOLD analysis project Ga0210402, IMG submission 161055) | Forest soil microbial communities from Barre Woods Harvard Forest LTER site, Petersham, Massachusetts, United States - Inc-BW-C-7-M | ecosystem: Environmental > Terrestrial > Soil >...
GGTCGTGACGATCAATCGCACCTCTCGTGCCAGGCGGATCAGCAGATTTTGAATTTGGATTTCGTCGTCGGAAACGACTTCCCGGGCGACCACAGAGAACTGGAGTTTCTCGAGCAGTTCCGCGACTGCGGGCCCTGACGCGTCCTTCCGCTCGCCGCGCGCACAGGAATCGCTGACGGTCACGACCGCAGCAGTCAGAACCGTCTTGAGATCAGCCATCGAGAAGAACGTCTTCCTCTTCGTCTTTCCTGCGGCTCAAAGGGACGGAAGGCGCCGTAGCGGCGACCGGGGCCGAGGCAGTCTCCACGGGGGCGGCCTCAGGCTCTCCGCCGCCGTCCCGCGACGATTCATCGAGCAAGCGCAGCCCTTCCATCAGAAGGCCTTGCGTATTGAGTTGCGTGGTCTCCTGATCCGTCTTGCCGTCGAAGTTGAGCTGGAAGTTTCCGCCAGTCCAGCGCAGGACTTTGAACACTGCCTGATCACCAACCAGGGATCCGTAGGTGGCATGCTTAACTTGGCCCTCAACGAAAAATACTTCGCACTTGTCGCCTTCGTAGCTGAGCGAAAGCTGGCAGCTCTTGCGGCCCATCTCAAGCGACTGCATGAGGTCGATTACGTTCATCTGCGAGAGATTGCCACGCACGACTCCATCGGAGGGCGCAGTCTTGGCCATCTTTTCCAGCGCAATACGATCGATCAGGCGCTTGATGCGGCGGGTAGCCTCTTTCAGAAAAAACGGCTTTTCGAGATAGTCGTCGGCGGCGTCCTGGGGAGAAAGCCGCTCGGCAATATCAACCTTGCTGGCCATCAAAACCGTGGGAAAATTCGCTGTCGCGGGACGGCTCTTGAGTTTTTCGACGAGTTGACGGCCATCCATCCCCGGCATGCGATAGTCGCAAACGAGCAGGTCGGGAACATCGTCCACGGCCTTCAGCAGCGCGTCGGCAGCGTCGGTGGCCGTCGTGACCGTAGCCAGCGACGACAGGGCCTGCTGCAGCATCGCCAGCACCATCGGGTTGTCGTCTACCAGCAGCAGTTTGAGGTTATCGGCCATGAATCCGTGTGGCGCCGCTACTTCCGGCGGCGGTAGTCTCCGCTTTTGCCTCCGCTCTTGCGCTCCAGCACAATTTCCCGAATCTCGATGCCCTTATCGGCGGCCTTCAGCATGTCGTAGATAGTCAGCGCCGCAACGCTAACGGCGGTCAGGGCTTCCATTTCGACTCCGGTTTCAGCGGTCGTAGCAACTTTCGAGGTAATCGCGAGGCCATTCTCGCACACGCGCACCTCGACATCAACGAGCGACAGCGGCAGTGGATGACACATCGGAATCAACTCCCATGTGCGCTTAGCCGCCATGATGCCTGCCACGCGGGCTACTTCCAGAGGATCGCCTTTGGGGTTCGACGGCAGCGCACCTAGAACGGCTGCGCTGATTGCCACAAAACCGCTAGCCTCGGCTTCACGCTTCGTAGCGGACTTGCCGGAAACATCGACCATGCGGGCGCGTCCTGCGCGGTCGTAGTGGGAGAGCTTGTTGGGCATATCGGACGCGTTGAGCGTCGTAGATATCTTACATGTACGGCGTTCGTTGGGGTTCCGCGCTCACCGCAGCATGATGGGTACGAATTCTCCGGACGTGATGAATTCACGGTCCGGAGGAATGACGATGTAGCAGTTCGCGCGTGCGGTTGCTGCGATGTCTCCGGAGCCCTGCCAGGGCACTAGTTCCACCTGCGAAGCCTCGAATTCACCCGAAAGGATCGCCGGCAGGAAACGCTTCAGGCCAGGCTTCACACGGATTTCGGATTTCAGCTTGGAGTACGTGAATTGCAGTTTCCGCGGAGACATGCCGGCGAGCGCTTCCACCATGGCGCGAGCGAAGAGTTCGAACGTAACCATCGTAGAGACGGGGTTTCCGGGTAGACCGAAGAAATAAGTCCCTGTGTTTTCCTGGGCGGGAGCACCCGCGCCACACTTGCCGAAAACGACTGGGCGACCGGGCTGAATCTTTGCGCCCGTGAAGAAGAATTCGGCTTTCAGTTCTTCGAGGACTTGCTCGACCAGGTCGTAACGTCCCATGGAGACTCCTCCGGTCATCAGCAGCAAGTCCGATTTGAGGCCTTCTTCGATCAAGGTCCGCAGCTTCCGCGGTTCATCGGGAGCGATGGGCAGCAGAACGGGCTCGCCGCCAGCATTGCGAATCTGGACCGCCAGCGAATAGCGATTGGAGTTGCGAATCTGGGTGGGACCGGGGGTAGCGTCGATGGTGACAATTTCGTCGCCTGTTGTGAGCACCGCGACTTGTGGACGCTTGTAAACGTGCACCGGCGATTGTCCAGCGGTGGCAGCCAGAGCGATCGCCGCATCGTTCAGGCGCACCCCACGCTCCACCAATACGCTGCCTTGCTGGGCTTCTGCGCCGGAAGGGACAATGTTCTCTCCCGGTTTAATGCTCCTTGTAATCTCGACCCGCTCGCCTTGCTGCGCGGTGTATTCGACCATCACCACTGCATCAGCGCCACCTGGAACGGGCGCTCCCGTCATGATCGACACGGCTTGCCCGCTTTGGATGAGTTTTGGAATATTCTCGAGGCTCTCGCCGGCTTTGATTTCGCCAATTACATCCAGAGTCGCGGGAACATGGGCCAAATCGGCGGCGCACACCGCGTACCCATCGCGAGTAGCGCGAGGGAACGGCGGAAGATCACGATCCGCCAAGATAGATTCAGCCAGCACTCGACCACTTGCAACGAGAAGATCAACGGACTCGGTCTTCAATTGACGTACTTGTGACGCCTGCTGTTCGACGGCACGTCGAGCATCTTCAAAGCTCAAAACAGCGGGAAATTGTGCAACTGGCATGAAACGATCATAGAGGATGAAGAGGATGTCGGTGGCGCGGACAACAGCCCTAATCAGTCGAGGGGCTGCTTTCTATTCGTAGCCAATGGATTTGACCGGGCTTACCTGGCGAGTTCCTGCCCTAAAGCGCCCGGATTGGTGGCGAACGACAGTCCGGTCTCGAGATCGATCACGCGGTCCTGCACCAATTGCGCAATCTCCGAGTCGAAGTGCTGCATGCCTTCCGCTTCTCCGGCCTTGATCGCGTCGAGCAAGCTGTTGTTCTCGCGCTCGCCCTTCTCAATACACTCGCGCGCGTGTGAGTTGGCTTTCATGATCTCGAAAGCAGCAACCCGGCCGCTGCGATCGGATTTCGGCATGAGCCGTTGGCAGATGATGTAGCGGAATGACTTGGCAAGCCGCTCGCGAACCAACTTCTGCTCCGCCGGGGAGAACGAACTGACGATCCGCTCCACGGTCTTGGACGCATCCATGGTGTTCAGACTGGACAGAACCAGATGCCCGGTCTCCGCCGCCTCAAGCACGATTTCCATGGTCTCGCGGTCGCGCATTTCGCCAACCAGAATCACCTTTGGCGCCTGCCGCATTGCGGAACGCAGCGCATGCGCGAAGCTGGGCGTATCGCTGTGCAGCTCGCGCTGGTGAATGGTCGAGCACTTGTGGTTGTGCAGAAACTCGATGGGATCTTCGATCGTGATGATGTGGTAATACTTCTCGCGGTTGATCGCGTCGAGCAGCACGGCCAGCGTGGAAGACTTTCCGGAACCTGTTGATCCGGTGACGAGGACAATCCCATCCCGAAGTTTGGTGATTTCGGTCAATTGCTGCGGCAGTCGGAGCGCGGCAAAATCCGGAATGTTGGTCGGGATCACCCGCAACACAACGGCACAACTGCCGCGCTGAATAAAGACGTTGACCCGGAATCGCGCCAATCCTGGCAACCCGTACGAAATGTCACAAGATCCATGTTCACGCAGGGTATTGATGGCTTGCTTGTTGTCGCCAATCAGATCCGCAGCGATATGACGCGTATCGTCGGCGCTAAGAACCGTGTGCCCATGCACCTGCACGGGGATCATCTGCCCATAGACCTGCACTTGCGGCGGGCGGCCCGGTGAGAAGATCAGGTCGCTGATCTTTTCGGCAGCACGCAGCATGGCCCCAAGCAGAGCCGGAGTGGCTACCCGGCCGTTTCCAGAGAAATCTTCAAGGGCAACGGAGATCGGAGCAATTGTTGGTGCCGCCATTCGTCCTCACACACGGGAATCGCACGCACCACAGATTGGAAGAAAGCTGATGAATTAACTGTACCGCGCGCCGGCCCGCCAGCGTAGGCCATTAAGTCCATAGTCCTTCGTAACCATTGTGAAAAGCCAAAGGGACGGCTCATGCCGTCCCTGTTAACCCCTTCTAAGTTATTGTTGCTCAATAAGATACGGCCTTACTTCTTAGCCGGCTTTTTCTTGGTGCCATAGCTGGTCTCAACCGTGGAGCCAATACTCGTCAGCAGATCCTTTGCGCTCTGCGCGTTCGGACCAGTGGGAGCAATCTCCAGGTACTTCTGGAAGGCCTCCGCGGTTCCCGGAGGCGCAATCGTCTTGTCACCCTGCAAGGTGGCTTTGCCGAGCAGGTTGACACCCTTCTGGTAGTAGGCCTCGGCCCGTGTCGGGTCGGCAGCGATGGCCTTGTCGAACGCGGCATTGGCGTCGTCCACACGGCCTGCGTTGGTGTAAACGGCACCGATGTTGAAGTATGCCGCGCCGGCCTGGGCAGGGTCAACTTTTGCCGCCGCCTCGTAACTCTTAACCGCATCGTCGACCTTCTGGCTCTTCGCATACGCGTCGGCCATATTGATGTAGAACCCGGCAAGCTGCTGGTTCGCCTTGGCGGTGTCTTTCTCTTTGCCGTTTTGCACTGCATCCTGCTTGAGCTGGATTGCTTTCTGGTAGGCGTCGACCGCCGATTCGTAACGCTTCTGCCTCTCTGCCTTATCCGTCTGCGCCACGGCAGACAAGCGATAAGCATCACCGAGGCGATACCAAAGAACGTCGCGGGTCGCGTCGATCTGATTGGCTTCGGTGAGCGCGGCGATCGCGGTATCGTAGTCCTTTGCAGTAATGGCCTGATTGGCCGCGTCAAGCTTAGCCTGCAGATTTTTGACAGTATTGGTTTCTTTTTGCTGCTTCGCCTGCTGCTCTTGCATGGCCTTCAACTGCTCCGGGGTGAGGCCTTCCCCTTTTGCCTGCTTCTCCTGCTCTTTCTTTTGATCGAAGTCCAGTACATTTTCATCGAGCTGAACCGGAAAGCCCTTTACGAAGTCCACGGTTTTGTTGGCCTTCATGTCATCGGCAGTTTTGTACAGCGAGACGTTGTACTTGCCAGGGGTGAGTCCGAGAGAGAAATACTCACCCTTCTTGTTCGTCTTCAGCTGGTATTTCTGACCGTTATCCTGATTGGCAAAAATAACGATCGCGTCGGCGATGGGATTGCCCTGGGCATCCTTGCATGTTCCCTTCACTGTTCCTGAAGCCTGAGCGAAAGCCACAGGGGCAGACAAGGCCGCGGTTAATAGAGTGATCAAAACAATTGAAAAATGCTTCTTCATATTGCCTCCCGGCAACAAAAAATTCTATCGGGCCGCATAGGGAATCGGATCCTGGATTCCCGCAGCCTGGAACGCGCGCAGGCGCAGCACACAGCTATCACATACTCCGCAGGCCTGATCCGCGTGGCTGTAACACGACCAAGTTAAATCGAAGGGCGCACCCAATTCAAGGCCGAGGCGCACAATCTCGGCTTTCCTCATGGCTATGAGAGGTGTGACGATTTCGATATTCCCTTCCTTCGTGCCCGCCCTCACAACCTCATTAAATGCTTTGTAGTAGGCGGGACGGCAGTCCGGATATCCCGAACTATCCGGCTCCACTGCTCCGATGTATACCTTTTGTGCCCCAAGCACCTCGGCCCAACTGACGGCCGCCGCCAAAAAATGCGCGTTCCGGAAGGGCACGTACGTGATTGGAATATCGTGCCCAACCGCCTCCGCACGGGGCACAGCAATTGATTCGTCCGTAAGGGCAGATCCCCCGATCATCCCCAGCGCCTCATTCCTGATTATCAGACGACCTTGAATTCTCAAACGATCGCAAACGGCTTGAAAGCTTTGTTGCTCACGGGCCTCTGTACGTTGCCCGTAGCTGACATGCAGAGCGGCGGCGTCATGATCACGTACTGCCAAAGCGGCGCAAACGCACGAGTCCATCCCGCCACTAAGCAGTACGACCGCTTTCGAACCCTTCTGCGACAAATGCTTCAAACCCCCTTCGTCGCCGGGTCCCATATGAATTTATGCAATTGCAGACCCAACCGGGCGGGGACGTTGTCAGCAATCATCCATTCCGCAAGCTCTTGCGGATCGAGCAGGCAGTGTGAGCTGTTGCGAGCCCCACTTGCCTCTTTTCTGAATGCGGGAGAAAACAGGACTGCATTCACCTTCTCGCCGAGCCTGTGCCGCGCAACAAATTCACGGGCGAACTCATAATCGACGCGACTGCTGAGGACGAACTTGACCTCGTCTCGCTCGTTCAGCACCTCGAGGGTCTCGCGCCGAAAGGTGTCTCCTTCGCCGGAATCCGGGCATTTCACGTCTACGATTTTCACAACACCGGCCGGAACGCGCTCCAGCGGCCGCTCTCCGCTGGTTTCGAGTAACACAGTGTAGCCATGCTCAAGTAATCGCTGCATCAACGGCACTAGTTCCCGCTCCTGTAGCATCGGCTCACCGCCGGTGATCTCCACCAATCCCCCGCCGGGACTGAGCTGCAGCACATCATTCAGCACTTCTTCCATCGACATCTTCCGGCCGCCGAAAAACGTGTATTCGCTATCACACCAGGTGCAGCGGAGATTGCAGCCCGTCAGGCGCACGAACACGCACGGCAGACCCGCGTAGGTCGACTCGCCTTGCACCGATTTGTAGATTTCGGTGATTTGCATGCCTACGCCGTCGCGCGGATATCGCTTCGCGCTCCACCGTCGGAAGACTACTCGGAATACTTCGCGGTCGTCGTGTCGGTCTCGAAGACGGTCACATCTTTCACACGAACCCGGCCTTTGGTGACGGACTGCAGACGTGAATTCGACTCATCGTAGAAATATTTGGCCAGGTTCTCGGCAGACGGATTGATAACCGTAAAAGGCTCGATGTCGTTGATCATCTGATGGTCAAGACGTTCGATCACATGCTTCATAACCTCGCGCAGATCCTTGAAATCAAGCAACAATCCGGCCTTGTCTAGCTCTGCGCCGGCCAGCGTGACACGAATCTTGTAGTTGTGGCCGTGTGGATTCTCGCACTTGCCTTTGTAGTTGCGCAGGTAGTGCCCCGCGGCAAACGAATCTTCCACCGTGACTTCGAACATGATCCTCCAACAACGCTGAGCCCGGTAACCTTGGCGGACGCAGATCGCACAATCGATTATTGTACAGCGCATCGGTGAAGGGTACTTGACCGATTCACGGGCTGAAATGTAGCTTTGCCGATTGGCTACATGCCTCTGAGGATTTCTATGCACCGGGCCATTTCCGCTCTCGTATTTGCCGTTTCGATTCTCACAACGCCGCTGGTGGCGCAAAACCGGCCAGACGCTCCCGAGTTCGACGCGAAGGAACACTACACAAAGTACGAATACCGTATTCCTATGCGGGACGGAGTGCGCCTCTTCACCGCCGTCTATGTTCCCAAGGACAGCTCCCGCGCATATCCGTTCCTGATTGACCGCACTCCGTACAGCGTCGGCCCCTATGGCGTCGATCAATATCGCAGCCAACTGGGACCCTCACCCGAATTCGACAAGGCCGGCTACATTTTCGTCTTTCAGGATGTGCGGGGCCGCTTTATGTCGGAGGGCCAATTCCTGGAAATGCGGCCACACGTCGATAACAAGAAATCCAACAAAGACGTCGACGACGCCAGCGATCTATACGACACGATCGAATGGCTGCTCAAGAATGCTGCCAACAATAACGGCAACGCCGGAATCTGGGGCATCTCCTATCCCGGGTTCTTCACCTCGGCCAGCATCATCGATTCGCACCCGGCGCTGAAAGCCGCCTCTCCTCAGGCTCCGATGACCAATCTCTTCATGGGAGACGACGCCTACCACGGCGGGGCTTTCATGCTGGCTGCGAACTTCGGGTTCTACGCGTTTTTCAAACCACAAGAGAACCCGCAGTTGCCGCCGAAAGCCTTCGTGCCCTTCGAATACGACACGAACGATGGCTACGACTTCTTCTTGAACGCGGGGCCGATCGGCAATTTATCGAAGCTGCTGCAGGGCAAAAGCGCACTCTTCGACGATCAAATGCGCCACGACACCTTCGACGATTATTGGAAAGCGCGTGACCTGGCACCGCACATGAAGAACATCCATTGCGCCGTGCTGACTGTCGGAGGATGGTTCGACGCCGAGGACCTGCAAGGTCCATTCACAACATTCCGCTCGATCGACAAGAACAATCCAGGCATCTTCAACGCGTTGGTCGTCGGACCATGGGTACATGGCGGATGGGCACGCTATGACGGCGAACACCTGGGCCGCGCCGACTTCGCTTCAAACACAGGGGACTTTTACCGGAAGAACATTCTCTTTCCCTTCTTCGAGCAGTATCTGAAAAGCGCCGCAGACGCGAAACTGCCGAAAGCCTACGTTTTCGAGACCGGAACCAATGTTTGGCGGAGGTATTCGGCATGGCCCCCAAAGAACGCCGAACCGAAGACACTCTACTTGCAGGCGAATGGCGGGCTTTCGTTCGAAGCTCCGCCCGGCGAGTCCTCCGCTTTCGATGAATACGTCAGCGATCCCGCCAAGCCCGTCCCGTTCGTGAACTACACGGCTCAAAACGTGCCCCAGGAATACATGGTCTCGGATCAGAGATTTGCTGCCAGCCGTCCCGATGTGCTCGTGTATTCAACGCCGGTTCTGCAGGAAGACGTGACGGTTGCTGGTCCTCTCTCGCCTAAACTGTTCATCTCTACTAGTGGCACGGACTCCGATTGGGATGTGAAGCTGATTGACGTGTATCCGACGGATTATCCCGAAAGCAAGCTGGATGCTCAAAAGCCGGAAGATCGGAACAAGCCCCGCACCGATGTTGGTTCGCCAACATTTGCCATGGGTGGATATCAACAACTTGTTCGCGGCGAGCCCTTCCGGGGAAAATTCCGCCATAGCTTTGAAAAGCCGGAACCGTTTACGCCAGGCAAGGTGGAAGAGGTTAACTTCACCATGCAAGATGTCAATCACACGTTCCGCCGCGGACATCGCATCATGGTGCAGATCCAGAGCTCATGGTTCCCGCTGACCGACCGCAACCCGCAAACGTACGTCAACATTCCAGACGCGAAGCCGTCTGACTTCGTACGGGCTACTGAGCGCGTGTATCACAGCAAGGCAGACCCGTCTGGAATTGTCGTGCAGGTGTTAGCCAATCCCGGCGCGGCAGAAGATCACAAGTAGCGGAGGCGATCATTCACCCACACCGAAAAACTTCTCTACGATCCCGATGTCTGTCGTTCTTTTGTAGTTGGGTAGGCTGTCCACAAAAACGCGCCCGTACTGCTTCTTCAGGATACGATTGTCGAGCAGTACCAGCAGACCACGATCATGCAGCGAACGGATAAGCCTTCCAAACCCCTGTTTCAAGGTGATGACCGCTGCCGGCACTTGATATTGAAAGAAAGCATTGCCACCGCTTGCGTCGATCGCCTTGACGCGCGCTGCGACCACTGGATCACTCGGCACGGCAAACGGCAACCGGTCGATGATGACGCAACTCAGTTGCTCGCCCTGCACGTCCACGCCCTGCCAGAAAGATGACGTCGCAAACAGCACAGCATTTGGCGTCAGCCGAAACTCCTCCAGCAGCGCGCTCTTCGGAGCATCCCCTTGCCGCAGCACCGGGAACTCTACCTCTCCCAAAAGCCGCTGATGGATGTCGTTCATTTGTGCATAACTGGTGAAGAGCACGAAAGCGCGCCCGCGGGTGATCTCGAGCAATTTGCGGATGCGCTCTGCAGCTTTGACGGCGAATTGCGGCGTTCGCGGATCGGGAAGATCCGGTGGAACGTACATGATTGCCTGACTCTGATAGTCGAAATGCGATGGCAGCACCAGGTCACGGGCATGTTCGAAGCCCAGCCTCTTCCGTATGTAATCGAACCCTCCTCCAACCGCAAGCGTGGCCGATGTCAACACAGCGCATTCCAGTTTCGACCACAGGCACTCGCGCAGGATGGGGCCCACATCGATCGGCGTGGCTTGCAGAAATACGTGCTGTCTTCCCTGAGGGCCTTCTTTCTTATCTCCTTGCCGCGGCGAAAACGACCGTCCCCGCCGCTCGATCCAGAACACCGTGTTCGTATCTTCTGCTTCAAGTGCGAACCCGAGTTGCATCTGAATCTCCTGCGCACGACGGACGAAGTTGAAGATCTCTTCCGGTTTCTGCGGCAGGCCCTCGAGTTCTCCCGCCAGCCTAGTCAACGCCTGGTTCAAAGCAACAAACTCATCTCCGTTCTCCTCTAGAAATTCACGGCGGCCGTCGAAGGCAAAACGCCCATCCCCGGACGGCAGCACGGAAAAGAACACATGCGACCGATCCCGTAAACTCCCAAGTGCGCCCGAAAGAGATGCCGACAGCATTCGGTGGTGCTGCATCGAATGCTCCACGTCGCGGGCGAGATCCTCAACGCGAAGGTTGCTCACTGAAATCCCGAAGTAGTTCCCCGCCACATCTTCCAGCTCGTGCGCCTCATCGAAGATCACGGCGCCGGCTTCCGGGAGAATGCCCGCATCCTGCGCTCCATCAGCCTGCAACTTGATGGCGAGATCAGCAAAGAACAGGTGATGGTTCACGATAATGATGTCGCTCTCCATCGCCCGCCGGCGCATTTCCGTGATGAAACATCGCTCCCACTCGCTGCACTTTTGCCCTGAGCAGGCATCGGCGCGCGCGTCAAGTTTGTGCCACAAAAGGCTGGCCTCGGGAAGTTCCGCCAGCTCGGCGCGATCGCCGGTCGAGGTTGTCTTCTCCCAGGCCGCAATCGCACGATACTGCTCAATCTCTTCCAGTCCGCTGAGCACCGGTTGATCAGTAAGATCGTAAAGCTTTTTCCGGCACAGATAGTTGTTGCGTCCTTTCATGTAACAAACGGAAAGGCCTGTGCCATTGGCTCCGAGCGCCTGCTCCAGGAAGGGCACGTCTTTATTGAATAGCTGCTCCTGCAGATTCTTGGTGCCGGTCGAGATGATGACGCGCTTGCCGGAACGAATCACGGGAACGAGATAGGCCAAGGTCTTCCCCGTCCCAGTCCCGGCTTCCACGATCAAGTGGCGCTTCTCCTCGAGCGCCTGCTCAACCGCCTGTGCCATCTGCAACTGCCCCCGGCGAAATTCGTAGGCGGGATGCGTCCGCGACAAAATGCCGCCCGGTCCAAAGAACTGATGCAGAGAGGCATTTTTGCCGCTAGGAGATGGGCGGCTGGAAGGGGGCGAGGCGGGATGGAAGGGAGTGGACACCGAAGTCTCTATAATAGCGACTTGAGCCAACCCATTTACAACTCGAGCGACGCCGCCGCTGCCGGGATTCCTATCATTGCCATCGTCGGTCGCCCCAATGTCGGCAAGTCCACGCTCTTCAACCGTATCGTCGGTTCGCGGCGTGCCATCGTGGGCGACGAGCCCGGCATCACGCGGGATCGCCTCTACGGGGACGCAGAATGGAGCGGTCGTCGGCTTCGCGTGGTCGATACGGGTGGCATCCTCCCGGAAGAAAAAGATTTCATCCCTGCAGAAATCTTCCGCCAGGCCCGCGTGGCGTTAGAGGAAGCTGCAGCCATCGTCATGGTCGTAGACGGTCGAACGGAGATAGCTGGCCCGGACCTCGAACTTGTCCGCTTACTGCGCAAGGCCAACCGCCCGCTCTTTCTGGCCGTCAATAAGGTCGACACCGAGAAGCAATCTTCACTCATCAATGACTTTCACCGGCTAGGTATCGAAAAGATGTACGCCGTCTCTGCCGAGCATGCCCGAGGAGTGGATGATCTGCTGGATGCCGTTGTCGCCGTCCTTCCAAAAGCGCTTGCCACAGAGGACACGGAGGTCACCGAGCCAACGACCAATGACGAACCACCAACGGCGGAAGTGGAACGACCGCCGGCTGAAGTGAAGGTCGCCATTATCGGCCACCCCAACGTCGGCAAATCTACGCTTCTGAATTGCCTTACCTCGTCGGA
>Ga0210402_10004857_pt1 | contig 12153 bp, 7 predicted proteins | sample IncBWC7MmetaG_FD_161055 | JGI IMG/M metagenome (GOLD analysis project Ga0210402, IMG submission 161055) | Forest soil microbial communities from Barre Woods Harvard Forest LTER site, Petersham, Massachusetts, United States - Inc-BW-C-7-M | ecosystem: Environmental > Terrestrial > Soil >...
CAGCAGAGGTGGAACCAATCAGTTCCACGGCGATGCTTTTGAATACATCCGCAACAGCGCTTTAGACGCGAGGAACTTCTTCCTGACCACCGCCCACCAGCCGAATCCTTTATTTCAAAAGAATCAGTATGGCGGCGCATTCGGCGGCCCGATCAAGAAAGACAAGACCTTCTTCTTCGCCACGTATGAGGGCTTGAAGCTGAACCAAAGCGTGGCACAGAACCTCGTTGTTCCGGCGGCTGGATGCCACGGGCCCGGGGGAGCCGTGATCACTCCCGCGGCTTGTCCCGACGTTCCCTCGAATACCGTGATTAACCCCAATATCGCTCCTTTCCTGGCAGAGTATCCGCTGCCGAACACCACAACGGTTGTGAAAGGGGTGGTGACGAGCCAGGACATTTTTGGAACGAACAACAGCACACATCAGAACTACGGCCAGATTCGCGTCGACCAAACTTTTTCGGCGGCGGACTCTCTCTTTGGCCGCTACACCGTGGATAACGCCGTGGTGAATACCTTTGCCAGCCCCACCAGTTCTTCGGTTTACGACCTTGCGGGAGACTTTTCTCAGGCGAACAATCGCAACCAGTACATCACCTTGTCCGAGACTCACATCTTCTCGCCAACCATTTTGAATACGGCCCGCCTCTCCTTCAGCCGCACCCACCCCACGAGTGGTGGCACCGACGCCACTCCCGGCCCTTCCGTCATCGGAAACTTGCCCATGGGCAACATCGGCATCGGCGGCGGGACGAGCACCAATGGCTCCTATGTTTCGCTGGAAACCGTCAACCCGATTCCGGGCCAGCAATTGCAGAATATTTACACCTTCGGCGACGACGTGAGCTGGACGCGCGGCAAGCACTCCTTCAAGTTCGGAACCCTGATCAATCGCTACAACGAAGTCGTAAATTCACCCGGAGGCAGCGCCCAGGGGCAGATCATCTACCCCGATTTCCCGAATTTTCTGGCGGACAACCCCAACTTGATCGAATTCAAGACGCTCACCTCGGTCAGCTATCGGTTTACCGTTTTCAACACCTTCGGCCTCTACGCTCAGGATGATATTCGCGTCACGCCGCGCCTGACTCTTAACGTAGGTTTGCGCTATGAATTCATGACCGTTCCGCGCGAACTGAATGGCATTCAGTCGCGCACCATCAACGACTTCACCGATCCGTTCACCATCGGCCCGATTATCAAGAACAACAGCCTCCATGACTTCAGCCCGCGAATCGGAATCGCCTACGACCTCTTCGGCAACGGCAAGACCGCCATTCGCGCCGCTTTCGGGAAGCTCTACGACATTGGCAATATCGGCCCCTCCCTAGAGCAGGACGTGATCGGCAGCCCGCCGTTTTCGGGCTTGACCGATATCACGGCGCAATCGGTGCCTCCGATCAAGACCTATTCGCCGCTCGTGTTTCCGCTCAGCCAGACGATTCTCAACACGACGGGCTCGGTCACTCCCCAATTCATCGACTACAACTGGCAGAGCTCCAACATGCTCCAGTGGAATGCCAGCGTGCAGCAGCAGTTGCCCTGGAATATGGCGCTCAGCGTGGGCTACGTAGGAAACCGCGGCCTCCACATTCCTACCGTTCGTGAGTCCAATCCGATCATTCCCACGTCGTTCGGGGCTTGCGGCGATCCGGGCAGCCTCTGCGTCAACGGGCAGGTGCCGTTCTGGGATACGGGCTCACCCGCTTATCACACGGTAAACCCCTACTGCGGTACCGTTCTTTGCGCGCCCGGCACCTTTGGCCCCAGCACCATCAACGTCGCTACAGCTGCCGATTCGCGTTACAACGGCTTGCAGGTGGTTTTCGCCAAGAGAACCTCTCACGGGCTCGATTTCCAGAGCTCTTACACCCTAAGTCGGGTGACTGACGATTCTCAAGGACAGGAAAACGTGCGCGATTGCTCCGCGTCGACCGGCCTTCAGGGAACATATCCTTTGGATCAACGTATAGACTTTGGTCGCTCTTGCTTCAATGTGACGGACTATTGGGCCTTCAGCCTTACCTATCACCTTCCGACAATTTCGGGCGGCAACGCTTTCGTGAAGAGGGCGGCGAATGGATGGTGGCTGGGCAGCATCGCCATCATTCAGACCGGCTTCCCCTTCTCGGTAGTTACCGGAAACAATCGCTCCAATTCCGGCGTGCTCCAGGGCCAAAGCGACTACGCCGATATCAACACTCCGGCGATGCTCGCGGCGTATCCGTGCGGAGCGGCCAATCCTTGCTCCAAGTACACGCCCGTCCCGTACGATCCCAACACCGTCATCACCGGGAACATCAACCAGTGGTACAACCCGGCCATGTTCTCGCTCCCGCCCCAAACCGCGAGCCCCGCTGCGGAGCAGGCTGCTTGTGGCGGAACGGCGGCTAAGCCATGCAACTTCATTGGTCAGTTGGGAAATTCCGGTCGCGATATCCTCACCGGGCCGCCCTTCAGGAACTGGGATTTCTCGTTGGTGAAAGACACCAAAGTGGGATTCCTCGGAGAAAGCGGGCTGATCCAATTCCGCGCCGAATTCTTCGACTTCCTCAACCATCCCAATTTCGCGCTGCCCAATGGCCTGGCTTTCGCGGGCAACAATGGCGATCTGACGCCGTTCTCGGAAGCAGCGACGAAGACTGCCGGAAAAATCACTAAGACGGTCGTGCCTTCCGGAGGCACCGGAGCGCGCAACATCCAGTTCTCACTGAGGGTGGAATTCTAGATTCACCCTTGAGGGCTACAAACCACGGGAGTTTCGAGCTGAAGAAACTCGGAAACTCCCGTGCTCTTTTTGGGGCCGTGGCTGCCCGCAGCATCCCTCTCGCGAGCCGGTTGTCAAAATCAATGGCGCCAATCGAATTTGTGCGGGCGGGGCGCGGCGAGGTTTCGGCTATAATCGCGCGCCATGCGTCGCACCCCGGAAAGCCGCGTTGCAAAGGCTCCCATATTTGAGCCCCCGCGATACATAGCCATCGAAGGGCCCATTCGCGTGGGTAAATCCACGCTGGCGCGTTTTTTGGCCGATCGCATGCACGCACGGCGAATTATGGATTGCGAAGACAATCCTTTTCTGGCCGATTTTTATCGCGAAAAGCGAGGCTCGGCATTTAGCGCGCAGATGTATTTCCTAATCGAACGCCAACGGCGGGTGCAGGAGGCGTTGGCCGGGCAAGGGACCGTGATTGCGGATTTCCTGTTCGAAAAGGACAAAATTTTCGCCTATCTAAACCTCGACAACGAGGAATTGAAACTGTATGAGCGCTACTTCGAGCGCTTCGCGGCCGAATTGCCGCGACCCGAACTCGTGATTTACCTGCAGGCTTCGCCGGAAGTTCTTCGGGAACGCATCGAAAAGAAAGCTGCGCCGGGGGAATCGCGCATCTCGCAGGAATATGTAGAAGAGATCGCCCGCGCTTACGACCATTTCTTTTTTCGCTACGCTTCGTCGGACCTGCTGGTGGTGAACACCTCGGAAATCGATTTCGTCAATCGCAATGCAGATTTGCAACAGCTCTTGCGGCGGCTGGAAGAGCCGGTAAAGGGAACGCAGTATTTCCTTCCTCTTGGAGGCGGCTGAGACACGGCTGACGTCCCGCAATCCCGCTGCTAAAATGTGCGGCGCGGCCGTTTGCGCATGTCACGGTTGCACTCACGCTTTCAATGGATCGAGTTAACGTCGTCATCATCGGCGGTGGTGTGGTGGGTTGCGCCATCGCGCACGAGCTTTCCGCCCGTATCGAAGACGTCTTCCTTCTGGAGCAATCGCCGCGGCTGGGCATGGCCACCAGCACGCGCAATAGCGGCGTGATTCATTCGGGCATCTACTATCCCCCCGAATTTCTGAAGGCGCGCTTTTGCGTGGAAGGGAATCGGCTGACGAAGGAATTCTGCGCGGCACACGAAGTGCCGCACAGCAATTGCGGGAAAATTGTGGTGGCTGCTCATGAGTCCGAAATTCCGGAGCTGGAAAAGCTCGCTGAAAATGGCAGAGCGAATGGAGTTCAGGGGCTCAAGCTGGTAGGGCCGGAGCGAATCCGCGAGCGCGAGCCTCATATCAGGGCGGCGGCAGCGCTGGAAGTGCCGTCGACTGCGATTGTCTCGGCGGAAGAGCTGGTGAAGGCGTTCGCGCGCCTGGCGAGCGACCGCGGCGCCAATATATTGACGAACGCTCGCGTAAAGAAGCTGGAGCCGCGCGCGGACTGTATCGCGGTCACGGTTGAATTTGGAGATGCCGAGGACCGTGAGGGTCTTACGAGCGAAGTCGTCGAAGCGCAATGCGTGGTGAACTCCGCGGGGCTGTACGCCGACGAGATTGCCGCCATGCTCGGAAACAAGAGTTACCGCATCTATCCGGTGCGGGGCGAATATGCGGAAGTGGTGCGCACGCGAGCCGATCTGGTGAATGCGCTGGTTTATCCCTTGCCGCATCACGACAGGCTGAGCCTGGGCGTGCATCTCACGAAGACGTTATGGGGAACCGTGCTGGTGGGGCCAACGGCGCGATATGTCGCCGAAAAGAACGACTACGAGCACGATCGGTTGCCGCTCGAAGAATTCCTGCACGATGCGCAGGGCTTGCTGCCTGAGCTGCGCATGCAGGACCTGCGGCTGGCGTATTCAGGGCTTCGTCCCAAGCTCGTGCCGCCCGGCGGAAAAGGAATGGCCGATTTCGTTATCGCCCGCGACCCTTCTCATCCGCGTGCCATCCACCTGGTGGGAATCGAATCTCCAGGATTGACCTCCGCGCCTGCCATCGCCAAGTATGTCGCTCCGCTCGTTTCGGAGACGCTCGACTAGCTTCAATTCAGGCGTAAGAAGAGCAGCGGAAGCTGAGGCCAAGTAGCGCCAGCCTGGGCTAAGCCGCTTTGCGGGTGTCGTTCTTCAGGATATCGAGTGCCCTGTGGACGATGGGATCATCTTTAGAAGGCAACTGATTAAAGCCGAGCGGCGCTGGCGCCAGGTCTTCGCCTCCGAGTTCTGGAGGAGTTATGGCCACCTCGGCTGTCGGCACCACGCCATTTTCGAGAATGGACTTGTTTTCCGGCGTGTAGTAATAAGCGACGGTGAGCACCAGCGCAGCCCCGTCTTCGAGCGGAATGACCTTTTGTTCGGAAGCGGCGCCGAAGGTGCGCTCGCCAACCAGATCTCCGCGATGATTATCGCCGACTGCGGCGGCAACGATCTCCGCGGCGCCGGAAGTGCTCGGCGAGATCAACACAGCGATGGGGCCGTGCCAGACGACTTTGTCCGGGGCGGCGTCGAATTCCTGGCGTGAAACCGTTTGTCCCTTTAGCGTCGCGATCGTGCCGGAGGAAACCAGGAGCTGTGCGGCGGCAATTCCTTCTGAGGCAGGCCCGCGAGCGCATTCACGCAGATCGAGCACTAACTTACGCAGGCCTTGCCGATCGAGCTGCTGGAGCTTATCGCGCAGCTCGGCGGCCGCTCCCGTTTGCAACGAGGGAATGCGAACATATCCGACGCCATCATCAATTTTGTCGGCTGTGATGTGAGGCACTGCGATCACCGCTCGCGTAAGCGTAACGGGCTGGGGCTCCGTTTTTCCGCGGCGCACCAAGGCGACTTTGACCGTTGTTCCCGGAGCGCCCGCAAGCAACGAATTCGCCTGCCCGACGGACATCTCGCGAGTTGTGAATTCTGCGATCTCTTCGACAATGTCGCCGCTGCGCAGACCCGCTTTTTCGGCGGGGCTATCGGGCAATATGGAAACAATCACAAGGTATCCAAAGCGCTTCGCCACAGTCGCGCCAATTTCGCCGCGTGTGTTTTTTTGCTTCTCCTTGAAATCAGCGTATTCGCGCGGGCTCAGGTAGCCGGAGAAGGGATCCAGCGACTCGAGCAAGCCGTGAAGGGAACCGGCGGTCACGTTGGAGAGGTTAGGCTCATCAACGTAGTCTTCCTGCACCCGCTGCAGAACTTCGCCGTAAACGGTGAGGGACCGGTAGGCCTTGTCGTCGTCGGTCTTGCCCAACATGTATCCCAGACCGACGTAGGAAAAAGTCAGCAGCGACAAGGATACGACTGCAATTTTGGTAAAGCGGCTCATGCGATTTGCTCCCGATCCCGAGTTGCGGCGGCGAAGCAGGGGACTATGATCGGACGGCCCACCACCCGCCAAAACATTGTATCACGAAGAAATGAACTCACTTCGCCCAACTCAACCGTCCCCTCAAGAGGGCGTCCTGATCGAATTCGCCGGGCTCCGAGCAAAAAGAGCCGGAGAAGTCGTGCTCTGTGCGTGCGTCGCGCTAATTTCGGGGCCCAGCGGCAAGCGGCGTTCCACCATCCTTTAATTCGCGGACGTCCACCACACTCTCCGCCTCCACCAGGGCGAGTTTCGAGAGCGAGAATTTCTTGTCGTTGGGCAGCAGAGAGTCCGTCGCCAGAATCACCACGCCCTGTGCGAACTTGAACTTGTCCCATTTCGTGAGTTGTATTTCGCGCTTCGGGTAGTAAACGCGGTCAGTGTCAGAACCTATAAAAAGCCTCAGTCTTGGCCGGATGGGATCGGTTCGGCTGAATTCTTGTTCGACTACCTTACAAGCTGATAGGTAGATCGTTGTTGCTTCAGAAACCGGTATGGTTTGGTTTCGTGGATTGTAGATTGTTAACAGGCGATCGTCGGCCGGTCGGGACCCGTCGGCCACTAGTTGTTGGCGACTTAGAGCTGGGATGGTGGTTTCCGATTGAGCGTGCGCTAGCGTTGGAGATGGAATGGCTGTGCCGATTAAGAACACCGCGATGCGTATAAGGAAGTATCGCTGCATCGTGGAGAGTAGGACTTTATTAGAGTTAGCTTTATGCCAAAAGAACCGCGTGCCGGGAAAAGGTGCAATTCGATTGAAATAGCCTGGACCCATGGGCCTCACTTGAGATTCCCTCCACATGAGAGCTTCACTGCTATAAGTAACTAGTAATACTCACTTACGATGGCACACCTAAATCGGCATGGTCCAACTCAAAGAACGCGTATGTGCGATTGAAGAAACGCGGAGTACGTATTTCTCTGTAGGATTATGATGTTGAGCGTCGCGTCTACGGCGCCGAATAGTCCTGCGATTTCTTAGTGGGTCGCGTTTGGTTGGCCGCAGGGCTCGCCCACGAGAGCGGCATCGGTCGTGATACAGGTTTGCGAAATGCGATCATGCCACGATAGCTGATCCTCGTCCCAGATGGTCCAGAGAAAACCAAGCATCATCGTGCCCGCCGAGACCAGATAACCCAAGCTTCGCCAGAGCAGTTGGCGCGGCGAAGGATCAAGGCCATCCAGACTGGTCACACGAAGGCCGCGCAGCATCATTCCCGGCGTGGCTTGCGCGTAGTAAGTAAATAAAGCGACGTATTGTGCATACAGAAGTCCCAGTGCCGCCACCGTGACGAGAGCATCGAACCTGCTCAGACTAAACCGGCCACCGAGAGAGTGAAAGAGCATCAGGAATCCGGCGAAAGAGAACAAGAGGAAGGCGAAATCGAGGGCTCCCGCCCGGCGTCGCTCCAGCAGCGGTGCCACCGAAGGTGCCGCCGAATCGTAAGACGAAACAGCAGTTTTCGGACGGATATGGGCGCTACGGCCGGTGAAATCGAAGGAGGGTTGCTCCACTTCGATTTCCAGACGCTCCACGCGGGCAGGACGAAAGCGCCGTGTGGCAATTGTGGTTGGGGCCGCTTCAACGCTATGTATCTCGGGGCGTGCTTCGACGGCGCGCGCTTCGGCAGGTTCGGAGGGAACCGGCTGAGCAAAAGCCAACTCCGGTTGGAGTCGGTTCTCGCGAGGCCGTCCGCGGCGCACGTTGTAGGCGTCCACGCGCTGGAAGACTTCGCTGCGCCAATCGGGCTCGACGGCCAGATTGCCTTCGCTCCTCAGTTGGGTGGGAGCAGGGACAGAAATAGCGTCTGGATTTTTCGACAGGCGCGTATCGCAAAGGCAGCAGGTACGCGCTTCGGCGCAATTGATGGCGCCGCACTGCATACAGGTTTGTATCACCGTCTCGTTTTTGCGCTGCGGACGGTGCCCGAAGCGGAGCCTCGGGGCGGACACATTCTATAGCGGCAGCCTCGCCTGCAAAACGAAATGTCGCGGAGATTGTCGCCAATCGTGCACGGTATCCACGTAACAACGAGTTGATCTTGATAAGGAAAAGAACGCAAATCGACAGGCTGAGTTACAATTTGCCGCTTCACAATTCGAACCGATTCCATGCATGAGCTTGAGTTTGCAAGCATAGAAGCGCTTTCGGCACTGCTGGCGAAGAAGAAAGTCTCGCCGACAGAACTAACGCGTCTCTATTTGTCCCGCATCGAGCGGCTCAATCCAAAATTAAATGCGTTTATAGCGGTGGCCTCGGAGAGCGCTCTTGCGGAAGCGCTGGCTGCGGAAAGGGAATTGCTCCAAGGACAGCGGAGAGGACCGCTTCACGGGATCCCGATCGCGCTGAAAGATAATATCTATACGCGAAATCTGCGCACGACGATGGGCTCGCTCATTCTGCGCGATTTTGTTCCGTCTGAAGACGCCACCGTGGTTCGGAAGCTACGTCGCGCAGGCGCTATTGAGCTCGGCAAGACGAACCTGCACGAATTCGCGTATGGGGTAACTTCGGAGAATCCGCACTACGGGCCGGTACGAAATCCCTGGAAGACGGACCGCATTTCGGGCGGTTCGAGCGGGGGATCGGCCGTCGCCGTAGCTGCTGGTTTGTGTGCAGCTGCAGTTGGCAGCGATACGGGAGGTTCCATTCGCATTCCCTCCGGGTTGTGCGGCGTTGTAGGTTTCAAGCCTACGTTTGGACGCGTTAGCGTTCATGGCGTTTTCCCCCTGGCGGCGAGCTTCGATCATGTGGGGCCGATCGCGCGAAGCGCCGTCGATACGGCGCTCATACTGGACTGCATCGCTGGGCGCGATCCGCTGGACCCCACAAGCCTGGCTCTAAGCGAGAAGAGTTTTCGGTCCACTCTAAAGCGAAAGCGCGTGCGTCTGGGGCGTCCTAAAGAACACTTTTGGGTCAATATGGATTCGGAAGTTCGCAGGATAACGGAAACAGCGGTCGGCGATTTCGTCAAAGCCGGCGCTGAGCTGAGAGAGATCTCGCTGCCGACAGTTGTCGCGGGCATCGAGGCGGCGAACCTGATCGCTGCAGTTGAGGCGACGCGGCTGCATGGGCGGGAGGGCTACTTCCCGGAGCGCGCGAGCGAATATGGCGCGGACGTGCGCGGCCGTTTGGAGCAGGGCGGCAATGTGCGCGCAATTGATTATTTGAGCGCGCAGGAAGTGATGCGGCGGGCGCGAGATGAGGCCGAAGCTGTTCTAAAGAGTGTCGACGCTATTGTAATTCCCACTTCGCCGATAGGCGCTCCGCCGATGGGAGCCGATCCCATTCGAATAGGCGATGCCGACGTGGCGCTACGCGCCGCACTGGTGGACCGGAATCGGTTTGGAAATTTTACCGGATTGCCGGCCATCTCGATGCCTTGCGGGATTACGCAAAATGGCTTGCCTGTTGCCGTGCAATTCATAGGTAGGCGTTTTGCGGATGCGCAGCTGATCGCCATTGCGCAACGTTTTGCCGAAAACCAGCGCGACTGGCAGCCTAGGCATCCGCCGGTCGATTGAAGGAATCAGACTGCCGCTAGGGCTAACCCGCTACGGAACGTGCAGAGATACTCGGAAGGGCGCGGCGTAGTCGGGACACGACCTGTTCTTTCCCCAGAACTACCATCGTGTCAAACAGCGGCGGAGCCACAGGCTGCCCCACCAACGCGACGCGCGTTGCGTTGATCAGGAGCCCTGCTTTCACGCCGGCTTTTTCGGCCACTTGGCGCAAGGCGTGATCGCAGGCGTCGTGGTTCCAATCCGGCAACGCCGCCAGCTCATCGGTCAGCCGCGCAAGTAAATCCGGCAGGCGCTCATCTTTCCAGAATTTTTCGCGCGCGGCGAGATCGTAATCGAAGTCGTCAGTGAAAAATGCGCGAGCCCAATGCGAGAAATCCGGGAGGAGGCGAGTCCGCGGACGCAGCAAGTCCACGGTATGTGCAAACCATTCTTTCTGCGATGAGGCCCACTCGGGCCGCCAAAGACCGGCTTTTTCGAGTTCAGCCTGGACGGCAGGAAGGAGTTCGTCGATCGAAAGCTTCTGCAGATATTGCTGATTGAACCATTCGAGCTTGGCTCGGTCGAAGACGGCGTTCGTTCGGCTCACGCCACTCAGGGAAAAGCGCTCGATGAGTTCGGCAGTTCGAAACATTTCTGTATCGTCACCGCTGGACCAGCCCAGCAGGGCGAGGAAATTGCGGAAGGCTTCAGGCAGAAAGCCTTCGTCGCGATACGAGCTTACGCTTGTCGCGCCGTGACGCTTGGAGAGGCGAGTGCGATCAGGACCCAGAATAAGCGGGACGTGCGCGAAAATCGGGGGCGTGGCGCCGAGGGCCTGATAAAGCAAAATCTGCTTGGGTGTATTGGAAATGTGATCGGCGCCGCGAATTACGTGCGTTATACGCATATCGATGTCATCGACCACAGCGCCGAGTTGGTACGTGGGTAAGGGAGTTCCGCCAGCGGTTCGGGCAGAACGGAGAACGACGAAATCTTCGATCTCGTCGTTCTGGATTTCGCGTGGGCCGAAGACGGCATCTTCGAAGCCGGTCGTCATGCCGAGAGGCACGCGGAAGCGCACCGCAGGATTCTGATCGGCCGTAGAAGGTTTGCCATCACGACAGCTGCAACGAACGATGCGCCGCATTTCAGCTTTGCTTCCGGCAGCATCGTCTACAGCATCACCGCCAGCGTATCTTTCAGGGGGGCAATAACAAAAATAAGCGGCGCCGGTGGAAAGCAGTTTCTCCGCTGCGGCCGCATAGCCGGCGAGGCGCTGCGACTGATAGAAGGGTCCCTCGTCCCAATCGAGTCCCAGCCAGCGCAGGCCCTCAAGAATACCCTCGACTAGTTCAGGGCGATTGCGCTCGAGGTCGGTGTCTTCGATGCGAAGGATGAAGGTGCCGCGCTGATTTCGTGCGAAAAGCCAGTTGAAAAGCGCGGTTCGAGCGCCGCCGACGTGGAGATAGCCGGTTGGCGAAGGGGCAAACCGCACGCGGACGCCTTCACCACGCAAATTCCCGCCGCTTCCAGGGTTTTCTGAATCCTTTACGGGCATCGAGTCGTTTCAATCTCAACAAAAATTTGATGATAGCCGATGAACGAGCGAAAGGCGAGCCAGCCCGGGAATCAGGTAGCGGGCCATTTTGAACCTTCGGTCTTAGGCCATTTTGCGAGAATCCCGTTTTTGGGGCGCTGGGATTCACGGCGTGAGAAAGGTCTTTGGTTACTCCAATCTGCTAGACTCTGGCACCTTCGGCCGGCATCGCGGCGGCATCGCGAAAGATAGGTGTGCCGCCCGAGGTTTGGAGGAGATGATAGCCTAATCGCGGTATGACGATCGACATCCATCCTCACGTGATCAGCCCCGATACGCAGCGCTATCCGATCGCTCCGCTCGGCGGTCATAAATCGGACTGGTCGGAGGAAAGACCGGTGAGTGTGGAGCAGATGATTGCCGCGATGGATCAGGCGGGCATTGCGAAATCAGCTCTTGTGCAGGCTTCCACGTGCTACGGTCACGATAATTCTTATATCGCCGATGCCGTAGCCGCCCACCCGAATCGTTTCACCGGTGTTTTTTCGGTCGATGTTCTGGCACGCGACGCTCCGGAGAAGATCCGATATTGGGCAGGTCGGAAGCTGACCGGAATGCGTCTATTCACCGCAGGCAGTACGATGCCGAATCAGGCGGACTGGGTCGACGACCCGCGATCCTTCCCGGCCTGGGAGTGCGCGAGTGAACTCGGAATCCCCGTGTGCATGCAAATGACAGTGAAGGCGATTCCCCAGCTCATCCGCATGTTGGAGCGCTTTCCGAAAGTTCGCGTCATTTTGGATCATTTGGCAAAGCCAGCTCTATCGGACGGACCTCCTTACACCGGCGCGACCGATGTCTTTCGATTGGCGGATTACAAGAACCTCTACTTGAAGCTGACGCCGCGCACCGTCGCGGAAGCCCAGAAAGGGAAGGCCACTCACGCGACCTTCTTTCCGCTACTGGTGTCGAAATTCGGAGCTACGCGGATCGCGTGGGGATC
>Ga0210402_10004860_pt1 | contig 12150 bp, 12 predicted proteins | sample IncBWC7MmetaG_FD_161055 | JGI IMG/M metagenome (GOLD analysis project Ga0210402, IMG submission 161055) | Forest soil microbial communities from Barre Woods Harvard Forest LTER site, Petersham, Massachusetts, United States - Inc-BW-C-7-M | ecosystem: Environmental > Terrestrial > Soil >...
GGAACTCTATTTCGAGATTCAGAGCTCAAATGACTACGGCAACGAGTCGCTGCTTGCGCTGCAACGAGCGGTGGATCGTTTGGTGGCGACGGTCAGAGCCAAAAACGCGCAGGAGTTCACAGCAATAATGAACCGCGGCAGGGCCTACTTGGATGTGCGCGCGGCCGCGCGTGCGGGATAAGGGAATCGGAGATGCCTGAGCTGACCGAAATGGATAAGGAGATCGAAGACTTGAAGAAGCGTCTCGCGGAGATGACTGCCGAGGCGTCCAACAACGAGACCATCCTGAAGCGCACCCAGGCGCGCGAATTGACGTTGCTGCGCGCCGACAGCTTGTCGCAGCTGCTGCACGCCATGGTGGACGGCTTGCGCGAATCGTATGCCCTGGATGCGGTCAGCGTCGTGTTGCTCGATCCCCAGCATGAGGTACGGCATTTACTGGTCGCAGGCGGCGATCGCCCGGAAGAGTTCAAGCAGATTTTCTTCGTCGATTCCTTGGTGGGATTGGCTCCGCAGCTCGCGGTGCTGCACAGGCCCTGGCTTGGACCCTACGTGGGCGCCGATCATCACCTGCTGTTTCCGGGCATACCAAACTTAAAAAGCGCCGCGCTGGTGCCGCTGCCGCGCAAAGACCGCGCGACCGGCGCACTTTGTTTCGCCAGCCGCGACGCAACCCGCTTTACGCGCCATCACGGCACGGAGTTTCTCGCGCACCTGGGTGCCGTTGCGGCCGTATGCATCGAAAACGCGGTGAATCGCGCGCGCCTGCTGCGTGCCGGCATCACGGATTTTCTCACCGGCTGGCACAATCGCCGCTACTTGCAGCAGCGCCTGAAAGAAGAGCTGGCGCGTGCGCAGCGGCGCGGCGGCAGCATCGCGTGCCTGATGATCGATATCGATAGGTTCAAAGGCATAAACGACGGTTATGGGCATCTGGCGGGCGACAACGCGCTCAAGGAGGTTGCGCACCGCATCGAAGCGCAGATTCGCAGCATGGATACGGCTGCGCGCTTTGGCGGCGACGAACTTGCGATCCTGTTGCCCGAGACCTCTGCAGCCGAAGCGGCGACTCTTGCCGAGCGAATTCGCGTCGTGATTGCGGCCATGCCCTTCGCCCTCAACTCGCAGATCTCGCGCAACTTGACGGTGTCATTGGGCGTCGCAGCCGTCTCGCCGGGGCGCGACGAGGCGGACCTGAAGGCAATCGCCGATCGCTTGATCGCGGATGCGGATGCGGCGCTGTATCGCGCCAAGGCGTTGGGCAGAAATCGAGTGCAAGTGGGAGCTGGATGAGCATGCCAACGCAGCCCGTCACCGATTACATCGACAAGGACGGATTTCGCGCCAATGTGGGCATCGTGCTGACGCGCGGTCCCGCGGAGATATTCCTGGGCGGGCGAGTTGGCGGCCGCGGTTGGCAGTTTCCCCAAGGCGGGGTCAATCGCGGCGAGCCGGTGGAGGACGCGCTGTACCGCGAGCTCAAGGAGGAAATAGGTCTGGAGCGCCAGGATGTCGAAATGCTGGGATCAACTCAAGGCTGGCTGCGTTACCGTTTGCCCCGCCAATATGTGCGCGACCGCTGCATCGGCCAGAAGCAGCGCTGGTATCTGCTGAAGCTCACGGGCGACGAATCAAGACTGCGCTTCGACCTGACCAACCAGCCTGAATTCGATCGCTGGCGCTGGACGGACTATTGGACGCCCGTGCGCGAGGTGGTCTACTTCAAACGGCGGGTCTACGTGCGGGCCCTGCATGATTTGGGAAAGTACATGTTTCCCGACGGTCTGCCGCCGTACCCTGATTGGTGGCCGGAAATCCAGGCGGCTTCCTGAGATCGTCAAAACGGCTTGACCACCGCGAGTATGACGATGGCGATCAGCAGCAGCGAAGGCAGTTCGTTGAAGCCGCGAAACCACTTCGAGCTGCGGGTGTTGCGTTGCGCCGCCAAGTCCCGTAGCAGCTTGTAGCAGTAGGCGTGGTAAGCAATGACCAAGGCCACGATCAGCAGCTTGAGCTTGAGCCACATCATCTGCAGATATCCGGGAGACTCGATCAGCATCAAACCGCCAAAAAAGACGCTGGCCGCGGCACCGATGCTCATGATGGCAAACAGGCGCCGCTCCATGATTTCGAAGCGTTGCGTGCTGATCAGATCCCGCGCATCCGCATGATAGACAAAAAGCCGCGGCAGATAGAACAGGCCTGCGAACCAGGTCACGACCGCGATGACGTGCAATGCTTTGAGCCAGAGCATGGTTGTTGAGAATAGATGATAACTGGAGCGCTGTCTTAAGGGTCGCGGGTTCGTATAATGACCTCAATACTTCCATCCCGAGGGCATGGCCATACCTGATTCGTTCAGCAAGCTGGTCGTTCGACCGTACGCACCGAAGCGCCGCGCGGCGCTGTGGACGCTCGCCGCGCTGCTCGCCGGGGGCATCCTGTACTCGGCCTTCGAACTGGGGCGCTACGATGCCGGTTTTCGAGTGGTCGATTCGGTACGCGGCGCCTTGTCGGCGAGCCGGCGCATACGTTCGCTCGAGTCGGAAAACGAGAATCAACGCCGCCAGCTCGAGGCGGCCGAAACCGCAAGGCGCGTTGATCGCGAGGGCTACGCGCAAGTCGAGCGAAGTCTCGGCGACATGCAGAGTCAGATTGCGCGGCTCAACCAAGATCTATCGTTCTACCGCGGATTGGTGCAGCCTGAGTCGCTCATCCACGTGAAAGTGCAGCAGATGCAAATCGTGCCCGACGGACCTGCGGGCCAATATCACTTGAAGTTCGTACTGATGCAAACCGGCAAGCCGGACAAAGAGGTCGTGGGCAATGCGGCCGTGACGCTCGACGGATTGCTGGGAGGCAAGCCGCTTACCTTAAGCTACGCGCAAGTCTCGCCTAACCATCGCGTCAGCCTGGCATACTCCTTCAAGTACTTTCAGGAATACAACGAGCCCATAGAATTGCCGGCGGGTTTCGAGCCGACGCGCCTGGGTGTCGAGATTCACAGCGGCAGGGACGCCAATCATAGTTTCCGTCAGGCCTTTGTGTGGAAGGCGCAGGGCATGTCGGTGGAAACTGAAGCGAACGGCGATATTCCGGGCAAAGGTGAAGCAGATGTTCAAACCGAAACCGAATAAAGCGGAAATCGACACGCTGATTGGAGCAAAGACTCGGATCAACGGCGACGTCGAGTTTGTCGGCGGATTGCATCTCGACGGCCACATCAACGGCAACGTAAAGAGCGAACCGGGCAGCGGAACCACGCTGTCGGTCAGCGAACAAGGGTGCATCGAGGGCTCGGTGATCGTCACCAATATCGTGCTGAACGGCATCGTGAAAGGCGATATCGAGGCCGGCGATCGCGTTGAGATGGGGCCTAAAGCGCGTGTCCTCGGAAGCGTTCATTACACGACCATTGAAACTGCGGTGGGCGCCCAAATAAATGGGAAATTGATCCATCGGGGACCGGCGGGGCCCGGGTCGGGCGATTCGGCAAGTGCCGGCGCGAACGCAGGTCGCAAACAGGGGTCATAACTTTGATTGCCCAAGGATCGCCCTGGTAGAATGTCCCCATGAGCACAACCTCTGAATCGACTATTTCCGCTGATCTTCCTGCGATGCCGGAAGTGCTTATCTTCACCGACGCTGCCGCCGGGAAGGTCGGCGAGCTCATCCGCGAAGAGGCGAACCCAAACTTGAAATTGCGCGTCTTCGTCTCGGGCGGCGGCTGCTCGGGCTTTCAATACGGCTTCACCTTCGACGAGAAAATGGAAGACGGCGACTTTTGCGTCGAGAAGCGCGGCGTGCAGCTGTTGGTCGATCCGATGAGCGCGCAATATTTGATGGGCGCGGAAATCGACTACAAAGAGGATCTGCAGGGTGCCCAGTTCGTGATTCGCAACCCGAACGCGAAAACCACCTGCGGCTGCGGGTCTTCATTCGCGGCTTAGGGTGACAGGCTCCTAAATGTTGAACGTGTAGATGAGCGGCGGTAGGGTCGTGCCCGACGTGCTCGCCGCCGTCGATTTGGGCTCCAATAGCTTCCACATGGTTGTTGCGCGCTACTCGCACGGCCAACTCGTCATCCTGGATCGATTGCGCGAAATGGTCCGCCTGGCCGCCGGCTTGGGCGACAGCGGACGTCTCGACGATACCGCAACCGAGCGCGCATTGCGTTGCCTCGAGAGATTCGGTCAGCGTTTGCGCGCCATGCGTGCGGACAGCGTGCGGGTGGTGGGGACCAACGCGCTGCGGCGCGCGAAGCGCAAGCGCTGGTTCCTGGAACATGCGCGCGCGGCACTCGGTCACCCGATCGAAATTATTTCCGGACTGGAAGAGGCGCGACTGATTTATTCCGGCGTCGCGCACACCAGTCCGATGAGCCCCGACAAGCGCCTGGTGATCGACATCGGCGGCGGATCGACCGAGATCGTGATCGGCGAGGGCTTCGAGCCGCTATTGCTCGAGAGCCTGTCGGTGGGCTGCGTCGGCTTGAGCGCCAGCTTTTTCGATGACGGGCGAATCTCGGCGAAGCGCCTGGAGCGGGCGCGGACGGCCGTCAGGCTCGAACTCGAGCCCGTGCAGGAGGCCTATCGAAAAATGGGGTGGCTGCAGGTATTCGGCAGTTCCGGCACCGTGCGCGTCATCAGCGACGTGCTGCACCGTCTGAATCCCGATTCTCCGCACATCACGCTCGACAATTTGAACGGCTTGGCCGAGCGCGTCGTTGCCGCGGGGCATGTGGACGAGCTCGATCTGGCCGATGTGGATGCGGAACGGGCGCCCGTGTTCCCGGCAGGACTGGCGATTCTGTTGGAAGTGGTGGAGAACTTCGGGATCGACCGCGTCCGCGTGGCCGAAGGCGCGATGCGTGAAGGATTGCTCTACGATCTCATGGGTCGCTTTACCAACGAAGACGCGCGCGTCCGCAGCGTGCGCGCGATGGAAAAGCGCTACCACATCGACGAGCTGCAGGCGGATCGCGTGGAGGCCACCGCCGTGGGTTTGCTCGAACAGGTCGAATCCGACTGGGGTTTGGAGGATCCGTTGGCGGAATCCGTGCTGCGCTGGGCGGCGCGGCTGCATGAAACCGGTCTCGATATCGCGCACTCCAAGTATCACCGCCACAGCGCGTACCTGCTCGAGCACGCCGACATGCCGGGGTTTCCGCGCGAAGAGCAATTGCTGCTCTCGGCGCTGGTCGGCGGGCATCGCCGTCAATTGTCGGTCGAGTCGCTCGAGGACCTGCTGCCGCCGTGGGATCGGCTGGCGGAGTTTTTGATTGTGATCCTGCGCCTGGCGGTTTTGCTGCACCGTGGCCGCAGCCCGCAACCGCTGCCGGACGTCCGCTTGACGGTCAAAAGCCGCAACATCACGCTGGAGTTGCCGCAGCGCTGGATCAAGGAGCACCCGCTCACCCTCGAGGATCTCGAGCAGGAGCGCGCTTACTTGAAAGAAGCCGGCTTTCGCCTGACGTTCGTTTAGCAGCCTCGGAGGGCTGCAAAGCTCCTAGCCCTCGGTCAGCGCCGCCCGGTCGTCGTAGAGAATCATCAATCGGGCCTGCGCGGATATTTTTCTCTCGCCGTCGGCACGCGAATAGCGCCCCTCGGCATCCAAAGTCCAAGCTTGCATGTCGTCTTCCAAATACAGCTGCAGATCGTCAGCGACTCGCGACAAGAGATCCGGGGCTTCGATCGGAAATGCGATCTCGATGCGGCGGAACAAATTTCGGTCCATCCAGTCCGCGCTGCCGCAATAGACTTCCCGCGCCCCCGCGTTCTCGAAGTAATAAACCCGCGAGTGCTCGAGGAAGCGCCCGACGATGGAGCGGACCTTGATGCGATCCGAAACGCCGCGCACGCCCGGGCGCAAACAGCAAACGCCGCGAACGATGAGGTCGATGCTCGCGCCGGCGCGGGAGGCGCGGTACAGCGCCTGGATGACGGTCGGCTCGGTCAGGGCATTGAGCTTCGCGATGATTCGCGCCGGCTTTCCGGCCCGCGCGTGCTCGGCCTCGCGGTCGATTTTCGCCAATAGCGCGTGGTGCAGGCTGAACGGGGCGTGCAACAGCTTGCGCAGCTTAGGCACCTGCGTGAGGCCGGTGAGCTGCAGGAAGATCTCGTGAATATCCTCGCCGATGGCTTCATCGGCGGTCATCAGGCCGTAGTCGGTGTAGAGCCGCGCGGTCTTGGTGTGGTAGTTGCCCGTGCCCAAGTGGCAGTAGCGGCGCAGGCCCTTTTCCTCGCGCCGCACCACCATGACCAGTTTGGCGTGCGTCTTGAAGCCGAATACCCCGTACATGACGTGCGCACCGGCTTCCTGCAGTTTGGTGGCCAATTCAATATTCGCCTCTTCGTCGAAGCGCGCCCGCAGCTCGATGATGACCGTGACGTCCTTGCCCGCAGCGGCGGCTTCGACCAGCGCGGCGACAATCGCGGAGTCGCTGCCCACCCGATACAGGGTCTGTTTGATCGCCAGCACCTGGGGATCGCTTGCTGCCTGCCTGATGAAATCGGTTACCGGCCCGAATCCCTGGAACGGGTGATGCAGCAGCACATCGCCGGCGCGCAGTGTGGAGAATGGATCGCCGCCCGCTTTCAGCCGGTCCGGAACGCTGGGCGTGAAGGCTGAATATTTTAGTTCGGCGCGGTCCACCAGATCGTACAGCGCCAGCAGGCGATTCATGTTCACCGGACCGGAGACTTTGTAAAGATCATCCGTCGTGAGTGCGAATTGTTCCAGCAGGTAGGCGAGAATTTCCTCGGGACAATCGTGCGCGGTTTCCAAGCGCACGGCATCACCGTAGCGGCGCGACGCCAATTCGCCCTCGACCGCGCGCAGCAGGTCATCGACTTCTTCCTGCTCGACAAACAGGTCGCTGTTGCGCGTTACGCGAAATTGGTAGCAGCCGCGCATTTGCATGCCGGCAAACAGCGTCGATACGAACGCCTCGACGATCGTTCCCAGGAAGACGAAATTGCGGCTGCCGAGTTCATCGGGCAGACGGATCAATCGCGGCAGCGAGCGCGGCGCCTGCACCACGGCGAGGCCGCTGTTGCGCCCGAAACCATCTTCGCCCTCGACCACGATCGCGAAATTCAAGCTCTTGTTGAGGATTTTCGGAAACGGCCGCGCCGGATCGAGTGCCAGCGGGCTCAACACCGGTTCCACCTCGCGGGTGAAATAATCCTTGATCCAGGCTGCTTGCGCCGGCGTCCAGGTTTCCGGTTCGACGAAAATGATGCTGTGCTTCGCCAGCTCCGGCATGAGCACATCGTTCAAGACTTCGTATTGCTCATCGACCAGGCGCACGGCGTGCAGGCGGATCGCCTTCAATTGCTCCGGCACCGACAATCCGTCGGCGCCCGCTTGGACGGCGCCGGCTTCCAACAGCTCCTTGAGGCTGGCGACGCGAATCTCGAAGAACTCGTCGAGAATCGCGCAGGATATGCATAGGAATCGGACCCGCTCGAGAATGGGAATGCTGGGGTCCTTGGCCTGCTCCAGCACGCGCTGATTGAATTCCAAGAACGACAGCTCGCGATTGAAATACAGCTGCGGTACTTGTAGGTCGGTGTCGTTCATGGTCTCAAGTGTGCGGGTGGATTTGTGACAGTTTCATGAAGTATGAGCCGTGCGATCAAGCGTAGCGATACACGCCGCCCAGGATGCGCGCGCCTTTGGCGCCGGTGACGCCGGCAGCGCTCGAAGTCAGACCCTCGAGCGTGCGCTTGGCAAACCACGCGAAGGCCACTGCCTCGACATAGTCCGGATCCAGACCAAGCGCCGCCGTGCTGGCGACGCGGTTCGGCGCAATCAACGCCGCGATGGCATTCAGCAATCCTGAGTTGTGCGCACCGCCTCCGCAAACGTAGAGCGCCGCTCCGGGAGCGTATTGCCGCACCGCGGCGGCAAGCGTGGAGGCGGTGAACTGCTGCAGGGTCGCCTGCACATCGCGCGGCGCGCGCGAGAACAAGCCCAACTTATTTGCGAGCCATGGCAGATTGAACAGTTCACGCCCCGTGCTCTTGGGCGGCGCGAGCCGCAGGTAGGGCTCCTCGAGCAACTCGGACAGGAGCGTGTCATCGACGTGGCCCGAAGCCGCCCACTCGCCGGCAACATCAAAGTCCTTGCCCAGATGCTGCGCAATCCAGGCATCGAGCAGACGGTTCGCCGGACCGGTATCAAAGCCCGAAACGCTGCTGTTGCGCGCCAGAATGGTGATATTCGCGATGCCGCCTAAATTGGCGATCACACGGTCCTCATTGTCGTTGCGAAAGACCTGATCGTGAAACACGGGCAGCAGCGGCGCGCCTTGGCCGCCCGCCGCCACATCGCGCCTGCGAAAATCCGCCACCACCGAAACGCCGGTCATTTCGGCAAGCGTATTGGGATCGCCGATCTGCCATGTGAACGGCTGAGCCACATCCGGGCGGTGACGCAACGTTTGTCCGTGACTGCCGATGGCGGTTACGCGGTCGGCGCTGACTCCTGCGCTTTGCATCAGCGCCAGCGCTGCGCGTGCGAACGCCATCCCAAGCTCGACATCGATTTGCCCCACCTCGTCGAGAGCGACTCGGTCAGCGTGATCGATGAGCGCCGAGATGCGGCGCTTAAGGTCAGGATCGAGCTGCGTCGCGCTGGTCGCGATGATGCGCATGGGCGCGACGTCGAAATCGACCAGGGCCGCATCGATGGCGTCCATGCTGGTGCCGGAAATCAAACCAAGGTAAATCGCCATGACGCGGTCTTAAATCAATTGACGCTGGCTTTGGAGCGCGGCTCGGCCGAGGAAGCGTTAGCAGGGCCTGGGGCCCGGCCGGCGACGGGCGTCGTTCCGGCGGGGGTCGTTCCGGAGGGGGTCGTTGCGGCGGTTGTCGTTCCAGCGGCGGGCGCCGCGATTGCCGCCACGGCGGCCGGCGGTTGCGGCGGCGATAGACTGCTAAGCAGCGGCTCCGCCAGTTCGCGGAATCTTTGCAAATCCTGCGCGCGCAGCGGCTCCGCTCCTGGCAACTGTACGGTCTGCGGATTTCGATGCACGCCGCTCGTCAGATATTCATAGTGCAGGTGAGGACCCGTGGCCAGTCCCGTCATCCCCACATACCCGATGACCTCGCCTTGCTGCACGCGCGTGCCCACATGAATATTGCGCGCGAAGCGCGACATGTGGCCGTAGAGCGTGGAGACATTGGCGCCGTGTGTAAGGATGATGGCGTTGCCGTATCCGCCGCGCTGGCCTTCGAAGCTGACTCGGCCATCCCCCGCCGCGTGCACCGGCGTGCCGGTGGGGGCCGCATAATCGGTGCCCATATGTCCTCGAATCAGATTCAGGATCGGGTGATGGCGATGCGGGTTGAATGCGGAACTGACGCGCGTGAATTCGACCGGCGCCCTCAGGAACGCCTTGCGCATCGCCAAGCCGGCGGGCGTGTAGTAGCCGGCGTGGCCGTCATCCGCAACGAAACGCACCGCGCGATACACCTTGCCGTTGTTCACGAACTCGGCCGCCAGCACCTCGCCGTCGTGAAGATATTTTCCGTCCTGGAAGATTTGCTCGTACACGGCGGTGAATCGGTCGCCCTCGCGGATGTCGAGCACAAAGTCGATATCCCAGGCAAAGACATTGGCAAGCTTTAGCGCCACCATGTCCGAGATGTCGGCCGCACCGGCAGCCTGAAACAGCGATGAATCGATTGTGGCCCTCGCGGTGCGTACGCGGGTCTCCACCGGATTTTCGATCATCTTCGCTTCGAACCCGTTGTCCTTGAGCACTACGTCGAGAGTTTGCGTTTCGCTCACCTTGCGGGTGAGTTCCTTGATGTCTCCGTCCGTGTGAGTGAGCTTGATCGAGTCGCCCGGCTTTAAGAGGTCCAAGCTCTGGCGGATGCCCGGTAGGCTGCGGATCGCCGCAAGGTCGGATTTGTTGAGCGCCATGCGCCGAAAAATGCCGTCGAGCGTATCGTTCCTGCCGACCACCACTTCGATGATGGATGCGACGCTCGCCTGCTGCGCGGCGATGGGGGGCGGCGTTGGGGTGGCGGTGTCAGTTGCCGTAGGCGCTTCTGGGGTGCCGCCTTGCACGGCCGCGACATCGGCGGCTGGATTTGGGGACTGTGAGAGCCGCCATCCCAGGAAGCTGCCGCCCAAGATCCCGAATGCCGCCAGGCAGAGCGCTAATACCTTGATTCGCGATGGATATTTCCAGGTTCCGAAAATGTTGCGTGGCACCAGTAATTCCTAGCGGGGATAACCTCGTAGGCTATCTGTCGCTCCCCACGGGGTCAATCTTAGGAACCGTCGCTTTGCGCCGCGCGGCTTGCTTCACGCTCGGCGAATTAAACCGTGCCGTTTCTTGCCGACGCTGAGACGCGCGGTGCCGCTGCTTCCCAAGTCCGCATCGGTCACGCTGGCTGTCGCGGCCTGCACCGTTTGATCGTTCAGACGCACGCCGCCTTGGCCTATCAGACGCCGCGCTTCGCTCTTGGAGGCCGCCATGCCGAGCGCAATCGCGACGTCGATGATGAGCGCCGGTTCGCCGGTGTTCAATATGAAGGTGGGCAAGCCCTCGGCCGCGCTTCCCGCAAAGGCGCGCGACGCGGTGTCAGCGGCTTCGCGGGCGTGAGATTCACCATGGCAGAGGCGCGTGGCTTCAGTGGCGAGGATTTCCTTCGCGGCATTGATGTCCGCATCCTTGAGCCTCTCGAGCCTCGCGATCTCCTCGAGCGGCAGATCGGTGAACATGCGCAGAAACCGGCCGACGTCGCCGTCCTCGGTGTTGCGCCAAAACTGCCAATAGTCATAGGGCGACAGACGACTGGGATTGAGCCACACCGCGCCGCTCGCGGTCTTGCCCATTTTCGCGCCCGAAGAAGTCGTGATCAGCGGCGAAGTGAGCCCGAACAATTGCGCTTCGCTCATGCGCCGCCCGAGTTCCACACCCTGCACGATATTGCCCCATTGATCCGAGCCGCCCATTTGCAAACTACAGCCGTAGCGCCTGTTGAGCTCCACGAAATCGTAGCCCTGCATGATCATGTAATTGAATTCCAGAAACGTCAGTGGTTGCTCGCGTTCCAGCCGCAGCTTCACACTGTCCATGGTCAGCATGCGATTGATCGTGAAGTGCCGGCCGACATCGCGCAGAAAGTCGATGTATTGCAGATCTTTCAGCCAATCGTCGTTATTGGCCATGATTGCGCCCGAGGGTCCTGTTCCGAAGTCCAGAAACCGGGCGAAGGTGGCGCGTATCCCCGTGATATTGGCGTTGATCTGTTCCTCGGTCAGCAATTGCCGTGTTTCATCCCGCCCCGACGGATCGCCCACCTTGGTCGTGCCGCCGCCCATCAGAACGATGGGCCGATGACCGGCCTGCTGCAGACGGCGCAACAGCATGATTTGCACCAGGCTGCCGATGTGCAGGCTGTCAGCCGTCGCGTCAAAACCTATATAAGCCGAAATCACGCCGGAGGCGGCGCGCGCGTCGAGCCCAGCCGCGTCCGTGATCTGGTGAATGAACCCTCGCTCGCTCAAGGAGCGCAGGAAGTCGGATTTGAATGGAGCCATTACTTGAAGAACCCTCGTCGCGCGATCAAAACCGCCATTTTGCACCAGTCAGCGTTGGTCCAATGCCGTGGCATGCTTGGGCTGATACAGACCGATGTCGCTGCCGCCGGGGAGCCTCAGCCTAACGATGGACCCCCAACGAGCCTCTTGGATTTCCGAGAACGCGACGTTCTTCTGCGCGAGCGAGGCCATTTCGGCGGGCAGGTCATCGCACATGAAAAACAGTTCGTGCAGACCGTTTTCCTCCGAGGGATGAAACGCCGCTTCTGCCGGAGGCAGGGCAAAGATCAGCCAGCCGTGACCCGCGTCGACGGATTTGAGCCCCAACACGTCGCTAAAAAATGCGCGGTCCGCATCGGCGTCTTTGCTGTAGAGCACTATGTGTGAGCCAGATATCATTGTTTTCCCCTCGTAATCCCTCACATGGCTATCGGGGATTTGTGCTAGGAATGCTGCGGAACTAGTCGGCAAACAGTAACGGATATGACCGGCGGTTGACAGGCTCAAGCGCACGGCTATACTGCGCGCCCTCCCACCTAAAACGCGTTTTTCGAGACTTTCCGGCGATTGACGGGGTCCAAAAACGCG
>Ga0210402_10004862_pt1 | contig 12148 bp, 10 predicted proteins | sample IncBWC7MmetaG_FD_161055 | JGI IMG/M metagenome (GOLD analysis project Ga0210402, IMG submission 161055) | Forest soil microbial communities from Barre Woods Harvard Forest LTER site, Petersham, Massachusetts, United States - Inc-BW-C-7-M | ecosystem: Environmental > Terrestrial > Soil >...
CTGTTAAGATACACTGTTTTCTTCGTCGCCCGTTCTTAGGTTATGGTTTACGGCGGACGCGGGCCAGAGGCTAGACAAGGAAATTGTATACTTGCGAAATGTCAAGGCCAGACGCATGAGCAAGGCCACTTCCACGAAGAATCAGGAAAATCGCACTCTTCCCAAGGCACCCACAGGCATCCAAGGCCTCGATGAGATCAGCACAGGCGGGTTTCCGCGCGGCCGTCCCACGCTCATCTGCGGCAGCGCCGGCGCCGGTAAGACTCTGCTGGCCATGGAGTTTCTGGTTCGCGGCGCCACTCAGTACAACGAACCCGGTGTCTTCATGGCATTCGAAGAAACCGCTCCCGAGCTCACGCAAAACGTTCGCTCCCTGGGGTTCGACCTGGATGAACTGGCGAAACAGAAAAAACTGGTCATTGATTTCGTCCGCATCGAGCGCAGCGAGATTGACGAAACCGGCGACTACGATCTGGAAGGCCTATTCATCAGGCTGAGCGCCGCCATCGACGGAATTGGCGCCCGGCGCGTCGTTCTCGACACCATCGAAAATCTTTTTGCCGGATTGCAGAATCAAGGGATCCTGCGCGCCGAATTGCGGCGCCTCTTTCGATGGCTCAAAGACAGGGGCGTTACTGCCGTCGTCACTGCCGAACGCGGCGAAGGCGCGCTGACCCGCCACGGCCTGGAGGAATACGTTTCGGACTGCGTGATCCTTCTCGACCACCGGGTGACCGATCAGGTTTCCACCCGCCGTCTACGCATCGTCAAATATCGCGGTACGGCCCACGGGACCAATGAATATCCCTTCCTCATCGACGAAGATGGTTTCAGCGTTCTGCCTGTAACCTCCCTCGGTCTGCAACATCAAGTCAGCAACGAACGGATCTCCAGCGGCGTTTCCCGCCTGGATACGATGCTCGGGGGCGAAGGATTCTTTCGCGGCACGACTATTTTAGTTTCGGGTACGGCGGGAACCGGCAAGACCAGCCTGGCAGCACACTTTGTGGATGCCGCTTGCCGGCGCGGCGAGCGCGGTATCTATTTCTCGTTCGAGGAATCCCGGGGCCAACTGATTCGCAACATGCGTTCGATTGGCTTAAACCTGGAACAATGGACCAGGAAGGACCTGCTGCGTTTTCATTCCAGCCGGGCTACTTTCCATGGGCTCGAAATGCATTTGGCGATCATTCACAAGATCGTCCAGGAGTTCCAACCGAGAGTGGTGGTGATCGATCCCATCGGCAGCCTGATTCAGGCGGGCAACCGGCGCGACGCGCATACCATGTTGATCCGCTTGATCGACTTCCTGAAGCAACGCCAGGTGACTGCTTTTCTGACCAATCTCACCTCTGGCGGGGACGCCTTGGAGAAAACCGACGTCGAGATCTCGTCGATCGTCGACACCTGGCTCTTCATGCGCGACATTGAGCTCGATGGCGAGCGCAACCGCGCTCTCTATGTTCTTAAGTCCCGCGGCATGGCGCACTCCAATCAACTGCGTGAGTTCCTGCTCACTCCCCAGGGCATAGATCTACTGGACGTGTACGTGGGACCGGAAGGCGTGCTCACGGGATCCTCCCGTTTGTCCCAGGAAGCGCGGGAGCAGGCCGCTGCCCTGGCCCGTCAACAGGACGGGGAGCGCACCGAGCGAGAGCGGGCACGCAAGCGAGAAGTACTCGAAGCACGCATCGCCGCTCTTCGCAAGGAGTTCGAAGTGGAGGAGGAGGAATCAGAAACGGCCAGTACCCAGGAGGTTCTCCGGGAGCGAGCGATCCGCGAGACCCGCAATGCCATGGCCCGCAGCCGGAAAGCCGATGCCGTAGGCTCCAAGCCTTCCGAAAAACATTGAGGAGCAAGATGAAAAAGTCAGTGAGCACAAGCCAGCCGCAACCGAAGAGTTTGCGGGAGATTGCCGAAGAGCGAGGAGGCGATCCCGCGGCGAAAGAACTGTGGGAACTTCGCTTGTACGTCGCCGGGCAAACTCCGCGCTCCATCGCAGCCTTCGCCAATCTCAAGAAGATATGCGAAGAGCATTTGTCAGGACGCTACAACATCGAGGTGGTAGACTTAGTCAAACACCCGCAATTAGCCGCAGGCGATCAGATTCTGGCCATCCCCACTCTGGTGCGCAAGTTACCTCAACCCCTTCGTAAAATCGTAGGGGATCTTCGCGATACAGAACGGGCTTTGGTTGGTTTACAATTACGTCCCGCCGAAAAATAAGGTTTCGAGCGGATCATCGAAGTCCGGGGTTTCCTATGAACAGCGACTCGCCTGATCTTATTCGCAGTATGCAATTGATGGAAGAGGCCGAGCAGACACTGCGCGCCATCCAGTACGGCACCGTGGACGCTTTCGTTGTCGAAGAGGCGGAAGGCCACCGCGTCTATACGCTCGAAGGTTCCGATCTTCCTTACAGTACCTTGGTCGAAAGAATGCAACAAGGCGCCGCCATGCTCGACGCTCGCGGCTGCATCGTGTACTGCAATCTCAGTCTGGCACAGTTTTTGGGCCTGCCGCGCGACACTGTCATCGGCAGACTCCTCGAAGACCTGCTCGACCCAGCCGATCAGCCGGCCTTCCAAAGATTGCAACATGAGACCCAACTCGGGTCGAGCGAAGGCGAAATGCATGTACGTCTTGCCGACGGCAGTCTCATTCCCGCCAATTTTTCGTTGAGCATGTTGTCCCGGGACAAGTCGGCAACCGGTGTTTTGATAACCGATCTCCGGCCTCAGAAGCAGCAGATCGAATTGGCATCGCGTCTCCAGAACCTGCAAGACGAGGAGCGTAAGCGCATTGCCCGCGAGTTGCACGACAGCGTGGGACAACTGTTAGCCGCGATCAGCATGAACATCGGCATCGTCCAATCCCAGCCGCGTCAGCTCGACCCCACGACCGCCAAAGCCATTGCCGACACTGCCATCCTCACGGAACAGGTTTCCAGCGAAATTCGCACCATCTCGCACCTCCTTCATCCCCCACTCCTCGACTTAGCCGGACTGGCCTCCGCTCTTCGCTGGTATGTGGACGGCTTCTCCGCCCGCAGCAAGATCAGAGTCGATCTTGAGATCCCACCCGATTTTGGCCGGCTCCCAGCTGAGGTGGAAATCGCAATTTTCCGCATTGTGCAGGAATGTCTCACCAACATCCACCGTCACTCTGGCAGTCCTACTGCGACGATCCGTCTCAAGCAGGACGGCGACCGCCTCACGGTTCAAGTGGAGGACAGCGGGAAGGGCATCCCCAAAGAGAAACAACGGGAGCTGACCGAATCTGGCCTCAGCAGCGTCGGATTCGCAGGGATGCAAGAGCGCCTCAAGAATCTTGGCGGCAGCTTGGAGATTCAATCTCCGGGAACCGGAACCGTTGTCATCGCCACCCTCAAGGTGGCATAAAAACCACCCCGGTTTCAGGGCTCAGTTTCGAATTGTTCGCAGCCCTTAGGCGAAGGGCTCAACCATCTTCTGCGCGTCTCCGATTCACAACTCACCGGACCTTGTGCTAGAGCGGCACTTCAATCGGAGTCCCGGGAAAAGCTATAATCCGTCGTCACTCGCCATCACGTTGGCGAGCCACAATTTTCTTCGCGGAGACTCCAATGTCACGTCCTCATCGTTCCCCGGCGGTTCGCCGCTGGTTTCTGATTTTCCTCTGGATTGGCTTGTTCCTGATCTCCGTCGATTCACGGAGCGTTGCGCAAAGCGATCCCCTGCACATCTGGGTCGGCAAACTCGATCGCTCCGCTGCGGAAAAGTGGGTGGGCGAGCACCTGGCCCTCGAACAAAAATACGTGGACGCATTGCTGGCGGCAAAGTCGCCACGGACGATCGAGAACACGCTGCGGCCCTTCGACGACGCCCAGAATGAACTGGGAGTCGCCGGCTCGGAGGCGTACCTCATGTTTGCGGTGGCCCCGCAAAAAGATGTCCGGGATGCGGGCCAGGCTCTCGCGCAACAAATCCAACAGGCCAACACGGCCCTCTATCTGAATCAGGATGTCTTCCGAGCTCTGGCCGCGGTCGACATCTCGGCCTCTGATCCTGCCACAAAGCACTACATGGAGCGAACCCTCCTCGAGTACCGCCTCACCGGCGTGGATAAAGACGCTGCCACCCGGGCCCAGGTCAAGAAACTTCAGGATCACATTACGGAAGCCGCGCTCAACTTCGGCAGGAACGTACAGGAACATTCGAATCACGTAGTGGTCAAAGACAAGGCCGAATTGGCCGGTCTGCCTGCCGACTTCATCTCTGCTCATCAACCCGCCCCCGACGGATCCATCACTCTAAGCACGGACGAAACCGATTACACCCCGGTGATGACCTACGCCACCAGCGACGATCTGCGTGAGCGGATGTACCTCGCATACAACACTCGCGCCTATCCAGCCAACAAAGATGTCCTGCTCGACGTGCTCAAGACGCGGTATGAGCTAGCCAAGATTCTTGGATACCCGACCTTCGCCGATCTCGCGACAGCCGACCAGATGATCGGCACGGCCGCGAACATGAAGACATTCTTGAACGAAGTGGATGTCGCCTCCCGCCCCGCATCGCACCGCGAATACGACATGCTGCTTGCTTTCGCGCGCCAAAAGCAGCCCGGCATCACCGCCATCCCCGCTTACGGCCGCTTCTATTGGTCAGAGCAATACGCTCGAACCATCTTCAACTTCGACTCTCAATCGGTGCGGCCGTATTTCACTTACGATCGCGTGCAGCAGGGCGTGCTCGACACCGCGGCCAAACTCTTCCATGTGACCTTCAAAACCGCCTCAGACGCCCCCGTTTGGGATCCTTCCGTCTCCGCATGGAATGTTTTCGACGGAGGCCAACGAGTCGGACGCATTTACCTCGACATGCATCCCCGCGATGGCAAGGACAAATGGTTCAGCTCGAGCCCCGTCGTGCCCGGTATCAAGAGCCGCCAGTTGCCCGAAGGAGTCCTCATCTGCAACTTTGCCGGAGGCAAGCCCGGCGATCCCGGCCTGATGCAGTATGACGATGTCGTCACCTTCTTCCACGAGTTTGGACACCTCATGCACAACATCCTCGGCGGACAGCAAGCCTGGAGCGGCATCACCGGGTTCTCTACCGAGACCGACTTCGTCGAGGCGCCTTCGCAAATGCTGGAGGAATTCTTTCGCGATCCCGGAATCCTGCGCGCGTTTTCCAAGCACTACCAGACCAACGAGGTGCTTCCTCTTGACCTGATCGACCGCATGAACCGTGCCAGCGCCTTCGGCCGCGCCGGATGGGTGCAGGGACAGCTGTTCTACTCGACCTACTCGCTCGATGTGCACGACCGTGCGCCCGATGCCATCGATCTCGACGCCATGCTGCGCACCGATTACACCCGCTTCTACCCATACCCCTTCGTGGACGGCAATCGCTTCTACGCCGGATTCACTCACCTGATGGGCTACACCTCGAACTACTACACCTACGTGCTCGACAAAGTCATCGCCGTCGATTTCTTCAGCCAGTTCGACAAGAGCAATTTGTTGGGTGGCGAAGCAGCCATGCGCTATCGCAAGGCGGTTCTGGAACCGGGAGGCTCAAAGGCCGGCACGGAACTGGTGCGCGACTTCCTCGGCCGCCCGCAAAACCTGGAGGCGTTCAAACTGTGGATGGACGAGGAGTTTCGCAAATAATATCCACGAGGAAGTCACTCTGCAACGCCAACGGCGGCCGGAGTCGGCATTCGATGCTGCAGTGAACGACTTGAAACCCGGCGACATGCAGCTCGGTTTTGACGCTCATCGCTCGTAAAGGAATGCGCGTACCGGGCATAGCTGAGACGATCCCCAGCCTCCCAATCGTTCCCTTCGTCCGGGAGAGAAGAACCGGAAGAGTTGACCATCCGGTAGACAAGAGCCTCTTCGCGGCAACCACTGCGCCGTGCAAGAAACCAATTTATTAATTAAGAGGGCGATTGCGGCACAGCTCTCTGGCGCGAGCCTTGAGAAATGCAACTCGCCGAACTCTTGTCGGAATGTTTGTGTACCCTGTCCGGCCTACAATCAGCCCGTCGTAGGTCGGTGGTCCGGAAGGAACACAATCCGGCTCGCGGAGGCGGGCAAGCCAACAAATCCGCATGCTCGAAGCACTTCACTCTCGATCTTCGAACCGGAGGAATGTTCTGCTCGATGTCGCTGGAGGGTTCCATGCCAAGAGTCATAAGAAGAGTATCGATATTGACGTCCATGGGAGCAAGGCCGGTCATGATCCGGGATAGAACCTGAACTCGAGACTGACAGTTCGGCGTAGCATTGCCGGCAATCCGGAAGGAGTGAGTCGGTCCGTTAGTCTAGTTTGTCAGGGCGTATAATCCGCGCGGTCGACGGATGTGTGGCCGCGCAGCGAATCGAACCCTGTAGAAAGGTAGGAGCGACATGGGTGATCTGATAGACGTATCCGGCTTGGGGAAGCTGTCGATCGCAAGGACGCGAAGGTCCCACTGCTGGTGGTGTTTGGCGGCAAAACCGTGGGTAGACCGAGTGGCGTCTACATGTGGGACTTCATGAACGCCGTCCAAGACCGGTTTCACATCTTCGTCGCGGTCAACCATCACGTGAACGGCAAGAAGGCCTATGACGCGCTGCTGAGCACGCTCCAGACGCAGAGCGTCAACCCGTCCCAGCAGATCCTTTATCTCTTCTCGGGTGGCTACGGACCCGGCATGGACCTGCCGGCCAGCCTGATGAACAGCAAGAGTCCCGACCCGTTTTCGCCGATCTTCCTGGTCGATATCTGGATGGGCATCGGCCAGCAATCTGGCTCCGCGTCTCCCGACTTTTACCGGGCCTTGGTAAGTAAGAACTCCGACAAGATCAGCTACGTCCACACGTCGGGCGGGGCCGTCAACAATGAGGCGAGAGACTTTCTCGTGAAGACTTTGGGGGCGCAAAAAGCGATATTGGTGAAGGGTCAAAAGGGCGAGGACAGCATGGATACCCACATGCGAACGAACACCGTCGCCGTCGGCATGCTCCCCTAAGAGCAGCTCTCCAACTCCCTCTCCGCGTTGCCCGCGAACAGGACACAGCCGCGGCTGCGTAAATTCAAGCGGCAGCCACCGACGGCGTGCCGCGATGAGGCTCGAGCCAGGGGGCGCAGTTGGTTCCGCTGTCTGCGCAGCGCTTTCACGAACCTGTTACTCCAATAAAAAACCCTCCCGCTGGGACCGGGAGGGTTCTGGAATGTTTCGCAGTCTATGCGCGGACAACGTTTGCTGCCTGGAAGCCCTTGGGGCCCTTTAGCAGGTCAAACTCCACGGTCTCACCCTCGTTGAGCGTGCGGTAACCATTCTCCTGGATCGCGGAGAAGTGCACGAATACATCTTCGCCCGTGGAGCGCTGGATAAATCCATACCCTTTCGCCCCGTTGAACCACTTCACTGTACCTTTCTCTCTCACGGAAAAAACTCCTTTCACCAATCGACTAAGAATTGTTCTCCAGCTTTCTCGATCGTCGCCCCGGTCGGCCGAAGCCCCCCTCAAAGAAGCCGGTAAAACTTTCGGCTGCGTTTACGACGTGCAGAAGAAAACACTCCAAAAAAAGAAAAGACTCCTCAGTTCTCCGTCGCGGTATTCCATCCGCTGCGTGAACATTCGGAGCCCGACAATTTGGCGCGTTTCCACCACACCCAACGTCAAACCACTTACCGGTCTCACCACCGGACCACTTCCCGGTATTGAGCAACCGATAATACGGGCTATTGAAACGATTCGCAAGAACAATTAGAAGGGAATCGTAACCTGACCCACGGTCATTTCAGATAACTTTGACACAGATAAAGAAATGCCTCGGTAACCACTTCTGGAACTTCGGTTTATCCCTTTTTCAGCCCCAGCGCCTCCCTCTGCTACGATTGAACCTCACCGTGGCTACCCCTCCAATTCCGACGCTTCCAAAGGTCGACGCTGTACGGCAGCGTACAGTCGCGGCCGCGCCACAGCGTTCTTCAGGCCTGGTCCTCGCCACCGTGAAGTATCTGATGCGCACCGACGTGCACACCTTCGCCTTCTCGGTCGCCGCCAACTCGATTCTTTCGTTCTTCCCTTTCGTCGTCCTGCTGATGACCGTGATCCGCCGCGTCTTTCATTCGCGGGTCATGTATGACGTCGTGCTCGAACTGTTGCGCGACTACCTGCCCGCAGGCCAGGACTTCGTCATCCGCAACCTCAACTCCATGGTTAACTCCCGCCAGCGCGTGCAGGCGGTCTCGCTGATCATCCTGCTGGTCACTTCCTCCGGCGTCTTCCTTCCGCTCGAAGTGGCGCTCAACCGCATCTGGCGCTTCGAGCGCAATCGCTCGTATCTGGGCAATCAACTGATCTCGCTCGGGCTGGCTTTCGCCTGCGGCGTGCTTGCACTGCTCTCCATCGCCTTGACCGCCGGTCCAGTCGCCTTCATGGAGTTCCTGCTGCGCGGCTACGGCACAGGCTTTGTCCGCGTCTTTGGATTCCTGATGATGAAGGTTTTCGCGCTTGCCGCCAGCATCGCCATCTTCTTCCTGATTTACTGGCTGCTGCCGAACGGCAAAGTTCCGGCGCGGGCCGTGCTGCCGGCGGCCGTCATCATGGGATTGCTCTCCGAGGCTCTCAAGTACGCCTACATCCTCGCTCTCCCCTGGCTGAACTTCCAGGAAGTCTACGGACCGTTCGCGCTCTCGGTGAGCATGATGTTCTGGGCGTTCCTCTCGGGCTTGCTGCTGCTTGCAGGCGCCAACCTTTCGGCCGAAGAACACCTGCAACGCTCTCTGTAGGACCTGCGGTCCTCTTGGTTCTCAGCGAGGAGCGGGAATGCTCGAGAACGCGATCCCGCGCCTGCGGTTGATGCGGCAAATCAGGTTCTCGAAAACCTTCGGCAACCGGTTGATTCCCTTCTCGGGCATCAGCGAGTTCTTCTCCAGGTGTTGATCTGCGCCATCTTCCTGCAACTTCTGCCGGTTCTTCTCTGAGAGGCTGCTAGGAACCGCCACCGGAATCTCGGCGGTAAGGGGGTTCGCGCTTCCGTTGACGCAGCACTTCCGGTCCACTTATCTTCGGCAGGATCCTGTCCAGCAAAATCAGATCGGGTTGCGGCTCGAGCGCCCACGGCAACGCTTTCCCGCCGTCGGCGCAGATCGCTTCGTACCCGGTCTGGTATAGAGCGGACTTATTCTCTCCTCGGATGGATCTGCTGTCCTCCACGAAGAGATCTTCATCTCTTGTTCCTCGTCGCTGCCATCTCTATCGGCAAAGCGGAGAGGTAGCCTTAGACCGCAGCATCTTCGGGCTAAACAGGAAGGCCGCCTGCGAATCGCAGACGGCCCTTTTGAGCCTGACAATTTACGAGTGAGAGCCGCTTACTTCTTCTGCTCTTCGATCGAGAGCAACTCGACTTCAAAAATCAGGGTCTCTCCGGGACCGATGTCATTGCCTGCCCCGCGGTCGCCATACGCCAAGTCAGCCGGGATGAACAACTGCCACTTCGATCCCACGGGCATCAACTGCAGGGCCTCGGTCCAACCCTTGATCACGCCGCTCACTTGAAACGACACGGGCTTTCCACCCTTATAGGAGCTGTCGAATTCCTTTCCGTTGATCAGAGTCCCGCGATAGTTGCAGGTCACCGTGTCGCTTGCCGTGGGTTTCGGTCCGGTCCCGGTGGTCAGGATCTTGTATTGCATCCCGCTCGGAAGAGTCACGACTCCCTCTTTGCTCTTGTTCGCGGCCAGAAACTCGTCGCCCCCTTTGCGCGACGCGGCGCCAGCCTCATGCGCCTTCGCTTCCAGTTTTCCGCGAACCTCGGTCTGCAGTTGGGTAAGCGCGGCCTTCTCGTCCTCTTCGGTGATCAAAGCTTTGCTGCCGGCCAGAGCATCTTTCAGACCGCGGGCGGTAAGCGCCGGATCCACGGACGCATTCACGCCCTGCCTGCGAAGATCAGACCCGATCTTCATGCCGAGAGCGTAGCTCGCTTTCTCTTTCTGCGTCTTCAGCGTCAGAGCAGTTGCGCTCTTCGCGGTCACGGGTGCCTTCTTGGCGGCTGTCGCCGACGGGGTCTTGGCGGGGGCGGCGGATTGAGCAGGTTGACTAGTCGTTGCTGCCGGAGTCTGTTGCGCCGGGGCATTCCCCAGCAGAATCGTCCCGGCCGCCAATAGTTGAAACACAATGTTGAGCGGTTTATGCATATGTTGGTATTGTCCCATTGCGCGTGAGAGATGGGCAAACCGCGATGCCCAACTTGCTCCTGCCGAAGTTCGCGACCTGTGGAGGTCTTCCGCAAGACTGTGGGGGGCCATGCACCGAATCGCTTGGCGGAAGCCAGCTTCACTGTCAGCATTTTCTTGGATCGCAGAGGACGCTGTTCTCGAATTTTTTTCTTCGATTTCTCTAAAATATTCATTAGTAAGGAGTTGCAGCCGGGGACAGGACGTGGTCCGGGCCGAATCTTGAACCCTTGCGGATTAAAGATTTAGATTTAGATTTAGATTGAAGTTAGATTTGGATTGAAGGAAGATGCGCGGCTCCCCCGCTGGATGATGGGGCTAGCGGGCGGCCCATCTTTAATGGATCGGGAAAGTTGATCGGGAATCATACGAGAGTTCTACGGACTGCCTCACCCTTTTCGCACAGAGCGCGAAACGGTGGGGCCCTCTCTTCAGTAGTGGTGCTAGTCAGTAGTGGTGCTAGTCAGTAGTGGTGCTAGGGGGGCCACGCGCCGGCAGAAAAGCCCCGCTCGAGCGAAGCTTGAATGGGGCACCACTCGAGAGCGGGAATGGTTGAAGGGCCCCGAAAAAAAGTGCCTCGTCCATGAAACGAAGCTGGCGCGGTGAGTATAGTGATTCGGTGGAGCCCGAGCCATTCAAACGCGTGAATCGAATCGCCATGAATCTGACCCGTAGAGATTTCGCCAAGCTCAGCGCGCTCGGCCTGGCAGCGCGGTTTATCCCGAATCTGCAAGCCGGAGCCTCCGCTGCTCGGAAGACCGGTTACTGCATCATCGGCCTCGGCCGCATCGCGGGCCACTTCATGCCCGCCGTGCGCAGCACTTCCAGCTCGCAGATCACCGGGCTCGTGAGCGGCCATCGCGACAAAGCCGAGCGGATCGCGGCCGAGTACGGCGTTCCGGCAAGCTCCATCTACAACTACGAAAACTTCAACGAGATCGCGCACAACCCTGCCATCGATGCCGTCTATGTGGCACTGCCCAACTCGATGCACGCCGAGTACACGATCCGCGCCGCCAAAGCCGGAAAGCACGTGCTTTGCGAGAAACCTATGTCGACTAGCATGGCCGAGGCCGAGGCCATGATCGCGGCTTGCAAGGCCGCGCGCGTCAAGCTGATGATCGCCTATCGCTGCCACTACGAGCCCACCAATCTGAAAGCAATCCGGCTCATCAGGCAGGGCGCGCTCGGCCAGGTGCAGGCCATCGAGAGCACCTTCGGCTTCAACATTTCCCCCGGCGAATGGCGGCTCAGCAAGAAACTTGCCGGCGGAGGGCCGCTCTTTGATGTGGGCATTTATGCGCTCAACGCATGCCGCTATTTGACCGGCGAGGAACCGGAGCATATCGCGGCTACTGCCTCGGTCATCGATCAGGACGGCCGCTTCAAGGAAGTGGAGGAGAATGTTTCCTGGACAATGAAGTTCCCCTCCGGCATTGTAGCCAGTTGCAACACTACCTACGGTGCCAATATGGAAGGTTTCTATCGCGTCCATGGATCGAAAGGCTGGCTCGAAGTCGATTCGGCTTTCGTCTACGAAGGACTGCGGCTGCGAGCTGATTTTGCCGGTACCCAGCTGGACGAACTCAACCCGGCCCGCGACCCCTCGCAGTTTCAGGCCGATGCCGACCATTTCTCCCAGTGCATTCAAAACGGGCTGGAGCCGCAATCGCCGGGGGAAGAAGGTTTGCGCGACATGCGCTACATCATGCAGATTTACCGCTCGGCGGGAATCGCCATTTAGGCCACGTCGTAGATTGCGACAGTGGTGCACCATGGAAGAAAAACGCGGGATACGAGGACCTGATTTCCAGGGATCCTCGTTTCTCCAAGGGGGGCCCGGCGGCGCATGAACACGTTGGCAAAAGACCTTACTTGTGCCGTTCGCTTGTTGGCCACCGGGCCTGGCTTTACCGTAGCGGCAATC
>Ga0210402_10004865_pt1 | contig 12145 bp, 18 predicted proteins | sample IncBWC7MmetaG_FD_161055 | JGI IMG/M metagenome (GOLD analysis project Ga0210402, IMG submission 161055) | Forest soil microbial communities from Barre Woods Harvard Forest LTER site, Petersham, Massachusetts, United States - Inc-BW-C-7-M | ecosystem: Environmental > Terrestrial > Soil >...
TTCCTGAACGTTTCTGACAGGCGGCATCGCGGCATCTCTCGGCTAACGTGTTTAGAACTAGGTTTTAGGTTTTCTAAACCCACGGGAAGTCATCCAGTTGTATTATTTACAGCCCCATCTATTCACCTTGTTTTTACATGTCAAATCAAAATTGCTAACTATGATGGTAGCAAATGAACTACCGAAAAATCAAGGTGCACCATTGGCGTTAGATCAGCCATTGCCTGTCACCTTTTCGTGCAAATAACGGGACCCTGTCCCCAAATTCACCGCGACCCTTAACAGTACTAGTCACCACTGGCAGCTGGTCCGTCTTAAGCTTAAGATATCAACACGATGACCTGTTAGATCGACGAGACACTATACACACCAAAATCGATCATTATTACTTTCTCAAGACCGACTTGAGATCAAGTCCAACGTTTTATTTCAACCATTCCTTTTCAATTTGTAATTCTTTGATTCCGCCCAGTGAGTGCACTATATTTCCGCCTCGTGGTGCCCAGAGACCCTGGAGGTGACTGTGGCAATTAACGAAGGGTGATCTTCCCTTGTACATCTTGGACGTTCTCCGAGTCGGTTCTTGGAATCAACGGATGCTCTGCACCAACCACGGTCTTCATAAACCTGGCCATAGAATGGATGATGATGGCTGGATACATGTGGTGTGCACTCTCCCAAGCACCGATACAATCAGAAGGGGAATGGGTTGTTGGGACGGAGCTTGTAATAAACCCATCGATCAAAAGGTTGACAATTTTTGATGAGTTGACTGTAGGATATTCAAGAGGGCGAAAAAACAAGCAGGGATCCCGACAATCGCCCCCCCGTCATATAGCGGAACCGTCAACAGCGTCTCCACCATTTCCCCGCCCCACCTTAACTTTCTCGGGCTTGTTTTTCCTTCGTTTCGAACCAGCAATCATATCCCTAGGGTTTATTGTCGTCAATCTAGTGCATATGAATAACGTAGCTGTGACGGGAACTCACCTCTTCCTGATTGCATCACTCCTCCCGATTTTCCGGGCAGCATTGACAGTTTCCGAACGCTTAACCTTACCCATCTGCCTCCGTTTCATTTTGGATGGCTTAGGTAGTTTGAGTATCCATTCAGGCACAGAGGAACCAGACTGTGAGAGAACATTGGCGATGCTGGTTCAGGAGACCTGCAAGTTAGTCTGTGCTTGCACTTCGATAAGAAAGAAGAATGCGTACGACTTAAGGAAAGGTGCATCCTCGTCGGTGAAATACGTGACCGCCTTTCCCTCTCTACCTGCTCGACCCGTACGACCTATTACACGGATACTGATATCAATTATTGTTAAGTTGAACGAAGGGGCAAAGAAATAGTAACCGATGCGATGCACATAACTCTGCACACTTGTCGGAAAATCATAATTGATCACTTCCCGTATACCCTTAAAGTCCATCCCACGCGCCATAACGTCCGTGCTAACCATTACCCAGCTTTCCCCTTTTCGCATCCTGCTTACCGCGTCCTCCCGTTCCTTCTTGGTCATACCGGCGTGTAGGCAGTCCACGTTGGGTACACCATTCAGAACAAGTTCTTCTGCGAGTGACGAAGCCCGAGGTTGGGACGACGTGAAAACCAGGACTGGGGGGTTGTATGGCTGAGATAGGTATGTCAGAAGACTGGGTAGTTTCGATGGATCATCAGCAACATATGTTAGCGACTGAGATATGAGGGGGAGGGGAGTATCCCTATGAAAATTACAAAGATGAAGTCAGAAGAGAATGGCAGATAGCAGCAAGACGCACTTGAGGCCAACAACAACACGTATAGGATCTTTCAACATCTCCATGACAATCTTTTCGGCTCCAGCTGGAAGGGTAGCGCTAAATACTGCCTTTTGCACATTCGGGTGTGTACACGCAGCTACGATTTCTTGTATTTGACGGAAAAATTCTGAATCGAGCATTCGATCAGCTTCGTCAAGAATTAAATGACGGACGCTAATAAATATAATCAGATCGGTTGAGGGACAGGATAGTCTCGGCTTACTTGTGGAGGTCCAGGCTCCCGGACTGAAGCGATGCGACCAAACGTAAGGGGGTAGTAACAATTATATCTGCACTCACCATTAGCATGCTGAGTATTTGGCACACAAAAAAACCGATTTTGCTGACCAACTTTGTCTCTGACGTTCTTGTCCGCTAGAGTGCTTGCTGTGGCCTTGGTAAACAGTACGATTCGCCACTTGCGGCCTTGCGCCAGTTTGAGGCACTCATTGTGAATCTGATGAGCGAGTTCTCGGGTCGGGGCGACAACGACAGCTCGCACGCCGGTCCCGGCTTCGCTTTTGGCACTGGACGCGGGGATTTCCAGAGAAGACAATATAGGGACGAGATATGACAAGGTTTTCCCTGTGCCGGTAGGGGAGATAGCAGCAAGGTCACGAGACTAAACGGGCCTTTCAGATCCAACGGTCTCCTTGCAAAAGCAAAAAGAAAGAGTTACCTCCAATAATATCGGTATGCCGGAAGATTGGATACCAGTTGGATTGGTATAACCGTTCTGTGAGAGGTTCGATAGTAAACAGGAGGATATTCGATAGCGTTCTTTGAGTGCTTCAAAAGAGTCTGCAGGCTCGGGAACGTTTGAGCCTTTCAGAGTGACGCGATGTTTCGGCGCTTGTGGAGCCGATTCGGTTCCTTCCTCATCCTCCTCCTCAACGTGGTCTTCTTCTATTTTCCGCTTCTTCCATTCTTGTTCATCACTTCGCGTTCCGTCATTGGCTTTCCGTTTAGTCGAAGTCCCTTGGGCATATTTGAAGAAATCCAGTTCCGCTGGCAGTTTCACTTCGGCTGATTTCACATGTCCTTTTCCTGCACGCGCTTTAGGTTTCAATTTCTGTTACATGCGAGTTGAGAATCCTAGAATGCAAACTAAAGCGAAGATCTTACCTTGAAAAGGCGAACGTCGTTTTCGAACCTGTTCTTGTCAAATTTTGTGCCTCCTCTCGACAGGAGCTGAAAACCTTCCATCAGTATCAGTGAGGGACTGAGGGGGGTCTACTGGAATCACTGGCAGCACGGTCACACTGGCAGTACTGGTAGTACTCGTTTTATTCACTTATGTAATCAAGAGGTTAAATAATAATATGAAGAATTGATTATTTATACTACTTAATTAATGATTCTTGCTCAAAACCACCTGTTACCATTCGAAGTACTTATAATAATCCTATAGTCAGGAATGCGTAGAAACGAGGTCACCATGTTTCCCAAGCGGAACTCCCCAGCCAAAGCAGAGTTGTATCGGACCGGACGAATGGAATGTCAACTTTTAGCATCCAACTCGTGCTGATAAACTCTATATGGCGTCAATGCGATCCACGGACATCGATAACATATAAGATAGAGGAGCTTATAGGATTACGCACATTCTTGTGAAATGAATCATTCTCGCCGCTGCGGTATCGTGCACAATTCTGGCTCCCCAGATGGAGCACATAATGTCTACTTGCCACTGGAGGAATTGAGAGCAAAGGTCTTGATACTGGATGGTGATGATCGATGACCCCCAATCCTGATTTAAATGAACGTTTCTGTTAATATCCCTAATCACAGTTTCGGCTCGAGTAACCTTGACGCAAATATATACCAACCCATCGGACAAGCCAACAAGTCGTGCTAAGTATTATTTCCCCGTACCTGCTAATGCAGCAGTGTGTGCATTCGAGATGCGCACGGCCGACGGTCGTATCGTAACTGGGATCTCCAGAGAGAGAAGCCTGGCCCGGGCAGACTACGAGCAAGCGATCAGTCAAGGCAAAGATGCGGCAATGCTCGAGTTTGTCACAGATGATAGTCAGTGTGCCTGATAGCTTGTCTGGAATCCCCGACTCATCAGACGCACAAAGTATTCACCATCTCTATCGGATCTATACTTGCGAAGCAGAATGTAGAAACAAAATTAGTAGTGCGTATCTGATTTCTTGAATTTCATTGTTAAGCTTGCTGAGGATTATCGATACACAGTTTGTTTTGAGTCTTATGAATGACGACAACGCAGATGAAGTACGCTTCCAGCTCCCCATGTGTGTTGGAGAACGTTATGGAGAACCTCCACCTGAACTTGCCTCAGCAATGGCTCCCTCATCCCGTACGCGCATCAGAATAACCACCGACATCCAAACCAGCGGAAGGATTCAAAGTATCACAAGTCCCACTCATAGCGGTGAAATCTCCGAAACGAAGTACCCCACCCACCTTGCTCGACCGTCACGTCGACGTAGTTGTGTCAAGTTCCGCTCGCGGACATTTCTTGACCGCGATTTCGTGCTCATTGTCCACGCTGATAAACTCGATTCTCCACGATGTTTTGCGGAACTCGAACGGGATCCGCGAGGCAAGGGCGCAGACACCATTGCCATGCAGTTGACGATAGTGCCGAAATTTAATTTACCACCGATTCCCGCACAGGAATACCTTTTCGTAGTAGATCGCAGCGGCAGTATGTCAGGTGCACGCATCGCGACTGCAGGTCGTACCCTTTCCATCCTTTTGCGCATGCTCCCAAGTCAAAATTCGACTTTCAATATTTTCAGTTTTGGAAGCACGGTCAACAGCCTATTTCCTCAGAGCGTCGAATATGCACAAGAATCTTTGACAACGGCTGTAGGTCCTTTCGCTTGTAATATAACCATTCGGGGCACAATTGGGCTAATGCGGATGTTAGACGAACTATGCCGATAGCATGGAAGCAAATTATGGAGGGACCGAGATATGTCTAGCCTTGCAATCTGTGTTTGATTCGCGTAACAAAATTAGGCCCACTGCCACATTCGTTTTGACCGATGGAGAGGTGTGTCGCGCAAAGGTTGGCTATTATATACACTTCCTCACCTCTGATTACATAGGTTAACGACAATAATGGCGAAGTATTTCGTGAAGTCCAAACGGCCGTCAACATGGCTCCACTGGATGCTCCCCTCCGTGTTTTTACACTTGGAATCGGGAATGAGGTGTCTAGTGCGATGTGTGAAGGTATTGCCCGCGCTGGTAATGGCGTATGCCTCTTCGCTGTCAACGCGGAGAGTATAGCTGGGAAGTGCGCACGCCTTGTTCGTGCCGGAAGGACGCCATTTGTCGAAAAGGTAACGATCGACTGGGGTGTTCCAAGAGACCACCTCAGCTACAGCGCATCATCCGTAAACTTCTCTAACCAGACCACGACTTCACAAACCATACGCCTTCGCCCACCACATGCAATCCAGCAATCACCACCCAAAATACACGACATTCATGCGGGTACACGATCGAACATTTTCGTAATTTTGACACTGAAGAAACTGAATGTGCCGAAGGAAGTCACACTGCGTGGGCAACTTGATGGGGGTGGTGGGTCTTTCGAACTTACCGTTCCAATCAGAGGTGTCCAGCTGGCAGACTCAGAGCCCGGTCTTCCTTTGGTGCACACACTTGCGGCATCGCGCCTCATCCAGGATCTCGAAGACAACAGGACGCCTCTCCCACTGGCCGTCGGCGCGGCCAACGAGGAGGATATTCGCAAGGCTGCGATTGTGCGCCTTGGCGAGAAGTATCAACTTGCCAGTCAGTACACTTCCTTCGTCGCAATAGATTCTGGCGGTGACCACGCACGAGGACATCGGAATTCGGAGGGATTCCGTCGACGATGGAGTAGTTCGGGCCCTCCCAATGAAGAAAATACGAACGCGGGAACTGGAGTCCCTGGGCTTGACGATACGTCTCCAAGTGGTTTGCCCGGGGTGTTGCAGAACATATTTTCCTCGATCATATGGAATACAACAAATACAATAACGAACCGCGGGCTACCTGGAGCTTGGCCAGAATCGCCGTCGCCATCCTCCTCAGCCAGCACTGCTGATTCTGACGAGGCGGACGAGGGTTATGAGAGTGCGGAGACATTTTCAACGCTAAGTTCTCTAGAAGGCTCTGCTGACTGGAGTGAATGGAGCGCACCGCCAAGTCCTCGTCCACGCCCACGCGTCTCGGAGGACGCAGAGGTGCAGGGTCGGCGTTCACCCCAGTTTGAACCTCTGAAATTAGCCCCTGAAGCAAAGCGATCGCAGCACGGCGGCAGCCTGCCTACCTCACAGCCACCTCCCGCACCGCCTCCGGTGAAAACAGAGGTTGTCGAATTGGTCAGGTTACAACTATTCGATGGATCTTTCCAGTTGGATGACATCGGCAGCATTGTGGGCCCTCGCGCAGTTAAGGAAGCCGATACTTTGCACGTGGATAGAAACGTGTGGGCGACAGCACTTGCTGTTGCATTCATGACGAAGCATATGGGTAAGCAGAAAGAATTGTTGGACGACTTGTTGGTCAAGGCACTAGAGTTTTTGAAAGTCGAACCCGACTTCAAAAAACTGGTAACGCAAGCAATAGATTTGATCATTTAGTGTCACGGTTCTTACGAGTTGGTTCTTATACGAGTTGGAAGCTGATGTCCTGGAGAGAAATAAATTAGTTTGCTACCACTGGATCACAGGCAATGTTAATGGCATGTACGGGCATTACATACTCGAGTAGGTGGTGGTATTCCTGAGCGCGCTGTACATTTATGTGACAAGTGCCAATTTTGGTGAGGTCCGTGCGCATCCGAGTCGACAGAGAAAAAAATTGGTTGAAGCCCAGCCAATCGGGAAGCGGCTGCCGCGCCACAAGCTGACTCATTGTTTCTTCGCCCCTCTCTTCCCTCTTCTTTCACCAATATCTCAAAATGAGCTCTCACGACAACGAGGACCTTATCGACTACGAGGATGAACACGACGTCGTTCCCAATGGTGCCACAGCCTCGGCAGCAACCAACGGTGCCGCAACTTTGGCTGCAGCCAGAGCTGACGGTGAAAGCAAGGATAAGAAAAACTTCTCAGGGATTCATTCAACTGGTTTTAGGTAGGCATGCCTCGTCGATCCCTCGTTCATTCGATCGCTTACTTTTTACTTTCGTTTTCCACAGGGATTTCCTGTTGAAACCTGAACTTCTACGTGCGATCAGCGATTTGGGCTTCGAACACCCGTCAGAGGGTGAGTTTATTTATCAAATAAATGAGTAGTGATTAACTTATGTCGTTCATCAGTACAACAGGAGTGTATCCCACAAGCTGTCCTCGGGATGGACGTCTTGTGTCAAGCCAAATCCGGTCATGGAAAAACCGCTGTTTTCGTCTTGGCCACTCTCCAGCAACTTGAACCTGTCAATGGCGAAGTATCAGTCCTCGTCCTTTGTCACACCCGTGAACTCGCCTTCCAAATCAAAAATGAATATACTCGATTTGCCAAGTACATGCCCGATGTTCGCGTCAGCACCTTCTATGGCGGCACACCTGTAGCGAAAGATACTGAAATCCTCCGAGACAAGAGCAAATGCCCCCACATCGTTGTCGCCACACCTGGTCGTTTGAATGCGCTTGCTAGAGACAAAGTCCTGGACGCCAAAAACGTGAAGCACTTTGTTCTGGACGAGTGCGATAAAATGCTGGAACAGCTTGGTTAGTCATGCGAATTTCGGCCTCCCAAATCATCCATCATCCTTTATATTCATCGCTTCATCGGCCACCTGGTGTCGCGTAACTTTGTCGCCTTGTCCACATTCCACGCTGCGCCAATGAGTGCTGGCAATTCCTTCGATCTTGGATAGTTGTCGGTAGGATATGGGTATCGGTTGATGCCGACGTTGGGGAACATGTAATGGAACGCTGTCTTAGTGGTTTGTTGCGATAAAGAGGGCAAACGCCGGAGCGACTGAAGAACTACTCGACGACGTCTCAATGGGAAGGGATCAGCGAGGATTCCGACATGCGTCCCAATAATTTATGTCTTGGAAATTTCTTCACTTTCTCCATTCTACGTCGCCATGGTACCGCTTTGATTCTTTCATTTTCTTGTTGCCACCTGCTGTCGACGATCTCATCTAATTGCGACACCGTCCACTAGACATGCGCCGTGATGTTCAAGAAATCTTCCGAGCAACACCTCACCACAAGCAAGTCATGATGTTCAGTGCAACATTGGCGAAGGAGATTCGGGCAACTTGCAAGAAGTTCATGGCTAACGTGGGTGTCCATTTCCTCATAAAAATTGACCATATCATCTGACGTTTCCACAGCCTCTCGAAATTTTCGTGGACGACGAGACGAAGCTCACTTTACACGGTCTCCAACAACACTACGTGAAGCTTGAAGAGAGCGGTAAAAACAGGAAGTTGAACGAGCTGTTAGACACACTCGAATTCAATCAGGTACTTTTGGAGTGTTTTTAACACATCTCTCCTAATAGCCTTCTCTGTCTCTAGGTCGTCATCTTCGTGAAGTCTGTTGCTCGCGCCATCGAACTCGACAAGCTCCTCGTCTCGTGTAATTTCCCGAGTATCAGCATCCACTCTGGTCTCCAGCAGGAGGAGCGGTACGTAACTCGTACTCGTTTGCATTTCCAATGTAGTTTACTTATATTGTATGTGCAGTATCAATCGCTACACTGCCTTCAAAGCATTCGAGAAGCGTATACTCGTCGCGACTGACATTTTTGGCCGCGGCATTGATGTTGAACGTGTGAACATCGTTATCAACTACGATTGTCCTCCAGATGCCGACAGCTATCTGCATCGTGTTGGGTGAGCATCGAGTGTCTATCCTTTACCCAGACTCAGGCACTTACGTTGTCGTCATTACAGTCGTGCTGGTCGATTCGGAACAAAGGGCCTTGCCATCACCTTCGTTTCTTCTGAAAGTGACCAACAGGTCATGGCTGCCATTCAGTCCAGGTTCGAAGTGGCGGTTCCGGAGCTGCCTGATCACATTGATCCGGCTAGTTACAGTACGTTTCGGTCTTTTCATTGCCACAATAGATTCCCCCGCTGATATGTACTTTCTCCAGTGACATCTTAATATTCCGTTCTACTTGGCGTTTCTTTTTGCCAGCCCATCCAAACTTTCACTGATCTCCTTGAATTCATATGTAACCTTACTACCTGTTGTGTAAATGGGATAGCCGTTTCTGCAGTTGCTCTACACTTTGTGCTTCTGTGATCGATGACGTACACGATGGCCATTTAAGTTTAAGCGAAACATGCGATATGCAATCGAGCCACCGTTAAATAACGTTCTCGATTTCAAAACCATTCCGTGTCTAGATTCACCGGGTTCTGACAACGGCGGAAACAAAGGAAGCGCGGCCTTTGAGGTCTTCTATGGATCCTCGAAGATCCATGAAACGGAAATTTGGCCAACCGACTCTACCAACTCTGTATTTCAAGGATGGTGTACTGTCTGTTCCTGGGTATACCTTCGAGAAGGTGTGATGCCTTTGCAGTGTTCATAGGTATATTCTGATGACGGTCAAAGGCCTTGCTATGGCAAGATACTGGAAGTATGACAGTTCTCGCGGAGGGCAGCAGCTTGAAGGATGGATCGAATGTCCTGGCTAAAATTGCACCCGCACAGTCCAACGGGTCCATGTGTCTGGAAAGAGAAGCTCATATGTGAGCCGTCGGATTCTGACATTGTAACATCGTCTTATATAGATTGTCAGCCTTGGACGCATGGCTTCCTCTCCCGATGCTTACAGCACAACTTTGAGGATGATTGAGGTCTTTAATATTCCACCGGACAGCGGCGACTGTGTCGTTCTCCTTCTGGTTCACCCAGGGCTAAATCTTCTGGGCCGCTACTTACCACCGTCTAAAATCAATGACCTCCTCCTGGCTGACGTGTTAAGTGCGCGACCAACATCATCTCATGGGGACGTTTATATGGTGGGCATCAAGGAGGCTGACGTGATGGAAGAAATGGAGGCTCTTGATATCATGGACCTGGCCTCGTTCTTAGAGTGGGTTTACTACTGAATAAACGTTTGACTCCCGTCTCACTTGTGTCTCTGGACAGATTCGCCATACAAGCTACTCACTGTTTAGAAACAATGCATAAGTACGTCTTTTCTTCGCGTTATTTCCACAAAATTGATTTCACCTTTTGCATCTCAAGAGCTGGTGTCATTCACCGGGAAGGTAACTTGCTGTCTATTATTTTATTCCGTCATGCTCATGTTTGTTTCCGGAAGTTCGGGCGAATGCTTTTCATCTGAACTCACACTCTGGGCTTGTTCGTTTTGTTCATTTTGGGAACCGTGCAGTTTCTCTGGAGAACTTTGGATCCCCCTCGTCCCTTGTACTGCGAGCTTTTGAAGAGCTCGAGAAAGTTAAGGTGAAAGAAGCGCTTTGCTACCTTGCGCCGGAACAAACGGGAAGTATCGAAACAATGACCCAGGACCATAGAACAGACCTTTATTCTCTTGGGATAATGTTCTGGACTTTGGTTGTGGGTCGTGGGCAGATGCCATTTGAAGGGGGTCCACTGGAGCTTCTGCATTCGATCGTGCAAAAGAGACCTATGCCTGTCCACGAAGTTCGCAGGGACGTCCCACAGGTTTTGGCATCGATTGTAGACAAGGCAAGTGATCCGATGTGATTGGGGATTGATGGAGGGTGTTAACACCGCGAGTTAGTTGTTGGCTAAGAATCCGGATGTCAGGTATCAGAGCGCCTATGGACTCAAGGCTGATCTCCTTGAATGCCAAAGACGCCTTCTTGCAACTGTGTCTTCTACGTCCGAGGAATCGTCGGAAGTGCGTTAATCGAATCAAATATTTTTCATCAATGCTGACGAGTAGTCCAGCTCATTCCTCCTTTTGAGATTGCCATGGAAGACCGATTCATGGTAAATACAGAATTGTCTCGTTTCCACGTAGCGTTCTGTCTAATCATTCCTTTAGGAATTTACGATGCCAATTGCTTTGGTATGAAGGAACTGTCTTGATGCTTGTTCATGCAGCATCTCACACATACACAGTTTGGACGCGAGCGAGAATTGGAATTGATAAGGAACGTTAGTCAGTAACTTTCCCGTGACCACTGAAGCGTGCCTTCGTTCAGCTAATCGCGCCTTGAAGTTCGAAATACCTCCACCAGTTTTTCGCGACATTTCTCAGTGTCGAAAGGATTCATCTCGATATCTCCTGGAGGAAGTCAGGATATGGCAACGGGAACTAACACCGCCGAGGACCATGCTGGATCGGTATCTTCATGGAGTGAGTCGTCGAACCACCCCCCGATGATCGATAATACCAGCCCCAGGCTCCAATCGGCGAGGGCGTCTTCTACCCATGAGCGGCGTTCTGTCTCCGTAAGCCCCTCCGTCAGTCCCAGTGACAGTCTTCGTAGAGTAGCCCTAGTCCCAAAAAGTCGTTTTGGGCGTGCTCAAGCAGTGCTCGTCATTGGTCCACCAGGGTCAGAATTTGATCTTTTCATTCTCGAGCCATGGAATATAACTGGTTCTTGAACAGTATCGGCAAAAGCTCTATGATTCTCGTCAACCAAGCAAAATGGAGATGTGAGTTGTCAATTGTGGAATAAAACTATTCACTGAAATTGGACAAATTGTAGCTCATGGACTTTGGGGACAGGCCAAATTCCAAAACGCCGATTCCGCTCCATTTGCAGCCTTAGTGAGTACTCTTTATATAGTAAATCTGCGTTTGTATCTAAACAAATTGCTCAAGCTGGGCTGCCTGTCTTCCGTGTTGCGACAACTCATGGTATTTCCCACCGATCTACATCGGTTTGTCACCGCCCTCCAAGAGCGGTTGGGTCCCCAAATCCAAAATGTTCCTCTCCTCTATCAAGGAACTCCAGAACTTCAAGATGTTCTCGCTCTTTTTGATATTGCAATCGATTCCCCTCAAGAATCGTTGGCAACGCGTGAGCTACGTGCGAGATTTCAATCCCTAGTGGAGAACGTCTTTTCAGTGATCGCGGAGACCCGCTTATTTGCACTCTTCCTTGATGACCTCCATGAAGCTGACGAGTCGTTGAGTTCCTCGTTCATACTACAAAATTTGAGTTATTCTGATGCTGCCAATGTAGCACTTTGGACCTTGTTTCCACCTTGCTGAATTCCAAAAGCCGAATGGTGTGCCCAGTATTATCTCCTTTACAGTCCTTCCATCTGACAACACCGCAGCTCATCTTTGCCACATTACGGTCTGACAAAGTGTGAGCACGATGATCGGTTTCCTTCCCATTTGCTTACCTCTGATTCACCTTACCCATACAATAGTGATGTTGTTGAGCGGGTTCGGA
>Ga0210402_10004866_pt1 | contig 12143 bp, 11 predicted proteins | sample IncBWC7MmetaG_FD_161055 | JGI IMG/M metagenome (GOLD analysis project Ga0210402, IMG submission 161055) | Forest soil microbial communities from Barre Woods Harvard Forest LTER site, Petersham, Massachusetts, United States - Inc-BW-C-7-M | ecosystem: Environmental > Terrestrial > Soil >...
TCCGATCACAAATCGCTCGATCAGCCAGGCCGTTATCGCCATGATCACGACAGCGAAGCCAATGCCGAGGATGATCGCAGCCCAAAGCGAGAAGCCCCAAGCCACCAGCAGGTCCAGCGCGCGAACCAGCGCAAGCCCGGCGAGCAACACCATTGCGCCTTGGGCAAAGTTAAAGACGCCGGATGCTTTGAAGATCAACACGAAGCCGAGCGCGACCAGCGAATACAGCACGCCGGACATCAATCCGCCGATCAGCACTTCAAGAAATTGACCCAACGCGATCACGCAACGCTCCTTAATGCGCGACGCCGAGATAGGCGTCGATCACGCCCTGATTCTTCTTGACTTCATCCGGGGTGCCGTCAGCGATCTTCACGCCATGATCGAGCACCGCCACACGATGGGAGAGATCCATCACCACAGCCATGTCGTGCTCGATCAGCGCAATAGTCGTGCCGTAATGATTGTTCACGTCGATGATGAACCGCGACATGTCCTCCTTCTCCTCGAGGTTCATGCCTGCCATCGGCTCGTCGAGGAGAAGAAGATCCGGCTCCATCGCAAGGGCGCGGCCGAGTTCAACGCGTTTCTGCAGGCCATATGGCAAACGCGCAACCGGCACCTTGCGGATCGCCTCAATCTCCAGAAAATCGATGATCTCCTCGACCCGGTGCCGATGCTCGATCTCCTCCGCCAGCGCAGGGCCGTAGCGCAGCATCTGCCAAAAAAGGCCCCGGCGCATCCTCAATGTGCGGCCAGCCATAATATTGTCGAGCGCGCTCATTCCCTTGAACAGCGCGACGTTTTGAAAGGTGCGCGCGATGCCGCCACGGGACGCCTCGAACGGCTGCATCTGGGCGCGGGTCCGTCCCTTGAAGGTGATCGCGCCGTGATGGGGATGATAGAAACCGTTGATGACGTTGAGCATCGAGGTTTTGCCGGCGCCGTTCGGTCCAATGATGGCGCGAATTTCGCCTTTCCTGATGTCAAACGAAACGTCCCTCAGCGCTTTCACGCCGCCAAACGTCAGCGAGACCCCCTGGACCAGAAGCAAGATTTCGCTCGTATCCGGCATCCTCATGCGGCCTTCCCCAAAGGTTCTGTCGCACCAATTGTTTGCAGGTCGCGAATATTGACCCGAGCCGCGATCACGGCCTTGCGGCCATCCTCAAAAGTGACCTCGGTGGAAATGTCCGCTTCATGCGAACCGTCGTAGAGCGCCGTGACCAGTGCCGCATAGCGCTCGGCGATGAACCCGCGGCGAACTTTCTGGGTGCGGGTTAATTCGCCATCGTCTGCGTCGAGCTCCTTATGCAGAATGAGAAAGCGACGAATCTGCGCGCGCGCCAGCACCTTTCCCTCCGCGAGAGAGCGGTTCACCTCCGCAACATCTTTCGCCACCATGTCGTAGACCAGCGGATGCCCCGCCAGTTCCTGATAGGAACCGTATGCGAGGTTCTTGCGTTCGGCCCAGTTCGCCACGGCGACCGGGTCGATATTAAGAAAGGCGCAAACGAAATCCCTGGAGTCGCCGTAGACGACCGCTTCCTTGATGTTGGGAAAGAACTTCAACTTGTTCTCAAGATACTTCGGCGCAAACATCGTGCCGTCAGCCAGCCGACCAACATCCTTCGCGCGATCGATGATCTTCAGGTGCCCAGTCTTCTCGTCGAAGAAACCGGCGTCACCGGTCTTGACGTAACCGTCGGATGTAAGGGTTTCCGCGGTCTTCGCTTGATCCTTGAAATATCCGACGAACATGCCGGGTGAGCGGAACTGCACTTCCCCTGACTCCGCAATGCGGATATCGACGTTCGGCGCCGCCGGACCAACCGTATCGGAGTAGATCTCCCCGTCAGGCTGACAGGTGACGTACAGGAACGCTTCAGTCTGACCGTAGAGTTGCTTCAGGTTCAATCCGATCGAGCGGTAAAACTCGAAAAGATCCGGACCGATGGCCTCACCTGCAGTATAGGCGACGCGCACGCGAGACAGGCCAAGAACATTCTTGAGGGGCTCGTAGACCATCAAACGCCCGACCGCATAGAGCAGCCGGCCAGACAGTGGCACCGACTTTCCGGTCAAAATCGACTCGCCATACCGCCGCGCAATGCCAAGGAAGTAGTTGAACATGCGCCGCTTGATGACTCCAGCGTCCTCCAGGCGGATCATTACCCGCATCAGCATCGCCTCGAAACCGCGCGGCGGGGCGAAATAGAAGGTTGGTCCGATCTCGCGCCGATCCTGCTCGATCGTCTCACCGCTCTCGGGACACGCCATGCAAAATCCAGCGACAATTCCCTGTGCATAGTTGAGGTAATGATCACCAACCCAGGCGAGCGGCAGGTAGGCGAGCGCCACATCCTTGTCGGTCAGGCTGTCAAACCTGACGGTATCAGTCGCAGCGTCGATGCAGCCTCGCGCCGACAGCATGACGCCCTTCGACGCGCCGGTTGTTCCCGAGGTGTAGAGGATGATCGAGATGTCAGAACCTTCACCCTGCAGGATGAACTCATCGATCTGCCTGCCGAGCGCAGCGCTGGCCGCAAGCGCGGCGCGGCCGTCTTCGATGACGTCGCGGATTGCGATCAATCGGTCGTGGTCGTAGTCATCGAGGCCACGCGGCTCGTCATAGATGACCTTGTGGAGATGCGGCACCCGGTCGGATACAGAAAAGACCTTATCGACCTGCTCCTGATCTTGCGCCGCAACAAACTTCACGTCGGCGTGAGCGAGGACGTAAGCAAGCTCGTCAGCCACCGCATCCGAATAGACCGGAACCGGAATCGCGCGCAGCGCTTGCACTGCCATTAGCGTCCAATAGAGCTTCGGCCGGTTGGACCCAACGATGGCGATCATGTCTCCTGGCTGCAATCCAAGTCGATGCAAGCCCGCAGCGTAAGCGCGCACAATCTCTGCAACCTGAGCCCAGGTCCACGTCTGCCAGATGCCGAGATCCTTATGCCGAAACGCAGGACGGCTGCTAAACTGTGCGGCATTTCGCACCAGCAACTTGGGGAATGTGTCGAACGATCCGCCAACGGCCATGTCGGTCTCGATCCCAAAAAACTGGCACGTTGGCTCGCGCCTGCTTATTGTGAAGCCGCGCCCTTTGCGATGCATCCCTGCGAACTCCGCATGCTTCTCTTCACAATACAAGGGATCGTATGGATGGGGCGCATTATTGCGACGATATGTCCGAGATGGGTCCAGGCCGTGTGAAAACGCGAATTTCGAGCCTTGCGCGAGAAGTGTTCTATCGTTGCGCTGTTCTACCGAACGGCGTGCTACGTAACCGACCCAAAGCCCGCTATGAGGGCAACCCGGAGACATATGCTCGCACTGAGTTCTTCTCAGTTTGACCCAGAGCTGCCATTAACTGACCTCGGGTGCAGGTCTCATTCAATGAGGCGGTTTGATGCGATACCATGGTCGTCCCCGGCAACACGCTGAACATGAGACCGGGAATCCGTGGAATAGTTCGATGCTCGAGGCCAGGGTTGAGTCCCGGAACGCCACGCCATAGAGATCAATTGTCTCGCCCAACCGAAGGGAGAACTCCATGAAGGCCATCGCGCCGGGCGCATTCGGTGCCGCTCTGCTCGCGTCCTCCGCTTCCGCCGCCCCCTCAGCGCGACGACGATCGGCTCCGCCGAAGTCTCCAACGTCGACCAGGTCGGCTTGCTCTGCAACGAGTATTATGGACGTTGCTGGCGGACCCGCGGACCGCGCCATGTGCTGCGCTATTTCTACGACCCCAGCTACTTCCCCGGCTGGGACTACAACTACTACGCTGGCCCCGGCGACTATGATCGCCGCTACGGCGGACCAAGGTTCATCATTCGCGGCTGGTAGCCAGGAAGCAAAGGGCCGCTCTCAGCGCAAGCAGATCAAATTCCCAGCCTCGCGTCTCCGCGATTGCTCGTCAGATCGGGGGCCTTCTTCCCTGCGACGATGGCCTCGTCAAAGCGACGAAGCTCAATAAGGGCCGTCCCCATTCCAGTCAACGATCGGTGTAGCAGCGGGTCTACCGGGCTCATGCGAATGGCCCGTTCCCAGCTCCGCACCGCTTCCTCCGGCAACCCCGCAGTTTTATAGACCCAGCCTCTGGTGTGCCATGCGAGAAATGAATTTGGGTTGAGCGCTACTGCCCGGTCTGCCATTTCGATCTCACTTTCACTGTCGCCGACCATGAACGCCGAGACTACGGCAGCCAATGCTAACGTCTCTGGATCATTGTTATCGACGCTCAACGCCAAGCGAGAAAGCCGAACTGCTTCCTTCCTGTCGAATGGAGGATCGATCGCATAACCTAGAACGACGTTGAGCATGTGACAGTGACCTGCCAGAGCAGCGACAAAGCCGAACCGAGGGTCTAGCTCCAAGGCGCGATGAGCCAGCCTTATCGCCTCGGCCACCCCTTCGCGGGTCGCTAGGTAAACCTGCGGCATCGCCCGGAGATAATAGTCATAGGCAGTGAGGTTCTCCGGTCGCCGTCGCGTCGCCATTTCAATTTCTGTTTGAAGCAACTTTGGCTGAATAGCTGAGACAACGGCGACCGTTACTTCGTCCTGGAGAGCGAAGACATCTGTGAGATCTCGCTCGAACCTATCCGCCCAAATGTGGGTGCCTGTCACCGCGTCAATCAACTGCCCCGCTATGCGAATTTTCCCTGAGCCTTGCGCACAGACCCTTCAAGGACATAACGCACGCCAAGCCTGCGTCCGACTTCCTTGATATCGACCGCTTTGCCTTTGAACGTAAAGCTCGAATTTCGAGCGATCACGAACAACCATTTGAAACGCGAGAGCGCGGTAGTGATTTCTTCTACCATCCCATCGGCAAAATACTCCTGCTCGGGATCGCTGCTCATGTTCTCAAACGGCAGCACGGCGATAGACGGTTTGTCAGGGAGCGGAAGGGCCGCACCTAACTTCGCGATCGGCGCGTTAAGCGTTCCCGCGTGGACCGCGTAAGCGCGGACCGGCTTGGAGATGTTCTTGAGCTGCTGTTCGCCCCGGTCCTCGAAGCCAGCGTCCAGCTTGCCTTCGACCTCGCTGTACACCTCTTCGGAAATCAGGATGCCGCCCGGATCAGCGATCCCCTCCAGCCGGACAGCAATGTTGATCCCATCGCCGTAGAGCTCACCGTCCTGCCCAACGATAACGTCACCAAGGTTGAGCCCGACGCGTAACCTTAGCGGACTACCTCCCGTGGCGAGATGATCCTGTATCTCAACCGCGCATCTCACGGCGGCTAAGGGACTGGCGAACTCGGCGAGCGCGCCATCACCCGTTGTCTTTATAAGCCGCCCTTCGTGGCGGCAGAGGCTAGGCCCGATCAATTCTCGCTTGAGCCGCTCGAACTCGGCGTAAGTGGCTTCCTCAGCGCGCTGCATCAGCGCTGAGTAACCGACCACGTCAGCGGCCAAGATTGCCGCTAATCGCCTTTGAACCCGCTGCTCGGTCACGGCGCCCTCCGAACGACAAACTAGCCACGCCGGTTGGAGAAGGAGCAGCGTAGCACTTTGTTGCGGTCCAGTGAGCGGTAATCGAGAGAGAGAGCGCCATTGCCCAAGCGCCGTACCAATATCCGACGCAGCGCGGGCGGTTACTGGCAAAAGCGCGTTTGGCACCGACACTGTTCCATCATAGTGTGTGCTGCAGGCAGGATTGCGGGCCATGGTGCAAGAACGGCTAGTCCGGGTCGAGCGCAGGTTGTCGGCGATATTGGCCGCCGACGTGGCTGGCTAGCGCGGCTCATGCACAATGACGAAGAGGCTACGCACGCCAAGCTGACCGCGCTCCTCGCCGACAGCGTCACGCCCGCGATCTCTGAACACGGAGGCCGCATCGTCAAGAATACTGGCGACGGGTTCTTGGCAGAATTTCCAAGCGCAGTTGAGGCGGTTCGAGCCGCTGTACAATTTCAGACCCGCACCAAAGAACTTACAGCCGCCGATGAGGACGACAAGCGTATTGCGTTTCGCGTCGGCATCAATGTCGGCGACGTAATTGTCGAGCCGCACGACATCTTTGGCGATGGCGTTAATGTTGCGGCGCGCCTTGAGGGCATCGCAGAACCCGATGGTATCTGCATCTCGTCTTCTGCGTACGATCATATCCAGGGTATGGTCGGGTTTGAATTCGCCGATCTGGGAGCACAGAACATGAAAAACATGGCCCGCCCGGTCAGAGCCTATGCCGTGGTCTGGGATGGACGTAGCTCGGCGATACAGGCCGACGGCACCAGGCCGGTCGCGCTTTCACCACCTCGTCTTTCCATCGTCGTGCTGCCTTTCGCAAACCTTAGCGGCGATCTCGAGCAAGATTACTTCGTTGACGGCGTGACCGAGAGCCTCACCACGGATTTGTCGCGGATCAGGGGCGCACTCGTAGTTGGCCGACACACTGCATTTACCTACGGCAAAGCAGTTGATCTCAAGCAGGTCGGTCGTGAGTTAAACATCCACTATGTGCTTGAAGGATCGGTACAACGCTGCGGTGATCGACTTCGTGTAAACGTGCAGCTTGTGGACGCCGATACTGGGACACATCTCTGGGCCGACCGCTTTGACAAACCCATCGCTGATTTGTTCGATATGCAGGACGAGATCGTAGCACGGCTCGCCAAACACGCCAGAGGCTCAGCTCACGGAGGAAGAGGCAAGGCGCTCAGAGCGATCCCACATCCCAATTCAATGGATTTGTACTTCCAGGGTAAGGCGTTATTGAACAAAGGCTGGACGCCTGACTACTTGGCTCAAGCGCGCGAAATTTTTGAACGGGCGTTAGACCTCGATTGCAAGAACGTTGAGGCGATGGTCTGGAAAGCGGGTGTCGTCTCATAGTTGGCGGAACCTACGTGTCTGACGACCGCGCTACGCTTGTCGCTGAAGCCGAGACCGCGCTGGTAAAGGCGCTATCCCTCGCGCCGAACCATGCCTTTGCGCATTTGTTCCTGGGAGCTCTACAGATTATTACCAACCGCGCGGCTCAAGGCATGGCAGAGTGCGAGCAAGCGTTGGCCTTAGACCGCAATTTGGCTGAAGCACACACGCAAATTGGCACCGCCAAGTATATGATGGGGCGTGCACGAGAACTTGAAGCGCATGTGCACGAAGCATTCCGTCTCTCTCCACGAGACGTCTGGGCGTTCCGTTGGCTATGCATGATCGGCTTCGCCAAGCTGCAGCTTAGCGCGGATACCGAAGCGGTCAGCTGGTTCCGCCGCAGCATTGAAGCCAACCGAAATTATCCGCTCACGCATTTTGCACTTGCCGCTGCACTCGCGCTGATCGGCTTGTGGGATGACGCGAGGACTGCTGCAAAGGCTGGACTTGCGATCGATCCAAGTTTTACCATTCGCCGCTTTCGCGACGGCGCATCGAGTGACAATCCAGCCTTCCTCGCCAAACGCGAGCGCGTCTATGAGGGCATGCGCTTAGCCGGAGTACCGGAGGGGTGACAGTCCACAACAGCTCAGCGACAGCGGGCGGATCGCTGATCTGGCTTTCGATCCGCCCGGACGCATGCGACAGTGGGACTTCATGTCGGGTTCGGCGGTCACAAGCGGCCCTGGGCGTCGCCAGGTGGCCCGTATGCGCTGAGATCAATGACAAGTCGGTCCCAAAAAGCATCGCGATAGTCGTTGCAAGCGAAAGACCGGAGGCAATAACTATCGATGGATCAAGATATAATAGAGCCTATTTTCAGGAGTTGAATCGGCTCGGCTATATCGAGGTCAAAAATCTCATCATTGAGCAGTATTCGCCCTTGGGTAGCCCTGAACGCTACGAAGGATCGCTCGCGCAGTTGTCCGCACAAATCGCGAGCTGATCCTCTCCTTCACCGGTGCGCTCACGCGCGCGTTCAAGCCTCTGACCGCCACTATTCCTATTCTAGTCTTAGTCTAGCCCGATCCTCCGATTTGGTTGCTGGTGGAATTGTCATCGCCAAACCGGGGATCGGCACCTCGAACATCCTGCTGCAGCCAAGGAAATGAAGGTCAGGGCGGGTGGCTGACGTCGATGCCCGGTCATCGCCTCGTCGCGCTGGAAACCTTGCCCGGTTCGGCCTGCCGACCAAGGTGCGGAAGCTCGGCTACGTCATCCAGCTCGACGACCCGCCATCCGGCGAGAGAATCGTCCCCGCCGGCCGGATCGAGAATATCGTGGTTGAGGGCTCCCACGCCGGGATCAGGACGGCCCGGGAGCAGATTTGCAGGGTGATGAGGTACTCGTTCCAGCTTTAGGCTACGGCCTTCCATAGGCCCAAGGGGATAACCTTGGCGCTACTGCGATCCCAGCGTGATCGCGAGCCCGCTCAGGTCGGCGTTTGCGATCAACCCGATCTGCTGGCCCGACAATTCCAGCACCGCGCCCTTCTGGTTGGTCAGCACAATACCGCGCACGCCGCGCCCAACGGCGATACCGGCGCCTGCCGCGCCATAGACGCCGGCGACATCGGACGGATGGTAGATGTTGCTGACACGACCATGCAGCACCGTCTTCGATCCGCCGAATACGAGGCCGTAGTCGAGGCCGCCGGTCGACAGACCATAGCGCCTCCCGTGGAAGTTCAGCACGCCGCCGCCGCCATTTCCGCCGATGATCCATCCGGCCTTGTAGATCACGAGCGACACGCTCCCCTCATCGGCATGGGCGGAGGACAGGCCGGTGCCGGCGAAAGCGAGTAGGGCGACCAGCGCGCTACGGACGGCCGATGACATCTTCATGTTGGTAACTCTCCTGGATTGTAAGGTCAGCGTTATGATCGAATCGCAGTTAGCCGATGGCCTGCAGCAGCTAAATGCGTTCGCGCGCTGGCGCAAGGCGGAGGAACGGAGCAATATGGCGGCGAGGCAGTCCCGCAGCCCGCGAGCATCACGGCAGCCTGAAAGCGTGAGAGGTCTTCCATGTCTCGGATCAAGCACTTCCCAGCCCCGCGGCACATCAAAGCCCCGCCGCTCTCCTTCGCCACGCGCGTTGGCGATCTTCTGTTCGTCTCAGGCATTCCTGGCTTTGATGAGGCCGGCGCGCTGCCCGAGGGTTTCGAGGCGCAATTTGGCTTTGTCGTGACAAACATGAAACACGTGCTGGACGAAGCCGGCGCAACCTTCCGCGATCTCGTCAAGGTCAATGTGCTGCTGACACGCGCCGCCGACGTTGCCACCATGAACAGGCTTTATGCGGAGACATTCGGGCCTGCGCCCTACCCAGCCCGCACCACCTGCGTCGTGCAGGCGCTGCCGGACCCGAAGATGCTGATCGAGATCGAGGGCGTGGCCTCGCTTGCACCACGGTGACAGCGACCGGCGATGGCAAGCAAGAGCGCTGAGAACAATATCAAGAACAATGTCAAGAAAGGTGTCAAGAAAAGCGCCAAGAAGAGCGCCGGCGTTCTGATGTTTCGTCGCATTGGCGAGAGCGCCGACGTCCTGCTGGTTCATCCGGGCGGCCCGTTCTGGGCAAAAAAAGATGACGGCGCCTGGTCGATCCCGAAGGGCCTGTTCGACGAGGGCGAGGACGCGCTCACCGCGGCAAAGCGCGAATTCGAGGAGGAGACGGGACAGAGGCCCGACGGTGCCTTCATTGAACTCGGCATGTTCAAGCAGCCGAGCGGCAAGGAGATCAGCGCCTTTGCGATCGAAGGAACGTTCGACCTTGAATCGTTCAAGAGCAACAGCTTTGCGATGGAATGGCCACCGCGGTCCGGACGCATGACGGAATTTCCGGAAGCCGATCGTGCGGGCTGGTTCGGCCCGCAACAGGCGTTGGAGAAGATCACAAAAGGCCAACGCCCCATTGTCCAAGCGCTGTTCCAAAGGCTCGGTCTGTCGCCGCGATGACGCTTCATCCTGAAGTCATTTAGCCTGAAGTCGTTCCGCGCGCTCGGCGCCGGCCGCGCTCTCCAAAAAGGCTCTTCGCCGCCGGGCCGTATTCGCGCTCCGATGGCCTGGGCTACGCTCCGCGCGCGTAGCGCTCTCAACACATGCCTGTTATCCTCCGCCAAAACCAAACGCAGAGGAAACGCCATGCCCCTTCTCCAAGGTCACATCGCCGCCGTCACGGGCGCCGCCTCCGGCATCGGCCGCGCGATCGCTTCCGGCTTTGCGCGCGAGGGCGCGCGCGTCGTGTTGCTCGACATCGACGAGACGGCGGCCGCGAAGGCCGCGCAGGAGATCGGCGACGCTGGCGGCCGCGCGCAGAGCTTCGCGCTCGACGTCACGAAGCGCGAGCATTGCTTCGCGGTCGCCAAGCAGATCGCCGAGAAGGTCGGGCAAGTCTCGATCCTCGTCAACAACGCAGGGATCAACCGCCGCAACGCCTTCACGGCCGACGCCGATGCCGTGCTGAAGGATTGGCAGGACATCATGGCGATCAATCTCAACGGCGTCTTCAACATGACGCAAGCGTTTCTCGAGTCGCTCCGCGCCAGCAAAGGGCGCATCGTCAATATCGGCTCGGTCCAGTCCTTCGTGCATATGCGCACGCCGAACTCGCCGGCCTATACGACGTCGAAACACGGCGTGCTCGGCTTCACCCGCGCGCTGGCCGCCGAGCTTGGCAAGCATGGCGTACGGGTGAATGCGATCGGCCCGGGACTGATCGAGACGCCGCTGAACGCTCAGGTGCGCGCCAACAATCCTGAGCTCGTGAAGATCTTCATGGACCACACGCCGCTCGGCCGCCCCGGCAAGCCGGAGGATATCGTCGGACCCGCGATCTTCCTCGCCTCCGATCTCTCCGCCTACGTCACCGGCTCGATCGTCATGGCCGATGGCGGGTACCGGACGATCTAAAAGAGCTAGAGTGCCATGTCCAACGCCCCGCATTACGAGATCGACGTGCAGGCGTTCTGGGCCGATCCCTATCCGGATCTGGCGCGGATGCGGAAACAGGCGCCGATCGCCTTCGTGCCGCAGCTCGGCTCGACCGTCTTCACCCGTCGCGACGATATCTTCACGCAGGAAAAGCGCATCGATGTGTTCTCGTCGCACCAGCCAGCGGGACTCATGAACCGCCTGATGGGCCACAACATGATGCGCAAGGATGGCGACGCGCACATGGCCGAGCGCGCGGCGATGTTCCCTTCCGTATCGCCGCGCGCTGTGCGCGAGACCTGGCTTTCGAAATTCCAGGCCCATGCGGACCGCATTCTCGACCTCCTCGTGCCGGAAGGCCGCGCCGATCTCGTGAAAGCCTTCGCGCTGCCACTGTCGGCGGAATGCCTGAAAGACATCACCGGGCTGACCAACATGCGCTACCAGGACATGGACGCGTGGTCGCAGGCGATGATCGACGGCATCGCCAATTACACCGGTGACAAGGCGGTGGAAGCGCGCTGCCATGCCGCGACCGCTGGCATCGATGCCGCCATCGACGATATGATCCCGGTCGTGATCCGGCATCCCAACAGCTCGATCCTCAGCGTGCTGCTTGCCGCCGGCCAGCCGATGGAGAGCATCCGCGCCAACGTCAAGCTTGCGATTTCGGGCGGCCAGAACGAGCCGCGTGACGCGATCTCGGGCTCGGTGTGGGCGCTGCTGACGCATCCGGAGCAACTCGCGCTGGTGCGCGACGGCAATGCAAAATGGATCGACGTGTTCGAGGAATATGCGCGCTGGATCGCGCCGATCGGCATGTCGCCGCGCCGTGTTGCCAAGCGCTGGACCTATGGTGGCGTCGATTTCGAGCCGGAGGATCGCGTCTTCCTGATGTTCGGCTCGGCTAACCGCGATGAAGCCTGTTTCGACGAGCCCGATCGCTTCGACATCACCCGCGACACATCGAAAAGCATCGCCTTCGGCGCCGGGCCGCATTATTGCGCAGGCGCGTTCGCCTCGCGGGCGATGGTCGCGGACGTGGCGCTTCCAAGCCTGTTCGCGCGACTAAACGGGCTGCGGCTCGACGCGGCCGAGCAGGTGAAGATCGGCGGCTGGGCATTTCGTGGGCTGCTCAATCTGCCGGTCGAATGGGAGGTCAACTAAGCAGCCGGCGCATGCGGTCCCGCGCCCATGCGCCGAATGTCACGACAAACGCGATCGCTGCGACCCATGCCGCGGTAAGTTCGATCGCACGCAGCAGGAAAGCGGTCAGCACTGCCCAGGACGGCTGCGGCTCGTCGGCATAGCCGACCGGG
>Ga0210402_10004867_pt1 | contig 12133 bp, 8 predicted proteins | sample IncBWC7MmetaG_FD_161055 | JGI IMG/M metagenome (GOLD analysis project Ga0210402, IMG submission 161055) | Forest soil microbial communities from Barre Woods Harvard Forest LTER site, Petersham, Massachusetts, United States - Inc-BW-C-7-M | ecosystem: Environmental > Terrestrial > Soil >...
GTTTGGCGCCGATCTTATCGAGATGCAGCCGAGCGACCTTTTCATCAAGGTGCTTGGGAAGCGTATAGACCTTCTTTTCGTATTTGCCCGGATTGGTCCACAGCTCGATCTGCGCAAGCGTCTGGTTGGTAAACGACGCCGACATCACGAAGCTCGGATGTCCCATGGCGTTACCGAGATTCACGAGCCGTCCTTCCGACAGCAGGATGATCCGCTTGCCGTCCGGAAACTCGATTTCGTCGACTTGCGGCTTGACGTTGTGCCATCGGAAATTCTTCAGCGCCGCAACCTGTATTTCGCTGTCGAAGTGGCCGATATTGCACACCACGGCGCGGTCCTTCATCTTTCGCATGTGGTCGACCGTGATGACGTCCAGGTTGCCGGTGGCGGTGACGAAGATGTCCGCGCGCGTAGCGGCGTCTTCCATGGTGGTGACTTCGTAGCCGTCCATGGCGGCCTGCAAGGCGCAGATCGGGTCGATCTCGGATACCATGACGCGGCAGCCGGCCTGGCGCAGCGATGCCGCCGAACCTTTGCCTACGTCGCCATGGCCCGCCACCATGGCGACCTTCCCGGCCATCATGACATCGGTGCCGCGCCGGATGCCGTCGACCAGCGATTCGCGACAGCCATAGAGGTTGTCGAATTTCGATTTGGTCACGCTGTCATTGACGTTGATGGCGGGCCATAGCAGCGTGCCCTTCTTTTGCATCTCATACAGCCGATGCACGCCCGTGGTCGTCTCCTCCGACACGCCACGGATAGATTCGGCATTCTTGCGATACCATCCGGGGTGTTCGTTGAGCCGCTTCTTTATGGCGGCAAAGAGAATCTCCTCCTCCTCGTTGGCGGGCTTGCTGATGGCGCCGATGTCGCCCTGCTCGGCGCGCAGGCCAAGGTGGATCAGCAGCGTGGCGTCGCCGCCGTCGTCAAGAATCATGTTCGGATTGCCGCCACCCGACCACTCGAAGATACGGTGGGTATAGTCCCAATATTCCTCAAGGCTTTCGCCCTTGACGGCGAATACTGGGATGCCGGACGCCGCAATGGCTGCCGCTGCATGGTCCTGGGTCGAATAGATATTGCAGGAGGCCCACCGCACATCGGCGCCCAGCGCCGCCAGCGTCTCGATCAGCACCGCCGTCTGGATCGTCATGTGCAACGATCCGGCGATGCGGGCGCCGCGCAGCGGTTGCTCCGGGCCGAACTCGTCCCGGGTTGCCATCAGGCCCGGCATTTCGGTCTCCGCGATCGCGATCTCCTTGCGGCCCCACTCTGCGAGAGCGATGTCCTTGACGACATAGTCATCGCTGGTCGAATGGGCTTTGGCGGCTTTCGGCGATGTGGTCATGAGTATCCTTTGGGGGGCGCGGTGGGGCATTTCCGTTTGATGCCTATAGCAAGGCGTCAGGACAGCCGCAACAAGCATATAAGGATTTCTTTATATCGAACCGGGCGGGCGCAGCGAGATCTTGCCGCATGCCTCTAAACGATTGATGTCTTGGGTTTCCGATAACGAAAGATCGCTCGATGCGAAGGTGCGTGCTTGAGTTTCTGACGTGGCGACCACGCTCGATCGCGTCAATCGTCCTCACCGAACCGCCCGTTCACCAGCAGTTCGAGCGCCGCGACCACCTCGTCCCGCTCCGGGCCGGAAGCTGCCACCGTGATCTCGGAACCTGGGCCGGCAGCCAGCATCATAAGGCCCATGATCGACGTGCCGCCAACCGTTTCGTTACCGCGGCTGACCTGCACGTCAACATCGAACTTTTCAACGGTTTGCACGAATTTGGCGGATGCCCGTGCGTGCAGTCCCCTCTGATTGCTGATTCTCAACACCCGCACGATCGCCTCACGGGGAATAGTGGTCAGGCTGGGGGCGCAATCGCCTTCGCTGGCTCGCCGCGTGTTCTTCATTTGCCTGCCAGCACCCGGCTCGCGATGGTGATGTATTTTCGTCCGGACTCTTGAGCGGCGGCGACCGCCTCGGCCAGCGAGCATTCGTCACGGACCTTTGCCAGTTTGACCAACATCGGCAGATTTATCCCGGCGAGCACCTCGACGTTCGGCCGGCTCATTACCGAAATGGCGAGGTTGGAAGGGGTGCCGCCGAACATGTCGGTCAAGATCACCACGCCATCGCCGGTATCGACCTTCTTTACGGCCTCGATGATGTCGCGCCGTCGCTGCTCGACATTGTCGTCGGGTCCGATCGTGATCGGTTCAATCTGACTTTGAGGACCAACAACATGTTCCAGGGCGGAACGAAATTCGGTGGCAAGCTGCCCATGGGTAACAAGAACAAGACCTATCATCGAATCACCCGGCGCGCGGGTGCGCCGCCCGAAATCGCCCAATCATGACCATCCCAAGCCCGAGCGCAAGGACTTTTCGGGAGGCTGTTACAAAGCGACATGTGCCGATACCAGAGCGCCATCAAGTTGCCGAGTCCGCGATGTAACGGCACAAAGCACCATCGGAACGGGATCGCAACCTGGTGCGACGGCCAGCCGTCGAATCCTGACGCCCACGATAACGGTGTGTCCCGAGGCGCTGTCGGGCATCCGCATCGGTGTCGCGACATCAAGGTCCACCACCCATGAAACAACGGCCATTGGTTCGTATGGAAATTGCTGAATTCCGAGACCGCGCACCTCCAGAAGGCCTGCGAGGGCAGCCGGCGGCCGCGCAATCAGCCGGTCATGAGCGGCCTGGACATGAACGCGGTCGTCTGCCACCAGACGCGCAAACATCAGCCGGCCGTCCGATGCGGCCTGAATGAGGTTGAGCGCCAGTCGCGATTTGCCTGAACCGGCGGGTCCGCGAATCAAGATTGCCTTCGCGCCCGCCAGGACCGCCGACGCGTGAATGGTGGGCGGGGCGTTCACCAATGCCTACATCGCCGGTAGCCGAACGACAAAGCGCGCGCCAAGAATCCGCTCTTCGATAACCGGGTTCTCGCTCTTGGCATCGTGGCGCGGGTCCCGCGGAGCCACGCGGTTCTGCGCCAACAACCGGCCGTCATGGGCTTCTACGATCTGCTTCGAGATCGACAGGCCAAGACCCGAATTCTGGCCGAAATTCTGCTGGGGCCGGTCAGTATAAAACCGCTCGAAGATCTTATCGATCGCATCCGGTCGGATCCCCGGGCCATCGTCATCGACAGTGATCAATATTTCATGGCCCGAACGCCGACAGGTAACCCGCACCGTGCCGTCGGGCGGGGAGAACGAGCGCCCATTGTCAATCAGATTGTTGATCACCTGGCTTAGCCGGGAATCGTGACCCTGCACTTTGAAAATGCGCGGAGAGCCCTCGAAGGTCAGGGCCACGGTCACGCCGTCTTCGCGTTTGACCTCGGTTGCAATCGCTACCACCGCGACCAACAGCTTATGCAGGTCGACTGGTGCCGCTTCCTGCCGTTGCAACTCGGCATCCAGGCGGCTCGCATCCGAAATATCGGAAATCAACCGGTCGAGCCGCTGTACGTCATGCTTGACGACAGCCAGCAGTCGATTCCGACTCGAGTCGGTTTTTGCCAGCGGGAAAGTTTCGACCGCGGAGCGCAGCGAAGTCAGCGGATTTTTCAGCTCGTGGGCCACATCGGCCGCGAAGCTTTCGATCGCTTCGATTCGACTGTAAAGCGCACCGGTCATTTCGCGCAGATTGCCGGACAGATGCCCGATCTCGTCGCGCCTCTGGGTGAAATCGGGGATTTCCACGCGGCCTCTCACGCGGCGGCGCACCCGATCGGCGCTGTCGGCGAGCCGCCTCACCGGGCCCGCGATGGTGCCGGCAAGCAGCATCGAAAGCACCGACATGATGCCCGCCGCAACCAGGAACACCTTGAGAATGGCAAGCCGCTCCGCCTCGACGGTTTGATCGATGTCACCGCCTTGGGTCGACAGCAGCAATGCACCGCGCACTGTGCGGAAACGCTGAATCGGGACGGCGACCAGGACGATCACCTCGCCGCGATCGTTGATGCGGACGACGCTCGCTTTGTCGCCTTCCAAAGCCCGGGCGACTTCCGGATAGCCCTTGCCGTTCTCCGGCCCTATCTCGCGATAAGGCGGCAAATCTCCGCGACCGAGCCAGTTGCGGATCGCGATAAATGTACGTTCGACGATTCCTGGCCGTTCGGCCGTCGGCGGCGGCAAGTCAAAACGCAAGACGTCGCCACGGCCATAAAGGTTGCGGCTGTCGAGGATCAACGTACCGTCGCGATCATAGATACGCGCACGCGTATTAGTCGGCGTTATCAACCGCCGCAACAGCGGCGCCACCCGTTCCGGGTTGACGGGAAACTCAAAGCCGAAAAGTGTGTTATCGGAGGGACCGTAGCTTTCGCCCGCCTGCAGTTCCAGAAGTCGCTCAGGGTCGACGTTGATGGCGTCGGCCTCGGTCGATTGGCCCGCGATCGCAATGGCGATGAGTTCGCCCTGCACGATCAAGCTCTGTACGCGTGCGTCGATCAGGCCGGCGCGGAACTGGGTGAGATAAAGAATGCCGATCACGAAGGCGAGCAGCCCGGCAATGTTAAGAAAAACGATGCGACGTGTAAGGCTCGAAAAGCTCTGGCTGATAAAGAACTGCCAAGTGTGGCGGAGCGCGCCGCGCGAGCCCTCGGTGCGCAACACCTTCCAGGCGCGCGCGAAAAAATCGCCGGTCCGAATGCGACCGCGCGCAACGGCGACGCGGACGCGACGAAGACGCCTGACCGCTCCCGCAGCCCACCCGCGATGCCGCTGCAGATACTTTTCGGTCGGATCGGCCGATCCGACCTGTACGTCATCGAGGTCTATGGTCTTATCAAGCACTTTTAAGGCTTCTCATAAGCTCCACCCGGGCTTAGGCGGCACTCTACGCAGCCGCACACCCGCGCCCACCGGTTCATGACTGGCGGTCGTGCGGAGGACTTGAAAAGCGGTTATTCCTTGAACCGGTAGCCTACACCATAGAGCGTTTCGATCATATCGAAGGAATCTTCGGCCTGCTTGAACTTTTTTCGCAACCTCTTGATGTGGCTATCGATCGTGCGGTCATCGACGTAAACTTGGTCGTCGTAGGCAGCATCCATCAGGGCGTTGCGACTCTTGACCACGCCGGGCCGCGTGGCCAGCGCTTGCAGGATCAGGAATTCCGTTACGGTCAACGTGACCGGCTCATTCTTCCAGGTGCAGGTGTGGCGTTCCGGATCCATACGGAGCTGGCCGCGCTCGAGCACCTTGGCGGCATCGGTCTCCTTAGGCACCGTGCCGTCCTTGCCGCCGCTGCGGCGCAACACGGCCTTGACGCGTTCGACAAGAAGCCGCTGCGAGAACGGCTTTCGGATGAAGTCGTCCGCGCCCATCTTCAGGCCGAACAACTCGTCGATTTCCTCATCCTTGGATGTCAGGAAAATCACCGGCATATCGGATTTTTGTCGCAGGCGCCGCAGGGTCTCCATGCCGTCCATGCGCGGCATCTTGATATCCAATATGGCGAGATCCGGAGGGCTTGACTTGAAGCCCTCAAGTGCGGACGCGCCATCCGTATAGGTCATGATCCGGTACCCCTCGGCCTCCAACGCTATGGAGACGGAGGTCAGGATGTTGCGGTCATCGTCGACAAGAGCGATAGTTGCCATGAATGCTTTCTAGCATGAATCGATGAGCATCAAGCAGGAATGCGTTACCAAGCCGCACAGGCGGGCGAAAATGTGGCGGCAATCGATAGAGTTGAGATGGATCGAACGAATCGGGAGGCCCGATAGACCATGGCGGAAGCGGAACAGAAAGTTGCTTTGCCTGGAATTATGCCCGACCGGCTGCCCGAAACTGCCCGCCCGCCGGAGGATTTTAATCCAATTGGCACCGCAAAGGAACTCTTGCGCGTTACCCGGGCGGGTGCCCTTGCCACAATCGACCGCAACACTGGTCACCCCTTTTCCTCCCTCGTCAATGTTGCGACCGATGCGGATGGCTCACCGCTGATCCTGGTGTCGCGACTTTCCACCCATACCGCCAATATCGAGATTGATCCCCGTGCTTCCGTGTTGCTCGCATCGACCGGGAAAGGCGATCCACTCGCTCATCCGCGGCTCACAGTCCTCGGTACTTTCGCCAACATCGAACGCGATGCGCAGGAGGCGGCGCGGGTACAGCGGCGCTTCCTCTCCCGTCATCCGAAATCCAGGCTCTATGCCGGCTTCGGCGATTTCACGTTCTGGAGACTGCACGTGGTGTCCGCGCATCTCAACGGCGGGTTTGCCCGCGCGGCCGACCTCAAGGCCAGCGACCTTATCATCAACCTCGCGGACGCTGCCGAAATCGTCGAGATTGAAGAAAGCGCGATCGCGCATATGAATGCCGATCATCCCGACACGGTCCGGTTATACGCGACCAAGCTGCTCGGTGAAGCGGACGGCGGCTGGCTAGTCACAGGTGTCGACCCCGACGGCCTTGATCTGGCCCTCGGTGCCCGCACCGCACGACTGCCCTTCGCTGAGCGCGTGACCAACGGTCTCGCCCTGCGCAAGACACTGGCTGAATTGGGAGCCCGAGCGCGGTCGCGATGACGAAACAGCCCATTAATCCTGACGCTATTCACAGCTGCGTCCAAATGCCCCATAGATGCTTTATAGATGCTTTCAAGCGTCAAAGGCCTTCCCAGGGTGCCGGATTAAGACCGTATTCGGTGCCTGGCGACTGCGCCGACAGCCGGTTTTTTTGATCGGCGCCTGGATCATAAACCCTACGCGGCAATTGATCTTGGCAGGATTATCGAGGGCCGTTATACGTGCGCCGCTCCCGGAATCCGGGTGTGCCATTAGCTTCCGGACCACTGCCGGGCCTGAACCCCCAAGGCTGCGGCCGTGAATAACCGAAGCTTACACGGAGGGCTGCCGTGAAAGAAACGGGTTTAACGAACAGCGCCTATGGCGCCGACAAGTTTGGATTCTCTAGTCTTGCTGCGGTTCATTGGAATTTGACCGAAGCGCCGCTTTACGAACATGCGCTCGCAAACCTCGAAGCGCATTTGGTCCAGGGCGGCGCGCTATGCGCTGAAACCGGCGTCCATACCGGCCGCAGCCCCAAGGACAAGTTCATCGTCTGCGATGAGCACACCGAAAAAACCATCTGGTGGGAAAAGAACGGCAAGCTGACGCCGGCCCAGTTCGAACTGCTGTACAGAGATTTTCTCGATCACGCCAACGGCAAGCAGCTTTACGTCCAGGACCTCTATGGCGGGGCCGATCCGAAATATCGCATCAAGGCCCGCGTCTTCACGGAGTTGGCGTGGCATTCGCTGTTCATCCGCACGTTGCTGATCCGGCCCGATCGTTCCGAAATTCCGCATTATGTGCCGGACTTCACCATCCTGTGCCTGCCGTCCTTCAAGGCCGATCCCAAACGCCATGGCGTGCGCAGCGAAACCGTCATCGCAATCGATTTCACCAAGCGCATGATATTGATCGGCGGCAGCTATTACGCCGGCGAAATGAAGAAGTCGGTCTTTACGACGCTCAACTACTATCTGCCGGCAGAGAGCGTGATGCCGATGCACTGCTCCGCGAACGTCGGCGAGGACGGCGACGTCGCACTGTTCTTTGGTCTGTCCGGCACCGGCAAGACCACCTTGTCGGCTGACCCGAACCGCACCCTGATCGGAGATGACGAGCACGGCTGGAGCCCTCAAGGCGTGTTTAACTTCGAAGGGGGCTGCTACGCCAAGTGCATTAAGCTCTCGAAGGAAGCCGAACCAGAAATCTATGCCGCTACGCTTCGCTTCGGCAGCATTCTCGAGAACGTCATCTTCGATTCGGAAACCCGAATCTGCGACTTCAATGATGAACGCAAGACCGAGAACACCCGGTCCGCATATCCGCTCGGCTATATTCCGAATGCATCGCGCACAGGCTGCGCCGGCATGCCGAAGAACATTGTGCTGCTCACGGCGGACGCTTTTGGCGTGATGCCGCCGATCGCAAAGCTCACCCCTGCGCAGGCGATGTATCACTTTCTGTCCGGTTACACCGCCAAGGTCGCCGGGACCGAGAAGGGGCTGGTCGGAGTCGAGCCGGAATTTTCCACCTGCTTCGGTGCGCCATTCCTGCCACGCCATCCCTCGGTCTACGGCAACCTGCTCCGCGAGCTCATCAGTGCTCATGGGGTCGATTGCTGGCTCGTCAACACCGGCTGGACTGCCGGCAAATACGGCGTCGGCAGGCGCATGCCGATAAAGGTGACGCGCACGTTGCTCACCGCTGCCCTGAATGGATCGCTGCGCAACGCCAAGTTCCGGACGGATCCGTATTTCGGCTTTCGGTGCCGACTCAACTCGCGGGCGTCGAGCCGCATTTGCTCTATCCGCACAAGACTTGGCAGAACAAGGCAGAGTTCGACGACACTGCACGCAGGTTGGTCACCTTGTTCCAGAACAATTTCGTGCAGTTTGAGAGCCACGTCGACGCCGATGTCCGCGCCGCTGCGCCGGAGGTACAGATCGCCGCCGAGTAGTGCCGGCCATCAATCTCTCGACTTGTCCTTCCGGGCTCTCGGCCGCCTCGCGGTGTGCCCGGAAGGCGCCTACCGGCTCCGAGGCCAGCGGCCTCGCGTACGCGTGATCCGCGATGGTGCGGCAGACCGCGGTCGGCCGCGGTCCCCGGTGCTTGTAGAGCGGCGAATTCGCGCATATGTCCTTAGCAAGCTTGAAAGATTGCCCACAGTGCCCGACAGCGTTATTCCTCCGATGCCATCGCGAGTCCGGCCCGCCGTCTGGGCGAGCGCGGGGATCGTCGCCGCCCTGGCGGCCGCGACCGTTGCGTTGTGGGCCCATTATGGCAGCGCGGTGTTCTTCGAGATGATCATGGCCGGTGTTGCATTCTGCTTTTAAGAGCGGCCCGGAACGTCGAAGTACGAGGATGAACGCATGGGCGTACGGGCGACGCGGTTGATGGTGATATTCACGGCATTTGTCGCCGGGCTGTTGCTTTGCCTCGGCGTCATCTTGTTTGTGGGCAGCCGTGGCTCCGGAACGGGGGTGATTCAGACAGCCGCGATCGGCGGACCCTTCCGGCTCATCGACCAGAGCGGTCAACCGTTCAGCGACCAGGACCTTAAAGGCAAGACGTTCCTGGTGTTCTTCGGATTCACTCACTGCCCCGACGTATGCCCGACCACCCTGTTCGAGATTTCCGAGATCATGCGCAATCTCGGCCCGGAAGCGGACCGAACGGCGGCGCTGTTCATATCGGTCGATCCGGAACGCGACACGCCGGAGGCGATGCGGGATTACCTGGCGAGCTTCGATCCGCATGTGCACGGACTTACCGGCGACTCCGCCGCCCTGACGGCTGTGGCCAAGGCGTATCGGGTCTACTACAAGAAGGTGCCGCTCGACGGCGGCGATTACACCATGGACCACACCGCGATCGTCTATCTGATGGATAAGGAGGGGCGGTTTGTTGCGCCCTTCAACATGAAGCGCACCGCCGAGGTCGCTGCGGCCGAGTTACGCAAGCACCTTTGAGGCGTATCGCTGCCGGAGCGTGTTTCGATTAGGTTGATGCTCATCCGTCATCGCCCGGATTGCCCGGTCAAGCCGGGCGATGACAGCGCAGGGGGTATCAACCTGATCAAAACAAGGCACACCTGATTTCGACATGTTGCAAGCTGCTAGCGCAAAACGTAAGCGGATGCCGTTGCGACCGGGCGCCATAATTTTCTTGTTTACCACCCTGGCTGGCGCCGGGCTCACAGCCGTCGCCGATGTCCTGCCTGCCCTCGCTCAGATTGCGGCCGCAAACCGGCCAGCAGCGCAGGCCGTGGTGCCGGGCTTCTGGGACCCGCGCCGCCGTCCCGAACGTCCCGATCTCGCTCGCCTGACGGCCATCAGATTCATGACGGAAGTTGACTATCCGCCTTTCAATTTTGCCGGACCCGACGGCAATCCGTCGGGTTTCAACGTGGATCTCGCCCGCATGATCTGCGAGGAGTTGAAGGTCACCTGCACGGTGCAGATGCGGCGCTTCGATACCCTGTTCGATTCGCTCGACGCCAACCGCGGCGACGCTGCAATTGCATCGATCGCGGTCTCGGAGCAGACTCGTCGGCGCGTCGATTTTTCCGATCCCTATTACCGGCCGTCCGCGCGCTTCATCGTCCGCCGCGATGCGCGGGCCGACGCCGTTACGCCGGAGGCGATCGAGGGCAAGAAGGTCGCCGTCGTGGCGGGCTCCGCTCATGAGCAGTACCTCCGTACGCTCTTCACCGAGGCGGATGTGCGCGGCTATCCCGACTCCGACGCGGCGCGTGAAGCGTTGCGGCAAGGCGAGGTGGATTTCCTGTTCGGCGACGGCTTCGCGTTGTCGTTCTGGCTCAATGGCGCGAGTTCCGCCAGTTGCTGCGCCTTTGCGGGCGGGCCGTTCATCGAAAGCCGCTTTTTCGGTGAAGGCATCGGGGTTGCGGTCAAGCGTGGCAATGACACATTGCGCATGGCCATCAACTGGGCGCTATTCCGGATTTGGGAGACCGGCCGCTTCACGGACCTCTGGTTGCGATATTTCCCGATCAGTCCGTTTTGACGGGCCGGCCTAAATGAGACAAAAAAGGGCTGATCGGAGGACGGAATGTCGAGTGCCGCCATGGAAGCCGATGCCGCAGGTCTGCGCGCGCTTGCGGAGCAATCGAACGCATGGCCGTTCGAGGAAGCCCGCAAGATCGTGGCGCGGCTCAAGCGACACCCCAAGGACGAGGTGATCTTCGAGACGGGTTATGGCCCGTCAGGCCTGCCGCATATCGGCACGTTCGGGGAAGTCGCCCGCACCACCATGGTACGCCATGCGTTCCGGGTTCTCACCGATGACAAGGTGCGCACCCGCCTGATCGCATTCTCCGACGATATGGACGGGTTGCGAAAGGTCCCGGACAATATTCCGAACAAGGATCTGGTCGCCCAGCACCTCGGCAAGCCGCTGACACGGGTGCCGGACCCGTTCGGCACCCATCCGAGCTTCGGGGCCCACAACAATGCCCGGCTGCGGGCCTTTCTGGACGCCTTCGGGTTCGACTACGAGTTCATGTCCTCGACCGAGTGCTACATGTCGGGGCGCTTCGACAATGCCCTGCTGACCGTGCTGGCGCGGTTCGACGAAGTGATGGCGATCATGCTGCCGTCGCTGCGCGCCGAACGGGCCGGCACCTATTCGCCGTTCCTGCCCGTGTCCACGCAAACTGGGGCGGTGCTCCAGGTTCCGATCGTTGAACATGACGCGGCTGCCGGTACCATTTCGTACGACGATCCGGATACCGGCGAGCGCGTGACGACGCCGGTTACGGGCGGACATTGCAAGCTGCAGTGGAAGCCGGATTGGGCGATGCGCTGGCTGGCGCTCGGCGTCGATTACGAAATGGCCGGCAAGGACCTCATCGATTCGGTCAAGCTGTCCGGTGACATCTGCCGCGCGCTGGGCGGCCGTCCGCCGGAGAACTTCACTTACGAACTGTTCCTCGACGACAAGGGCCAGAAGATTTCCAAGTCCAAGGGCAACGGCCTCACCATCGAGGAATGGCTGCGCTATGCGAGTCCGGAAAGCCTGTCGTTGTTCATGTACCGCGAGCCGAAGGCCGCCAAGCGCCTCTATTTCGATGTCATTCCGCGCCACGTCGACGAGTATCAGCAGTTCCTGGAGGGCTATCAGCGCCAGGACGCCAAGCAGCGTCTCACCAATCCGGTGTGGCATATCCATGCCGGCCATCCGCCCCGTCCCGACGTGCCGATCTCCTTCACCATGCTGCTCAATCTCGTGTCGGCATCGAATGCCGAGAATGCCGAAACGCTATGGGGCTTCATCGGCCGCTACTGGCCGGGCGTCACGCCGCAGAGCGCTCCCAAGCTCGATGCGCACGTGCAGCACGCCATCCATTTTTTCCGCGACTTCGTGCTGCCCGCCAAGACGTTCCGCGCTGCCGGCGACACCGAGCGCGCGGCGCTGATGGATTTGCGCGAGGCATTGTCGCAACTGCCGCCCGACAGCACCGCGGAAAAAATCCAGGAGGTTGTCTACGAGATCGGCCGCCGGCCACCCTTCCTCGACACCACAGGAAAGATCAAGACAAAGGACGGCAAGCCCGGCGTATCGCTCGAATGG
>Ga0210402_10004868_pt1 | contig 12132 bp, 12 predicted proteins | sample IncBWC7MmetaG_FD_161055 | JGI IMG/M metagenome (GOLD analysis project Ga0210402, IMG submission 161055) | Forest soil microbial communities from Barre Woods Harvard Forest LTER site, Petersham, Massachusetts, United States - Inc-BW-C-7-M | ecosystem: Environmental > Terrestrial > Soil >...
GATCTCCGCCACCGGGCGGATCGATGCGCCGGCCATCCTGCTGGTCGCCGCGGCGCTCGTCGCACTGATCGCGAGCTTCTGGCTCAAGGGCGCCGAAGGCGAGATCAGCCGCGACGCCGAGCTCGAGCCTATCCCTCTCTCCTCGGCGGCCCTCATCACCAGTGCACCCAGATGACTTAAACGGTACGGACAACATGTGCGGGTTCAACGACCGGCAAAGGTTGGTGTGCGTTTGGCATGGAATGCCTCGACTCCCTCGCGGAAGTCGTCGGAGGAACGCAACCGACTGTAGCAATGGCCTTCGAGCTCGATGGCGAGCGACAAGGTCGCATCCTCAGTATCGTTTAGCAGCTTCTTCGCGGTGCGTTGGGCGAGCGGCGCGAAACTCCGAAGTTCGGCAACCAACGCATCTGTGGCGCGCTCGAGGTCGTCGTCCTTGACGCATTCCGTCGCCACGCCCCATTCATAGGCTTGGCGGCCCGGAATGCGCCGCGAGCGCATGACGATGTCCTTGGTGCGGGTAATGCCAACCATTTTCTGTAGCCGGGCCGACCCACCGGAACCCGGGATCTGGCCCAGTCTCTGCTCGGGGAGCGCGTAGAAGCAAGTTTCCGAAACGATGCGGAAGTCGCAGGCCAATGAAATCTCGAAGCCGACGCCGAAGCAGTAGCCGCGATTGGCGACGATCACCGGCTTCTCGCAGCGGGCCGGCGCGGCGATGTTCCAAGCGAGTTTCGAGACATGCTCGGGAGTCGCGGCAAGAAAGCCTCTGATGTCCCCGCCGCTAGAAAAATGTTCACCAATCGCTCGCAGGACGATAACGCGCACCCGCGGATCGGCGTCGAGCGCCTCGAAGGTCAGGCGCAGTTGGTCGCGCTGTGGCATCGCAATCACGTTGAGCGGTGGCCGGTCAAGGACGATGTCGGCACGCTCGCTTGCGGCGTCTAGTTCGACGCGGAAGCCGTCGAGCTCGGACGGAAGACCCCGGATGATGTGAGCACGTTCGGTCATGTGCGGTTTCCTTCGATAAGGGTAATGTCGTCGTCCGACTCGAGCTCGAACTCACCGGCGACAAGCTTGCGCCGCAGGAGCTTGCCTACCGGCGATCTGGGGACCTCCTTGACGAACACGAAGTCGCGCGGGCGCTTGAAATTGGCGAGGCTCGAGCGGCGGCACCAGTCGTCGAGAGCCGTCGCGGCGACCGGGCTGGAGCGTTTTATGAAACCAACGATCCGCTGTCCCCAACGCGGGTCCGGCAGACCCGCCACCGCGACCTCGGCGACCGCCGGGTGCAACGACAGCACGCTTTCGATCTCGCCCGGCGAGACGTTCTCGCCTCCCGTGACGATCATGTCATCGACTCGCCCAGTCACAAACAAGTCGCCGTCGGCATCGCGGTAGCCGATGTCGCCAGTGAAGTACCAGCCGGCATAGATCGCCTTGGCATCCGCCTCGGGTCGCCGCCAGTAGCCTTCGAAGGCCTCCTCGCCGGCAAGATCAGCGATGATCTCGCCCTCCTCGCTCGATGCGACAGGCTGCTCGGGATCATCGCTGCCGAGGCGAACCACCCGGATGCGCTGGTTGAGTCCCGCGCGGCCGGCCGATCCCGGCTTGCGGGCCGCCTGCTGGTCGATGGTGAAGGTGTAGATCTCCGAGGAGCCGTAGTGATTGACAAACAGCTTCGGTCGAAAGGCCCAATCAACCCTCTTGAGAAGCCCGTCGGTCATCGCCGCACCGGCGAAGCCAATCTTGCGCACTGAGTCCGTCGCCGTGGCGGCGAACCGCGGGTGACTCACAAGCTCATGGAAGAGCGTTGGCACCAGATAGAGGCACGTCAGGCACTCGCGCTCGATCAAGGCCAGCGCGCCCTCGCTCGAAAAGCGCGGCAAGCAGGCGAAGACGCCGTCGACCAAGGCCATCGACAACAGGGAACGGACACCCATCGTGTGGTAGAGCGGCATGACGCCCAGCGTCCGCTCTCCAGTGGCGTAGAGGTTCTGCGCGACATGGGCGAGCGCGGCGGCGCGTTCCTGACGGTGCCGCCGGGGCACGCCTTTCGGCTGCCCGGTCGTGCCCGATGTGTAGAGTATCAGCGAGATATCTTCTGCGTCGGCGACCGGCGACAGGGCCTTGCCCGCGAGTTCTTCGAAATGCGCTGTTCCGCCTTCGGCGCCGCCGACCGCGATTCGCGGCAACGCCTGCGCCGCCATGGACTCGGCGACGGATAATTCCGAGATCTTCTCGAACACAATTCCCGCCGCTTCGGCGTTCTGCACACAATAGTCGATCTCGCCCGCCTTGCTTCGCCAGTTGATCGGCGTGATGACCAGTCCCAGGAGCTGGCAGGCCCAGTGGAGCGTCGCGGCCTCTGCGCGATTCTGCAATACCGAGACGAGCCGGTCACCTCGCACCAGCCCCATTTCCGCAAGTCCGCCGGCGACGCGAACGATTATGCGGTGCCATTCGGCATAGGTGAGGCGCAGGTCGCCATCGACCAGGGCCAGCGCCTCCGGGCGACGTTCGACGCTCTGCAGCAGGGTGCGGCCGAGATCAAACATCTCCGGCCTTCTTGTCGCGCCGTCGGTTGGCGGCAACCTCTATCACCGCCTTCACGATACCGCCATAGCCGGTGCAGCGGCAGAGATGACCGCTCAGCATTCTGCGCACCGCTTGCTCGTCCGGCGCCGGGTCAATCTCCAGCCAATGGCTCGCCGACATCAGGATGCCCGACGTGCAAAACCCACATTGCAGTGCGTGGTTCCGGCGAAACGCCGCTTGCAGCTCGCCGAGCGTGCCGTCGGCGTCGGCCAAGCCCTCGATCGTGTCGACCCGGTGTCCCTCCGCCTGCACCGCCAGCATCAGACAGGCGCGGGTGGCGATGCCATCGATCCTTATCGTACAAGCTCCGCACACGCCGTGCTCGCAACCGACATGAGTGCCAGTGGCGCCAAGCTCGTGACGCAGAAAATCGATCAACAGCAGCCGCGGCTCTGCCAGGCCCGACACTTCTCGGCCATTCAGCGTGAGGCTGACGGCGTGCCGCTCTCCTGCCTTTAGGACCGGCATGAGCGCGCCTCCTCGATCGCCTGGCGACCCAGATTGCGCACCAGCCCGCGCCGGTAGGCGGCAGTGGCGTGGACATCGTCGGCAGCACCCAGATCCCAGGCGAGCTCGTTGAGCGCGTCGTCGAGGGCGTCGTTGCCAAGCGCGCCGAGTTCGCGCACCACCGGTCGGTCGGAGACCCCGCCAATGCCGATGCGCAAGTGCTCGCCCTCCGCCACTGCCGCGACGGCGCAAATGGCGAAGTCGCCATGGCGCAGGCCCAGCTCGCGGAAGGCGTATCCGGCGCGCGGCCGCTTCAGGGGGAACCGCACAGCCTCGATCAGCTCATCCGCCCGACGCAGCGTCGTCAGCGTGCCCGTGAAGAATCGCCCCCCCATCACCGCCCGACGGCCGCGAAAGCTGCGCAGAACAACCTCGCCGCCAAGCACCGCCAGGCACAAGGGCAGTTCTGCGCTGGGGTCGGCGTGGGCGATCGAGCCGCACACCGTGCCGCGATTGCGGGTTTGGAAGTGACCGACCCACGGTAACGCTGCCGCGAGCAATGGCGCTTGTTCGGCAAGCCCAGGCCAGCGTTCGAGCGTCGCCTGGGTCACCGCGGCGCCGACCATCAGACGGTCGCCTTCGACCGCGATCCGGTCGAGGGCTGTCAGGCGACCGATATCGACCACGAGCGCCGGCTGCGCCAACCGCATGTTGAGCATGGCCACCAACGATTGACCGCCAGCCAACACGCGCGCCGCCTCGCCATGGTCGCCGAGAGCCTTCAGTGCCTCCTCGACGGTTCGCGGCCGGAAATAATCGAAAGGCGCGGGTTTCATCGCCCGATCCCCAGAAGACGCAACAGCCGACGCCAGTACGGGGACCGCGCTGCGTCCGGATTGACCTGCACGATCAGACGCTCGAAGAACTGGTCAATCAGGATGCGCGTCGCTCCTTGCAGCATTCGCGCGCCGACCGCCGCGACTTTGCCACCGATCTCGACTTGGTAACGGTAACGCAACGTGGTGCCGCCGTCGGCCGTCGCGGCCAGCTCAACCGTGCCGTCTCCGCGCGCGGTGCCCAGCGCACCTAAACCTTCGCCGAGAAGCCGTAGAGATCGGGGTGCCTCGAGATCGCTCAAGCGCAGCCGCGCCTCGTAGCGGCCGCGCACCGGGCCGACGCCGACCGTGATATCGACGCGATAGGCGTTTTCGCCGGTGACTTCGAGCTCGTGGCAGCCGGGAAGCATCGCCCTGAGCGCGCGCGGATCAAGCAGCAAGCGCCAGACCGCTTCCGGCGGCGCCGGCACCGTGGTCTCGCCCTGTCCTGTGAGACCCTTACCCGCCTTGGCCAACAAGGTCGCCGGAGCAGCACCACGTTTGGCCGGCGTTTCGTCCGAAGCGATCAAGGCCGCCAGGCGAGGTGGGCTCAGGGGCAAGCAGATATCGCGTTTGCCGAGCGCATCGGCAACCGCGTTGGCGATGCAAACGGGCGTGCTCATGCAGTTGCCCTCGCCCACCCCCTTGGCGCCGAGCGGCGTCACCGGCGAGGGCGTCGACATGTGGAGGATTACCGGCTCTGGCACCTCGCAGGCGGTCGGCACTAGATAGTCTGCGAAAGTGCCGGAGAGAAAGCTGCCGTCCTCGCCGTAGGCGAACTGCTCGCAGGACGCGGCGCCCACCGCGTGGGCGAAGCCGCCGCGCACCTGCCCGTCGAGCAGGGCCGGATTCAGGATCGTGCCGGCATCGTGCATGGTCACGTAGCGATCGATGCGCAACTTCCCCGTCGCACGGTCGACCTCGACACCGCAGAAGTCGAAGATGAAGCCATAGGCGGCGGAGCTGTTGATCTCGTCGGCTTCGTTCGGCGCCTCAAGCTCCCGCGGCGTCCAGAATACCGTCTCACGCAAGGCTGGCATGGCATCGCCAAGGATACCCGGCGCCCAATGGCTGGTGCCGGCGAGCCGGCCGAAGCTGATCGAATTGTCGGGATTGCCCTCGGCGAAGACCTTGCCGCCGGCGAAGCGGATCCGCTCGGCGGTCACGTTGAGGCGCGATGCCGCGATAGCAGCGAGTTTGTCGCGCAGCCGAGTCGCGGCGAGATGCGCCGTCCCGGCGACGGCACCGGCAAACCGGCTCGAATAGTTGCCGGAAGCGATGGACCACGCGTCCTTCAGCGTGTCGAGCTCGACGGCGACGCGAATCATTTCAGGGTCGAGGCCTAACGCGTCGGCAACGACCTGCGCCAGCACCGTACGATGCCCTTGGCCCTGCGGCAGCGAGGCGACGATGACGCTGACGCCACCCAGCGGATCGACCGCAATCGTGGCCGTCGCCTGGGCGCCGTTCTTTGGACCTGCGGCACGCCGCTCGTTGGCGGTCAGCACCGTGCTGATGTAACCCATGTTGGAGATCGAAGGCTCTACCACCGCAGCATAGCCGATGCCGTAGAGACGGCCTTCGGCTCGCGCCCGTTCGCGCCGGCGTCTCAACTCGTCGAGCCCGCCCTGCTCGATCGCAACGTCCAGGGCGCCCTGATAGTCGCCGGAATCGAGTCGGGCACCGGCGGCACAGCGATAGGGAAAGGCGTCGGACGGCACCAGGTTGCGGCGGATGACCTCGAGCGGATCAAGCCCGAGTTCGACGGCCACTTCGCGCATCAGTCGTTCGAGCGGGAAATAGACCTGTGGGCCGCCGAAGCCGCGATTGAGGCCGGTCGGCGTCTTGTTGGTCAGCACCACCCGATTGCGGATCGCTAGGTGCCGGATGGCATAGGCTCCGGTCATGTTGCCGTGCATGCGATAGAGCGTCGCCGGCTCGGGCGCCCGCAGATAGGCGCCGCAATCTTCGAGCTGATCCCAGCGCAGTGCGGTGACGATGCCGTTTCGGCGCACCGCCGCCTCGATCGTCGATACGCGATTGGTCGCGGAATTCGCCGCCACCAGATGTTCGAGGCGATCCTCGACCCATTTGACCGGTCGGCCGGCGACGCGCGCCGCTACTGCCATCAGGACGATGTAGGGAAAGACCGCCTGCTTGACCCCGAAACTGCCGCCGCTGTCGGGCGGCGTGCGCAAACGTAGCCGGTTAGGCGCGACCTTGAGCGCCAGGGCCATCACCGGATGGATGGTAAGGGGCCCTTGGAAGTTGGCCATGATTTCGTAATCGCCGGCGGGGTTCCAGTCGGCGAGCACGACGAAGCACTCGATCGGCGTACAGGAGCTGCGCGGATAGTCGACCGTCAGCGTGACACGCTGATCCGCCTCAGCGAACATCGCATCGGGATCGCCATAGCGGAACGTGCGATCGCTGACGACGTTGCTCCCGACTGCGGCATGCAGGACCGGTGCGTCAGCCGTGGTCGCCTTCACGGGATCTACTACTGCCGGCAGCTTTCGATAATCGACGCGGATTCTTTCGAGGGCGTCTTCAGCCAGATACCGATCGGCGGCCAACACCACCGCCACCGGCTCCCCCACGAAGCGCACCCGCTCCATCGCTAGGCACCAGTGCTCCATGGGCTGCTTGACGCCGACCACGAAGGGCCTGGTCCAGCGACGGACATCGGTGCCTGTGATCACCGCGGCGACACCCGTCATGGCGAGCGCCGCGCTTGCGTCGATTCCGGCAATCTCCGCATGGGCGTGGGGTGAACGCAGGATGGCCGCCTGAAGGGTAGCGACTGGCACGGGTAGATCGTCGGCATAACGCCCCCGTCCGACCAGTAACGCGCCGTCCTCGAAGCGCTCCAGAGCGCGGCCTATAAGCCGACCAGAACCGTCTGACATATCAGACGCCACGCCCATTTATCGTCCGCCTCGACAGCGCATGGCGCCGAGATCTATCGAAATGTGGAGTGAGGTTCGGGAGGGCATTCGCAATTGAGCGTGCCGCACGTCCTTGGCCACGCCAAGGCCTCTGTCCCTGATCTGTGTCTAACCAATCCCTGTTTTCATTCAAATATTCCCTGTTCCGCCGACCTGAATTCCCTGTTCCAGAATGGGCGGGTTCGTCGATTAAAGCCTGCAAAAGCTGGGTTAAGCGGGCTTATGTGGCGGTAAATGCCTGCCCGAATCTTCGATATTCCCTGTTAATTTTCCTGTTAGCAGGGAATTTGCCGTGGAGAACGGTTTGACCGGCCAGCGAGCTTTGGCTGGACATCGATCGCACCCCGCCCTGTCCAGACCGGTTGGCGGAGAGACAGCTCTGCACCTGATCCCATAAGGCCTGGCCAACAATCGGCAAGTGTTGTCCGTCATAGGATTCATCCTTGTGCGCTATTCGACCCAGGTAGATCTGGTTTCGGAGCAGATAGTAAAGCGCCCCCCGGCTATAGCCGACGCCTCCCCGGACGTTGCCAGTGGTTGATGTCCAGACCTTGCTGACGATCCCCTGCTGTTTCAGGTCGGCTTGCAGGGCCGAAACGGTCCCGAGCTCCGCGTAGCGGCGGAATACGTATCGAACCGTCTCCGCCTCAGCCTCGTTGATCATCAGCTGCCGATTATTGACGTCGTAGCCCAGGGGGAGGTTGCCGCCCATCCACATACCCTTGCGCTTGGAGGCCGAGATCTTGTCGCGAATGCGCTCGCCCGTTACCTCGCGCTCGAACTGGGCAAACGACAGCAGCACATTCAGGGTAAGGCGGCCCATCGAACTGGTGGTGTTGAACTGCTGCGTGATCGAGACGAACGAGGCGCCGTGGCCGTCCAGGATCTCGACGATCTTGGCGAAGTCGGCCAGCGAGCGGGTCAGACGGTCGACCTTGTAGACAACGACGACGTCTACAAGGCCCTGCTTCAGGTCCGCCATCAGTCGCTTGACGGCGGGCCGGTTCATGGTGCCGCCCGAGAAGCCGCCATCGTCGTAGGCGGTTTTCACCAGCGTCCAGCCCTCGTGCACCTGACTCCTTACATGGGCCTCACACGCCTCCCTCTGGCCGTGCAGGGATGAACGACTGTTCCAGTCCCTCCTGCGAGGACTTGCGGGTGTAGACGGCGCACCGGCGGATCGGGGCCGTCATGCCTTCGCCTCCCTTCGGCGCTTGAGGCCAAAGAACGCCGGCCCCGACCAGCCGCTGCCGGTAATTCGACGAGCCACTTGTGACAGCGATCCGTATTGCTCGTCGCGATATTCGAAGCCCTTCTCCTGGACCGCGACACGGTGTTCGGTGCCGTTCCATTCCCGGGTGAGCATGAGGCCCGGCTTGAGACCGAGGTTGGACGATGGCGTATGGTGAGGATCGGCCTTGAACGCCTTGTAGAACTGCTTCAGGCGACGCCGGGTTTCCGGTTTGAGGCCGCCGTAAAGCTTGACCTGCAATTCATAGGCAAGTCGTCGCCGGGTCAGCTCCGTGCTGATGTGCTGGGGCGGCGGTCCAAGGCGCTGGCGCCACACCTGCCGCAGCTCTTGCAGGCCGAGACCGCCCAAGCGGGCGATCTCGGCCTCGAGCGTTTCTTGGTGATCGGATCGCATGGCCGATCGATCAGCCGGCGATCCGATAAACCCTCTCCCCATCGGCAACCTTCTCGGCCACGACCATGAGGCCTTGTTTCTTCTTCAACGAGCCGGAGATCGCGCCGCGCACACTGTGCAGCTGCCAATCCAGCGCCTTGGCGATCTGGGCGATGGTCGCGCCCTCCGTGCGCCGCAGTATTCCTTCCAGCTGTCCGAGCTTGGTCTTCGGCGCTGCGGCCGCCTCTGCTGGCTGTTTGCGCGCCTTGGTGCTGGCGCGGGCCGGCTTCGCAATGGTCTTCTTCTGCTTTGTCATCGTGGACTCCGTGCGTTGCATCGCCGGCCTAACGCCGGCAACGCATGCACGCTTCCTTCGCCCACATTCTCAAGCCAACAGGCCGATCATGGCATTGCGAAGATGGCCGCCGCTCGATACTTCAATGGCTCCGACCCAGCGGGATGCACACGACAGTCAGCGGGAGCGACCTCGACCACCTGGGCAAATGGCTACGATCGAGAACACGGCGACCTCACCGCAAGCTGGAGCCGTATTTTCCCGGCCCATCAAGCGGGAGTAGCTCTACCGAATGGAGAGCGCTGCCCTCCGAAGGCAGAGGTCGTGAGTTCGAATCTCGCCGGGTCCGCCAACTCTTTCAATGGCTTAACTGTTTAGCTCTGATTTTCAGGAGCCGCCGGGGAAGCAAGGGGGAAGCAGCGCGCACGATTTTGCGGGCTTTGCGGGCGTGAGACGGTCGTGCGACAGCGTGCATTGCTGTCTACCCTGCTGCAAAGGGAGGAAAGCCGCGCATGAAGTCTGCTGCGTTGCCCACGGCGATGATCCTGGGATTGACCTTGGTCGTCGCCGGATGCGCCCAGTTCGGGCTGCAGGAATCCGCCCTCTCCACGCCGATCGCCCCCTCCGAGATCGACTGGGCGCGCAAGAGCGGCGCAAACACCGTGAGCGGCATCACAGTCACGAAGGCCGGCGGCACGACCCATACCTGTGCGGGCCAGTCGGCGAACCTAGTCCCCGACAGCGCCTATGCGCGGGCGCGGATGACCGCGATCTTCGGCAACGCGACCAGGGGCACGCGCGCCGCCAGCCTCGGGCCGGTGAAGTTCGAGAAAGACGATCCGCTCTATGTCTCGACCTTGCGCACGACGCGCTGCGATGCCGCGGGTAGCTTCTCCTTCCCGCGCGTGCCCGACGGTATCTGGTACGTCACGAGCAGCGTCAAGTGGCAGGGCCCCGCTCAGGTCGAAGGCGGCTCGATGATGCAGCGGGTTGACGTGCACGGCGGACGGTTTGCGAAGGTCATGCTCCCCTGAACGGCATGACCTACAGCAACAAGTAGAAAGTAGTGCCACACATTGCGTCGCCGCTCGTCGCCGCGCCTAAAGGTAACTGTGATACATCGGGGTGTCGCGAAGTTCAGTCTGACCCGCCGTCCAGATCGACGCGACTTCGTCAGATGACAGTAGCCGGTTCCATATCGCGACATGCGCAATTGACCCTTTGAAACCGGACGAGTCAGTCCCGCCGATACTAATCTGGCCGGAACCGTGTTGTGGATGCACGTTGTAGGATGGGTGTTCGTACTTGTCGGCCGGCGTGCGCACCGCTTCAACGCCTTGCTTCCAAAAAACGCATCCTGTCGTCAGATCACTCTTTGAGATCCAGGGCTCCGCCTGTCCCACGAGAAACAACCAGCCGCCAAGCCCAACGGGCGTCATGTCATTGGCCGAGACACCGTACTCCATATAAGCGCCATTGCCCTCGCCAGGAGGTGAGACCAGCTTGAACGTGTAAAATGAAAGCCGCGAATGCCGGTTCGGATTCATCCGGTTGTAGAGTCGCATCGCCCACTCGACTTCCGTCGTGGAATTGACCGCTTTTTCCATAAAATGCACGTACTGATCGCTCGTCCCCACAGTCTCCGCGTTGTCAAGCGCAAGCGGACATATCCAGGCAGCTACGGTGAGGGCGTTTTTGTGGGGCTGCGAGTACTGGGCGTCGTCGATCACCGTGAGAACGCTGCCGATATTTCCGTCGAAATAGGGAGCGCTCGCAGGGCCGAATGGGATCGCCGCCAGCTTGACTCCGGCGCCGGAGATCGTGGCGTCGTGACGCGCCGTTTCGTCGTGGCACGAGTCGCCAACGTCATCGTCTAATGGCCAGTAACTCGTCGGGCCAGTGTCGAGGATCGCCGCCTTGAGACTCATTCAAGCCGTCCTATGATCGGCAAGCAGCCGCGGTCCCAGATTCACCGGGCAGCAGAGCAGCAGGTGTCAGCTAGATCGAGGGCGGCGCCCGGAGGCCAGATGGCGAATGCCGTCAGAGCGCCGCCCGTGAACGTAAGTGAGACCAATCGATGCCCGTCGCGTTCGAAGTGTGTCGCATGTAGGACCGGTTGTCCTTTAAACGTCGATGTAGTCGCTGCCCAGGCCGCAGGACCCAAAAGCCGAGCTGCCTGATTAGGATTGAGGCCGATGCTCAAATCCGATCCGACGGAAGCGTCCGGGATCGCTGCTGGGAGGACGACGTGCAGGATATTGGGCGGCCTTTCAGCCCCAGGCCTCACGTCAACGACCAAGCCGTCAGCCAGGAACACACTGAAATCGGCGTGGTCCGCCCGCGCGAACTTCATTTGTTCGATTGCGCGGCCGGACACCGTCCATCGTTCGTCCGCATTTGGTCTGCCGAGCAATGCCAGCACGCCGGCGCGCATCATCATCGGCTTCACCATCCGGGCAGGCGCCGGCAACAGCGTGATGTCGATGTGGGGGAGATCGAGCGCAATCGCCGTCACACGGCCATCGGTAAGCAGCACTTGCGTCCGGACCGGTGCTTCCGCATAGACAAGTACCCGTCTACCACCGGGTGAATCTTCAATAACCGTTGTGGTCGTCGGTCGGCCTAGCACGCGCTCGACGTCGGCAGCCTCCGCGCCGGCACGCAGCAAGCTGACACGCAGTTCGATCCGCTGAAGAACGTCCCCGGCAACGCCCTCCGGTCTTGCCGCACTGGCGAACCCAGCCTGCGGGCCATTTTTTGACTGCGGTTCGGCCAGCACAGCGCTGATGTGCGCCGCTATTGCAATTGCCATGGTGAAACAGAACGCGCCCAGGATTGGTATTCGGACGGACATTGGAATCCTCCTTTCAGGACGCAGGTTCACTGTCGTTCGATGGACGATCAGGCGTATGGCCATCCTTCGACTAGCAATGATCGAAGCTCATTGTGCTTGAGAACTGTTGCACAGACTATCGGAGATCAAACTAAAGCAGTTGATTTAGATTACCATAAGTCTATCTCGAGTTGTAGTCCCAGAAAGTGTCCGCCGGCAGGCCGCGCGACCGCCTCGTGCTTCAGGTCCTTCGATGCTGTAGCAACGGAAGTGCACCCCCGCTGCATTGCGCGCCAGCGGGTGGGTACCATTTGGGATCCTGATTGTTGCGAATGTGGCCGCTTATGTCTGCTCGTGGCCCAAATGCGAAGTGCCGACCGGGTCTGGAAATGTCTGCTTCTCTAATCGGCCGATTGGGGTCAAGCGCTTTCAGACTATCCACCACCACAGTGTCGATGTCGCTCGCGGGGCCGTGCTTCTCTTCGGAATCGGCGCCAGGGCCCTTCCATCAT
>Ga0210402_10004870_pt1 | contig 12128 bp, 16 predicted proteins | sample IncBWC7MmetaG_FD_161055 | JGI IMG/M metagenome (GOLD analysis project Ga0210402, IMG submission 161055) | Forest soil microbial communities from Barre Woods Harvard Forest LTER site, Petersham, Massachusetts, United States - Inc-BW-C-7-M | ecosystem: Environmental > Terrestrial > Soil >...
CGATACGAATAGCCTACTCAAGCCAACCAGCCTACTTATTAGCCCTGTCTCCTTCTAAACATAACCTCCGCCGTCTGATGCGGCAGCCGATTGGCTTCGATCCAAAAATCTGCAGGCCGAACTCCCTCGGTTTCGAGCTTGACATCGTACGTCATCACAATGTGCGCCAGCATCATCTTCATCTCTGTCGCGGCGAAAAACCGCCCGGGACACGACCCACGACCGTGTCCCCACGGGAGGAAGTCCGCAGCCGTAGTGACTATTTGGCGCTTCATGCCACCATCTTCCTGGTGCGAGTTCGCGAATCGGAACCCGTCAAAGGAGCCGGCGCTGTTGTAGTTCGCTGTATCGTAATGGGTCGGCAGTGAAGCGGCGGATACAAAGGCCCCGACAGGAAGGTGTGTACCGTCCGAAAAGGTGAAGGGTTTGACAGCTTTCCGCAGCATTGATACTAGAGGAAAAAAATGCACGTAATCGTCGGTTTAGATAATGCGGCCTGGGGAATAGAAAACGCACTAGCACGGATATCACTACATCTCATGGACTCCTTCACGAAGCTGTCCACCCTGTACATCTTGTCCATCGCAACCTTTGTCCAGCCCTCTTCTCTGACAACAGCCTCTATCTCATCGCGCAAGGGTTGGATGTATTCTGGATTCGTGGCAAGGTGGTACAGCGCATGCGTGAAGGTCTGCTCGACCGGATTCTGTTGTCAGATAGGTGTCACAAATAAAAGAGGGAGGTAGTACTACCGACGATGTGGTGGGGATTGCGGCGAAATTCAACGCTAGAATACGAAGCGAGAACTCTCGTAGCGTTCTGTGATTACCCACGGCTTCGGTCATGAGCCACGAGAGAAGGTCGTTCTGCGGATAAATATGGATGAGTACTTAAGCCCATGTAGTCATCATAAATACCGGTTTATTAGGATAGTCCTTTCCGTGCAGATCCATATTTCGTTGTCGCTCCTCGACCATTGGTCGAAGATGTTTCATCATACGCTTGGTGTTGGAGGGCAGATTTGTGCCAAAGCGAGCGACGACCCTGTTAAGCGATGAATAAGATGTAAAACCCATTTTAGAGTTGCAATGCGGCGCACGGTCTCAAGAATACCGGGAACATGCTAATGGCAATTCCGGCCTTGAGGACATCTAGTGCGAATCCTAGGCTCAGCGCCACGAAATCGGGATTTTGGCCTTGAACAGAAAATCTCAGCCAAATGTCAGTCTTCAATTTTCACCGTACTCACACAACGGGAGTCCGACAAAGACTCGGTTACTGATGCGATTTATGACCCGCATCAAAGTGTCCAAGGCAGGGACTTTGTTCCAGTCTGAAATAATGAAGGATCAGACAATATATAATGGGATTTGACGACAAACTCGTCCCGGTCAGCGGTATCGCGTCTTCAAATGCCAGAATCATCTCCTCTCGAATTTCCGGGAATATGATGTTCAAATTCCGCGTGAGTTGAAAGTTAAGGATTGGAACGTGATATGGATCGGTTGCTATCCCAGGACTCAATGTGAATGGTACTTGAACCAGCTATGAAATCAGGAAATATATAGTCAGGAATTGCGAATTATTACTGAGCGTGATTTGCAACTCACCTCATTGACGGCCTCCGTGAAAGACAACTGATCCTGGGGAGCCTTTCGAAGCTCTTCGACAAGTTTCGGTCCACTGACAATCACGAGCCATCGGTTCAGGTTGGGTACCTTGAAAGTGGACATTTTATGCTTTTCGAAATGTCACCTCTGATTCAAAAATGGAGCGAAATGGAGAAGACCTTCTCGTATCCTTCTTGGAGCATATGCGATCCGTTGAACAGAAATTGGATGGCACCAATATAGGAACCGAAAGGTCCTGTGGGCCCAACAGTCGGAATTGAACCAAGCTGAAATAGTAGACATTATTTATTATTCGAGAATATCACAATATGCATCTGAGTCAAACAGTCTTGTGCTGCAGCAGAATTGGACGTACATCAGGTTGGGACGCCCCTCTCATTTTCATCATCAACATAAATAGCAACAGTATGCTTGCATAGATCCACACGACGCCATACGGCATAGACGGGGTCTGATAGTTCGAGTCCATGACTCCTGATTCCTGAAAAGAGATGAACTATGCAGGTTGATACTTATAGTAATGTACGCCTCAGTGGCAGTGTTCTTATTGTCACTCAAGCAATTCTAAATATTACTCCTTCACAGATTATAGGAGAGGTCTTTAGATATATTTACATGATTCTGTCTGCTCAGGGTTTCTTTGAATGTGGAAGAAAATGTGGGACAAAATTAATTTCGGAGTTGTCCGACTCGTACTACAGAATTCCACGTGATGGGCAAGATTAGATTAGATGACTGACTCTAAATTCGCTCACAAGTTGAAGTTCAAGATCTTGAAGTGGACATCAAATCTCGTTTCAATCCAAATGGCGAATACGCTACTTGAGAAGCTCTCATCTAGCAAGTCGTTTGAAGGAGAACTGCTCAAGTACAAATTCAAGGTGGGAATCAATCCCGGAAATAAAATTCTGCCCGATTCACCTTGATCTTGTTTTATCAATCACTCTTGTATTGTAACCTCAGTCGGCCGCGTTGGGCGGTCTTTATGCACAGTTCAATCTCTTTCTACCTGCCAACTCTGTCCGATTCCATAGCAAGGTCCCGATTCTTGTCTACCTTGCTGGATTGACTTGCACAGAGGACAATGGGTGCGTACGAAATTGTTCTGCAATATTGTCCCACCTTAACTGGTTTAAGAGCTCAAAAAGGCGCCTTTTTCAATGCCGCTTCTTCCCAGGGGATTGCCTTACTTTTCCCGGACACCTCTCCACGTGGGGCAGGTATCGAGGGCGAAGATCTCGACTGGGATTTCGGTACTGGTGCTGGGTTTTATCTCGATTCAACGAATCCGAAGTACTCCAAACACTACAATATGCTTACACACATCACACTGGAGCTCCCTCAAATCATTGAGGCAGCCGGAATTCCTATCGTGTGTCACTTGCCTTCATCACTCTGCTCAAGATGCGCTCAAATTCGATGGCTTCAAGGACTTTACAAGGCAGAGCATCTTTGGACATTCTATGGGAGGTCATGGAGCTCTTACGCTGTACCTTGCCTCCAAAACCAAGCAATACAGATCTGCATCCGCGTTTTCACCCATCTCGAACCCTACAAAATGTTCTTGGGGTGAAAAGGCGTTCAAAGGATATTTGCAGGGCGGAGTGGAGGAGGCTAAAGCGCAGTACGATGGCACAGAACTCATCGCAAAGAGCAAGGACCCAGTTCACATTCTGATTGATTATGTGTGTATCGCCAGCCATTGTTTATGTTGGAGCCGGCGACTTTTGACATGCACGTTATTATTTGTAACCGGATGAGTAGGGCACGGCAGACAACTTCTACAAACAGGGGCAGCTCCTCCCCGAGAATTTCCTGAAGGCCGCTCGAAATGCTGGGTATGACGAGGTCCAAGTGCGCGTCCGAAGCCAGGAAGGCTATGATCATAGCTACTACTTCGTGCGTCTTGCTTTTGCCTGATTGGGCACTATTCAACCTTTCCCACAGATATCAACTTTTGCTTCGGATCATATTCATTGTAAGTGGTTTCTTTTCGGGCTGTCCTTTCGCTGAGGGCACCTTGTAGTCCATGCCAATTTCCTGAAGGCCTGAATAGCCTTTATCATTGTCGCTGTATTACAAATGATCGTGTAGTCTGAATCCAGTTAAACATAGGAGTTATTCCGGCAAGAGACAAGCTACAAGACAAACAATGAGGTTCAGAGCAACGCATGCAGTCAAATGAAACAACAAGAGAATCTGATCAGAGATGAATGGAAAGAGAAACAAGACTAGACGATTCGAGTCTATTTATCCGAAGATATCCTGTCTTGATATGCGGTCTCTAGCTCGGAAATTTCGCTAGTGATCCATTGGCTCTGCAACGCCGAATAAACTGTTGCGCGATGTAGGTGATTGTGGATCAGGAGGCGCCCGACGAGGCCTTTGGCTAATAAGAAATTACAGAAAATAAACCAGTGCCAATGGAATGAGGTCTCGTCCAGACACAAAATTACAGGCAGGGATCGCTTTACGTACCATCAGGCAAGAGACTCCAAGGGTCCTGCCGAAAGTCCACCTTGCCATCGATAATTCTCCTTTTGAGTTCGGCTTCGTTTCGGAAATAACGCTGTGAAAACTGGGAACTTTCCAAGTCGCACGAACCCTCGAGCCAATCCTCTGATGGTTGAAACATTGCTTCACAATCAAATGGATGACATCCGCTGGAAAGATGGGAATGGTTACAAGACACAAGTTTCGACATTATTAGTGTACGACGCATGTGATACGTGCAATAAAATGAGTGTTCCGAAACTGTCACTCACGAAAGCATCACGAAAAGTATCACACCTGCACTCCAGCAATCCGAAGGCATCCTACATTCGTTATAAGAGTTAAGAATTTCAAGACAATTGAGGTACCAACCCACGCACCCAACATATCCCAGATGTTGATTGTCCAGGGCCAGTATACCTTCAGGTGGTAGGTATGACACTGTACCGCAGACGTTCAATGTTTCCTGGTAGGCTTTAGGGCGGGCAAGACCAAAATCGGCGATCAGGACACGAGGATATGGTCCTGGAGAGTACAAAAGTATGTTTTCGGGCTGAATGAATACGATGAGATGAGAAATAAGGAATGACGGTGATTGTGTACCTTCAAGTCTGAGATGAGTTGTAAATGAATGTGGATCAATTGCTCAAATGGCGAATACGTACCTCGGTGGGATATCATCTTGTCGTGTAAGTACATCAGACCTTTTAGCACCTGATACATGATGTATTTCGCTTCGGCTTCGCACAGACGATTGTTTGTTTCAGGGTGGCTAGTGATGTAGGTGAAGAGATCGCCGCCGGTGCACAGTTGAAGGAATATGTGTCTTAAAAAACAGGTGATCAAGCTTGATATCTCGAACAGACGAAAGTTCACCAACAGAAAATTTCCGTTGCTTTCGACATCGTATACTCTGTTGATGTTGGGCTGAAAATGAAATTAATAGTAAGATAGATTCGAAATGAACCTCGCTGAACTCACATGATTCAAAGCCATAAGAATACTGACTTCCTTCATAACCTGCCCCTGTTCGTGTTCTTTTTTTGTTCTGATACTCTTGCATGCAACTTGTCGATGGGCTGATGTGTCCATAGCAAGGTGAACGGTGGCAAAGGTTCCACTTCCGAGACACTGTGACGTGACGATATATCCACCGATTCGCTGCAAGGCAGGTCAGTTGAGGGATCAACTAAGCAACCTTTGCTGACTTTGTGAGTGGGTTGCTGAGGAGGCGTCGGATCAAATATATTTGCTTTCTCGTTTGGTTCTTTCCAGATGTGGACGCACTTGAATTCTTTGGTAGAATGGTCAACGCAGAAGAAATTTTTGAGTACGAAATGAAGCAAACTTAGTGAGGAAGGAATCTCGAGTATGTCGCCATCCATGAGTATTACAAATGTTTTCCGAATCATGTGTCCGTTGAGCAACAAGCCATTTGTCGAGAGATCCTAGACCATCGATAAACCGTCAGTAGCAGCGTGGTTGTGGACCTTGGTTTTACCTGACACGACACGATGACACCTCCGGTGGGTGAACGAACGCTGTAAAGTTCACATCAGAAAAGCGGGCTCTTCACGGCGGCAAACATAGTGGACTCAACACATAGAGTTTACAATGAAGATTCGATACGAATGTATGTGGTATGACGTAGGAGCTGTAACATAACAAGCGTACTGTTAATGGTATCTTGGGAAGGGGGGAGAGAATCACGAACCAGAGGTTAGCATTCCTCCCAATTGTCACAGGTTTGTTGAGACTCAAGACCACGGCTGTAGATTATAGTTAGTGCAGTACAGAAAAGCGATCACAGTGAAGTTAAATCTCAACCTTCTTTCCGCCCCTTGTTGATGGTAACAAGTTTAGCGCATATACTCGATGGGCTGCAAAGTTGATTGCTGATGTCCTTGAACGGTATTGAGTTGATTGGTTGTAGCGAAGATGTGCGTGGTTGTTCATCGTAAGTCGTTCCACGCATGCTGTAAGGATTATAGATACTACAAAGGGGATATGAAAGCTGAAGGAATGTGACCGTCAATTTCAAGTTATCAGTGCTATAGTGTGTCGTGCGTAAACTGAACGCGTCTGAAATAGTTGTGTCACGTGCCAGCTGGTGCACGTCACGAGTCACATGCATATCTATTATTAACTATTATTAATAAAATTCCAGTAAATGTCATGTGATACCCTGATTGTATAAAAGGCTTTGTAACTTATAAGGTAAATGTTTTAAATCCGGTTTTTGTAGTATAGTCATTTCCAAGTCAAGTGGTAGTCAGGCCTGAGTTATTACAACTTGATTAAAACCGGTTTTAAAACATTTACCTGACTTTTGCATTTTTACAGACTAGTTAGATTTCTAGGATGGTGCATGTCAAAATAATTAGTCGTAACCTTTTCCGCTTCGCTGTTTTACCCGTTTCATTTTTTTATGCTGTTTCTTGCCGTCACGTGTATTGGTCAGTACTGCAATAAGGTGTGCCTGTCTTGCACCAAGTGGTGTGCCATCATCTGCGACAGAATTTTGGTGGGGAAAGCTTTTCGCCCTAGAGAACTCCTTCCCATTCTGCACAGAACCCTGGACAAACGGGCGAGCTGACAGTGTGGAGTCGTTCTCAAAAAATTCGTGATCAACCGCTCGTGACTTGTGTCCTTGTCCGGGTGCGGGAAGTGCGCTGCCCTCTGGGTGTACTGGGGGGACGTTCGAAGGGACGAAGGTGTCCGCACCCTTGCCAACTCGGGTTACGGGCGCTCGCTTCTTACCAGCAGCTCGCAGCATGGCGAGTTCGTAGGTCCGCTGGTTGAATGAAGCCTCTGACATGCCGGGAGGAGGATGAGCGAAAAGGATGTTCCCATTGACATAGTCCTTTAGTACATATCGCGCCGCACGAGCCTCGTCCGGATTGCCTTGTCCAGAGCGCATGTATCCTCTCGCAACTGTGACGGGGTAAATTTCAGCGTTGGCGGATCGTCTTGGAGAATAGATTACTCACTGGCATATGCGATCAAAAAATTCTCGGCGGTTATTTTTCCATCTCCACCTTCATCTAGTCCCTTGACCTTCACCGACAAGCCATAAGTTGTCTCCAGGACCTCCTTCGGTATTCGCTTGACTACCAATGCCGTCGGGCCCGTATACTCTCTCATCTGATCAATGGGCAGTACCCCATCACAAACCAGGTCTGCCTTGGTCGTGGCAAATTGCGGAAAGACAAGACCCGGGCAATCACAAAGCACAATCGTTTCGGACAAATGGATTGTCTGGAAGTGCTTTGTCTTCCCCGGAGTGGAGGAGACGCTAACTTTTTTTTCGCCCAGGAGAGAATTTATTGTGCTGGACTTGCCTACGTTAGGATACCCCACGAGGCCCACAACCAGCTTTGATGGGGGTTTACCAGAGGAGTCAGTGAAAACTGGACAGACGTAAACGACGCGAATCCCGTGACTAACGAGGAAGCCTTGCTTACTAGAAAGTTCGGGTGCCACCTTCACGAATAGATCCTCTAGCTCCAGAACGGACAACACTCTCGCCCGTGGATCTTGATTGTCTGATGTATCTTCTTTAGCAGAGAAATACATATCATCGTCGTCTGACCCGTGACCAGAATCATCCTCAGACTGAGGCCCATTCAAAGACGCCTTATCGGCATTGTCTGTGTTATTACTGTCATCCTGATCTTGTGAGCCCTGAGATCTCGGTGGAGAATCTTCCTCCTCGTTCTCCTCAGCAGAGTGAGCGTCCTTGGCTTCCGCGCATGCAATAGAATCCCGCCTAGCCTGCTGCAAGGCAGCCGCATTGGCAGCAGAAAAGAATGCAAACTGGATCTCTTGCTCGTCAAAGTAATCTGCCCATAAGCATCTTCGAGGTCAATGCCAAATGAGTATGACACAGCCAAAAGCTACATGGGAGCAAGTACGGATCTCACCGCTGCTGTTCCGTCAAAAGATCTGCCTTGTTGATCAACAACAAACTTCGTCTCTTTCCCTTGCCTGTGCCCCATTCTCCTTCCGTTCCTTCAACATCTTTTACGTAGGATTCCAAATCTTCACAGCGGAAGCGTAAAGGGTTACGCGCGTCAACAATCTGTACAACAAGATGGGAACGTTCCAAGACACGCCAGAGTTGGCGCCAAACTTCCAAATTGCGCTCGAACGGAGTAAGTAGAAAGTTTTCTTGTTCTTGAAGTCTGTAAAGTAAAGAGAGACCGAGATTAGTGAGGATCCAAGTATCGAAGGGGGAACAACAACGTACTCGGCCAACCCTCTGCGCCAATCCAAGAAAGCAGCCTTTTCCTGAGTCTCCAATTCAGCTGTTTTCATAGCCTTCGTCCATGGGGGCCTTCTTGGAACTCTAAGCCGCTCTTTGTTTGCTCGATGTCTCTGCAGCGTCACTTTCTCTTCCTGCTCAGAGAGAAGATACGGATTGTGTGTGGAGCCTGCCGACTGTTGAATAATTTTGACATTTCTTCGTTCTTTTTTCAACGAAGATGAACATGACGATAGAATGTGAAGTAAACCTATAACCACCTGCTGTAAATTCTGTGCCCGCCAATTGTGCGGTGTTGAGAAATTCGTCAAGGTCCCTTTCCTGGGTAACGGATTTCAGCCGGCCAGTTGAGTCAACGTCTGTAGCGAACTTTGAAAAGATGTGAACAACTCAGAAGGTAAATTAAGTTTGCAAGAACTCACCAGACCCGACTCCTGCATCTTACGTGCATCCTTAGCCTTCCTATTAATGATAGCCCGTCCCAGACCGGTTGGGTTGAGGTCCCTTGGCTTTGGAGCCTCAGAGTCTTCGTATGAACGTAAAATCGATCTAGGTTTAACTAACGGGCTCACCATAAGTTGGTTGACTGGATGGGCTCGTTCGTTCAGAACTTGAAGAAGTAAGAATATGGTTACAAGTGGGGCTGCCTCAGGCTCGTCTACTACTACGGTCTAGTACTGATCGCGTAACCACGTGACATTATAAAATTCATACTGTTGGCAGTCTACAACACCGTGACAGTCGATAACCGTCGGATCCCTTCCATTAATATTCCATGAACTTGAACCTCCCCGTTTCCCATGGTATCGTCTTCTCTCTTTACAGGACATATCTGCGCCAAATTCGACATCTGCCCCACCTATACCTCCGGTTCGTTGCTTGCATAGGTTCCTTTCCAATGACTGACCCATCGTTCAGCCAATTTTTCCGACTGAAGGTCTCAGATGACATCCGTGCTATTTTGAGAACAAGCAACCTTACCGGCCTGCGTGACCGAAAATTCAAAAGGGTGTCAAAGGTTGAACATATGTTTCATTCCACGATGAACCTGAGCAGTGACCGTAGTGATCCAGGATTTGCGCAAGATCGAAGCTGCAAACACTGGAAACACAAAAGCACTCGCCCTTGTTTTGGACCTTGCATATGGAAGGAAAGGCAAACTCAAATGGGAGTTCATGAAGGTTCGTTCTATGTTTGTCCTCATGTACCCTCATGTCTCTCGAACGCGTACTCATGTTCTCTCATCAAGCCTATGCTGTCTGACCCCAATGCTCCGATTCCTTCGCGAATCATTCTTGCGGACAAAAAATCACGCCCCCCCGTTTACTCACCAGAATTGAAAGCTCTTCTTACTTCCGGTCACTCTCGCACTACCAAGGCGCTAGAGCTACAATCCTTGACATCCCCACCTAAATTGTCACTCCGTGCAGATCCTTGCTCAGAAGACACTCGCCTTCTGGGACCGTTGAGTAAACGCCGAGAGGTTAATATTCGCTGGCGTTACTTTGTGACAGAATGGAAAAAGATTCGGCCCCCATTACAAGTGGTCGTGAAAGATATGTCCAATGAGGTTGTTCATAATCGAAGCACAAAAGAAGATGTTCGTCGTGCGGGCATTCGAGGCTTTGGCATGCAGGGATTTGGTGTTTTCGAAGAAATCGAAACTCTTGTAGGTCCTCCATGGATACCGAAAGCTCCAACTCGCAGGGAACGGGAATTGGGAAAGAAAGCAACCTATGACTCGACATCACACATTCCACGCCACCCGTCGAGATGGCTTCGCCGACGGTACCAGGAGCTTCTGGGAAGAATGCCGGTTTTAACTTACACCCGAACACAGAACGTTCGCACTGAGGGGTATTCTGTTTCGCTATCGCATAGGGCCATTGCACCGTGGCAACGCTACACCGCGAATCGTCTAGCTGAGATTGATATTGTTAATTTGGCGTGGCTCGAGCAGGCAGACAGCGAGGACGAGAAAGCAGGATTGCGCAGTCAAACGCCCAAACAAATATCGTAAAGTAATGAGATGACTATAATAAATAACTGAAAGGTCCTAACTATGAGCTGCCATCTGTGGATCTCTCCAACTCCAAACCATGCAAATCTATGACATACATATTGTAATTACGGTCAGTCGCGGTTGCGACTCCGGCGTCTCCTTTGGTCTGATTCACGCCGCATTGAAGGTTGAGCATGGTCTGATATTCGTCGAAGCTGAATAATTGCTTCTGTCGAATGCTGTCCAACATGTCCTGTGATATGCCGTTTCGTCAAATGTGTCTGACTTTGTTGGAAACAACAGACCTGTGGAGATATGAAGAAAAGCGAATAGTAACGCTTGGCCCGCTCGAATTCATCATTTTCTTGGTCATTAGTGATCGTTTTTATGCTCTGCTGGAGTGCGAGTATATTCCGCATGATCTTCTTAATTCCGAAGGAATTTGCGAGCCGTAAACGTCGCGCATTAGAGATTAATACAGACTCCATTAGATGCCCCAGCCCCGCAAAGATGAATCTGAGTAGAAGTCAAAATATATAATGATCTGATGGCTATGGAAGCATACTGTTGTTCATTTTTCGGAAGTCTGCTTGAAATAAAATCATCACATTTGGCAAGTTCGGCGTTGAGGTCGATTACGTGAGGATCAGGTTCACCGGCCTCGTGTTCTATATAATAATTTCCCTGTGGATCAACGCGTATCAGAGTGAGTATGAGACGGTGGGACGAATTGAGGAAATATGGAACTTACGTGAAGCATAGCTGAATCCAGATAGTGGATCGTTCGACATCGGATATCAATACGAACGCTATCCAAGACGAGCTCAGCGAGTTGTTCATATGTCTCGACGAGGGCTTGAAATCGTCTGTGTATAATATATTCTTTTATTTAGTTGTCAGCAAAAATAAGAAATTACGGACAGGGCCATTTCCCGGGAGAGGGGGAGATTCAATTGCTCTAGGGGTGACGTTGGCAATACAGGTAAATATGGACTGTAAGGCGTCACAGGAGGCGGCAGTTCCTGATTTTGCGGAATGTTGGGCGACAATGGATCTTCTTGTCTTGCCCCAAGAACTTTTAACTGGGTAACAAACCATGTCTATGTAGATATATCAGCATGCCTGTGGCCTTGAGCATATCAAAGTTTTCAGACACTCACGATACTGCGATACAAGCTGGCCAGAGCGGCGAGATTCCGGATGGACGGGATGAGCTGTGCTTTTGCGATTTTTCCTTGCCCGAGGAAATCGAGTTCAATGTTAGTTTCTTGACGACAAAGTTGTTGTTGTTTTGGGGTGTCCGTCAACTGGATTATCAACAGTTAGCACTATTCAGCTGCCCTTACCGTTGAGAACTCACGGAAGTGGTCAATAACTCCGATAGACAGGGGTTCAGTTCTGATTTTTGTGCCCACTGAGCCGCCAGAGCTAAATGAGGCTCAACGTCGGAGTCTTGAGAAATTGGCATGGAAACGAGGTCCTGGAATCGATCACTGCACCGTTGGTAGAACTGGATGATGACGCCAAGAATTAAACGGGAATAATTTTCTCGGTGGAACGGTGTAGTCCGCAGCATGGCACATAGTGAATTGATCAATGCCATGAGTTGGGTGCTTGCCTAAAATTCCAAAGCTTAAATCAGAAAACTGATCGTATTGTTCCGAAGGAAACATACCTTGACCAAGGGCTCAGGCGACATTTGTATCGATGACGGATCAGGTTGGAATGCCTCAGGACC
>Ga0210402_10004871_pt1 | contig 12124 bp, 11 predicted proteins | sample IncBWC7MmetaG_FD_161055 | JGI IMG/M metagenome (GOLD analysis project Ga0210402, IMG submission 161055) | Forest soil microbial communities from Barre Woods Harvard Forest LTER site, Petersham, Massachusetts, United States - Inc-BW-C-7-M | ecosystem: Environmental > Terrestrial > Soil >...
TTCCGTTGCCATACCTTTTCTTTTCTCTAGTCCTTACCAGTGCCCTACCAACGATAGTGCGCGAACGCCTTATTGGCTTCCGCCATGCGGTGAACGTCTTCCTTTTTCTTGATCGCGCCGCCCCGAGCATTGGCCGCATCGATCAGCTCATCCGCGAGCTTGTCGATCATCGTCTTTCCTGCCCGCTCGCGCGAATACTGCAAAAGCCAGCGAATCGCCAGCGACTGCCGCCGGAACGGGTTTACTTCCACCGGAACCTGATAGTTCGCGCCGCCCACGCGCCGTGTCTTCACTTCCAGCGTCGGCTTCACGTTCTCGATGGCTTTCTTGAAAATCTTCAAAGCATCGTCATTCGTCTTCTTTGCAACCTGGTCCATGGCGCCGTAAAACACGCGCTGCGCCGTCGACTTCTTGCCTTCCCACATCATCGAGCAGATGAACTTCTCCACGATGTCGCTGGCATAGACCGGGTCGGTCGCTTGTATTCGCCGGAAAACGAGTCCTTTGCGTGGCATTGCTCTTTATCGCTCCTTCAGAATCTCTTCACTCGCAATTTCTATGGCTGCCTTACTTCGCTTGCGCGGCCTTGGGCCTCTTCGCGCCGTACTTGGAACGTCCCTGCTTGCGATTCTCCACGCCCGCGGCATCCAGCGTTCCGCGCACGATGTGATAGCGCACTCCCGGCAGATCCTTTACGCGGCCGCCGCGCACGAGCACGATCGAGTGCTCCTGCAAGTTGTGACCGATTCCGGGAATGTATGTCGTGACTTCCACGGAATTCGTCAGACGCACGCGCGCAACCTTGCGCAGAGCCGAGTTGGGTTTCTTCGGCGTCTGTGTGTACACGCGAATGCATACGCCGCGCTTCTCTGGGCAGCCCATCAGCGCGGGCGACTTTGTCTTGACCAGAACCTTCTCACGTCCCATTCGTACCAGTTGCGAAAACGTCGGCACAGTCGTCCTCTTTATTCGTGACCGCTCAGCGGTCAACTTTATCCGTGACCGCATAGCGGTCAACTTCTGTGTGTGACCACACCACGGTCACCATTCGCGCGCAAAATTTCTCGCGGCTCCCGCAAGGCGCGCAAACAAAAATGCGCGAGAGCACACTTCAGTGCTGAAAGGTCTACTGCGAATCCGGAGATACAACCAGCAAGAAACTCCGTACGCACTCCAGAAGGTAGAACTATTCCTCTGGCTTCAGTTCGGAGAGGCTTACTCGGCTTTGCGGGGCTGGCGCCCCATTCCGGCCGCTCTTCTGTCCCATTCCGTCTTACTTTGTTCCGGGACCGAAGATATTTCCCTTCCAACCCACTCGACCGCAGAGCGGTCGCCCTCGTCAGGATAGAAACACCCCTGACAAAACGTAGAGTATAAGGAAAAGAACGTGCTCTGTCAAATCTCTTTCATCCGCACCCCGTGGAAATCTCTGTGGAAATCAAGCACTTGTGGGCTTCGGAGCCGCCGGGGAGTGTACCCGGCCCGGATCCCTGGCCCGAATGGGGTTACAAACTGAGGCAACCCCAACCCTCGGTTTCCGCCTAATTTTCCTTCTAAATCCATACAAACTATTGATAACAATACCCTTAATTAGAAGGAGCGTCTCGCTTCTCAATATCCGCAAACGCCTTGGGCCACAACCCAAATGCCTTCAGCATGGCATCCTCATGCTGACTGACTAGCATCTTGACCGTCTTTTCCGCAGTCCACGGGGTAGCAAAGCGCTGTGGCCGGTCCGCAATCCAGTAGGCTGCGAGCGCCATTAGGGTGGCGTCCTGCGCCAGCACGTCCGGTTTTACGGCCTCGAGCGCGTCGGCTGCCGAATGATGCGTGTATTTATAATCCGGCGAATCCTGATCCATATTGATTCCGGGCAGTCCTGCCACTGAGAACGGCAGCGTGTCCGTGCCATCCTCCACTTTGTCGTCCACTTTGACTTCGCGAATATCAGCAAGCGCAGTCGCAAACGGCTTGAACACATCCACCAAATCGTCGCGCCCGCCCAACTGAAACGCCCTCACCGGACCCTGGCCGTTGTCCAATACCAAGCTGCCCAGATGATTTGCCATCTCCGCCTGGTGCTGCTTGACATAAGCAAACGAGCCATCGATCCCTTGCTCTTCTCCCGTGAAGAGCACAAAGCGTATGGTTCTGCGCGGTTTCATTCCGCTGCGCATGATCGCATCCGCGGCTCCCAGCACGCAGCTTGACCCCATGCCGTTGTCTGTCGTTCCTTCCGAGAGATCCCACGAATCCAGATGCCCGCCCACCACCATTACCTGCTCGGGATTTTCACGCCCGCGAATTTCCCCCACGACGTTCGCGCTTTCGACAGGCCCGTTCGAAAATGTATTTTGGATGTTGAAGTGAACGCGGGGCTTCAGTCCACGCGCAATGTAGCGCTCCAGCTGGCCCTGATCCTCCGCAGTCATCGAAACGACCGGCACAGCAAAGTCCGCGTCGAAGCCCAAAATCCCCGTATGCGTCAGGTTCATTCCGCTGGACGTTCCTCCTCCCTGCCCTCCAATCACTGCGATCGTTCCGGATTTCCCGGCCGCCTTCAGAAAATCGCCAAATTCCGCGAACAATTGGATAAAGCTCTTGCTCGGCTCTCCCCGAGTGACCACCAGGGCGACCTTTCCCGCCAACCGCGACGCATTCTTGATTTCGTTGTCGAGGTCGAACATGTTTACCTCGACGACGTCGCCTTCCGCGCCACCCGCGGGCGTTGAGCCTGTCCAGCCCATCGCATCCACATGCAGTGGCCGGCGGATGGGCGACAACAATTCCGCCTGCGCCGTGCCTCGCGTCCAGCCACGCCACAACTGCCATTTCTCCGCGTGCACGTTTTCGAGTCCCATGGCGCGCATCTTGGCCTGGCCCCATTCGACGGCCTTTTGCGCTCCCGGCGAGCCTGTCACGCGCGCCCCCACGTCATCGCTCAATTCCGTCAGATACTGAAACGCATGAGAATCCAGCATCCCTTCACCGGCAATCTTCACGAGAGCGGGCTTCGTTCCGTCCTCATTCGGCCCTTTTGCCATGGACTTGTTCTCGGCCCGCGCGGTCACCCCGGCCACCAACGCTATGACTGCAATCCCCCCGAAAATCTTTCGCATCCCCTGATCTCCTCGTTGCCTTCCTCAATTCGGCGCACAAGACTCTACCACGCCATCAGACGGACAAGCCTCAAAACCGTTTCCACAGGCGCGCCGTGCTTGCGTTGCCACCGCTTTGCTCTTGTATACCCGGAAACGGCGGCGAAGCCACTGCTTTACGCCACTTCCCACTCGCCCTACACTGCCTGCGAGGCCATCGTGAAAGCTACTCGCTTTTTTCTCTCCGCGATCTCCGTCGCCGCGGCAATCTGTTTTCTTGGCGCGGCTGAAGCCAGGCAGCGCCCGCCGCAAGATACATCACAAAAACCAGCTGAAAAAGTTTCGGAAAGCAGGCAAGAGAAGTCTCAGGAAAAACCGGGAACGAAGCCCGCCCCCAAACTTCCCGCGGAGATCGAACTCCTCGAAACTCACATTCGATTTGAAACGGACGGATCGAGTCGAAAGGAAGTCCACGCGCGCGTCAAGATCAACGACGAACTCGGTGTACGCCAATTCGCACGCCTCAATTTCGACTTCAACCGCTCCTTCGAACAAATTGAAATTCCGCTCGTGCGCATCATTCATCCTAGCGGCGGGGTAATAGACGTCCTCCCCAGCGCCATCACCGACAATCCCAATCCCGCCGTCGTCAACGCCCCCGCCTACCAGGATGTCCGCGTCAAATCCGTCCGCATCCTCGGCCTGGAACCCGGCGACTCCCTCGAATACCGCGTCATCACCAGTGTCTCGCACCATCCCCTCGCCCCCGATTTCTGGCTCGAACACACCTTCGATCGCTCCGGCGTCGTCTCCGAGGAGCATTTCGAACTTGACCTTCCAACCTCCCGCAAAGTCCAACTCCACACCTCGCCAGCCATCTCACAAAGGGAGATCATTGAACCGGAGAGCCGTAACGACGACCGCGTCGTCTATCGCTGGCAGTTCCTGCGACAGTCGACTGGGACGGGAACTATTGAAGTGGAGCCCCTCCCTGACATTACAGTAACGACTTTTGCGTCCTGGAAAGCGCTCTCTTCGCGTCTCGAAGAGCTGCTGACTCCTTTACCGGAGGAGCGCGAGAGAGTTCGGAATAAAGCCGCGGAGCTTGCAGGCTCAATCTCATCAAACAAGCTAAAAATTGTGGCGCTCTATGATTTTGTCTCCAAGAAGGTAAGTACTGTTGACCTGCCACTTGGTGCAATAGGCTTTCATCGACGCGCACCCGCAGAAATTCTCTCCAGCCGATACGCGACTCAGGAAGATAAATTCACTCTTCTAGCAGGATTGGCTTCTGCATTCAACGAATCGACGGGCGCAGCAATAGTCGGGGCAAGTTCAGACCTCACGCACTCACTGCCCAATCCTTCTGCATTCACTCATCTACTAGTGACGACCCCACTGGACTCGCCTATCACGCCGGGAACGGGTTGCGCTGACTGCTTTCAGATCGTCTGGCTGGACCCATCTGTTGAAGTTGCTTCCTTTGGGATGATTGCAGCCAATTTTCGCGGAAAATCCGCACTGCGGCTTGGCTTCTTCGGAAGCGAAATGCCTGCGTCGGTACCTGCACTCGTGCCCACGGACTTGCCATTCCCAGCGACTCAGCACGTGAAGATCGATGCCACCCTCTCCCCCGAAGGCGCGCTCACCGCCAGGGTAAAATACACCATGCGCGGAGATAACGAGCTGCTCCTGCGCATGGCTTTTCATCAATCGACGAAGGAAAAATGGGATGGAGTCGCGCAGTTACTCGCGCTTTCCGATGGCTTCCGGGGAAAGGTCAGCAAGGCGAGTGCGTCCGATCCGTACGAAACGCAGGATCCTTTCACCGTCTCGTACGAGATAACGCAGGCCAAATTTGTGGACTGGTCGAAAAAATCCGTGAACGTCCCGGCGATCCTTCCCCTACTAGGACTCCCCGACCAGCCCTCAAAACCTGCAGTTGGGGCTCCCGCTCCTCCCATCGACCTGGGCACGCCCCTCGATGTCGAAGTCACCGCCACAGTTCATCTTCCGCCGGGAACAACAGCCCATATCCCGACGGGCACTTCCGTAGCACGCGACTTCGCCACCTACACTTCGCAATATTCCGCGAAGGATGCCACGCTCTCCGCCTCGCGCCATCTCAATTTTATTTTGAAGCAAATCCCCGCCGATCGTGCCGCCGACTACAACGCTTTCCTGCGCGCGGTGCAAAACGACGAATCACAAGTCTTCACGCTGGAGCGGAGCGATGAAGGCGCGGCCAAGCCGCAAAAACCTTGAACAGAAATTGATCCCGGCGAAACAGGCAGAATTGCTGTGGTCTGAAACTACTTGAGCCCGAGAATTTCCCGCTCTTTCGCGGCGGAAAGATCCTCAACTTTCTTTGTCTCTGAGCGAGAGAGTTTTTCCAGCTCTTCGAGCGAGCGCTTCTTCTCATCTTCGCTGATCTTTTTTTCTTTTTCGAGTTTTTCGATTGCCTCTTTGATGTCCCGGCGAATATTTCGCACTGCCGTCCGGTGGTTCTCGAGCACCTTGTGAAGCTGCTTGACTAGATCCTTGCGGCGCTCCTCCGTCAGCGAAGGAATCGGCACACGCACGACTTTGCCGTCATTCGTCGGGTTCAATCCGAGATCCGATACACGAATCGCTTTGTCGATCAGCGCCACGGCGCTCGGATCCCACGGCGCAATCACGATCATGGTCGGGTCCGGCACGGTCATTGTGCCGAGCTGGTTCACCGGCATCGGCGTTCCGTGATAGTCCACCCGAACATTGTCCAGAAGCGTTGCATTCGCGCGGCCCGTGCGAATCGTCGCCCCTTCCTTGCGGAAATCGTCCACTGCCTTTTCCATGCGCGTCTTCGCGTCAGCCAGCGCTTGTCGTGCGTTCTCAAATGTCGTCATAGCGTCCTCAGCTCAAATACCAGTTTCGAGTCCGTCCCGTTTCCGTTTCCAGTTTCATTTTGCAGAGAAAAACAATGGTGCGGAGGATTCCGCAAGTTCTTACGCCGGTGTCACCTTGGAGCCCACCCGCTCACCCATCACCACCCGCTTGATGTTTCCATGCCGGTTCATGTTGAAAACCACGATGGGCATCCCGTTGTCCATGCACAGCGAAATCGCCGTCGCGTCCATGACTTTCAAATTCTGGTTCAGCACGTCGCGGTAAGTGATCGCCGCGAAAAACTTCGCCCCGGACACCTTCTCAGGATCGGCGTCGAAAATCCCGTCCACTCTCGTCGCTTTCAGGATAACGTCCGCTTTGATCTCCATGGCGCGCAGCGCCGCCGCCGTATCCGTTGAGAAATAGGGATTGCCCGTCCCCGCTGCAAAAATCACCACTCGCTGCTTCTCCAGATGCCGCATCGCGCGCCGCCGGATGAACGGCTCGGAAACCTGATTCATCTCAATCGCGCTCAGAACCCTCGTGAACACGCCTTCTTTTTCGAGAGCATCCTGCAAAGCGAGTGCGTTGATCACTGTCGCCAGCATGCCCATGTAGTCACCGGTCGCGCGGTCAATTTCAAATCCCTTCTGCCGCGCTCCTCGGAAAATGTTTCCGCCGCCGACCATAATGGCGATCTCGATTCCCAGCTCGTGCACTTCTTTCAACTCTTGTGCAATAGCCTGAATCGTCTCGCCGTGAATGCCGAATCCCTGCGGCCCCTGCAGCGACTCCCCGGATAGCTTTAGCAATATGCGCCGGTATGCCAGTTGAGCATTTCTCGGAGTTCGCTTCGCGGATTTTTTTGCAGCCTTTTTCTGTGCGGCCATGGCGCTCCGGTCAGTGCTCTTTAAAATCCTCGGAATTGTAACAAACTATACCTGCCACCGCACAACGCGGGAGCCTCGAAACAAAAAGAGCGTCCCAGTTTCACTGGAACGCTCTGCATTGCTGTCGCGAAGTTTTGCGTCAAGCGCCGGGAGTCGCCGGAACGGGTGCGGTTTCTGGCCCTTCGGCTGGCCCGCTGATTTCGCCCACCTTGAACCGCACGAACCGCCGGATCGAAATGTTCTCGCCCAGCTTCGCGATCGCCTGTGTGATCATTTCACCGATTGTAACGCTCTCGTCCTTGATGTAGTGCTGCTCGTAGAGGCAATTTTCCTCGTAAAACTTTTCCATCTTTCCGTTGACGATTTTGTCCACGACGTTTTCCGGCTTGCCGGTAGCCAGCGCCTGCGCGCGGTAAATGTCGCGCTCTGTCGCGAGCATCTCCGGCGTCACTTCCTCGCGCCGCACGTAACGCGGATCGAGCGCCGCGATGTGCATCGCGATGTCGTGACAGAGCCGCTGGAAGGCTTCCGTGCGCGCCACGAAGTCAGACTCGCAATTGATCTCCACGAGCACACCAATCTTGCCGCCCGCGTGGATGTAACTGCCCACGAGCCCTTCGCTCGCTTCGCGCTGTGATTTCTTCGCCGCGGCAGCCTGCCCTTTCTTCCTCAAAATCTCGATCGCCTTCTCTATGACTCCGTTCGCTTCCACGAGCGCCGCGCGGCAATCGCTGAATCCCGCGCCGGTCCTCTCGCGCAGCTCCTTCACGAGGTGCGCCGGTATCTGTATAGCTGGCTGTTGTGTGCTCATTTTTTCTCTCTGCGAACTCAGAATGTCAATGTTATCTGTGCATGCTTGCAAAAAGGCCCGCTCCGAGCCGCTCGGGGCGGGCCTCACGAAAGTTCCACCCGCGCAATTTATCTAGCGAGATTCCTCGTCCGGCGGCACAGTGGCTTCCGCCCCTTCGGCGGGCTCGACAGGAGCATCCGGCGGAGGTTCAACCACCGCGCCCTCGACGAAGTCGCCTTCTTGCTTTTCGTACTGCTCGTACGCGCTGGTATCCACGTACTCCACTCCATCCACCAGCGCCTGATCTTCCGCCGACTTCTGTTCCGCCACCTGTGACTGCTGGTACGCGGTGTGCCCTTCGAGCACGGAATCCGCGATCTTCGTCGTAAACAACCGGATCGCGCGCAAAGCGTCGTCGTTCCCGGGAATGATCCAGTCCACCACGTCGGGATCGCAATTCGTATCCACAACCGAGACCACCGGCACGCCCATCCGCCGCGCTTCTTTCACGGCAATCTCTTCCGCGTTCGAATCGATCACGAACATGGCGTCCGGAAGCTGGCTCATGTTCTCGATGCCTTCCAGGTTCTGGTTCAGGTGCTTCATCTCGCGGCCCAGCCGCGCTTTTTCCTTCTTTGAAAGCTCGTTGATCCGGCCGTCTTCCGTCATGGCCTTCAGCAGCTTCAGCCGCTTGATCGATTTCTGCAGTGTCGCCCAGTTTGTCAGCGTCCCGCCCAGCCAGCGGTGGTTCACGAAGAATGCGCCGCAGCGCTTGGACTCTTCGGCGACTGCTTCCTGAGCCTGCCGCTTGGTGCCCACAAACAACACCGCTTTTCCTTGCGCGGAAAGTTCACTCACGAAGCGGCTCGCTTCGCGGAACATCTTGAGGGTTTTCTGAAGATCGATAATGTGGATGCCGTTGCGTTCTCCGAAAATATATTCCTTCATCTTCGGATTCCAGCGCCGCGTCTGGTGACCGAAGTGAACTCCGGCCTCCAGCAATTCTTTCATCGTAATTTCTACTGCCAAGTTTCCTCCTAATAGGATAGCTGTTTGCCGTGGCGTCCCTCTTTGCCTTGGTAGGTGCCGGGCTTTAGCCCGGCGTCTTAAGGCGAAAATTGCGCCACAGAACAGCCTATTGCCGGCTCCTTGCCGGCCGTGATCTCGGCAAAAGCTTTCGCTCTTACCGGAGGACGTAGGAGCGGGTGTTGCCCCGCCCACAAAACTACCGCTTCGTGAACTGGAAGCGTTTCCGCGCGCCCTTCTGCCCGTACTTCTTCCGTTCCTTCATACGGGAATCGCGCGTCAAAAATCCGTTTTTCCGCAGTGCCGGCCGCAGCTCCGGATTGAACCGCGAGATCGCCCGCGACAACCCCATCCGCACCGCTCCAGCTTGCCCGCCAACGCCGCCGCCATGCGCGGTCACTTTCACGTCCACTTGGTCCGCCAGGCTCGTGAACTTCAGCGGTTCGATCGCATCATGCTTCCACGCATGATTCGGAAAATAGTTCTCCACTTCGCGGCCGTTCACCGTGAATTTGCCGCTGCCCGCGCGCAGAAAAACTCGAGCCACCGACTCCTTGCGCCGGCCCGTGCCGAGAAACCATGTTTGTGTGCCCGCGATGGGCGTACCAGTAGAACTCAACGTTCCTCCTCAAACCATCTGACTCCAGACACCTCGGAGCCATGGAACTTCACGCCGATTTGCTCCCTGCCTAAGGCACCACTTAGAGGTGACCACTACGCGGCCACACTTTTCAAGGAACAGCAACGTGCGGAAATCAGTGGCACTGACTACAGTCTGTGCCCTTTGCTGCTAAGCCCCAACCGCTTGCGGCTTCTGCCCGGCATGCCGCGCCAAACCCACTGCATCCCGGTAAATCCGCAATTTCTTCGCCCGGCGCGCCCGCAGCTTGTTCTTGGGCAACATCCCCAGAACCGCTTCGCGAATCATCCATTCCGGCTTCGTTTCGCGAACCCGCTTCGCCGGAACCGCCTTCAGACCGCCCGGATACCCGCTGTGCGAGTAATAAATCTTCTGGTCGACCTTGTTCCCGGTCATGCGTACCTTGTCCGCGTTGATCACCACAACGTGATCCCCCGAATCCAGGTACGGCGTAAAACTCGGCTTATCCTTGCCAATCAGCATCCGCGCCACCTTCGTCGCCAGACGCCCTAATACCTGGTCCGTGGCATCCACCACAAACCAGTTCGCGCCCACTTTCAGCGCTTCCGCTTCTTCTCCCTTGGCTACGTACGTCCTCATTGCGCTCAGTCACACCTTTCCCTGTAGAGACAAACGCTAATCTTAAAGTAACGCCCGCATCCTGTCAACGCGATTCCCCGCCTGGTTGGGGTGAGGAGTGGTTAGATTTCGCTCTTGTGAAAGCGATCGATCAGATGCTCGCATGCGCGCACCGTAATCGCCATCATCGTCAGCGTCGGATTCTGGCAGGCAGACGACACAAAACTCGCCCCGTCCATTACAAACAAGTTCTTCACGTCGTGCGCCTGGTTGAACGCATTGAGCACGGACTTCTTGGGATCAGTCCCCATGCGCGCCGTTCCCAGTTCGTGTATCGCCATGCCCGGCATTTCGACTCCAGCTTGGACCCGGATATCTCTCGCGCCAGCCGATTCCAACATTTCTGCGGCAGTGGCCCCGGCATCCTCCATGAGCGCGGCTTCGTTGTCGCCATGTGTCATGCTGATGCGCAGCGCCGGAATTCCCCACGCATCCTTCAAATCGCGATCGATCTCGATGTAATTGTCCCACCGCGCCAGCGATTCCCCGAAAGCTCCTAGCGAAATCCCATACACGCCTTCCTTCACAGCCTTCTTCATCGACGCTCCGTAGCCTTCGGCCTTGAAGTTGAAGTCTGCGTCCGCCCCGCCCTGGTAACCATAGCCACGGATGAACCGCGCATTCTTCCCGCTCTTCGGCGTGTTCCGGAAGCGCGGCACGTAAATCCCATTGGGTCGTGCTGGCTCATTCGCATTGGGAAGTGTTTTGAAATCCGGCAAACGGCCCGACGCTCCCGCCCCCACGACGTGATCCATTAAGTAGTGGCCGAGCGCCCCGCTCGAATTGGCCAGTCCATTCGGATACTCCCGCGTTGACGAGTTCAGCAAAATGCGCGTCGACTCCAACGCCTGCGCGCAGAGGATTACCGCTTTCGCGCGCACCTGCTTCACCTGCCTCGTCATCCGATCCACATATGTCACTCCACGCGCTTTGTTCGGCTCGGTATCCATTTCCACATGGCTTACTACCGCGTTGGTGATGAGCGTGCAATTCCCCGAGGCCAGCGCATCCTTCACCGTCGTAAACGGGCTGCTGAAATAGGAAAAGGTCATGCATCCGCGTTCGCAAGGCCCGCAATAGTGGCAAGCCAGACGTCCGTTATGATTTTGCGTCAGGATCGCTGTCCGCCCGATCGTCACCGTATGCCCGAACTTCGCCTTCACGCGTTCCCGCAGCAAAATTTCTCCGCAGCTCATTTTCATCGGCGGCAGAAATTGCCCGTCGGGCAGCATCTCATTCCCCTCCGCCGCCCCGCTGATTCCCACGTACTTCTCCACGATGTCGTAGTACGGCGCAAGCTCGGCATAACTTATCGGCCAGTCATCGCCATAGCCGTCGCGGCTTGCCGCCTTAAGATCGTTGTCGCTCAGCCGGTAACTCTGCCGCCCCCACACCAGCGATCGCCCACCAAGTACGCGCAACCGCTGCCACGTAAATGGCTTGCCTGGTGGTGTGCTGTACGGATTCTCGAGATCGTTCACAAACCACTCGTAGTTGTATTCCATGCACGCGTAGCACTGCTTTTGCACCGGACGCGTGCGCAAGACCTCCGGCGAGTGATCGCGGTATTTCAACTTGTAAGACGGCAAGTGCTCTGTGAATTCTTTCGGAGTTACAGCGCGCCCCGCTTCAAGCAACGCCACTTTCAGCCCTGCCTCCGCAAGTTGTTTCGCGGCCCAACCGCCAGTGGCTCCCGATCCCACAACCACGGCGTCGTATGTTCGCTGCAGCGGGTCTTGCGCCATATAATTCATGCTCACTTGTGATCCCCTTCCGCATGTTCACAGCCTTGATAGGGGCCGTGCGCAAACGCCCCATCCCACCCGAGTTCTTTCTCGCCGATCTGTGAGCTGTAGTACGCCGTCATAATCCGCCCCTTCAGCGCTTCAAAATGCCCGTGCCCCGGATCGGCCACGGCCCCTGTGTCGCCCGCCCATCCGCCCCCGACGCGCGGATACGCCAGCGCGTGCAACAAAATGTCTTGATCTTCTCGCGACAGATACCGGAACGCCGCTTTGAACCGCCGCATGCTTTCGCCATCCAGATATCCCAGCGAATTCAAGAACGCACGTTGTGTCTCTGGTGTCTCGGCAGCCAGCACCAGATCGATATACCGATTCACCAGAGCTTCCTTCGCGCCCGGAGTATCCGTCGCTGGGATAATCAAGTCGCT
>Ga0210402_10004873_pt1 | contig 12122 bp, 8 predicted proteins | sample IncBWC7MmetaG_FD_161055 | JGI IMG/M metagenome (GOLD analysis project Ga0210402, IMG submission 161055) | Forest soil microbial communities from Barre Woods Harvard Forest LTER site, Petersham, Massachusetts, United States - Inc-BW-C-7-M | ecosystem: Environmental > Terrestrial > Soil >...
GATTGTCTCCACGGTGGCAATGTGCATCGCGGTCGGGAAAGTGTCGTTCGATGATTGACTGTGATTCACATCGTCGTTGGGATGAATTGGTTTCTTTGATCCGATGACGCCGCCGGCGAGCTGAATTGCGCGATTCGCGATCACTTCGTTGGCATTCATGTTGGTCTGCGTACCGGAACCGGTTTGGAATACGACCAATGGAAACTCGTTATCCCATCGGCCATCGATCACTTCCTCAGCGGCGCGGACGATCAGATCGACCTTTTCCTTCGGAAGTTGGCCGAGTTGCCCATTGGCCATGGCCGCACACTTCTTTAAGATTCCGAGAGCTCGAATGATTGGCCGGCCCCAGCGGAAACGCTCGACCCCGATCGGAAAGTTCAGGTGCGAGCGCTGGGTCTGTGCACCCCAGAGGTGCTCGGACGGAACATGCACGTCTCCTAAGGCATCCTCCTCGATACGATATGCGTGAGGTACCACTCCTTTGGTCGCCATATTAAGACCTCACCGACGCGTCGCAGCGGGCTCTGGGGACTCCGCTTCGATATGAGCCTGCATCTCTTCGTGAAGATGCTGCTGAGCCTGCTCTTGAAGTTGTGCGCGAACCCCCTCATGAAATTGCTCATGAGAGTCCTCCGCAGATGGCAGTTGCACAAGACTGGGTATAACAAGTGGCTCTCGATGCCGGTGCCAGGCGGCTCGCATCAGATCGCGGTTCATCTTCCCGATGAATTCCAGAGGTATCCGTTTGGGACATACGGCTTCACATTCCCCATGGTTCGTACAGCTGCCAAATAGTTCGTTTCTCATCTCAGCGACCATGCTCAGTGTTCTCTGGTCGCGCTGCGGTTGACCTTGCGGAAGCGAGTTCAAGTGAGTAATCTTGGCCGAGGTAAAAAGCATGGCAGATGCATTGGGGCAGGCCGCGACGCAGGCTCCACAACCAATGCATGCAGCTGCGTCGAAGGCAGTGTCTGCATCTTCTTTTGGAATCAGGATCGCATTCGCGGCAGGAGCGCTCCCGGTCGGGGCGCTGATAAACCCTCCAGCCTGAATGATTCGGTCAAACGCTGACCGGTTCACGATTAGATCGCGAATGACGGGGAAGGCCCGGGCCCGCCACGGCTCGAGCGTCAGAGTATCGCCATCTTTGAAGAAGCGCATCGCAAGTTGGCATACGGTTGTCCCCCGCTGGCCGCCATGGGCCACGCCGTTGATCAGGAAACCGCACGAACCGCAGATACCCTCGCGACAATCGTGCTCGAAGGCAATGGGAGGCTCCCGCCGGCTGATTAGGTCCTCGTTGAGAGCGTCGAGCATCTCGAGGAATGACATTTCAGGTGTGAGATTGTTCGCCTGATAGCTAACGAAGCTGCCGGTGGCGTTTGCGTTCTGCTGCCGCCAAACCCTGAGTGTGAGATTCATGGCTACTTGTAACTCCTTTGCGAAAGCGGGACATACTCGAAGCTGAGTGGTTCTTTGTGCAGGGCGTGCGCTTGTCCTGCACCTTTCCATTCCCAGGCAGCCGTGTAGGCAAAATGTTCATCGTCACGCTTCGCCTCACCATCGGGTGTTTGGCTCTCCACCCGAAAGTGGCCGCCGCACGATTCTGTGCGCTGTAACGCGTCGCTGCACATGAGTTCAGAGAGTTCGAGGAAGTCGGAAATGCGGTTTGCCTTCTCAAGACTCTGGTTGAGCTCTTCGCCTGTACCGACGACCCGAAGGTTGTGCCAGAACTCGTCGCGTAATTCCGGAATTCGTGCCAGCGCCTTGCGCAATCCTGCATCAGCACGAGCCATGCCACAGTCATCCCAGACAATCTTTCCAAGCTCTTTATGGAACGAATCTGGAGTGCGTTTCCCATCGATCGCCAGCAGCTTGTCGATACGATCTTTCACCTCGGCCTTGGCTGACTTGAACGCGCCGTCAGAGGTACTTACAGGATCCAGTTTGTTGGCAGCAACGTAATCGGGCACAGTGGCCGGCAGGACGAAGTAGCCGTCGGCGAGACCCTGCATGAGCGCGCTGGCGCCGAGCCGATTGGCGCCGTGGTCCGAGAAGTTCGCCTCCCCGCCCACGAACAATCCGGGAATCGTCGACATCAGGTGGTAGTCAACCCACAGCCCGCCCATCGTATAGTGAGGGGCAGGATAGATTCGCATTGGTACCGTGTACGCGTCTTCTCCTGTAATCCTTTCGTAAATCTCGAACAGGTTTCCGTACTTCTCGCGAACTGTTTGCGAGCCGAGCCGGTGAATCGCATCGGCAAAGTCCAAGTAGACACCCTGACCATGCGGGCCCACACCTCGACCTTCATCGCATACTTCCTTCGCATTGCGCGAAGCGACATCGCGTGGTACGAGGTTGCCAAAACTTGGATAGCGGTTTTCGAGATAGTAATCGCGCTCACTTTCCGGAATCTGGCTTGGACCGCGGGTGTCACCTTTCCGCTTTGGCACCCATATCCGTCCGTCATTCCGGAGGGACTCGGACATCAGTGTCAGCTTGGACTGAAAGTCGCTACTCAGCGGAATACAAGTCGGATGGATCTGGGTGAAACACGGATTCCCAAACAGGGCGCCACGGCGGTGAGCACGCCATATCGCGGTGCAGTTCGAAGCCTTGGCATTCGTCGAGAGGTAGAAGACATTCGAATATCCTCCCGTTGCGAGCACAACCACGTCGCCAGCGTGGGAGTCCAGTTGGCCCGTCACCAAATCGCGCGTTACAATGCCTCGCGCTCTGCCATTGACCAGGACTATGTCAAGAAGTTCGCTTCGGAAATGCATCGTGACTGTTCCGGCGGCTATTTGTTCTTCGAGTGCTTGGTAGGCACCGAGCAAGAGCTGCTGCCCGGTCTGGCCTCGCGCGTAGAAAGTTCGTTCGACCTGCACGCCGCCAAAGGAGCGATTGTCTAGAAGTCCGCCATACTCCCTAGCAAACGGCACGCCTTGAGCCACACACTGATCGATGATGTTGCCACTGACTTCCGCCAGCCGATAGACGTTGGCTTCACGGGCGCGATAGTCGCCGCCCTTCACCGTGTCTTTGAAAAGGCGCAAAACGCTGTCGCCGTCGTTGCGGTAGTTCTTGGATGAGTTAATGCCGCCTTGGGCTGCGATCGAGTGGGCCCGGCGTGGCGTATCGTGATAGGAAAAGCAATGGACGTGGTAGCCTTGCTGGCCGAGGGTAGCGGCGGCGGCCGCGCCTGCCAACCCTGCGCCCACTACGATGATGGAGTGTTTGCGGCGATTCGCCGGATTCATCAGCTTCATTTCGTAGCGGCACTTGTCCCACTTCTGCTCAATTGGACCTGAGGGTATCCTTGCTTCCAACATTTCTGTGCTCCCTTCAATTAAATGCAACCACCACCTAGTGCAGCCAGCCTGCCCAAATCGAAACCGGAACGGAGCTGAATCCAAGAAAAACCACGATTGCGATCGCTCGTGAGGCGATCTTCAGCTTCTTCTCGTTGCGCGCAGTATTCCAGCCAAGGGTTTGCAGCATGCTCCAGATTCCGTGGTCCAGGTGCAGACAAAGTGCAGCCATCGCCACGATGTAGAAGAGGGCGATGGGCCAGACTTTGAAGGCTACCGCCACATTTTGGTAAACGGCGAGATGTGTGAATTGCCCGGGGCGGAACCCCACTGCACCAACAGTCAGGTGAAGCAGATGAAAGATGATGAAGCCGACCAACAGGACTCCACCCCAGCGCATCACGCGGGCTGCGAAGGTTGTTTCGATATTGCGTTTGACGCTATATCCAACCGGGCGTGCAGCCCAGCTCATACGACTGAGCTGGACTGCGGCGGTGATGTGAAGAGCAACACATATGAGCAGGACGGCTCGCACAATCCAAAGCAGTTGTCCGTACGCCAGCTCAGGTGAACCCACTTCCCGCAGGAACCGTGAGTAGGCGTTGATCTCGTCCGGACCTGAAAATAGTTTGAGATTGCCCAACATGTGAGCGACCACGAAGCCAATAAGCACCAATCCAGTGACCGCCATGACGACCTTCTTCCCGATCATCGTGTGCCAGAAAGCCATCGTGCGATGGCTGACCGCCACTCTTTGCGTCGCCATATTGCCAGCAGGATGGACCAGATTTAGGTTCGTATTGCTTGCCATTTTTTTCCTCGTTATTCCTGGCGTTCGTCATTCCGAGCCCTCATGGGGGCTCGTGAGTGATTTAGCGGTTCGTGACGCGAATCAACATTTCCTGCCCACTACTGAGCGTGATCTTCTGGCGTCCGTGGAATGCGGTAGTACCCAGACCGCCCACGCCGCCGACGATGGACCCGATCCCGGCCCCTTTGCCTCCGCCGAATATCCCACCGAGCAAGGCGCCAGCGCCGGCTCCGATGGCTGTATGCTCGATGCTCTTGCGGCCCCGGCCACCAGATTCGATTGCTCCTTCCACGTCGACCTTCTCGCCTGTAGGTGCGTGATAGAGTTCAACAATTTCGGCGTGAATCGGTGAACGGCGCCCGTCGGGCATCACCAGGCGGTCAAAGCGAAGCACCATACTGGTTTTTCCTTTGACCTTGCCCGACACTTGAATCTCCGCGACATGACCGTACACTCGAGCATTTTCGTATTTCCCCCGGTCAACGACCGTTGCACTAAAGGAATCGCCTACTCTCGAATCATCGCTGGTCAGCGTATCGTCCAGGCGAATCCGGAATGCGATGTCGTTCGGGACCACGAAGCCCGACGTGGACGCAAGCAACGGGGAAGCCGCCATCAACAGCGCTGCGAGGCGAAAAAAGGCGGTCACAAACGATGGATCCTGTGTTTTCGTGAGATGGTTCTTCATCGAAGTTCCCCATTCGAAAAGGTTGGGTAGGCGGGCGTCCACTGCGTTTCGAACACGCGCCTACGCAGTTGGTCCTCAGAGAGCTTTGGAGCGACGCCGTCTTTTTGTGCCTGGAGGCCAACCGCGACCGCAATATCCCTGGCGAATCGCCGGCTATCTTTCAGGGACGGAAGGAGGGACGCGGAAGGATCTTTGAGGGCGGGCGAATTTGCGGCAAGCGCACGAGCTGCGGACTGCATCATTCTATCGGTGACCCGGCGAGTGCCGGAAGCGACAATGCCAAGCCCCATTGCTGGGAAAATATGAACGTTGTTGCATTGCGCGATTGTGATCTTGCGGCCGTTGTAGCTGACAGGTGCAAATGGAGAACCCGCCGCGACCAGGGCGCGTCCGTCGGTCCAATGAATCAGGTCCTCTGGCGTAGCTTCGGATCTGGAGGTGGGATTCGAGAGCGGAAAGATAATAGGACGCTCGACCTTTCGCGCCATTTCGCGAACAAGTGGCTCGGAGAAAGCACCGAAAACAGTGGAAAAACCGATCAGGGCTGTTGCATTGATTTTCCCGATCACGTCGGCCAAGCCGATGTGTCCGTTGGAAGTCCGAGGCCATCCAGCTGCATCGGTCTCAGGCCGCGCATAGACGCGCTGTTCCGCACTCAGGTCCTTTCGGCCGGAATGTAAGAGGCCATCTTTGTCGACGATCCAGAAGCGCCTGCGGGCCTCCTCTTCACTTAGTCCTTCGCTTGTCATTCCCATGCGCAGGCCATCCGCGACACCGATTCCGGACCCACCTGCCCCGAGCATGACAATCTGTTGCTCCTTCAAACTCTTTCCCGTCACTTTGACCGCCCCCAGAACAGCTCCGAGAACGACTGCCGCTGTGACCTGGATGTCATCGTTGAAAGTCAGTAACTGGTCGCGATAACGCTGGAGAATCGGCCGCGCATGTGGAGTCGCAAAGTCTTCCCACTGCAGTAATGTCTCTGGAAACTCCTGCTTCACCGCTTGAACGAACTGATCTACGAAGTCGTAATAGGCCTGGCCGGTAATTCGTTCATGACGCCAGCCGAGGTACTCAGGATCCTTGAGTCGCTCGGGGTTGTTGGTGCCCACATCTAAGACGATCGGTAACGTTCGCTCCGGTCGAATCCCCCCAATGCCCGTGTAGAGCGAGAGCTTACCAATCGAGATGCCGAGGCCACCCGCGCCCTGATCACCTATACCCAGAATGCGTTCGCCATCGGTCACCACGATTACATCGACATCTTTGTTAGGGCGATTCCGCAGCAGCTGCGGAATTGAGTCGCGCAAAGGGTAGGGAATGAACAGTCCGCGAGGCCGGCGATAGATGCGGCTAAATTGTTCAATCGCCGCCGCAACGGTTGGCGTGTAAACCAGCGGTGTCATTTCTTCAATGTGGTCGACGATGAGTCTGTAGAAGAGGACCTCGTTGGTGTCCTGCAGAGCGCGCAAGTAAATATGTCGCTCGAGATCATCGTCCTTTTTCTGGAAGGCCTCGTAAGCACGGACGGCTTGCTCATCAAGGGTTTCAACGTGCGGTGGTAGAAGTCCTTGCAGGCCAAATTTTGCGCGCTCCTCCTCGGTGAATGCGGTGCCTTTGTTCGAAGTAGGAGTGTCGAGGAGATCCGTCCCACGAGGAGTGTCCAAGGCATCTGATTGCGCGATTGGTAGTGTGGTAGCCATTTTCGTTTTTTCCTTCTTCCTTCCGTTTAAATGATTGGGGATTGTTCAGCGAAGCAGGTTGACCTTCGCTAGGTCGATAAGTTCGTCTGCGCGCCCGTTGAGAACGGCTCTCAACATGAACAGACTGAACCCCTTTGCCTGCTCATAAAAGATCGTTGGAGGCATCGACAGTTCCTGTCGTGCGACCAGTACCTCAACCAATGCGGGACCGTTATGTTTGAGGGCTTGTGCAACCGCGGGTTCAACCTGGTCCGGCGCTTCGGCTCGCAGTCCAAGAAGTCCTGCTCCCTCGGCGATCTTGGCAAAATCCGGACCATGTAAGTCAGTTGCAAAATTGAGGAAGCCGTTCGCTTTCATCTCCAGTTCCACGAACGCCAGTGCATCGTTCTTGAAGACGATCACCTTCACTGGCAACGCGTGTTGCTTCAGCGTGAGCACATCCCCCATCAGCATGGAGAAGCCACCGTCACCCGACATGGAGATCACCTGGCGGCCGGGATGACTAGCCTGCACACCGATGGCCTGAGGCAATGCGTTAGCCATCGATCCATGGTTGAAGGAACCGAGCAGTCGACGTTTACCGTTCATCGTGAGATAACGTGCTGCCCATACTGTGGGCGTGCCTACGTCGCAAGAGAAAACTGCGTCCTCGGCGGCGAGTTGGTTGAGCACACTGGCAACATACTGAGGATGGATTGGCCTATTGTTGGAATTACCAGTTGCCAGATCATCCAGGCCTTTGCGCGCCTTCCGGTAGTGTTCCAACGAATCTTTGAGATGCTGTTGGTGTTGGTTCTGTTCCAGCTTCGGGAGCAGAGCGCGCAACGTGGTCTTCGTGTCTCCCACAAAGCCAAAGTCCAGCTTGGTCCGCCGTCCTAGTTGTTCCCCGCGAAGGTCGATTTGTACTATGGTCGCGTCTTTCGGAAAGAACTCCTGGTATGGAAAGTCCGTGCCAATCATCAACAAGACTTCGCTATTCATGATGGCGAGGTAGCCGGACGAGAATCCGAGAAGCCCGGTCATGCCGACGTCGAAGGGATTGTCGTACTCAATGAATTCTTTGCCGCGCAGAGCATGCACGATGGGAGCCTGCAACCTGCTAGCTAACTCGATCAGTTCGTCATGCGCTCCGGCGCAACCCGCGCCTCCCAAAATAGTGATCTTGTTCGACCTGTTCAGGAGGTCCGCGAGCAGGTTGAGTTCTTCCGCAGAAGGACAAACGGCTGGTGTGGGTTCCTGAAAGTGTAGACGCGGGCCGTCTGCGACGGCATGCTTAAGCGCGACATCGCCGGGAATGGCGATGACAGCAACACCGCGTTTGGAGATGGCAGTCTGCATGGCAATCTCGAGCACGCGCGGCATTTGTTCCGGTTCCGACACCAGTTCGCAGTAATGGCTGCATTGCGCGAAGAGATGCTTGGGATCAGTCTCCTGAAAATATCCACTGCCAATTTCCCGACTTGGAATCTGGGCGGCAATGGCGACGACGGGAACGCGGCTGCGCTGACAATCGTATAGGCCATTGATCAAATGCATATTCCCGGGGCCACAGCTTCCGGCACATACTGCCAACTTGCCAGTGAGATGGGCCTCGGCGCCGGCGGCAAACGCCGCTGTCTCCTCGTGTCTTACACCAACCCAGCTGATGTCCTGCCGAACGCGAATCGAATCTGTAATTCCGTTGAGCGAGTCGCCTGGGACTCCATAGATCCTCTCGACACCGGCTTCCGCCAGAACGTCAACCAGCAACTCGGCCACTGTTTTTCTCACCATATCCATCCTTCGGGGACAAGCGCTACCCATCGTGCTCATGCAATCGCCTTGCCACAAGTTCGCCGCCACAAACTATCGCTTCATCTGCATCGGGCGGGGGTTCGTTCCTGCAATTGCGTAACAACACAGATGACACTTGACGCACGAGGCACAGAGATGACACTGACCGGCATGTGTCAGAGTCGCCTCGCGAAAGTAATGATTGGGATTTCGTGAGTGTTGGCCTTCGTCGCGATTGCGATGCAGGAAATATCCGTGCTGTCTCTTTGGTAGCACGCTTGCTCTCTACTCAATCGAAGTCTGCTCCGTCACTGCGAGAAAGTTGCTTGCGGTGGTATGGCGAGATGGGAGTCAGTACGCGCGTCGTGTTCGCACGGTCGCTCAACTGCAAATGTCCGAGGAGGTCTCAAGTTTGCCGCGCCTTATGGCCATGACGATTCTATTGGCCGACTTGTTGCTTGCGGGCAGGACTCCCGCTCAGAGTGCGCCAATATCGCCTGACCATCCCTGGCATGGCTCTGCTGAATTCACTATGAAGAAAGACACCGGGACCGTAGGCGACTCGCGGTTCGCCGTAGAAGAATCCAGGACGTACTCCTTGTCGGAACTGATTGACTTGGCGGAAGCCCACAATCCTGCGACTCGCGCCGCCTGGCAGCGTGCTCGCTCTCAGGCGGCGGCTTTGGGGATTACTCGAAGTGAGTTGTACCCGACGCTGGCGGCTGCGGCAATTTCTCAAACCGAAAGTGGCCAGGCGTTCTTCGGAGACCGGTTCCATGGCCAGACGATCCAGAGCTTTCAATTGGCGCTCGATCTGAATTACACCGTGTTCGACTTCGGCGCCCGGTCGGGACGAATCGATGCTGCACGTGCACGACTCCTCTCAGCGAATTTTGCATTCAATGACACCCACCGGAGGGTTATTGATCAGGTAGAGCAGGCTTACTACCGACTGCTGAATTCGCTTGGGCAGGAGGACTCCGCGCAAGCAAGTTTGGCCAACGCTAAAGCTGTGGAACAGGCAGCCCAGGAACGGCTGAGCAATGGTCTCGCGACTTTACCCGACGTGCTGGAAGCACGCAGTGCCACGGCCCAGGCGGAATATGACCTGCAATCCGCGCTGGGAGCCGAAGAGATTGCTCGCGGTGACCTCGCGACCGCCGTGGGAACTTCAGCAAGTGTCGCAATCGGGGTTCAACCGCTGGATCAACTGCCGACCCCTGACTCGATCAGTGAGACTGTAGAGGAAGCGATAAACCGAGCATTCGCGCAGCGCCCCGACCTCATGCAACAGGCGGCGGAAATACGAACCGCCAACGCGAGACTCAAGGAGGCCCGAGCTGCTTACTACCCCACCCTGGGCGTTAATGTCAGCCCAACAATCCCCTCACTCTACGGCATCCAGCGGCCGTTTGATTGGTCGCATACGGCGGGGTTGACCGGCAGCTTGAGTTTCAATCTCAACTGGACAGTGTTTGATGGCGGCGCCCGAAAAAGCCGAGCAGTTCAGGCGCAGGCTGACATCCGCGCGGCAGAAGCACAGACCAATTTGAAAAAGAACCAGATCGCCGACGAAGTGTGGACAGCTTACTCGAATTTGAATACTGCGTTTCGCCAGCACAGGACATCGATCGCTCTGCATGAAGCCGCCAGCCAGTCTTACAATGCGGCTCTCGAATCTTACAAATACGGCCTACGGAACCTCCTCGATGTAACGGCCGCGCAGCGCTCGCTGGCACAAGCCCAATCTGCTGACATTTTCGCGCGCACCCAGGTCCTTTCGGCACTCGCTGATCTGGCGTTTACAACAGGGGAGTCGATTCACGCCAACAGAGGAAGGTCTCACCCGTGAACGCCCGGGCCTATCGAATTCTCCGCTGTGCGGCGAGTCTCGCTCCTCTGTTGCTCACTGGCTGCGGAAGAGCTCCGGCGTTTGACGTCTTGGGTTCGTTTTTCCCGGCGTGGCTAGTTTGTTTTGCGGTCGCCATTGTGCTCGCCGTCCTATGTCGAGCGCTGTTGCAACCTCGTGTCGAGATTGCTTTTCCGGTATTGGTGTACCCGAGCCTGACAGCAATTATTACTTTCGCTTTGTGGCTCGTACTTTTCCGCTGACATGAGGGATGACACGGCCGTGAATACACAAAACCGCAGGATTGTTGGGCGCTGGATCAGTATCGCTATCGTGGCCGGCGCCGTAGTAATGGGATTCGTTGTGCTCGATCGCACGAATTACTATCCTCGGACCGACGATGCCGAAATCTTCGCCAACTTCATCGGAATAGCTCCACAGGTCGACGGCCCGCTTGTTCGCCTGAATGTGAAAGACAATCAGCTTGTCAAGACGGGTGATCTGCTCTATGAGATCGATGAACGCCCCTATCGGTATGCGTTGGAAAACGCTCTTTCGGAGCAGGATGCACTTGAAGGGCAAATCGCAGATGAACAACGCAGGATAGAAGCATTGGTAAGCGCTGTCTCTGTCGCGCAGGAGAATATCCATAGCGCCGAGGCTGAAGTGACGGACGCCGAGCGAGGTGTCAGCCGAGCGCGCGCTGAATGGACGTATGCGAACAACAACCTGCATCGACTTGAGCCACTGCTGGCAAAGCAGTTTGTCACCGTAGACCAGGTGGACAAAGCCAGGAGTTTCGAAACCGCTATGGCCGAGGCTCTAAGGCAGGCCGAATCGCAACTGACTCTCTCGCAGGCAAAGCTGAAATCGGCCTTGGCGCAACATGAACAGGCCGAGCATGCGGTCACAACCCTTGAGCCGCTCATCAATCAGCGGGGGGCAAAAGCGGCAGCGGTGAAGAACGCCCAGTATCAACTGAACAACTGCCGAGTCTACGCACCATTCGATGGCATCGTCACCAATCTCACCATCTCAGAAGGCGCTTATGCCCATGTAGGACAGGAAATGTTTACCCTGATTGACGCGCGCACCTGGTGGGCGATTGGTAATTTCCGCGAGGGCCTGCTCGGACGGATCGCGCCTGGGATGAAGGCCGATGTGTATGTGATGTCCAGGCCAGACGTACGATTCTCAGCCGTTGTGGATAGCGTCGGGTTCGGAGTCACTCCGGATCCCGATCGGATTGGCCATTTAAGCCGCGGCCTTCCCGATGTTCAGCGCACTCTGAATTGGGTGCACCTGGCATCTCGGTACCCAGTGCGCGTCCGCGTTGAGAACCCGACGGGTGATCTGCTTCGTTTGGGTGAATCGGCGGTCGTCACGATTCGCGGGCACTGAACATGGCAACTGCCTCACTCCCCATACTCCGGTGGAATAGCTTGGTGGCCTGGCTGCCCGATTTCCTGCGGGAGGAACTGTCGCCTTATCCGGGCAGAGTTGCTTTGGTCGTCCGCATGGTCGTCTCCGCGACCCTGATTACGATTGTCGGGATGACCTTTCGCATTCCCTACACGTTTCAGGGTGCAATTTATGCGCTCATGATCTCTCGTGAAAGCCGTCAAGCCACGCTGAGATCCGCGGGAACCATACTTCTGGTGACGGGCATCGGCGCAGCTTATCTTCTGATATTCGTATCGTCCGTGATTAATTCTCCCCTACTTCATTTCATCTGGGTTATCGGCTCTTTCTTCCTCACTTTTTATGCGATTAGCGCGTTGAGGGACTACACGGCTGCGGTTATCTTCGCGATCATGATCGCCCTTGGAGTTCCTTTGTGGGACCGCATTCTGCCATCCGAGACGAATGTCGAAGATACGCTTTGGCTTTGTTTGTCGGTAGTCATAGGAGTCGTAATCACCGCGGCAGTAGAGTTGGTGTTCGAGCGGCGGCGACCCGGAGACGATGTTGTCATCCCGAT
>Ga0210402_10004874_pt1 | contig 12119 bp, 3 predicted proteins | sample IncBWC7MmetaG_FD_161055 | JGI IMG/M metagenome (GOLD analysis project Ga0210402, IMG submission 161055) | Forest soil microbial communities from Barre Woods Harvard Forest LTER site, Petersham, Massachusetts, United States - Inc-BW-C-7-M | ecosystem: Environmental > Terrestrial > Soil >...
GTTCTTGGAAGACTATTGTTGACAGGATTCGGGTTACCATATAAGGAAATCTGGGCAACAATAGTATAGCCATTGTCCTTTTTTAGTATAAATAGAGGGTTCAACTTTACGATACAGTGTCTATCTTTTCCTGTCTAGTTTTGCCCTTGTAACTACTACAGATTTGTTAGTCCACCCAACATATCATATCTTCAGAATCCTTTTCCACCCAACCTTGGAATAGCCCTGAAGTACTGTCCTCACTCAAAGTCTTACCCTAGCAAGGGAAAGACCTCACTATACCTCATCCTCTGAAGCTACGCGTCAGCCTTCTGTGAAGTTTACTGAATCTTACCTTCTCAAAGTTTTAGGTACATCGAATTAATCAAGTCAATCAAGCCAATCACGTAAATCGAATCAATCACATCAAATCAAGCCAAATCAAATCAATCACGTAACCTGAGTCAATCAAGCAATCAATCACTTCTGATTGGATTTGGCTAATAGTAGACCAAATCATTCAGACACGTATTCTTCTCTAGTTGTATCCTCCTCACAGTTTCATAGGAATATCTACTCCTATTTGACTTTGAACACCACTCCTGAGTTTAACAACTTAGCCTGATCAACGTACGACTCCGGCTATTTTGTGTGTAACAAAAATACACGTGACATCTTTGGAGCCCACCACGAGGGAGCGGTTTCATACGTCAACCAGGAGTAGTCTTCCTACCCATTTGCATTAGCATATGACTGGAGGAGGAGAATCATCATCAACCTCCAGGCGCTTCCAACCCCCTGACTATACAATCCCTCCTGACCTCAATATCCACACCTCTACCCTACCCTCTAAACCTGTCAATCCTCTCCCACCTGGACCGCAGATCTCCTCTACAAATCCTCTTAATACAGGCCCTAGAATCCCCACCAGGGTCATGTCTAGCTTCACTCGGACCCCTGAAATGATGCCTCCTTGCGGGCACAAGGAAGCACCTCCCAAGTTCACAGGTAGCCATGAGGAGATTAAACGTTTCCTGAAAAGGTTCAATCAACTTTGTACAGTGTACCAAGTGGATGGAGCAGGCAAATGTGATCGAGTAGTTGACTATTGCTCCCGCAAGGTTGGTCAACTTGTGGAAGCTCTAGAAAGCTATAGAGACAAGGATTGGAGTAAGCTTGAGAAAGACATGCTCAGCTACTTTGATGCAGAACTACGGGAGACACGCTTTATTGTCCGTGATCTGTTAATGCTTACTCGTAAATGGAAGGCCACAGAAATTACTACCCTTACCCGCTGGAAACGTTACGAGCGCCAATTTGTTACCAAGGCAGGTTGGTTGCATGTGAAGGGCAAAATTTCTGATAATGAACAAGCAGCCTACTTTTGGAATGGTATCAACAAGAGGCTCCGTAACATCATAGAGACTCGTCTCTTGATGAAACAACCAAATACAGATATGACTACTCCCTTTCCTATTGAGGACATCAAGAAAGTGGTAGAAAATATCTTTGAACGTAATCGCTTCGACTTCAATCTGGCAGACTCAGATTCAGACCTGCCTGACTTTGGTGATGAATATGATTCTGATATGTCCAGTGAAGAGTCCTCAGAAGAAGAAAGTGCTTCAGAAAGAAGGAAGCGTAAGAAGAAGGATAAGAGAGCAAAGAGAAAAAGGACTCCAAAACGGAATCTTGACTCAGAGGATGAACAACCTCGATCTGACTCAGTGACTAGAAGAGTTGCTGGGCGAAGCACCAGTCATGGGCAACCCACTGATAAGCGAACAAGCCAACCTCAACAGCAGGATGAGGTGGAAAACCTTATCAAGCAGCTGAATGGCATGTCACTGGAAGACCCAAAATATGGTCTGACATATTTTAAAGCCATCAAGCTTGATCCTGATGTGGCCCAATGTGTCAAGGCACCTGCAACTCAAGGATTCCCACCTCGTAACAACCCTCGTAATCACAACATTTCCATGCCACCAACCAGTATGTCCCCTTCCAACCCTGGAGTCATGGGAACTACTGGATCAGGACCCCTCACATGTTATGGCTGTGGTGAGACAGGTCATGGATTGCGTAATTGTCTAAAAATAGACAACTTGCTCAAGTCAGGAGTAATCACCAAGGATAGCTTTGGACGAATCACCCACACCGATGGAACTATCATTCGCAGATTGCCTAATGAGGGCATTGTACAAGCAGCTGAGCGACTTCAAAGTGTGGCTCAGGCACAGTCACACTTCTTTGTTGAACAGTCTGGACTAGAAGACTCTTCAGATTATTATCTCACCTCTGATCAGGATGATGAAGAATCTGAAGATGATCAGGCCCATGTCATGGCAGTGGACAAGTCAGCTCAGAAGAAGAAGGAAGTAGGAAAGAAACAAGTCTTTGATGGGGTACACCTGCCATCATTGAAAAATGTTCTTAAGGGCAAAGGAAAGGAGAATGCTGCCCCAAGGCAGGTAGCCTTCAAACCTGGACCAGCACCTATTACACGATCACAAGGAATTGGGCCAGCCCCAATTTTAGTCCCATCCAGTTCCAACACAGACCTGAGGAGAGACCCCAATGAAGAACTACAACAGACACGGCCTAAACCTTTTGATGCCCGATCAACACGACACGCAGTGCCTGACTCTGATATTGACATGCAGGATGTATCCAATCAGACTCACACACGGAAGCCAGTGATACGCAATCCTCCAAATGAGGTCAACAGAGTTCCAGTAAAGCCCAAGCCAGCAGGACGACAATCTGAAATATCAACTAATATAGGGGAGACCCAAGTGGTAAACCAAATATTAAACACTCCAGTAACTTTGAGAGTCCGTGAGGTGCTGGCATCTTCCAGGGAATTGTCTGATCAAATCTCAGACATGATCAAACGGAAGAACATTAAACCATCCATTGTTGCTTCCATGATTTCCAAAGATCGGGGACCACTGATTAAATTGGACATGGAGTGTGACACACGCCCTATCACTGCCATCATTGACACTGGTTCCCAACTCAATGTGGTCAGCAGAAAGGCTTGGCGAGCTATAATTCGCAGACCAATCAATGCTCGCAAGATTCTGACCATGAGTGATGCCAATGGGGGAGAGGGAAGGCTCCGTGGCCTATGCACTCGGGTTCCATTAACCTGTGGAGCGATAACGACCCAAGCAAATTTATTCATTGGAGAGCAAGTTCCATTTGACTTGTTGCTGGGAAGACCCTGGCAAAGAGGAAACTTTGTCACCATTGATGAAAGGAGTGACGGAACTTACCTAGTATTCAAAAACCCAAAGGACCCCAACAACATTGACACCCAGCAAGAGGTACTGGTGGCAGAAGAATTGGAGCCCTCAGGTTTCAGCCAGGAGACACTTACTTGGGAAGCAACCAATCCATGGTGTAACACTGTATCTGTCACCCCAGTGCCGCCGAATTTGGAAACAATGGATCACAGCCATGCAAATGTCAAGGCATTGTCTATGGCATGTGATTGTTGTATAAGTCAGCATCCATCAGCATGTGATTCCGCATCACAACATCAGATCAGCTGCAATTCCTCAATGAAGGACTATCTACCAGCCTTTACACTGCCTGGCCCATTGTCTGAAATTTTCAATCACATGGTGAATCGACTCCGCCAAGAGTGGCCTGCAGCCACAAACAATAATATTTCTGAATTCCAAAATCACACCCATGTGTTGAGCATGAATCCTGCTCAAATAATGGCGGGGTTAAATTCAGTCGACAATGGAAATGGAAGAATTGCGGAAATAAATAAATTAGAGCAAGATGAAGGTGTGACATTTCCATTCAAAACGACTCAGAGCCCCTGGTCACTCGAAATGTCAGACATTGAATCTACTTCTGGAGTTGAACCACTCAATCTATTACCTAACCGCTGCTCGCCTCCACCTCCGGTTCCATGGTCGAGATCTGGTCTAACCGATCTTGAGACTGTGGAACGCGCAATGAACCGTATGCGGACCAGTCTCGATCGTCCTCACCCACTGGTCATTGCCTCACCATTTAGCATTCGTTTTCCAGAAGAACTTGACTCCCAGGGAGTCGCTTTTGAGCCAGGAGTTTGTCTCAATACTTCCATATTCATCCATACTGATACGGGAATCCCGTCAATTCGCACCGGTCATCTGGTCTACCAGTTCTTCCCAAATTTAGGCCAGGAACCATCTTCGCCATCTTCGATTGACACTCCCCCATCTGACTCTAATCACTTAGTCTCTCACTTGGAGGACACTCTAGATGAGGTCCCCAATCCCACTGTCCTTATTCCACTAACTTATCCCCCATTCATTCCACCTCCCAACCTCGCATATCCGCCAGGCCTGGAGTCAATCGAGACTGATTCAGACGAGACGAAATCGGATGACTCATCACATATCCTCCCCACTCGTCACCTTGACCCCGCCAACGAGTTTGCTCGAAGCCTTGCACAACAGATTGATGAATGTGACGAACCATCCTCTATTGACCCTCACATTACGGAGTATAGTTGTGGATCGTGGCCTGACAACAGATATGGTCGCGGATCGGAAGATGAGCTCAGTTTGCTCAACACTCCACACCTGACACCTCGCATCCTTATCATGCAAGAGCCTCAGCGGAATTTATACCGACCCCACAGCCCTCCTCTTCGCTACCCGTACATTCCACGACGGAAATACAAGTACCGATCAGGACTTATCAGTTGGGAAGATCGAGTAGGCTTGCAGCATGGAAATAGTATAGCAGAAGTCGATGGGCGGGGTAGCCCCGATTCTGATATTTCCATGGATTCTATGCCTGACCTTGAGACTATTAGATCCTCGTCGGATACCTCAATGTCAGACATCGATGACTCCGACTTCACCTATGATATGGATGTCTCGTCGTCATCGGACGAGGAAACCTATTCGTATACCACGTCCGAGACCTCCATGGATATCTATTCAAGTCCGCTTCAGCCTCCCGCACTCGCATTCCATGCTACGATAGCGGCGCCCTCTCTGCAAGGCTTGGAGACACAGCCCCATTCTGCTTTCGAGCAGAAAGGACTTCCAAAGGACACAGACCCCTTTAGCGAGCCACTATCCCAGGCTAAGGTTAGGCCGTTTAGCCTGCCGCGACGATTCCTACCATCCGCATTACCGCCGCGCCCTCTGTCATTATCAATGCCACGACGCCCGCTTCGTGCCGCACTCCCCAACTATCTAATCAGCTATAATGACCTTATTTGTGATGACCCCGCCACCTTCGACCACATCTTTACACTCAACAATGTCATTCCCCACGTCGCCACTATTCCAGACCCACACGCGTGCAACCCTATGTACGGCCTTCCCGACCATGTCATGAAGAACTTCTTCGGCAACAATTTCGCAAACACAGAAGGCTTCATCAGCGCCCCTTTCGTCCACGCGCACTTTACGGCCGAGTTCGAAGATGTGTGGAAGGATGAGTTAGAGTTGGGAAAACAGGCATTGAAGGAACGAGAAGATAGGTGCGCAAGTGAGCTCACTACAATCGACTGGACACTGCGTCCAGTCGTAAATGGCTACGACCTCCTGGTAGGACCTACGGCCGCTATCTACGCACGGTTGACGGCTCCACAACTCCTCACACCGACCACCGACAAAATTACCAATAATGATCCTAGCACTCCTCTCCCGCTGTCAAAGAGTCGCCGGTTCGACTCTCTCATTCCCGAACCACTCGACGTACCTTTTGAATCTTTCCGACTCACTTTCCCGTCATCACAGACTCAAGATCTTAGGTTGCACCCGGCCGTGACCATCAATTGGGACCCTCAGAATGCGATCGTCACTCGCAATCCGACACCATACGCATTCAAAACTTACGCTGCCCCAATCCATATTCCTCATGACATCCAGCATAGTCCATGGCTCCCTCGGCTTAGTCAACTACGAGAAATTCGTTCTCATTTGGTCGAAGGAATCAAACGGCTCATCGCCGAAATTACGCGCCTTAACTGGCGCGAATGGATTGACCGGCTCGAATCGTCAGATGGATTTCGCCACTATTTCTATGAACATTGCCCATACTTTCGATTTATGGAGCCTACACGGTCGCTCCATAAACAGGGTTTTGCGCACACATGCACTCATGCTATTGACTATCCTAGCGACTCCACAATCCACCCCCTCCTCTCCCCAGAGGAGAACACATTTCTTCTTATTTCCGCCAAACTGTTTGCATTTGCGGGATGGGTCGATGTCGCCGAGTGGATCAACTTTGGACGAGACGCAAAAGTCCATGCGGAGGGAGAAGCTCATAAACTCTTCGAGTTTGGCCTTCTTGATCCTTATCCGGAATTTCAGGTCCTGGGTTGTCGTCGTTCGTTTTTTCTTTAATCAAAAGTTATTCTTGATGTACCACAGTTGTTTTCTCTCGTTCCCCGCGCCTCAGTATACCCCGAAATATCCTGCTACCGTTTCCGCTACCTTTGCACACAAACCTTCATTGCTTACATACCCTAGTCAGGCACTTGATACCCTTAGCTTTTTTTTTCTTCGGTACCAGGTTGAACTTAAGCCAAACAAAGATACATTTTTATACTATTTTCACATTCTTGATGATGAGAGGGCTTCGGAAAAGAATAAGCAAGTCTTAGGTCTAACCGAGAGCACCCCTGATATCCAATGTTTTTACTTTTCTATTATGGAACATGACGGACCAGATGACTACCATGGCCACGAGTCTAACTTTAAACCTGATGACCTTCCGGCTTTTGTCGATCATCCCGAGAGTGATTGGGATGATGAATTGGAATCTGAATCCTACTTGCCAATTATGGGACATGACAAGGCAAGCAGCTATCATGACCACAACTCCAATTTGGGACTGGACAACCTTCTAGCTCTTGTCGAAGACCCTGAAAATAACTCAGATGATGACTCAGAATCTGAGCCAGGATATTACTATACCACCGATCACTGGGAGGATATGGACAGTGTATACGTCTACCCGGTTGAGGACAGTGAATCCAGCAATTGCCCAGGGCCACAGGCTTTTACAGCCTACAAGCGAGTGGATAAGAAGGTTCATCCTGTTTCGGGTACTGTGCCTGAAGAGGCAAGGGTCCATCGGAGATTCCCACATGACCCGCTAGTGACTCTACCTGCCCTTCCAACCCAACCTCCAGAGTTCATTCCTACCTCCAAGATAACTGCTGAGCAGTTGGCTAAATTGAATGTAAACAACTCTGGATTTCTTCTTCCTGAGGAAGAAAAATTGTTCAACCACATTATGGTTCTCAATGAGGATGCCCTGGCTTTTGAGGATAGAGACAGGGGAACCTTGAAGCAATCATACTTTTCCGACTACATAATACCCACAGTACCGCACACACCATGGGAGTACAAAAATATTCCGATTCCACCGGGAATCAAAGATAAGGTTATAGAGGTATTAAAGCTGAAAATGGAAGCTGGGGTTTATGAGGGAAGCCAATCGTCATACCGATCCCGTTGGTTTTGTGTCTTGAAAAAGAATGGAAACCTTCGAATTGTCCATGACCTTCAGCCCCTTAACCAAATAACCATACGAGATGCAGGACTCCCCCCTATTGTGGATGACTTCATTGAGCCCTTTGCAGGGCGACAATGTTACACTGTCTTCGACCTATTCTGGGGGTTTGATGCCAGAAAGGTCCATCCCAGGTCACGTGACCTGACTGCTTTCTACACCCCATTAGGATTATTACGGATCACTTCTCTTCCTACTGGATTTACCAACTCCCCTGCTGAATTTCAAAAGTGTATGACATTCATACTACAAGATGAAATTCCTGATGTGGCCAATATCTTCATTGATGACCTTCCAATTAAAGGACCTACTAGCCAGTATTTGGACTCTAATGGAGACCCAGAGACATTGTCTGACAATCCAGGAATACGTCGTTTCATTTGGGAACATGCTGCAGATGTTCATCGAATCATGCACAGAATTAAATGTGCTGGGGGAACATTTTCAGCAAAAAAGACACAGATATGTCGCCCAGAGGTGGTCATTGTAGGGCAGAAATGCACACCTGAAGGACGTTCACCTGAGGATGACAGGGTCACCAAGATTATAAACTGGCCCCCACTCAAAACACCAAAGGAAGTTAGAGGTTTTCTGGGGTTATGTGGGACTGTCCGAATCTGGATTAAGGATTTTTCCACCTATGCAAAACCTCTTTCAGAACTTTACCATATGGGAAAAGAATTTGTCTGGGATGCTCGAAGACAGGAAGCTTTCCAGACCCTGAAGGAGAAGGTTTCCTCAGCCCCAGCCCTCCGACCAATTGACTACACATCACAAAACCCTATTATTCTATCTGTTGACACTAGTAGTATTGCAACTGGTTGCATACTGTCACAAATAGATGATCAAGGACGACGCCGCATAGCTCGATATGGATCACTACCCATGAATGAACGTGAATCTCGATACTCTCAATCCAAGTTAGAGCTCTATGGACTCTATCGTGTCCTTCGACATTGGAGACTCCACTTGATTGGAATCAAGAATTTCCATGTAGAAGTGGATGCACAGTACATCAAAGGCATGCTGAATGAACCTGACCTACAACCAAATGCAGCCATGAACCGCTGGATTCAGGGCATTCTCATGTTTGATTTCAAATTAATCCATGTCCCTGCTACCAAGTTCAGAGGACCGGATGCACTATCTCGGCGAATCCCACCAGAAGATGAAGAGAGACCTTCTGATGATGATTCATGGTTAGATGACATTGCTCTCCTTATGCTCATCCCTGACAGAAAACAGTACCAAGATTTCTGTTTTACCACTCCTACCCAACTTCCTTATCATGTCTCGACACTCCCCTCATCACAATCTACCCACTCAAAACAGGACCTTATCATACAAAACATTCAGAAATTCCTAGCCACATTCCAATTACCATCTTTGGACTCCTTACAGGCCCGTAAAAGATTTATCAGAAGGGCAACTGATTTCTACCTAAAGGAGGGTCAAATGTTCAAACGTAATGGGACACATCCCCCACTATTAGTAATCCACAGCCTAGAGAAACGTGTGGCCATCCTGACACAGGCACATGAAAATCTGGGGCATAAAGGAGAACAAGCAGTGTTTGACTTGGTCCGACTTCGATTCTTTTGGCCACACTTGCGGACAGACATCCATCATCATGTATCCTCATGCCACCAATGTCAAATCCGAAGCCTGAAGAGAATGCAGGTCCCAGTCACTATCTCAACCCCTACAACCATCTTTGAGAAGATCTATGTGGATGTCATGTATATGCCCCCCTCAGCTGGATTTCAATTCATAGTTGCAGCTAGGGATGACTTGACAGGTGTTACAGAGGCCAGACCACTTCGCATTAACAACTCCCAAAGCTTGGCCAAGTTTTTCTGGGAGCAGATCTATTGCCGGTATGGTGTGGTTGGCCATGTTGTCACAGATAATGGAGGGGAAGTCAAGGGAGCCTTTGAAATTCTCATGAGACGAATGGGTATACCCCAAATACACATATCACCCTACAACAAACATGCCAATGGAGTAGTCGAACGAGGACACTTCACTCTTCGAGAAGCCATAGTCAAAGCAAGTGACAAAGACAAGTTTGGCCGAATCAAGAACTGGCACAAACAGGTAGAGGCAGCTGTTTTTGCTGACAGAGTAACTGTCAGTAGTGTGACAGGCTACTCGCCATATTATCTCTTGCATGGGACACACCCATTGCTACCCTTCGATTTACTGGAAGCCACTTTTTTAGTGGATGGATTTAGATCTGGCCTATCCACCTCAGAATTATTGGCTCTGCGAATCCGACAGCTCCACAAACATGATCATGATCTAAAATGTGCAGCGGAGGTATTAAAGAAGGCCCGACTCAGGTCCAAGGAACAGTTTAACCGACGCTATATTACAAAATTACAAAAAGAGGCGTTTCAACCTGGAGAACTTGTACTCATCAGGAACACACGACTGGAATCTACACTCAGCCGAATGAAGACTGAGCCACGATATCTGGGACCATACGAGGTGGTCCGGAAAACACGGGGAGGAAGCTATATTCTCAAGGAAATGGATGGTGCAGAACATGAGGAGCATTATGCCGCTTTTCGGCTAATCCCTTACATCCTTAGGGATGACCCTATATTATATGAGCTTGCCGAAGAAGAGATTGCGTCACCTGCTGAGTCCAGTGGAAGTGAATCTGATCATGCGTCAGAAGCCTCCGACCTAGACACTGATATAGAGATGGATGACCCTTAAAACCAATTAACTCCAACCATTAAAGGAAGTCACATAACCATCCCTTAATCCAGTGGTCTGGAACCACTAGTATAATTCTGGATACACAAACGCCCTCTTAAAATCAAAAAATCTACCACGGTTTCTTAAAAAGCTCTTCACAACTCTATTCAATCGCCCTCATCCTGCATTATCACTCAGGTCACGTCAACCTGTCGGCGTCATCATTCCTTTACTATCAGTCATGGCCACACTATCATCCCACCCCATTGGCTCATCAATGCACACGCATTCAAGCACCACCCTTCACCCATTAGTCGTGGAACTCAACGAAGCTGTCATTCAGGACAACCGACACTTCTCCGACATTAGTCTGGACAAACTACCTCATTTCTACATCCGACCCTCCCAGGAGTTCCCGCCTGCTCGTGCTAGCTCTCCATTACCCCCCAATAACAAGTACGAAGTCCCTAGCAAGGGCACCGCTGAGCTTATGCTCTATCATATTGGTTTCGTCTACTATCGAAAACAGTTCCCACTTCCAACTGCCCATCAGTTGCTTGGAATTCTGAATACCCCGAAGGAGGCGATAGGTATCGGATTAGAGATTAACACGGTTGAGTTGAGGGGTTCTGTGACGGGTGTGGAAGGGTTGGAGGATGGAAAAGTGCACTTCATTGTTGAGCGCTTCAACTCCAAACGCCCGACGGCACTACTCGAGGTTGCGGTTCAGTATACAAGGTTACCACTTTGGTGGAAGCTCCGAGCAGCTTACTGGAAGAGGTCAGAGAAGGTGAAGCATTGGTTTCAGGCGAAGAAGACCTCAAGGACCAAGAAGTGAATGGATAAGGACAGCGTCCTTCATTATCCAATCACATCTGCAAGTTGTTTCCCCATGTGCTACCTTGTTGTGACCACGCTCGTTCAAACATACTATTCTCTTCACGCTCATTTATCCATGCCACTTCTTTTCTTAGTTGTGTCCCATCCCACTTTAATCTTTTTGTCTTTCACATTGCACACACGAGTTTTTTTTTCTTTCACTTCCCCTATCTACACCGAACTTGCTACAGTGTTTGTTTGTCTTTTTCAACCAAGGGACGGTTGAGTTCTCTCGTTCCCCGCGGATGTCACACCCCAATTTGGGTTTGGAGTAAAGTGACATAGACCAACAGTGATCTGACCATCATGAAAAGAACCCAAACCTGGACATATGTGGTCTGGCACCCAAATGTCATAGTCGCGACAGTTTGGTACAACAAAAAAAATGAGTCTGAGTCATCTGTGACATAGTGACATAGTCACACCCTATTGTCTGATGACTCAGACTATTGTCTACAGAAATACCCATTGTCCTTACTTTCTATTGTTCTTGGAAGCCTATTGTTGACAGGATTCGGGTTACCATATAAGGAAATCTGGGCAACAATAGTATAGCCATTGTCCTTTTTTAGTATAAATAGAGGGTTCAACTTTACGATACAGAGTCTATCTTTTCCTGTCTAGTTTTGCCCTTGTAACTACTACAGATTTGTTAGTCCACCCAACATATCATATCTTCAGAATCCTTTTCCACCCAACCTTGGAATAGCCCTGAAGTACTATCCTCACTCAAAGTCTTACCCTAGCAAGGGAAAGACCTCACTATACATCATCCTCTGAAGCTACACGTCAGCCTTCTGTGAAGTTTACTGAATCTTACCTTCTCAAAGTTTTTAGGTACATCAAATTAATCAAGTCAATCAAGCCAATCACGTAAATCAAATCAATCACATCAAATCAAGCCGAATCAAATCAATCACGTAACCTGAGTCAATCAAGCAATCAATCACTTCTGATTGGATTTGGCTAATAGTAGACCAAATCATTCAGACACGTATTCTTCTCTA
>Ga0210402_10004875_pt1 | contig 12119 bp, 10 predicted proteins | sample IncBWC7MmetaG_FD_161055 | JGI IMG/M metagenome (GOLD analysis project Ga0210402, IMG submission 161055) | Forest soil microbial communities from Barre Woods Harvard Forest LTER site, Petersham, Massachusetts, United States - Inc-BW-C-7-M | ecosystem: Environmental > Terrestrial > Soil >...
TCGAAGGCCTGGCGCAGCGCATTATTTCCGGCGACGTACCGGATGTGTTGAAGACCAAACGCCTGGTAGCCCTCGATTTGGCCGCGCTGGTCGCCGGAGCAAAGTATCGTGGTGAATTTGAAGACCGTCTTAAAGCCGTCTTGAAAGAAATCACCGAAGCCGAAGGGCAAATCATCCTGTTCATCGACGAGTTGCACACGCTCGTCGGCGCCGGCGCCGCGGAAGGCGCGATGGACGCCTCCAACATGCTGAAGCCCGCGCTGGCACGCGGAGAGTTGCGAGCCATCGGCGCCACCACGCTGAACGAATACAAGAAGCACATCGAAAAGGATCCCGCGCTCGAGCGCCGCTTTCAGCCGGTGCTGGTTAGCGAGCCAAGCGTCGAAGACACCATCGCCATCCTTCGCGGCCTGAAAGAACGTTACGAAGTCCATCACGGCGTGCGCATCAAGGACGCCGCCATCCTGGCAGCGGCCACTTTATCGCATCGCTACATTTCCGACCGTTTTCTGCCGGACAAAGCCATCGACTTGATCGACGAGGCCGCCGCTAGCTTGCGCATGCAGATCGACTCGCTCCCTGTAGAAATCGATGACATCGAGCGTCGCATCATGCAACTGGAAATCGAGCGCCAAGCCCTTCTCAAGGAAACCGACGCGCATTCCAAGGAACGCCGCGAACAAATCGAAAAAGAACTTGCCAAGCTGAAAGAAGAGTCCAGCGGCCAGAAAGCTCGCTGGCAAGCCGAGAAAGCGGCGATAGGAAAGATTCGCAAGCTCAAAGAGCAAATCGAACAGCTCAAAGCCGAGGCTGAACGCTACGAACGCTCCGGCGACCTCGCGAAAGTAGCGGAAATTCGTTACGGCAAGATCGCCGCCACGGAACGCGAAATGGCCCAGGCGCAAGAATCTTTTGCGAAAATGCAAAAAGAAGCGCCGATGTTGAAAGAAGAAGTCGACGAAGAAGACATCGCCAAGCTGGTCGCCAAATGGACCGGCATTCCCGCTGGCCGCTTGCTCGAAGGCGAGGCGTCGAAACTCGTTCATATGGAAGAGCGCCTGCGCCTTCGCGTGGTCGGCCAAGACGATGGGCTCAAACGCGTCTCCAACGCCGTGCGCCGCAGCCGCGCCGGGCTCTCCGACGGAAAACGTCCCATCGGCTCCTTTATTTTCCTCGGACCCACCGGTGTCGGAAAAACCGAATTGGCTCGCGCGCTTGCGGAGTTTCTCTTCGACGACGACAAACTGATGATTCGCATCGATATGAGCGAATACATGGAGAAGCACAGCGTGTCTCGGCTCATCGGCGCGCCGCCAGGCTACGTGGGCTACGAAGAAGGCGGCCAGCTCACCGAACAAGTGCGCCGCCATCCGTACTCAGTGGTGCTATTCGACGAAATCGAAAAGGCGCATCCCGATGTTTTCAACGTGTTGCTCCAAATCCTGGAAGACGGCCGCCTCACCGACGGCCAGGGCCGAACGGTGGATTTTCGCAACACCGTTTTGATCATGACCAGCAACGTCGGCTCGACCGCAATTTTCGAGCTGGCCGGTAGAGATCGGGAGAAGGCGCGCAAGGAAGCCATGGAAGCATTGCGTCAATCCTTCCGCCCCGAGTTCATCAACCGCATCGACGAAATTGTCATCTTCAACCCGCTGGGCAAAAACCAGTTGATGAGCATCGTTGATCTGCTCCTCAAGAGCGTGGACAGGCTCCTCGAAGAGCGCAAAATCACTCTGGCTCTCACTCCCGCGGCAAAGGAACTGATCCTGCGCGAAGGTTATGATCCGGCCTATGGTGCGCGCCCATTGCGCCGCGCCATTCAGCGCCTGATCCAGGATCCGCTGGCGATGGAAATCCTGGAAGGCAAAGTTCTCCCCGGCGACCATATCGTCGTCGATCGCGACGGTCAGAAAGAGGCGATTCGCTTCGAGCGCGCAAACGCCAAACAACCCGCCGTCGCAGCGCGAATCTAACTTAATAACGTAGGGCTGGGTCGAAAGAGGAACCGAGATGAGAATTCTGCGAACGACATTCCTGCTAGCCGCTCTGACCATAGGGCTGATGCTGGTCGGCCAATATTTTGGCGGACGAAATGGAATGACCATCGGCTTGGTCATCGCGGTTTGCACCAACGCATTCGCTTATTTCTTTTCGGACAAAATCGCTCTGTACTCCAGCGGCGCCCGGCCTGTCACTCGCGAACAACTGCCGCGGCTGTACGCCGTCATGGAAGGCCTGGCGGCGAAGGCAAATCTTCCAGTGCCAAAACTGTTTGTGGTACCCGAGCCTGCTCCGAATGCATTCGCCACTGGCAGAAATCCACGCCATGCCTCTGTGGCCGTCACCGAGGGTCTCCTTCAGCTATTGAACGACGAGGAGCTTGAAGGAGTAATCGCCCATGAGCTCTCACATGTCCGCAACTACGACATTCTGATCAGCTCGGTGGCGGCAACCATCGCCGGCGCTATCACCTGGGTCGCGCACTGGGGTCCTTGGCTCGGCTTCGGAGGCCGAGATAACGACCGCGATCGCGGCGTTGGCGGCGGCATCATGGGTTTGTTGCTTATGATCCTGGCTCCGCTTGGGGCTGCACTGCTTCAATTTGCGCTGTCCCGCCAGCGCGAATACTCCGCCGACGAGACCGGAGCCCGCATGGTCGGCAATCCGTATGGCCTGATCCGGGCCCTCGAAAAGCTGGGCGCTTACAACAATCGCATTCCCACCACCGCAATTCCGGCTTCAACGGCGGCTCTCTGCATCGTCAAGCCACTCTTTGGCATGGGTGCAGTCTCGTCCTGGTTCAGTACCCATCCTCCTCTCGCCGATCGCATCGCGGCACTGCGCCAAATGACCGCCCCACCGCTCCGCTGACCTATCAGCACTCTCCTTGGGGCGCTTATTCTGCACAATTCCGCCGCTCAAACATGTAATCTATGCTCTCGCGGCCCAAATTGGGATTCGCTGCTCTATTGCTAAAGCGTTTCCTCTCATATAATTACGTCAGAGATTGCCCCCATGAACATTTGGTGAATGAAGTGCTAACACTTGGTGGGGCAAGTTTTAGTAATGGGGCGCCAAGAGGGGATGGCGGTGATGACCTGTCGGGATACTATCCATTTGATTTGTTGGTACTTAGAGGGCCGACTCTCGAAACCTGTCGAGAGCGAGATCAAGAATCACCTCGACGGATGCGCCGATTGTAGGCTCGTTCTCAACGCCGCGATGAACACTCTGGATCGCTATTTTGACCCTCCGCGCGATGCCGGTTCGGATACCTCCTCACGAGCGGCTTAGCCAAGTCTCCCTTAACCCTATAAATTACTGGTAGTTACAGACCTCTGGCACCCTACCTTAGGGTCCTCTTAGATCGCTCCCGCAAGCCGACGCAACTCAGCCCCAGAACAGCAAAATTTACAAACCAGTCCTCAAGAACGTAATTTTTACTGTCAATCCGGCCACCAGTTGCTTTCTCCCACAGCGGCCTCCCCGGCCGTAAACCCAAGCAGAAGCTAGGCTTAGGTACTAGAACCAGCCCTCGGGACCCGTTTGGTTTGGCAGATGCATCCTTCCCTCCCGTACGGCGGAAACGCCAAAGGAGCAAATGTCCATGAGTGACTATCAGGATCCCATTCACCAGACCTCGACCGGTACCCCTCGCTGGGTCGGCTTGGCGGTGGGTATTTTGGGTGGAGTATCGCTAATCGGCCTCGGGTTGGGCTGGACCGCCATCAACCAGGCCAAGAGCGCGGAGCAAACGACACAGGCCTCGCTGAAACAGACCAACGATGCGTTGAACCAGCGGCTCGCCAAAACCGAAGAACAGAATCAGCAGCTTCAGAGCGACGTGAAAGTCGTCACTGACAAGCTGAACCTCACGCAAGATCAATTGGTAGCTGCCCGCAAGCAGACCAAAGCGACCGTGGTCGGTTTTGATCAAAAGCTGACCGGCGTTCAAAAGGATTTGACCGCGCAACTCGGCACCAAAGCCAACGCTGAAGACGTCAACAAGCTGAACGGTGACGTAACTGGCGTGAAGACCGATCTCAACGACACCAAGAACAACCTGCAGATGGCCCGCAGCGAAATGGGTACGCTCATCGCCCGCAATCACGATGAAATCGACACGCTCCGCCGCATGGGTCAGCGCGACTACTTCGAGTTCACCGTGCAGCGCAAAGGCGGCGCCCAGAAAGTCGGCACCATCCAGGTCGAACTCAAAGACACCAACACCAAGAAGAATCAGTACACCATCAACGTACTGGCGGACGACAAGAACTTCGAGAAGAAGAATCGCTCGGTTAACGAACCGATCTTCTTCTACACCGGCGGCACTCGCGCATCTCTCGAGCTCGTCGTCAACAAAGTCACCAAGAATTCTGCTTCTGGCTACCTCAGCGTTCCCAAGGCAGCGGGCACCGCGAGCGCCAGCAACTCGAGTTCCGGCCAATAATCTACTGCTTTCATCTGAGAGCAGTTGCACCGAGGGGAGGATTCCAGAGAATCCTCCCTTTTGCTTTCTGTGGGCCTTTACTCTGGTCCTGCTCTGACGTAAGGCTAAACAGAAATGGCGTAGATCGCTGCAGAGGATTGTGCGAAGCTGGTCCTCAGCCCGGCATCTTGATTGAGCAATTGCGACCGGAGGCAATTCTATGAAACTACGATTTGCGGCAGGAATGATTGCAACGCTTCTTTTAGTCAGTGGTATAGCGCTGGCCTCAGAAGGCTCGTGGACCGGCTACATTACGGACAGCAAGTGCGGCGTCCGGGGAGCCCACGAAGGGGCCGGCGAGTGCGCCACGAAATGCGTCAAGGAAGGCGCGAAATATGTTTTCGTCGATGACGCCGACAAGAAAGTCTATGCCATCGACGCCCAGGATAAAGTCGCGGCTCACGCCGGCCATCACGTCACCGTGAAGGGAACGGTCGATGGCGACACCCTGAAACTCACCACCATCGATATGGCGCCCACAAAATAGCGAAAGTAGCGCCAGCCACATCTCGCGGGTTCATTTATCTCGGGCGGGGCTGCGGCTCTGCCCGCTCCGTTTTGTGCCGCACGCTCTTTCCGTTACGATATTTGCCTGCTTATGAGTGCCACGCTGCTCCACGTCGGACGTGCTCTGACTCCCACCGCCGAGATCGCGGATGCCGGCATTCTCCTTCGCGATGGCGTGATCGAAGCCATCGGGCCCCGCGAATCTCTGACCCTCGCTCCTGACGCGAAGGAAATCTCCGCGCTCGACCAAATTGCTATCCCGGGATTCCTCGATGTCCACATTCATGGAGCGGGCGGGCACGACGTCATGGAAGCCAGCGCCGAAGCGATGGCTGCAGTCACCAAGATGGTGGCACGCCGCGGCACGACGTCAATGGTCGCTACCACTGTCACGGCCAGCCCCGAAGCCACCATTCGCAGCGTCGAAGGCATCGCCAAGTACATCTGCGTGCAGCACGAAACCACTGATACGCGCGCGGAAGTCCTTGGCATTCATTTCGAAGGCCCGTTTATTAGCCCGGCGCGGCGCGGCGTTCATCCGCCGGAATGGATCAAGCTTCCCTCAGCCGACTTCCTGGAAAAACTCCTGCAAGCGGCGGAAGGCAACGCGCAAATCCTCACCATTGCTCCCGAATTGCTCGGTGCCATGCCCTGCATCGATGCGGCTCGCAAAGCCGGCATGGTCGTGGCCATGGGACATACGGACGCAACTTACGAACAAGCCCGCGCGGCGATCGCCCACGGAGCCCGTCACGCCGTGCACGTCTATAACGCCATGCGCCCGTTTTCTCACCGCGACAGCGGCGTGATCGGCGCAGTACTCACTTCGCCCGACGTTTCGGCGGAGCTGATTGCCGACGGAGTTCACGTCGATGACGCAGCCATGAAGTTACTCGTGCAAGCGAAAGGCGCCGGCGGCGTCGTTCTCATCAGCGACGGCATTTCCGCAACCGGCATGCCGGACGGCAAATATATGCTGGGTCAGTTCGAGGTGACGGTCAGCGGCGGCGTCTGTCGCAATTCCGAAGGCAAGCTTGCCGGCAGCACGCTCACTCTGGATCGCGCCTTGCGTAATATCGTAGCGCTTGGCGCATCCGTAGCCGACGCCGTCCGCATGTTGACGCTGAATCCGGCCACACTCTTGGGATTGGAATTCAAGAAAGGTGTCCTGCGCGCAGGTGCGGACGCAGACATCGTATTGCTCGACGAAGGATTGCAAATCAGAACAGTGTTCACTCGCGGCGTAGCTTTAGCCTAAGCCGCACGCCCATTTTCAGCGATTTAGCGGAACATCCAGCTCGCTTGCAAGCTGCGCTGCGTTAAACGGGCTGCAAGCAAAATAGCGGTTGCCAACTGCAAACGTCGGCACTTTTCGCTTCCCATTGTTGACCTTGATCACCACCGCCTCTGCCGCCTCATCCGTCTCGATGTTCACTTCGCGGAATTCCACGGCGCGTTCCTTAAGAAAGGATTTCGCCCGGCGGCAGTCGGGACACCACCTCGTGGTGTACATCGTGATGGGTTCGCTGACCATTGCACTGAGTCTATTGGATGCTGGCGATGGCGCGAAGTCGCGAGCCGCAAGTGATGGCCAAAACGCCTACCGTTGCTCTACGGGCACGCCGCGGTGCTTGCGCGCCACCTGAATGCGGATCAGTGCCCTTTGCAAAGCGATGGTCGCGTGATCCCAATTGAGATTTGGATCGCCAGAAGAAAGCAGTTCCTGTGCGCGTTTCAGAGCTCGTTCGGCGCGCGCCACATCAATTTCCGCCGCACGCTCAGCCGTTTCCGCCAGCACTGTCACGCGGTCCGGCAACACTTCCGCAAAACCGCTCATGATCGCCAGCACCGTTGCGTCGCCGCCGCCTGCAGGCCGGTACGTCAACTCGCCCACGCCCAATTCCGTAATCAACGGAGCATGCCCCGGCAAAACGCCGAGATAACCGTCCGCGCCGGGAAGTTGTACTTCCACGACGGTCTCGCTGAGCAATTCGCGCTCGGGAGTAACGACGGTGAGTTTGATTTTATCCGGCAACATCTTCGATTACGCGCTCGCCTTCATCTTCTCTGCGTTGGCAATGGCCTCATCGATTGTGCCAACCATGTAGAATGCCTGCTCCGGCAAATCGTCGTACTTGCCTTCGACGATTTCCTTGAAGCTGCGAACCGTATCCTCGATCTTGACGTACTTGCCTTCTTTGCCGGTAAACTGCGCCGCCACGAACATTGGTTGCGACAGGAACTTTTCGATCTTGCGCGCGCGAGCCACCGTGCGCTTGTCGTCGTCGGAGAGTTCTTCGATACCCAGAATTGCAATGATGTCCTGCAAATCCTTATAACGCTGCAGAATCGATTTCACTCCGCGTGCCACCGCATAGTGTTCCGCTCCAACGATGCGCGGATCGAGAATGCGCGAATAGCTGGCCAGCGGATCAACCGCCGGATAAATTCCCCGCTCCACGATCTGCCGGCTCAAGTTTGTCGTAGCGTCAAGGTGCGTAAACGTCGCCGCCGGTGCCGGGTCCGTGTAGTCGTCCGCGGGCACGTAAATCGCCTGCACCGACGTAATCGACCCACTCTTCGTTGAAGTGATCCGCTCCTGCAACTCTCCGATTTCCGTGTTCAAGTTTGGCTGATAACCCACCGCCGAAGGCATGCGGCCCAGCAACGCCGAAACTTCCGAACCCGCCTGCACGAACCGGAAGATATTATCGATGAACAGCAGTACGTCGAGATGTTCCTGGTCGCGGAAATATTCCGCCACCGTCAATCCGGTCAATCCCACGCGCAAACGCGCTCCCGGCGGTTCCGTCATTTGCCCATAAATCAAAGCCGCACGCGACTTCTCTGAATTCCCCGGCACCACAACGCCGGACTCCTGGAATTCCAGCCACAAGTCATTGCCTTCGCGCGTCCGTTCGCCCACGCCGGCGAACACAGAAACGCCGCCGTGCTGCATCGCGACGTTGTGAATCAACTCCTGAATCAAAACCGTCTTGCCGACGCCCGCGCCGCCGAACAACCCAATCTTTCCGCCCTTCAAAAACGGCTGAATCAAGTCCACAACCTTGATGCCCGTCTCGAACATCTCCAAGGTCGTCGACTGATCCTCCAGCGAAGGCGCGGGCCGGTGAATCGAATAGTTCGTCGGGCTGGTCAGCGGACCCAGTTGGTCCACCGGCTTCCCCAGCACGTTCATTACCCGTCCCAGCGTCGCCCGTCCCACCGGAATCGTAATCGGCGCGCCCGAATCAATCGCCTTCATCCCGCGCACCAGGCCTTCGGTCGGTTCCATCGCCACCGCGCGCACGCGCCCTTCGCCCAGGTGCTGCTGCACTTCCACCGTCACGTCGATCGGTTCTGGCGTCTTGAATCCATCGCCCGTAATTCGCACCGCGTTATAAATCGCCGGCAAATGTCCACTCTCAAATTGAATGTCGAGCACCGGCCCAATAACCTGAATCACGTGTCCGACGACTTGTTTCTCAGCCATGCCTTCTCCTAAGCGGTCGATGAAGCCCCGCTCACAATTTCAATAATTTCCCGCGTAATCGCCGCTTGCCGGACTTTGTTCATGTGCAGCGTCAGCGCTTCGATTACCTCTCCAGCATTCTTTGTCGCCGACTCCATGTTCGTCATACGCGCCGCGTGCTCAGCCGCCGAAGATTCCAGCATCGCCCGCAACACCTGCGTCTCGATATACCGCGGCAGCAGCTTGTCCAGAATCTGCTCTTCCGGCTGCTCGTAAATGTAGTCGACCTGATCCGCCGCCATTTCCGCGGATTTCTCCGATTCCAACTTCGGCACAGGCAGCAGCTTGTCCACCCGCAAATTCACCGTCATCACCGATTTGAATTCGCTGAACACGATGTAAACCGCGTCAATCTCTTCCTTCTTGTACAGTTCCGTCACCAGCGCGGAAATCTCGCGCGCCACTCCGAAATCCACCTTCGCCAAAACGTTCACGTACTCCGCCGCAAACTGAAACCCCGCCTTCCTCAGCGAATCCCGGCTCTTCTTGCCGACCGGAATCGTCACAATCTTCTTGTCCTTGTTGCCCCGGAAAAACTCGCTCGCCTTGCGCAGAATGTTCGCGTTGAAAGCCCCAGCCAGCCCGCGCTCGCCAGCCAGCACGATCGTAAGAATGTTCTTCTCCGGCCGCGTCGCCAGCAAGGGATGCTCCGGCTCGTCAATCCGCGACATCGTCGACCGCAGCACCCGCGCCAATTCCCTCGCGTAAGGCCGCGCCGCCAATGCCGCTTCCTGCGCACGCCGCAATTGCGCCGCCGAAATAAATTTCATCGCACGCGTAATCTGCTGGGTGTTTTTCACCGAGCGAATGCGCCGCCGAAAATCAAGAAGTGTCGCCATGTCCTCTGGTTACGCGCTCCGCGAGCTACTTCGCCGCCGCAGCCACAGCCGCGGTAAATCTTTCTTTGAACGAACTGACCGCCTTCTTGATATCCGCCTTGATCCCGTCATCCAGCGCCTTCTTCTCAGCAATCGCCTTCAGAATCCCGCCCTGGCTCGTCTCAATAAATTGCAGCAGTTCGCCCTCGAACCGCTTCACTTCGCCCACCGGAATATCGTCCACCGCCCCGCTCGTCGCAACGAAAAGCACCAGCACCTGCTTTTCGATCGAAAGCGGCACGTATTGATCCTGCTTCAACACTTCCGTCAACCGCTGCCCGCGCGCCAACTGCGCCTGCGTCGCTTTATCCAATTGATCCGAGCCAAACTGCGCGAACGCCGCCAAATCGCGGAACTGCGCCATATCCAACCGCAGCGATCCCGCCACCTGTCGCATGCCCTTGATCTGCGCGTTGCCGCCCACGCGGCTGACCGAAATTCCCACGTTGATCGCCGGCCGGATTCCGCCATTGAACAAATCCGCTTCCAGGTAAATCTGCCCGTCCGTAATCGAAATCACGTTCGTCGGAATATACGCGGAAACGTCCCCAGCCTGCGTCTCAATCACCGGCAGCGCCGTCAACGAACCCGCGCCCAGCTTGTCATTCAATTTCGCCGCGCGTTCTAGCAGCCGCGAGTGCAAATAAAATACGTCGCCCGGAAACGCCTCGCGTCCCGGCGGCCGCCGCAGCAAAAGCGAAATCTCGCGGTACGCCTGCGCGTGTTTCGAAAGATCATCGTAAAAAGTAATCGCGTGCCGCTTGGTATCGCGGAAATATTCGCCCATGGCGCAAGCCGCATACGGCGCAATGTACTGCAGCGAAGCTGGCTCCGCCGCCGAAGACGCCACGATGATGGTGTAATCCATCGCACCCGCATCCGTCAGCACTTTCACCACTTGCGCGATGGTCGACCGTTTCTGCCCGATGGCGCAGTAAATACAAATTACGTCGCCGCCTTTTTGATTGATGATCGTGTCCAGAATCACGGCCGTCTTGCCGGTCTGCCGGTCTCCGATAATCAATTCGCGCTGCCCGCGCCCGATCGGAATCATCGAATCGATCGCTTTGATTCCCGTTTGCAGTGGTTCGCGCACCGGCTGCCGGTCCAGCACACCGGGAGCCAGCCTCTCGAGTGGATTCCGCTGCTTCGACGTGATCGGCCCTTTGCCATCCACCGGCAATCCAAGCGGATTCACCACGCGCCCAATCAGCGCCTCGCCCACCGGCACGGACATAATCGTGTTCGTTCGCTTGACCGTGTCGCCTTCCTTCAAGTCCGCCGATTCGCCCAGCAGTACCGCGCCAACTTCTTCTTCTTCCAGGTTTAGCGCGATTCCAAAAGTGTCATGCGGAAACGAAAGCATCTCCCCGGCCATGACCTTCGCCAGCCCGTGGATACGCGCAATCCCGTCGCCCACGCTGATGATCGACCCCACTTCGTCGACCGACACCGTCTGCTCGTAGTTAGCAATCTGCTCGCGCAGTATTTTGCTGATTTCGTCTGCTTTAATGTTCGCCATGCCCGCTCCGTCGCTTCCGATTCTCTTGAGGGGGTCGGAGCTTTAGCTCCGACATTTAGTCTCGCCCACTAAAGGGCTTTAGCCCCTGAAGCAATTCCTCAAAACTCACTCCGCCAGCCGCGTCCGCATCTCATCCAGCCGATGCCGCAGCGACCCGTCGTAAACCGTATCCCCAATCCGCACCACCGCCCCGCCCAGCAGCGCCGGATCGAGAGAATATTTCGTTTCCACTTTCTTACCGGTCAACCGCGCCAGTGACTGCGCCAATTCTGTCTTCTGCGCCGCGTTCAATTCCACCGCCGACCGCACTTCCGCCTCGGCGATCCCTTGTCGCTGCCGGATCACTTCCTGAAATCGCGCCACCATCTCCGGCACAATCGCCGTTCGCCGGTGATCCACAATCACATAGAGAAAATTCCGAATGATCTTGCTTCCCCCGGTACGGGCCAGAATCTTCTCGATCACCGCATGCTTCGCCTCGCGCGCCACCGCCGGACTACTCAGAAAATTCCGCAACTCTGCCGATTCCGCGTACGCCACGCCGAAATCAGCCAGCTGCTTCACAGCTGGCTCCCCGGCACCCTGCTCCAGCGCGATATCCGCCAGCGCGTTCGCGTATTGCAAGCTAGCCGATTTCAATTCGGCCTCGAATCCAGCGTCTTCACAAAATTGCTGATCAGCGATTCCTGCGCCGCCGGAGTCAACTGTTTCGCCAGCACCGATTCCGCTCCATCCACCGCCAGTTGTGCCGCCAAATCCTTCAATTCCTTGCGCGCCGCCCGCTCCGCCGCTTCAATCTCCGCCTTTGCCGCCACGCCAATCTTCTGCTCGTCGCTCAACGTCGCCGCCCGAATCCGCTCCGCCTCAGCAGCCGCTTCTTGCTGCGCTTCCGCTCGCAACGCCGTCACTTCTTTCTGCAAATTCGCCAGTTTCGTTTCCGCGTCGCGCAATTGGCGCTCCGCCTCAGCCTTCGCCGCCGTAGCCTTGGTAATCGCCGAACTGATGCTCTCCGCATTCTTCCGGAACACCGGCGGCAGCTTCTTCGCAAACACCCAAATCACCAGCGCCGCCACGATTGCAAAATTGATCCACTTGAAAATTCCCGTAAACTCTTCGGTCGTCGGACCAGCCGCGCCTTCCGTCCCTCGTGCCGAAGCCACGCACAGGAAAACCATCGCCGACACGCCA
>Ga0210402_10004877_pt1 | contig 12115 bp, 12 predicted proteins | sample IncBWC7MmetaG_FD_161055 | JGI IMG/M metagenome (GOLD analysis project Ga0210402, IMG submission 161055) | Forest soil microbial communities from Barre Woods Harvard Forest LTER site, Petersham, Massachusetts, United States - Inc-BW-C-7-M | ecosystem: Environmental > Terrestrial > Soil >...
ATTGAACTTCGGGATCGGCGTCGACGTGATTTTGTTCCGAGGTATTCCTAACCGCGCGAGATAGGATGAAATGATGACACCCAACAATGCAAGTAAATGCAGCATTCGCAAATTCATTTTCGGGGGACTGCTGCTTAGTTCGATGCTCCTGACGGCGGTCACGCTCGCTCTTTCCGCGGACGACAGAAAAGTAGAGACCATCGACGCCACCGCAATGGGCACCAGTACGCAGTTGGGAAAAACAGTCAGCGTCAAAGTGACCATCTACGAGTACTCGACGGACGAGGACAGGCAAGTTCTGGTTGAGGCATTCAAGAAGGGTGGGAATCAAGGTTTGGTGAATTCGCTGACTAAGATGAAGGCGGTCGGCCGTATTGCCATCACTGGGACGCTTGGCTACGACCTCAGTTTCATTCGCCTGGTACCTACGCCAACCGGTCGCAAGATTCGCTTCGTCACCAACCGCCAGCTCAAATTCGCAGAATCGTATTACAACAGCCAGACAATCGCGTACAACTTGACTGCGGGTGAGGTTGACCTGAATGATTCCGACAAAGATAAGAGCGGAGGCGTTCTCTACCCCGCGGCCCAACTGGTCATTAACAAAGAGGGCCAGCTCGAGTTCCAGCTCAATAAAAACCCGTGGAAGCTTGTGAACATAATCGACTGGAACAAGGCCGGCACTCTCCAGTAAGAATCATCGAAACTTTGGATTGTGCGCAGGTTTCGGAGGTGGCGCGGGCCTCATCATGACTTGGCCTTGAGGCTTTGTTCAGGTTGGGGTGGTGGATCGTAAAGGAAGCCCGACGCGCCTCAACAAGTCTTGAAAACGTGGGTTGGGCAGCAAAGCGTCCATGCTTGGATCTATGTGCAGATAGATAAGCCAGTGGGAGTGTTCTTCGTAGGATTTCTCCAAACATTCCATCGCATGGTCGCCTTCTCCCAATCCGATGTGGACTCCGGCGAAATAATAAGGTGCGACATACTTTTGTTTTGCCAGTTTTGTCAGCTCATCCAGAATCTGGATTGCTTTCTTTTTCTTGCCCGCGGCGGCGAAAGTTTGCGCCAATGCCGCGCTGATTAGCGGACTGCCACCGGACAGCTTCACACCCTTCTCACCCTCGACGATGGCCAGCTCATAGCGACCCATTTCTCTGAGTATTAAGCCCAGAATCCAATGCGTGACGGGGTAATTTGGATCCATTTCGATAGTTCGTTGTAGTTGTTCGATGGCGTCGTCGTATTGCCGGGCCATGTAGTATGCCCATCCGATAGCGACGCTGATAATGAGGGACAAGGGATCGAGCTCCAGGCTATTTTTCATTCTCGCGATAGCTTCTGCCTGGCGTCCCATAGTCATCAAATACTCGGCGTACCAATGGCTGGCAGTTGGATGGGCGGGATTCAGCGCCAGGCTGCGTTTGAATTCCATCTCAGCCTCTGGCCACTGCCAATCGTGAAGCCATAACACGGCTGCCTGTGGCGCGTGGGCTTCGCCGAGTTCCGGATCGAGCCGCAGGGCCGCCATCGCGGCCGCTCTGGCTTTAGGGAACGCGTCCTTCGGAGGCAGATAGCTATTCCAGCCCAGCAGCACGTACGAATCGGCCAACCCGGTGGATGCGAGAGCGTAACCTGGATCTTTCTTGACTGCTTGCTGAAAGTATTCGATGGCCTTGTAGAATCCGTCTTCGGTCCACCTGTTCCAGTGATGACGGCCTTTCAGGTAGAGGCGGTAGGCATCGGCATCGTCCGTTTGACGATTGACGAGGCGCTTTTTTTCCGCCCGGGTGAGCTTTAAACGCAATTTTTCCGATATTTCGTTGGAAATCTCGTCCTGGATCGCAAAGATATCGCCGGGCTTGCGATCATAGTGCGCACCCCACAATTGAGTTCCTGTCGCCACATCGACTAACTCGGTGCCAATGCGCAATGATCCCCCGCCTTGCATTATTTTTCCGGTGAGAACGGCGCGCACACTCAGGTCACGGCCGACGGTTTGTGGATCAATGCCACGGCCTTTGTAGCGAAATACCGTGCTCTGGGCCATCACACGCAGTTTTGGGACGGTCGCTAGGCTGTTGATAAGACTGCTCGCGATTCCCTCACTCAGGTATTCGTGTTCCGGGTCGCGACTGGTGTTCTCGAAAGGCAAAACTGCAAGCGAGTCAATTATCTTCGAGACGCGTACCGGACGAGGGGCGCCGGTTTGCGTCGTGGGATTTCGCCCACTGTGCTCTCCGGTCGAATGCAAATTTGTAGCGGTTGATTGCCGGGCGAATCCTGGGTCAGTTTCCACAAGTCTCCAGGCGGAATCGGTTCCTCGCTCCAGTCGTTGCAGTTCAGTTCGTATGTCCGCTGCGTGTTGAAAGCGTTGCTCTCTATCTTTGTGGAGCGCCTTGTTGATGATTTCTTCCAGCTTCGGAGGAAGATCGGGATTGATACTTCGCGCGGGGGCAGGCGAGCGCGTCAGAACGGCCTCGATAATCTTGCCGCCTGTGTCGCCGCCAAACGCCTGGCGCCCGGTGGCCATTTCATACAGCAGCAGACCGAGCGAAAAGATATCCGTGCGCGGGTCCAGATTGTCTCCGCGGACTTGCTCGGGTGACATGTAGGAAGGAGTGCCGCTGATGATTCCCACGATTGAAGCGGAATCCGCTGTTTGGTCACCGGAATCCGCGCCGGCGCTTGCCCCGCCTTTGGAAGCAAGTTTTGCCAGGCCAAAATCCAGCACCTTCGCCTGGCCGCGTTTGGTCACGAAAATATTCGCGGGCTTGATGTCGCGGTGGATGATTCCTTCCGCGTGCGCTGCATCCAAGGCTTCCGCTATCTGGATCCCAAGCTTTAGAGTTTCTTCGAGCGGCAGGGCCTTCCCGTGGAGGTGACTGCGCAGCGTTTCGCCATCCATGAACTCCATGGCGATGAAGGTCCGGCTGTCCTGTTCGCCGATGTCGTAGATCGTGCAAATGCCGGGATGGTTCAGGGCGGATGCGGCGCGTGCTTCACGGCGAAATCGCTCCAACGCCAGCGAGTCTTGCGCCATGTTGTCTGGAAGGAATTTCAGGGCAACCGGACGGTCCAGGCGGGTATCTATGGCCTTATAGACCACGCCCATTCCCCCGGCACCCAGTTTTTCGATGACGCGAAAGTGAGAAATGGTCTCGTCAATCATGGCTGAGCCCGCTTTTTAGAAAGCGGCGGTCCACGTCACAACGTGTTGTCGTTAACCGCGGCATCTCCATCTAGTTTTTTCCGCTCTGCATTTGGCGGCTTGGGAGATCCCAGCATGCTCAGCACGCGCGCGCCTTCTCCATACGTGCTTACATCGGCTTGATGTTCCAACTCAAAGGTGACGTTCTTGTTGCAAACGGAGCAGACCAGCACGCCGTAGGCGGCCCCACCTTGTTGCGCGAACATGTTGAAGCGCATCACGCGCTCGCAACACAGCGGGACCCAAAGATTTGGAGTTTGCGCGGTGCCCAATGTTCACCACCCAGGATTGAACTGAACGGGATTATACACTGAAAAACTACGTAGCTAAGGGACAGGCATCGCCAGGTTCTGGTTAAGGAGCAATTCGGCTGAACGGATTTGAGCTTTTGCGTTGATGCGCTAGCCGGGGACTTTTTCGCCGAGGAGGACTGGTTCGGGCGCGCGACTGGCGGACTGGACTCTGGCGGCAATAGGTTTCGCGCGGCGGAGTTCCTGCCACTCCAGGACGATGTCGGCGAAGAGCAGAGAGAAGGCTACGCAGGCCCATACGATCGTTTCGGTCACGGATTCACCCAGGGCATCCCAACCGGTGATGCCGCCGACCACCCGCACCTCCAGAAAGACAATCGCGACTGCGAAGCTGCGGACCATCCATTGGCGGTGCTGCTGGAGTTTTCCTCTCAGAATGAACATGAGCGCGATGCCCGTGGTGGCCATCCAGAGCGCCGCGTCGCTGGCCGCGGCAAAGCTGAAGCTGCGCGAGGCGCCCATACGCTCTTCGAAATACTGAATGTAAGTGCCAAGCGGAGCGGCGATGAAGACGCCCGCGACATAGATGCGGCCGACGACGCGGTGGAGGAGAGCATAACGCTGGCGAAGGCGATCGGAGAATTGCATTGGGCCGAGAATCAGCGCGCAGGCTCCCGCCAGGGCGTGGGGAAGCAGCCACCACTTGAAGGTTTGAATATGCGGCCATTCGGGGTTTTTAGCATCGATGAGGAAGCGCTCGTTGTGGGCGAGAACGTAAGCGACCATTAAGCCGATGAAGGCGAAAAGGAAATATTTGGGGCGTGGCCAGGAAAAACGCGAAGTCGCGGATATTTTTTCCAATCACTTTCTCCTAAGTTGAAACCTGGTGAAGCGGGAGGTGCGGGTAGCAAGGGCCGGTGTGTTGGAGGGAGCATATCTTCACCGGCGGAGTCAAGCAAGTGGGAACTGAGGCGCAAGTTCCTGGGCCTGATGGAGCACAAAATATCCGTGATAGAAAAAACGGGTTTAGTGTGGGTTTGCGGACTGGGCGAGAAGTTCCTGCAAATAGTTTTGCCACACAGCGGCATGGGTGTGCGTGCCATGGCCAAAGGTTTTTTCGGAGACCGGCAACAGGACGAACTTGCCGTGTTTTACGCGCTTGATTTCACGTTCGGCGATGCCGAGTTCCGGCGGGTTGATGAAATCGTCGGCGGAGTTGATGTACATGACGTGGGCATTGATGGTTTCGAGTTTGGCGGAGGGATCGTAATTGCGCGAAGAGTCGGCGGCATAGAGAAAATCGTTGGCGTCGAGACTGGAAGTGAAGCGCGCCATGGTGATGGAGAGATATTTGTCGGTGGCATCGCGCGTGGGGAAATCGTCCTGCATATGTAGGGGAGCACCGCCGGCGATGATCAGAAAATCGGCGGAGATCTCGAGTGCGGCGCGCGGCTCCACAGTATAGTCGCCATTTTTCCAGTCTGGATCCTGGCGGATGCCGTCGATGACCATCTTGCGCCAGATGCGGTTGCGTCCGGCGATCTGCACGGGCAAGCAAGCGAGCGGCATCAGCGCGTCCATGAAGTCACTGTAGGTTTCGCCCCAAACCCAGGAGTGCATGCAGCCCATGGAAGTACCGAGGATCAGCCGAAGGTGGTTAACGCCCAATCCTTTTTCCACGAGTTCATGCTGGAGCGCGACCATGTCCGCGTATTCATAGCGTGGGAAATGCGCGTGGAGGCCGTCGCTGGGTTTGCTGGATTTTCCGTGGCCGATGTTGTCGGGAAGAATCAGGAAATATTTGCTGGCGTCGAGCAGCTGCCCGGTGCGGAAAAGCTCTCCGGCAAAGATGGGCTGAAGAAACGCTCCGCCAGTGCCGCCGGTGCCGTGGAGGATCAGAACGGCGTTGGTGGTGCGGCCGACGGAGTCCTTGAGGGGTTTTCCGAGCGTGCGGTAATGGAGGCGAAGTTCAGGCAGCGTCTCACCGGATTGAAAATGGAAATCGTGGACGGTGTAATCGCCTTCCTGAGGAGTGGGCCAGTTTTGCGGGCGATTCGTTGGTGCTTGAGCGAGAGCGGGAAAAGCGCCAAGAAGCAAAATGAAGCACATCGTGCAGAGTGATGCGAGGGCGCTTGGTCTGTGGCTCATGGAGCCTCCCGGGATGTCGCTGCGCTTAGGCAGCCGGCTGTTAAAGCCACAATGGCAACGGGAAGAAGTATATCGCGATAGTTGAAGCGCTCGTCTGCAGGAAAATTCCCAGTGGGTTTGGCGGCGGATGTATCTTGAAGCGCCGAGGGGATTCGAGTACAGGAACCGGTCGTCTATTTCGTTGTCGGCGATTGGATGTGCGCCAATGCTTTCTGCGAAATTGAATCTCCTTAATCGTCACCGGGGCATCGGCGTCCGCGGATCATTTAGCCCTCTGATGAGTCATCGCATCAAACCGAAAGGTGGGTGCCGCCAAATATGGCACCGAATTCAGATAATTGAGGCTCTTAGATTTAGTGCGTGCACACAGTTGCGGGGAATTGCGGGACGGCAACGGTAGCTCGCGAAACAAGGCAGACGTTCAACGCTTCGGCGAAATGAGTTTGGCAACGTCTATGAATTGTGGATCTTGAACCGGCACGGGCGTATTGAAGAAACGGTTTCCCGCGACGATGTTTCCGGAGGAGCCGGTTTCTTTCAGGATGCCGATGGCGGCCTCGGTGATCACGTTGCCTGTAACGACGTTGCTGTTGCCGGAGAGAAAGATGCCGGACTCGGCACCGTTGAGAACATGATTCTGACGGACGCGGGACTGATTGCCTTGCAAGCGAATGCCATCGAAAACGGCGGTGGCGAAGGTTTCGTTGCGCTCGGTCTCAGCGTTGTTGCCGTGAACGAAGATGTTGACCTGGCTGATGCCGGCAGTGTTGCCGGAGACCTCCACACCGTCGGATTGCGTGACGAGAATGTTAGTGGCAACAGCGGTGCAGGTGGCGACGGCGGTACACGGCGCCCAGAGGTTGTTGGTCACGACGTTGTCGAGAATCGACCCCGCGGCGCCAAAGCCAATCTGAACGCCATTCTGCGCCGCACCGGTGGTTGGGCCGATGCCTGTGACAACATTCCGACGAATGATGGTGATGGTCCCCATTTCGTCGGCGGTGATGCCGTTCTTCTGAAAGTCGTGAACCGTGCAGTGGTCGATTTCGACTTTTGAGACGCCCCCATGGCCACTTTGTACAAAGATGCCGGTGCCGCTTTGGCAGCCATTGAGGGACGCGGCGAGCTTGAAATTGCGAACGGCGATGCGGTCGAGTTCTCCGGAAGCATTTTGGAACGAGATGCCGATGAGGTCGGGCGCGCACTGAGAGATGCCGCTGTTTGCGCCATCGACGGTCAGTCCGGAGATGGAAACGTCGGTTGTGTCCGCGACCAGCAGCGCGGTGGCGATCGGAGCACCGTCGAAGAGGCTGGTTGTGTTCGCCTGCATGCTGGAGGGCATGAGGATCGCGCCGTTGTCGGCATCGATTTTCAAAGGCTTGCGGATCGCAACTTGCTCGACGTAGAGACCTTTGCAAATGTGAATCTCATCGCCTGGAGAGGCGGCGTCAACCGCGTCCTGGATATGAATGAACTGTGCATTGGGGCACTCAACTTTGTCGTCGTCCACGACCAGCCGGGCGCTGCGGGCCGGCAGGGCTGTGGTCCGCCAAACCCCAGCTGAGACGAGAAGTACAGCCAACGCTAATGGGTATACGAGCTTGGATTTCATGGTGATTTGCCTCGCTTTATGGTGCTTAGGAACGCGAACCCGGGCGGGGATGCAACGGGTGGAGGTTGCTCCGGAGGACTCGGGCCCGATTTTCAATCACTCGCAGAATCAGGAAACTAGGGCTGGAACGCCGGGAATATAGCAAGCCGTTCCGGTCAGGGCAATAGACCGAGCGGGCAGTATCGGATTCCTGATCGTCAGTCGGTGTATAACTCCGCAAACGCGCAAGTGGCTTCTAGAGATTACTTCTGTAGGCCATCGTAACTTAGAGCGTCAGCAGCTCAGTGGGATGGGAGAGAGCGGAGAACGTGAACTCCCAATTCAAAGATACGAGCTTCGATCTGATAGGGACGGAGGCCGGCGCAACCGGCAAGTTCGTGCGGCTCGGGAAGGAAAATCAGCCAGTATTGGACTTTGTGCGTCGAGGCAAGCTGAATTTCCGAGCTCAACCTCTCTAGAGTTTTTTCCTTCGACCAGGGGCACCAAGGAAGCGGGTCGCTACGGGATCTCCCCAGAGGGCCTGGGCGAAAGGAGTATCGTCATTCGACCAATGGCGAAATCCGAGGCGAGGAGTCTTCAGGAAAAAGTGGCCCATGCGGAATCCAACTCTATAAACGGCGGAATTATAGTCACGCAGGAAAGTGGAGACTGACAGCGCCGGGGAGTGTGCGATAGAATAGGGTTGGCCGGAAAAGCGAGATATAGTCCGGTCCGACCCACAACCAGCCCGATGCTGCGGCGCCAGATTCCCAGCGGCTAGACTGCAGCAGCAATATCCGGGAATCCCTGGCAAGCCCGGAAGTATCCCAAGGCATCAATAAAAACGAATGAGGAGGAGATTCTCATGGTGCGAACAATCGGGTTGTTGCTTGGAATTCTGTTCCTGGCAACGCTTCCAGCGGCGGCACAGGACGACAAAGTGGAAGTGTTCGGAGGGTATACGTACATGCGGTTCCGCCCAGGAACTGACCTGAATTTGAACGGCTGGGAGGCTTCAGCCCAGTACAAATTCAGGGATTGGATCGGCGGAGTGGCAGACTTCGACGGGCATTATGGATCGCCGAGCGGGGTTGGAACATCGGTGTATACGTACATGTTCGGACCGCAGGTGTCTTTGCCAAGGCGTGTTTCGCCGTTTGCGCACGTGCTGCTTGGCGGAGCGCATTTGAGCGCGGCGGGCGTTGGGTTTTCCGCCTTTTCGATGGCGATTGGCGTGGGAATCGACGCGGAAATCAAACAGGGAATCAGCTGGCGGATCATTCAGGGCGACTACCTGATGACGAGGTTCGCAAGCGAGACGCAGAACAATGGGCGGATCTCGACTGGGGTTGTCTTCCGCTTTTGACAGGGGCAACAAGTAGAACCAGGTTCGGCCGGCTGGATTATGTGGTATCCCCAAAGCCCTTTTGGCAAGGGCAAGCTGGATGAGCAACTATTTGATGATTTGATTTCTAGTTGACCCAACCAAATGCACGCAGCGTTCGGTCGGAAAGTTGACGGACGCGCTGCCATTCTGTCGAATCGTGAACACCGTTGTCGGTCCAGCATTCATGGCCCATTCTTACAAATGTTTCTTGCAAGCAGTCGAGGCAGGAAAGCTGCTCGGCGGCAAGCTCTGATTGGAAATTGTCCAGCAATTTTGCGCGCCAATGATCGAAGCTGAGGAAGAGCTCATCTGCCCTGTAGCCAAATGCTGGCACCACTCGGAGCTGAATGTCCGGTGGAGCGGCAAGAAGCTGGAGAGAGTGTTTCAACCGATCGAAGACCCATGCTTTGTCTGCCGTGACAAGTTCCATGGAACGACCTCCGATAAGGACCCTAATAATCTATTTTCTTACAAGAACGTGGAAATGGGTGCTGTTCAATAGTGAACACAATGGCAAAAATAGATTTGGTAAAAGTGGGGAGCGCCGACAGTTTGGGATTGCGACTAAACCCCATATTATCTGCGGGTTCTGGATGCCGTCGGTGGGGCTCGAGGCCGTCCATGTCGAGTCAAGTCCCGCCTATTGAAATAAATAGGGTCTTGCGAGTAGGATTAATGCTCCCGATTAGGGTTGACCGCTGTTTGGTTGAGTCCCAGCCCCTTCACGACGGCGGTGAATAAATACCAATTCTGCCTGGAAGGGTGCTTTATGAAGCTCATTCTCGAAGGATCTCATCCCGCACATTGCCCAGACTGTGGCAGCCAGTCACTTCACAGGTCGCGGAGAAAAGACTTTGTCGAGTCCTTTCTCCACTACGCGCTGTTCATCAGTCCTTACCGTTGCGACGAATGTTACGAGCGCCATTTCCGTTTTCGCTCCGCAAAGGACGCCCCGCGGCCGTCAACTCAGCACGCAAGACACGCCTCGTAGGTTCGCGCCGGCCAATCAAGATTTATTCCCGGCAGTCGTCGGGTCGATCGTTTTGCCGATCGCAGTCACCTTGGTGGCCGGAAACCCGCTAAGTTCCGCGTGGCGGTGGATGAGTGCTTCATCCTTGGCCAGGTAAACGCAGAAGGTCTTGTCGTCAGCAACAAAAGACTCGACCCACTGAATATCAGGACCAAGTTGGAGCAGAGCCTGATTGGATTTGGCGGCCGCCTGCTGCAACTGATCCTGCTCCAGGGTGCCAACCTTGGGAATTTGGCGTTCGATTATAAATCGCTTCATTGCATCCTCCGTTCGATTTCACATTCAAGTGATTTCTTAAGGGTAGACACGGAATAGTCTTGCCACAAGATGGCAGATTAGCCATTCTATAGGGGTACTTGCGCCATTGGGAAGGGGGCCGGAAATGATTGACGTGACGGTGCTGATCCTGGACGGGACGTTTTCGTCGACGGCGGTGGGGCCGATGGAAGTGTTTCGTCACACCGGGACGCTGTGGAATGACTTTGCGGGAAAAGCGCCGGCTCCGCGGTTTCGGGTGACGACGGCGTCGGCGTCTGGGCGACCGGTGGAGTGCGACGGACCGCTTTATATACGGCCGATGAAATCGCTGGCGGAGATCCGTAAAACGGAGTTGATATTTATTCCGTCCACGGGACCGAGCCTGAACGACATTGTGGAGCGGAATGGAGCGGTGGTGCCGTGGCTGCGGCGGTGGCGCAAGCGCGGCGCAGCGATTGCGAGTGTGTGTACGGGAGTTGGATTGGTGGCGGCCAGCGGACTGCTGGACGGGAAACGCGCGACCACACATTGGGGCGTGGCTCCAAATTTCCGGAAACAGTTTCCCAGAGTGAAGTGGATGCCGGAAGTGATGGTTACGGAGGACCGGGGATTTTATTGCGGCGGGGGCGTGAACGCGTCGCTGGATTTGAGTTTGTATCTGGTGGAGCGGTACTGCGGGCACGACGTGGCCATGCAGACGGCAAAGGCGCTGTTGATTGAGACCCCGAGAGCGTGGCAGGCTGGATTTGGGATCGTGCCGTTGAAAACCGAACATAACGACGACGCGATTTCCGGCGCGCAGGAATGGCTGCACAAGAATTTCCAGCGGAATTTTTCGCTGGAGGCTCCGGCGCGGGCGGTGGGGATGAGCCTGCGGAATTTTGTCCGACGGTTCAAGCAGGCTACGGGCGATACGCCGCTGATTTATCTGCAGAAACTGCGGGTGGCGGCGGCGAAACGGCTCTTGGAGAGCGACCAGCGCATGGTGCAGGAGATCAGCGAGGCCGTCGGGTATCAGGACGCGGCGTTTTTCCGGCAGGTGTTTGAGCGGCACACGGGTGCCTCGCCCAGCGCGTACCGGCGGAGGTTTGGGCTGGACGCCGCTTGAACCGTGTGCCGGATGGTCAGGATCCGTGGAGGCCGTTGGGCTTGAGGGCGAGGCTGCCGGACTCGCAGGTGTAGTCCTCCTGGGTGAAGATCTGGCGGATTTCGGTTTCTCCCTCCCAGCCGGGCCAATATTTGCGGTGAAGCTCCATGAAATGCAGTGTGCTCTCGATAGCTTCCTGCTTGGATTTAAATTCAAAAATTGCGTAGCCGCCGACGAGTTCCCTGGTTTCAGCAAAGGGGCCGTCGATGGCGGTGATTTTGCCCTGGGCGAGTCGGACGCGGGTGCTCATTGCAGCGGGGGCCAAACCACCCGTTTCGACCATGTTGCCGGCCCTGCTGGCTTCTTCGCCGAGCTTGGCGATGGCGTCCATCAGTTCCTTGGGTGGCGGTCCGGAGTGTTCGCCGGATTTGACCAGCATCATGAAGCGCATCGTGGGATCTCCAGTTTTTGATTGTGGGCCTAGCACCCGGCGAAGTTCGGCCAGCGATACCCAGGCTCTATTAATAGATCGAACGGGGGGAGTCGAAATCGACAGCCTCCAATCTTTTCTTTACCACAATTCAGCGGTGCAGGCACTAGGGATTCAGCGGCGCTTTTTGCCGGCGATTTCTGCCAAGCGGGCTTCGACCAGTTTCTTGATGAGGGCGGCGGGAAGCGGCTTGTCAGTGGGAAACTGGATGGTTCCTTTGGAGAGTGTATAGAATTTCAGGTCGTCCTTGAACATTTCAATGACGCGAGCGGTGGGGAAGATGCTGCAGTGGCTGGCGAAGGCGGCGAACCAGATGACGATTTGCCCATGCCGGAAAGCAGGGATTTTGTAGCTGATGGTCTCCGAGGCGGCGGAAGGCAGGGCGGAGCGAATGGCAGCGCGGACTTTTTGCAAGGTAGTGCGGGCGGGTTCGGGGACGCTAGCAAGGTAATCGTCAATAGTTCTTGGTGCCGCGACAGGTGCGGACTTGGCTGCAGAACCGCGTTTCAGAGACTTAGTCTTTTTCATTCGAGAGAGGCTACAAGACTGCCGGTGGGTTGTCTATGCCTCGAGAGATTTGTCTTCGTATGGAAGGAGATGGGGTCGGGACGCCATCTCCGTGCTTAAACATTTCTGGATCTAATGCTCGTTAGAGCAGAGCACGA
>Ga0210402_10004878_pt1 | contig 12115 bp, 14 predicted proteins | sample IncBWC7MmetaG_FD_161055 | JGI IMG/M metagenome (GOLD analysis project Ga0210402, IMG submission 161055) | Forest soil microbial communities from Barre Woods Harvard Forest LTER site, Petersham, Massachusetts, United States - Inc-BW-C-7-M | ecosystem: Environmental > Terrestrial > Soil >...
TGGTTGGACAGAACCTTACCCTCCCCGAGGCGACCGTCGGATTAGTACGGATAAACGCGCTTGTGTCCATTAAATGAGGTAGTTCCCGGTTGTCGGCAAACTGGTGGCTATCGCGGGGAGCGTTTTGCTCGGCAGTTTGGTGCGAGGTGCCTGAGCGCAAAACTGCGAAGATTCCAATACAAGGCCGTGGGCGATCGAATCAGTACTTTCGCAGCCAAGCAGTAGCGATTAGTACTTTCGGGAATTACGATGCACGAAACCTGTCAAAACATTGGAGATTTGGTAGGGGCGGTGGGGATCGAACCCACGACCTTCGGCTTAAAAGGCCGCTGCTCTACCACTGAGCTACGCCCCTATGGCGTGAATCCTCAAGTATAGCATGGCCGGCCGAACGTTCCGCTGGTTGCGCGCCGCGCTGAAAGCGCGGCACGCAAGTTATGTTGAGCGGCTAATCCCTAGCCTGTATCGCATCCTTTCATCAATTAGCAAAAGCTTTTGGCTGTCGGCCTACTTCAAGACGGCTCACGATAAGACTTCAGCGGGCACACGATTGCGCGGGCGTTTGCGTTTCCATTCGTAGTCTTTGCGGAGCAGCGATTTGTGTTTCTTTACTTGCGATTCGATTTCGCTGAAGGCTTTTTTGCAGCACGCACCCAGATGTTCGTTGCTGGCGGTGGCGTGCAGCGTACCGGTGGGAAGAGTGAGATTCAGGGCCAGCGCGTGTTCGTCTTTGCGCGGAACTCTTGAAAAGACGGCGTGCAGTTGGACGAGGTCCGGCTCGTAAGATTTCAACAGCGTATTCAATTTAGCGACGGCGCGTTGCATCTCCTTTTCGACGGAATTGTGATGATCGAGGTCCTTGAAACTGACGGAAAGTTTCATAAGCGCACCTGTAGGATGGATGGGGAAAGGAACGAGGGACGCGGATTGAGTCTTGAAGCCGCATCGAGTGGAGCATAGCAAGCGGGGGCGCGGGGAGCAAACCGGAGAAGCAAGAATCGTACAAGGGTGCAAAAGTAGAAGAGTAGAAGTGTTCGGAACGGCGCTGCGAGCCTCTTTGGGAGCGCGCGAAAACGTTTTGCGGAATTGGTTGCAATAATTGACGCTGAGATCCTTCGCCCGCCTTTGGCGGGCTCAGGATGACAACGTAAGAAAACGGTGCGGGCGGAAAAGCGGCGGCAAGCCGCCGCACTCCAAAAGCGGCTGCGACTGGGTCGCTGCCGCTAGAGGAAGAGGATCGAATCCGGAACGGCGTTGACAGCGGAGAGCGGGGGCACTTAGGCTGCGAGGGATGGCTGGGAAAATTGCGACGATTCGAGTGGGGCCGGCGGGATGGTCGTATCCGGATTGGAGTGGATACGCGTATCCGTTGCGGAAGCCGAAGGGATTCCACGAAGTTACTTACCTGGCGGAATTTTTCGACACGATCGAGATCAATACTAGTTTTTATAATCCGGTGCGCGCGGACCATGCGAAATTGTGGGTGGAGCGGGTCGCGGCGAACGGGAATTTTCTGTTTACCGCAAAACTTTGGCAGCGGTTTACGCACGATCCGAATCCGAGTGCTGAAGATGAAAAACTGGTGCGCGCGGGATTTGATGTTTTGCGCGGGGCAGGGAAGCTGGGAGCAGTGCTGGCGCAGTTCCCTTTCTCGTTTCACCGGACGAACGAGACTTTGGCTTATTTGGATGGAGTACTGAAGCGGTTTGCAGATTATCCGCTGGTGATGGAAGTGCGGCACGCGACGTGGAATGTGCCGGAAGTTTTCGAATTGTTGCGCGAACGCGGCGCGGGATTCTGCAACATTGACCAGCCGGTGATTGGAAAATCGCTGGAGCCCTCGGCTTTGGCGACCGGCAAGGTGGGATATGTGCGGCTGCACGGGCGGCGGTACGACACGTGGTTCAGCGATGATCCGGCGATTCCGGGGCATGAGCGGTACAACTATTTGTACTCGGAGGAAGAGTTGCGGCCGTGGGCGGCGCGGGTAGAGAAAGTGGCGGATGCGGCGCGGGACGTCTATGTGATTACGAACAATCATTATCAGGGTAAGGGAGCGGTGAATGCGTTGCAGCTGATCAACATGTTGACCAAGAAGAAGGTGAAGGTGCCGGAGCCGCTGCGGGAGAAGTATCCGGAGTTGGAGAAGATTGCGAGCGAGGCGGCGAGGGAGCCCAGGCTGTTCTGAGGGAAGGAAAGATTCACCACAGAGGCACAGAGACACAGAGTTCGGACATGCGCTGCCCAAATGATGGCGGAGGGGGGTGTACCCCGGGGTACTTTTGCTAAGAGTTGCAAATACAGGACTTATTTGTTTAAGAGTGAGAAAGAGTGTGGAAGTCGTTGAAAAGAAACGGGAGATTTTGTTACTTCTCTTGCAGAAACGGTGAAAGAGTGAAGAAGACTCAAGAAAGAGTTGGTCGTCTATTTCGAGCCCCTCGGCTAACTCGGGGCAGGCAGGAGTTAGCGGATCATTCTTTTGCGATTTCTGCCAGCTAAGAGCGAAAGAGTGAAGCGGAAGATACGGAGTTACACGGAGTTCACAGAGGGAAGAGGCACGGAGATCACGGAGACGGCTGGGGGTGGAGCCCGCAGCCGGCCGGGACGGCGCAAATAAATTGGAAAATGTGTGGCAAGCAAAGGACTTACGGACGCGTTTTTTGGATGTGTGGCAACTAAAGGACTTACGGGCACGATTTTTGTAAGTGTGGCAGGGAAAGGAGTTATGGGATTTTGGGTTGTGGCCGAGGGTGTCGCCGGATACCAGAAAGCTTGGCGACAGCGGCGTACTGGCCACGAACGGAGTATACATAAGAGTTACGTAGAAGTCAAGGAAAATCGGAGACGGAGTTTTTCCCATTTTGGGAATGGCGCTTGCGGGAGGAGAAGTATGCTCGACCACATTATTCTGACGGTCAGCGACGTCGAACGTTCGCTGGCCTTCTATGAGGCGGCACTCAAGCCGCTTGGCATTCGGTTCTTCCTGCCGTACAAGGGCGAAGGCGGTCATCCCGATTTATGGGGATTTGGTGATGGGAAAAGAGCGTTCTTCTGGATAAAGCAAGGGAAACCTGATCCAGCGGCCATTCATTGGGGCTTTATGGCTGAAGATGAGAATAAGGTGGATGAATTTTACAAGGCCGCAATGTCTGCTGGCGCCCGGGACAACATTTCGCCACGCGCGCGACTGGAATACTATCCGGGATACTATGCCGCTGATGTATTCGATCCTGACGGATATTCGTTCGAGGTGGTCCATAAGAGTTAAGAATGGAAACAGCTCGTTAGGTGCCGCAAACCAAGGAGTTCTCGCTGCGAGATCCGGACGGATATTACGTTACGGTCAGTGCGCTGTCTGAGACGTAAGTCGCGATGCAGCGAAGCACGAGGAACGTCCCGCTTGGCTCCGCTGCCGTCACTTACGGTCTAGATCGATAAAGACCGACATTGGCACTTTTCTACGGAACTCGCGCCTCTTCATCTCCGCCTGAATGATTTCACCCAAGCCAGCGACTGCAAGTCCGCCTGCGATTAGCGGCGAAAAAACACCCGTCACAAGGGCTGCTCCAACAGTGGGTGCGGCCCACTTTACGAGGTCACGATCAATAGCGCCCCACTCCGCTTCTGCCTCATGGTATGCCTGAATCAATTCGTCGCGAAAATCGCGTGCCATTGATTCAGACTTTGCAGAGTCCAACTCGCCCCCGACGCTACTCCAAAGCCTGCGAAGGTAAGCACGAAATCCTTCCAGTCGCCCTTCTTTTCGAATAGCGCACGCGAATTCGGAATTGACTTGATCGAGAAACTTGAATTGTAGGCCCTGAAACGCATTGGTGAGAGGGCTCCAAGTCTGAGCAGTTGGGTCCAGGTCTTCCTTGGCCGCGAGAATTTCTCGCCATCTGAATCGCACATTGGTGTAGGGGAACGAACCTGTTGCCTGGCAAATGTACAGCCCCATTTCAAGGTTCGCGCCCATGTTCGTAACCATGTTTTGCGTCGGCATCTGGTCCAGTGTTTCATTCGGCAGAAGAGGGTCTTCGGCGCGCTCCCGCTCGATATCCTCCAATGTTTGCAAGACTAAGTCGTCCGTAATCCCCGGATTCGTTTCGCGAAGCTTCCTTTCGAGGTAATCCCTCGGCGACATAAGCAGGACCCGCCGCGTCCGGGCCTTAATAGCGGACCTATCGATATCATCTAGACTCGGTCCGATTCCTTTCAGCCGATTAGCCGCGAGATTCCAAGTCCTTTCTCGCAACGCGCGATCAAAGTCGCCCGGGTCAGGAATGAGGATCACCAAGCCTGCTGCAACCCAAGGTGCGAGTTGAGCGAGCTGATGAACAATCCGGAGCGCTTGAATGCGCCACTCCCCAGGGCGATGGATAGGACTGAATTCCTCGCGAAGGATATTTGGGTTCTGGAAGGGATTTACAACAAGAATCTGGTCAGCATAGAGACTAAAGCGGAATACGTTTTGCAACATCATTTCGGGCTCGTTTTCGCCAAGATATAGGGCCCTCAGCCCTGTATCGGGTGGTGGTAGGATGAGCCGGGAATCCGTCCCTATAGGCCATAAGTGGGCAACAGACACGAAAAATTCGCGAATACGAGCGTCGGTAAAGCCTTCTTTTACCTTGTCCCACGGCCGATTCAAGCCGAAGATCTCCACCGCGGCCGCAATCAAGGCTAGGTTCTTTTCCTGAAGGTTCTTTGCCGCATGAATGTATGCGGCGCGCGACTCGCGCTGCTCATCGAGCGGAAGACAACATTGCTTGTACTTCCTTGGAGCTCCACAATGGCACGGGTCATTACGTCCCGGTACTGGCATACGTCGAATGATACTCGATTTGGCCTGACTGTCCCCAGATGCTCCCGACTAGTGGCGCGTACATCAGTCCCTGACCTTGTGCCAGGAAACGTAAACACGCTTTACAGGACAGTTCGGGGTTAGACATTCGCGCAGGACATTGAGCGACTGTTCGAAGTGACAGTGCTTGTAGCGCACCGGAGGATCGGTAAAATCACGGCGGCTGCCACGTTTTCGAAAGCCAAGAAAAAGATAACGCAGAGGCGCAGAGTGCACAGAGGTTCGCGGAGAAACGAGGAAGTGCTGCGGCCACGGTGATGGCGATCGTTTTGGTTCTTATGTCAGAAACGGGCACGGCAAGCCGTGCCCCTACGGGAAACGACAGAACCAGCAAGAGAAACCCAAGACCCACCCTTTTTATTGTGGGTTCGTCTATGGGCTCCAAGCAGAGCCCCTACCCGGCAGAGCCCGCACCCGACATAAACCAAATTCGCAAGGATGGGGCGCCCAAAATCGTCGCTTAGCGTTGCGTCTGAGCCACCCGCCACCCGCGAAAAAATGGGTGTTGCTGGCGACGTTACGCGGATGTATCATCCGCGCCGGTTTGCCCCCCGTTGTCGGTCCCCGGAACAACTTTTCTTTCGTGGTATTCAGAAAGGAGAAAGACCATGAATTTCCGCGCTCTTCCAGGCCAGAAAGTTACCAGCTTAACTAGCGTCGCTGATTCAACTCACCATGACATCCCTATGCGCCGGCTCCCGGTCCCTGTGTCTCGGCGTCAGTTCGCACGTACAGCGGCGGGAAGCGCGTTTGCTGCCGCTGTTGGATCAAGGCTGTGGGCTCCGAGCCCGGCGGGAGCGGCGTCATTTGCTCCGGTTCCGATCCCAGGTGGGTCGCCGGCTCTTGGTGGAGCATACCACGTGTTTGGGCCGGCAGCGTTCGATCCCATTGATGCAGAACCGGTCACAATCACAAATCTTAATGCCGCAGTCGGACTGGCATATATCAGCGGCATGGTGACGCAAACCAATATCAAAACGGGCGACGTGGTACGTTTACCGTTCAAAGATTCAGACATGAGATTCATGCAAGGCTTGTTCCGTGGCACGGACGGGAAAGTTCACCAAGGCGCTTTTGCGTTTGTTTGAGTGGATGTCTATTTGCCCGGTCCGGGCAATCAGATTCATGACCTCAATCCAAGTTCATTTCCCCCCGTCGGACTGTTCTGGACCACCGAAATTCCAATTGCCGGGGTCGACGTGCAACTTGGAAAAGGAAGTGCGTCGCTGCAAGCATCCGATGTAGCAATCCTCGATTATGGACAGATCGGGAATGCATTGTTCGGCGGCGGACCGCCACCCGTGGCCGGAACGGTGTCGTTCAAGGTGGTCTGGAGTGGAGTGAACGAGAAGCTGAACATCAAGAACACCGACCCGGTGTACGGCGGCTTCGCGGGCGAGTTCGTCCGCAACAGCGCGCAGATGGAGTGGAGCGCCGCGGTGGGGGATTACACGTTTGTTTCGGATCCCATGGTGACTTCCACCAGTTCATTTGCCGAAATCGGCCACGAACGGAACGGATCGTTCTTGCCGTAGACGAACGTCCTTGAGACATCAGTCAAAGATTTGGCGCCGTGCTTTGGGTGTGTGCTGCTGGTGCGCCCGGTTCGTGTTTTGAATTTCGGCCTTCCTTAATCGCGCGAGTACATCAGTCCCTCACCTTGTGCCAGGAAACGTAAACGCGCTTTACGGGACAGTTCGGTGTTAGACATTCCCGGACGACATTGAGCGACTGTTCGAAGCGACAGTGTTTGTCGCGCACCGGAGGATCTGCAAAATCACGGCAGCTGCCAGGTCAGAAACGGGCATGGCAAGCCGTGCCCCCACGGGAAACAACAGCACCGGCAAGAGGAACCCAAGACACAAAAAGAAGATAACGCAGAGGCGCAGAGGTTGCGGAGCAGAGGCGGGGCGTGAAGGGTGAGCGGTGGCGGCAGTAGAGCTGGCGCTGGCTAAAGGGTAGGCACGGCTGGGGCTGCGAAAGCGGGAGCTGGGCTCCCGCACTCCAAAAAAAAACGCCGCGAGTTTGTGAGAGGATGACGGGGCCGCTGGTGAAGTGATCGTTGGCGCGGCAGAATACTGGCGGCGTGGTGAGGTGCGGATGGGGCCTCGGGAAAAAACACTGCAACAAGTGCGATTGGTGCATCTCGCGTTTGTTGTTACGTGGTTTCTATTTATCTTTGTTTTGCAATTTGAACTGAAACCGGCGGTGAGGCCGATTGAGCCGATCGTTTTGGGAGCGATCGTGCTGGCCGCGGTGTCGTCGGTCAACGTTGGATGGACTATGCGGAGGAAGTTGCTGGCCCGTGCCGCAGAGGCGCTGCAACAAGAGCTGCAGGATGGTGCTGACTTGGCTCGCTGGCGAGCGGCAAATATTTTGTCGTTCGCGTTCGCTGAGTCGGTGATGCTTTTCGGTTTCGTATTAAAAATGATGGGGGCAAGCTGGGGAATCGCGGGGTGGTTTTTTGCGGGCGGATTGATTTTGCTGTTGCTGTGGACGCCGCGATTGGAGTCTGCGAATGTGTGATTGCTACGATGATTTTAGAAGGTGTTCCGCGGCACCTCAGCGGCTAAAGCCGAAGTCAGTTTGCGTGGCTTGGCGGCACGGCTGAAGCCGTGCCCTGACGACGGCGCGCGCCATCCGCCGCTGGGTCTACGGCTCGAATCCGACCCGGATCACCTGACCCGGTTTTATGGATTGTAGCGCGAGGAGTGCACTCGGGATGTGCACCAACAGGTCTTTCAGGCGAATCGACTTCGTACCCAGAACGAGGATGGCGATTTGCCGCCCGCCTAAATTCTGTTCATATGCAAAGCCGCGATCGACGGTGAGCAGCACATCGAACTTGGCGGCTTCCGCGGCGGCAAGAAGATCACCGTTTGCTAGCCCAGCGAAGCCGGCGTAACGGGCGGACTGGCATTCGTAGCCTGGCAAATCATTTCGCAGACGCTGCGGCACGCATTCGTCAAGAAGAACCTTCAATGGAGGTGGCATTAAAGCTGGCGTTCCAGCTGGCTGACAAGGGCGGACTTGGCGTCCTCAAGTGCGCTGACAGCATCCTCGCGGCTAACGGAGGGAAAATCCTCGAGGAATTCGTCCAGGGGGTCTCCGGCTTCAATGTAGTCCAGGAGGGCCTGGAACGGTACCCGCGTTCCGCGGAATACGGGCGTCCCGTGCATAATATTGGGATTCTTGACGATGACATCGTGTATAGAAGCCACAGTCGTCTCCAGTTGGAGCGAGTATAACATGGCGGGTAGATCAGTCCCTGACCTTGTGCCAGGAAACGTAAACGCGTTTTACGGGACAGTTTGGGGTTAGACACTTGCGCACGACATTGAGCGACTGTTCGAAGTGGCAGTGCTTATCGCCCACCGGAGCATCGGTAAACCCACAGCCATGTGGTTTTGGATCCATGAAGACCTGGTCTTCGGTGAGGTGGTACTTCAGCGCGAGCTGGTATTTTCCTGGAGTCAGAATATCGGGATGCTTCTGCGGCGCGAGGAATTGAGCGAGCAGATAGACCGCGACAACTAACAAGATTCCCCAGAGGCCAACCCTGAGCAGGCGCCCTAGCGCAACTTTATCTTCTACCTGCTGCGGAATCACTTGCGCTCCATCGGGATGCCTCGGCCATTCTCGCAGGGTAAGGCGTATTTTTGCTGGTGAAAAACGATGAGGCCGGGCTAGCCTGGAGGGTCGGCGCGAGAAGAAAGTGCATCTTGGACCGGCTCGGAGTTGCACTCCGCCGCGATCACGGTGATGGGGTTGTCGGGCGCTTCGCTGGGCAAATCGGAAAAAATCAGCTGGCTGCCGCGCTGCGAAAATGTAACCGGGCGGCCCGAGGCCAAAAATCGAGCCGAGTTTACCTTGAACTTGACGCCGCCGACGGTCATGGTCGGTCCGGGCCAGAAATAAATATTGATGAAAAGCGTGTTTCCCTTGCGGGTATACGAACCGATGTTGCCGTGCGGGAAGCGGCATTTTTCGGTTGCGTACACGGCGTCACCATTTTTCTGCAGCCAGCGGCCGATTGTTTTCAGCCGCTCGATGCTGGGCTCGGGAAGAGAGCCGTTGGCGCTCGGCCCGATGTTGAGCAGATAGTTGCCGCCGTCGCGCGCGCATTCAACGAGATTTTGCACATGCTGCTGCGGGGATTTCCAGTTGTGATCGGCGGGATTGCATCCCCAACTGTCATTCATGGTCATGCAGGATTCCCAGTCGCCCTTGCCAGGTTGGGTTGATTGTTCGGGAGTCACGAAATCGCCGGCCAGCAAATTGCGGTTGTTGATGACGATGTCCGGCTGCAGCTTCAGGACCATGCGGTTCATCTCTTCCGAGCGCCAGCCCGCGGCATCGAGCGGAACCGCCATGTCGTACCAGAGAATGTCAACCTTGCCGTAGTTGGTCATCAGTTCGCGAAGTTGGCCGTGGGTGTAATCAACGAAACGTTTTCGGGCAGCCGAATCGTTTTTCGCCAGCCGCCAATCCGGGTGATGCCAATCCATCAGCGAGTAGTAGAAACCAACGCGCAGGTTTTCGGCGCGCGCGGCGTCAACAAACTCTCGCACCAAGTCGCGTGCTGGTCCTTGCTTCGGCGCGCAGTAGTCCGTGAGCTTCGAATCGAAATGGCAAAAGCCTTCGTGATGCTTTGTAGTGAGCACGATGTAGCGCATGCCGGCTTCGCGTGCCAGCCGCGCCCAGGCGCGCGGAATGTCGGGCAGCGGCTGAAATTGCGAAGCCAGGCGCTCGTATTCGTGCAAAGGAATATCTTCATCGCCCATAGCCCAGGCATCGCGCCCCAGAATACTGTAGAGGCCCCAGTGGACGAACATGCCGAACTTCGCCTGGCGCCACCAGCGAATGCGGCGGTCGTGTTCGGGTGGCGGGGCAGCAGGGAATTGCGTCGAGTGAGCTTCTGCGTACGGTTGTAAGCCAGGCAAAAGCGGCGTGGCCGCACCAGCCAACAGAAACTTCAAGTGGTCCCGCCGCGAGACGCTCATAGCACGCGCTCTCGGTTCATCACGAATGCGAATTCTTCTTGGACGATTTGCTTGCGGAACCAAAGGATCGGGGTGGGAAAATTCATATTAGGGAGCGGCCTGCAGCATTTTGCGGTCATCATTAATTTGGTCGTCTCGCATGGATTTGGAAATTTCAAACTGCTGGTTGGCCTCGGCGGTCCGGCCAAGATTGTGGTAGGCCTTGGCGAGAAAATAGTGAACCCAAAAGTTTTGTGGATCGAGGCGCAGGGCGCGCTCCAGGAAACCGGCGGCGATGTCCGAGTCGCCCTTTTTCAGCGCGATTTGCCCGAGAAGGATATACGCTCCCGACGACCATTCATTCAGCCAGATAGCTTCTTTGAGAACTTTTTCGGCTTCGTCGTATTTTTCGAGTTGCACGTACGCATCGCCGAGTCTCCAGTAGACCAGCCAGACGGTAGGATTGATTGCCAACTCCTGCTGAAACTCGCCCACCGCGGCCGTGGCATTTTTCTTGAAGAGATCAATTTCGCCGAGGAGGAAGTGCGCCATCGGGAGGCGCGGATCGAGCTGCAAGGCCTGCTCGATTTGCGGAACGGCGCGGTCTTCGAGCCGCTGGCGAATCAGAATTTTTCCGAACATGAGGTACGCCATGGCGCTATCGGGAGAGACGGAAAACATCTGGGCGAACTTCTTGCGCGCGTCATCGTAACGCTGGGTCATGATGTAGCAAGTACCGAGCAGATATGGGCCATCGGCATTGCCGGCAGGGAGCCGCGGGCCTAATTTCTCGAGCAGCGGCAACGCGTCCTGATAATCTCCGGAAGCGTAATAAGTGAGTGCCAGCAACTGTGTGGACGCCCAGTCCTCGGAATTCTGTTTTAGCGCCGCCTTCAGGTGAACAATCGCATGCGGGAATTTTTTCGATTGAAAATAGGCTTTGCCGAGCATCGCGTCCAAGCCAGGAGCGGCGGGATCGGTTGCGGAAAAGGCATTGAGGATTGTAAGAGCTTCGTCCGGTTTGCCGAGTTTCAGGCGGGCATCGGCTTCCGCGAGGGATGCTTTGGGTGTCGGCGGTGCAGGAGCGTCCTGCGCAGGAGTTATCGAGGCAGTCGCCGCGAAAAGCGCGCACAAGAGCAACGCCGTAAAAAGCGGGGAGTTTTTTTGAACTCTCCACTGATGAAGGTGTTGGCTGTCCTTTTTGTTGTGCACGAAACTGGTCTCCTCGGAACCGCGTGCTGCGCGCTCAGAAAGCAAGGATACGACGCCTAGAACTCGTTGTGCAGGTCAAATTGCACACGCCTCAGCGCCTCGTTAGTTCACGTCGCGACGCGCACTCCGGTTCGGTTCTCCAAGGTGGAGCTCGAGTAGCGTCACCGTGTAGGGCGCAAAACTGTATTCGAATTGCTTGCCGCGCAATGTGATTTTTCGCGAGGCCACAGAAACGCGGTTCGGAGCATCGCGAGTATTCATCGCTTCGGAGTCCGCCGCTCGCGTGCTGTCCCCAAGAACAAAAGCTTCGCCCGCATTAACGGGGGCCAAAGAATTCTGCAAAAGAAACGCAATCTTTCGGGCTATTGCGGTTGAATTCACTCCATAAATACGCAACGTCTTTCCATCTCCGCTTAGAGTGACGCTTAGGTCTGGTTCCTGCAATTGGCCTGGAAGCGAACTGCTGCGGCTGATTCGAACGGGAAACGAACCAGCGGCACGTTGGTAAAGGTTTTGGGAGTAATAAGTGGGGGCAAGATACAGCCAGCCCGCGCCAGGCTGGAGCACACCGGATCCGAAGCTGTCCGACAAATTGGAACGGTTCGCGATTTGGACCAAGTCGCTATAGCGATGCAACAGGTTGAGATAGCGTGAGGTGCTGAGGGCATTTCCAAGAGTTTGCAGGATGCCGCGGCCCAGTCCCATATCACCGGCGGTGGTGTTCCATTCAGTTACGGCAACGCGCACGTCTTTTCCCTTGGAGTCCCGCGCGATTTCATTCTGCAACGTCTTTAAATCCTCCTCGGTTGCGAGCAAATCGCCCATCGAATATTGATGAGGACAAAGATAATCGAGGCTGCCGCCGCCCAATTTCAGGGTTTCCGCAGAAGGGAACGATGATAAGAGCTTGATTGAGGAGTCGACTCCTTTCATGGCATCGGCAAAAGCCTTTACGGAACTATCGTAGTCAGCGCCACCCACTTCATTTCCGATTTGCCAGAATTTCACGTGGTACGGTTCGGGGTGGCCATTTCGCGCACGCACTCGACCCCACGCG